>Ga0255752_10000142_pt1 | contig 84717 bp, 35 predicted proteins | sample 011ome_25_FD_179952 | JGI IMG/M metagenome (GOLD analysis project Ga0255752, IMG submission 179952) | Coastal salt marsh microbial communities from the Groves Creek Marsh, Skidaway Island, Georgia - 011512CT metaG (version 2) | ecosystem: Environmental > Aquatic > Marine > Intertidal zone >...
GTCTCGTATTAATAACGAGTTCTCTTCTTTGTCTCTTCTTCTTTCTATTCAGAGTTCTGTTTTTTTTCGTTTTTGTGTTGTTTAGGGTCTCATTTAAAACCCTAAAAAACGAGGTGAAGAAGTCAAAATTTCTTCTCTGTTGGTTGCTTTTTTTTTATTCAACAACACTTTTCTAAGACGAAGAGAAGAAGAAGAAAGGATGAGACGATCTCATCATGGTGTAACACGGTCGTTAAAACGCGAGATCGAGAAGACACTCATCTCGAGGGAAACCTCTTCCGCGTCGTCATCATCTGCTCATAATACGACTTCTTCTCTTTCCTCCAAATCATTTGTATCGTCGTCGTCGTGTTCCCCGTCATTTTTCAATAGGAATACTCCCATCATCACGAATGGTGTTCGGGGAAAAAGTGTCGTCGTCGATGACGTGATCAAAACGCTTCATCATCGTCATCGTCGTCGACACCTCTTAGCATCATCGGCACACAAACACGAAGAACAAAAACGCGGCGCAGCGACTTCTGCCAAATCTGCGCAATTCTCAAATACTTTTTTTGGAAGAAGAAGAAGAGGCATCGCGACATCGACGACGACGACATCATCATTTCTTGTTGGGCGGCGAAATTCGTTACAAAACGAATTCGTTTCAACGACTTTTTCTTCGAGAGGTGGAAGTAAAAGAGCGTTTTCGTCGTCCAATGCTAAAAATAACGGAGTGAGTCAACCGTTTGGCAAAGAGTACGAAATCATCGACCACGAGTACGACGCCGTGGTCGTCGGCGCTGGCGGTGCGGGTTTACGCGCCGCCATCGGCTTATCCGAACACGGGTACAAAACCGCGTGCGTTACGAAACTCTTCCCGACGCGATCGCACACGGTGGCGGCGCAAGGCGGGATCAACGCGGCGCTCGGGAACATGTCCGAAGACGATTGGAGATGGCACGCGTACGATACCGTGAAAGGTGCGGATTGGTTAGGGGACCAAGATGCTATTCAGTACATGTGCAGAGAAGCGCCGGAAGCGGTGAGAGAGTTGGAACGATACGGATTGCCGTTTTCGAGAACGGAGGAAGGGAAGATTTACCAAAGAGCGTTTGGAGGACAAAGTTTGGAGTACGGGAAAGGCGGTCAGGCGTACAGGTGCGCGTGCGCGGCAGATAGAACTGGGCATGCGATGTTGCACACGCTATACGGGCAAGCGTTGCGACACGAGACGCAGTTTTTCGTGGAGTATTTCGCGCTCGATTTAATCATGGACGAACAAGGCGCGTGCGTCGGCGTTTTGGCGATGTGTTTGGAAGATGGTACTTTGCACAGGTTTAGGTCGCACAAGACGATTTTAGCGACCGGTGGGTATGGACGAGCCTACTTCTCGGCGACGAGCGCGCACACGTGCACGGGAGACGGGAACGCCATGGCTGCCAGGGCTGGGTTGCCGTTGCAAGATTTGGAGTTTGTGCAGTTTCACCCGACGGGTATCTACGGCGCCGGGTGTTTAATTACCGAAGGTTCCAGAGGTGAAGGCGGTATTTTAAGAAACAGCGAAGGTGAAAGATTCATGGAACGATACGCGCCGTCGGCGAAGGATTTAGCGTCCAGAGACGTCGTCTCGAGATCGATGACGATGGAAATTAGAGAAGGACGAGGCGTCGGGAAAGAGAAGGATCACATTTACTTGCACTTGAACCATTTACCGCCGGAATTGTTAGCGGAACGATTGCCGGGTATTTCCGAAACCGCGGCTATTTTTGCCGGCGTAGACGTGACCAAAGAGCCAATTCCCGTCATTCCAACTGTACATTATAACATGGGAGGTATCCCGACGAATTATAAAGGCGAAGTCGTCGCGCCGGCCAAGGACGGAAGCGATCCGGATCGAGTCGTCCCAGGTTTATTGGCCGCCGGCGAAGCCGCGTGCGCTTCTGTCCACGGCGCCAACCGATTAGGCGCGAACTCGTTGTTGGATATCGTCGTCTTTGGCCGCGCGTGCGCGAACACGGTGAAAGAATCCGGTTTGAAACCCGGTCAAAAACATAAACCTTTGAAGAACGAACTGAACGGCGAGCAAAGCGTGAAACGATTAAACGATATTCGATACAACGATAAAGGCGCTCAAAACAATAAATCGACGAGTGAGTTACGAAAACGCATGCAGCGAGTCATGCAAGACGACGCGGCGGTGTTTAGAACGCAAGAAACGTTAGCCGAAGGGTGCATGAAAATCGACCAAGTCGCGAAAGAGATGGAAAGTTTACACGTCACCGATAAGAGTTTAGTTTGGAACACGGATTTAGTCGAAGCGTTGGAGTTGCACAACTTGATGCCGAACGCGAGAATTACCATGCACGGCGCCGAACAAAGGAAAGAATCGAGAGGCGCGCACGCCAGAGAGGATTTCCCGGATAGATTGGACGATACGTGGATGAAACACACGCTCGGGTACATCGAGGAAAAAGACGACAGCGTGAAAATCGATTACCGACCCGTGCATCACTACACCTTAGATAAAGAAATGGACGTCATTCCTCCGATGAAACGCGTTTATTAAATTGCTCTCTAATAATAATAACTACTACATATAACACACACACAAAACACACACACACTCAAAACACGCTACTTTTTTTATCCTCGTATCTATTTTTAAACCATAGCGGTGGTGGTCGTCGCTACTTGCTCCAACTCGCCGTCGCACACCTTGTGATCTTTCGGCAACACGCATTGCTTCTCGCACCCGTTCTCGTGTATGGTGACCAATCTAATAACCCCTCCAGAACTCGCATCTCTCGCAATCGCCAATGAAATCGCCTCCGTCATCCACTTCTCGCACTCCTCTCTTTCCATGTTCTCTTTATACGTGTTGTCTAAATACCCGTAAATATACGCCGAACCGGATCCGCTGACGCTAAACGGCGCTTCCAACATGGACCCGCCCAAAGGAATTCCGTACACCTGCGGTCCTCTCACTCGATCCCACCCGGCGATGATCATCCCGGCTTGTAACTTCTCTTTGTTCTCGTACGCTATTTTCTGCGTCAGTTTCGCCACTACGCGAACGTCCACCATCATCGCGCGATCGTTTGACTCGTTCTCGCGAAAACCGGTTCCGTTTCGTTCCATCGCGTGTTCCTCAACCATTCGTTTCACGTACGCGGCGACGTTTTGCGTGTCCGCGGCGGACCCGGATCGACACATCCACACGTTGTCGCATATCTGCGTGATTTTATCGCTCGCTCGGTTGGCGACGTACGCGCCCGTGGACGTTCGTGAATCGGCGGCGAGGACGACGCCGGTGCGATACGCGCACGCTAAAATAGTCGTTCCCGTGGACACCGGGATCGATAAAAAATCGACTGGTGTTTCCTCCATTAATCGAACGCTTTCTTTAACACGTTGTTGTCTTTTGATGTCGTTCGTTCGTTCGAACCAGACGGAGGAAGTTATGGCGCTTTTGTCCTTAATTTTTTGCTCCTATATAAAAGAGATCTCTCAACACATCAAACTTTTGATTAAAAACAGAGGAGGAAAGCAACATTTTTAAAGATACGCGTTGTATGTAGTATATATACTGCTAGATTATTAGTATTAATAAGCTATGAATTGAATTGATGATGAGCGAAGAAAACTTTCTTTAAAAGGTCATCATCTCGAGTCGTCGTCTGAATCGTCGTCCCGTTGTTCGAGAAGGTCAACTCTGAGATCGAATGTTTCTTTTTTTTAATCGAACAAGTCAAAGCCCATGTCTTCTTCTTCTTCTTCTTCGACCGGGGCAGCCGCGGCCGCGGCTGGCTTATCGCCACCGCCACCGCCACCGCCACCGCCGCCGGCGCTTTGGAACGCGCTCGGGTCGGCGAGATAGTCCTTGACTTTTTGCGCCAACTCGAAGGTGTACTCGGTGCCGATGGAGATGGCCAACACGTTCTTGTACGAGTTGACGATGTAGTGCGGCACCGCGGCCAAAGTCGGGTACTTGGTCGCCAAAGAGATGGAGGCGATGTTGGAGACACCCGCGGCAAACTTAGCCGCCAACTGCTCGTCGGTGATGTCCAAAACCGCCGCCGGGTACATGGAGCCCTTGTCGTAAATGTGCTTGACGACTAAACCGTATTCAAACGGCGTGATTTTCATCTTACCCAACAAAGCAGCCGCGGAGGAACCGACGCGTTCGCCTTTTGTAACGACGGTAACATCAGACAAAATCTCGATCGCCCCTTTGTTAATCTTCGTCGCGATGTTCAACAATTGGAAAAAGCCGGTTTGGGACGGTTCCAACGGGGTCACGCCCGCCGGGATGGTCACGTCGCACGTCGCCGTAGAGCCAACTTTCGCGGGCGCCGGGACGACAAACTCAGAAACCTTCGTCTTGACTTCCTTGACGTCCTCTTTCGTGAAGATAACGCCGACGTTGCCAATCAACAAGTCGTGCAACACCATCCAATCGTTGTTGCCCTTCTCGGCGCAATAGTTGCCGATGATCTTTCTCATCAGCGTGTTCTTCCCCATCAAGACGACCGAGTTTGGTCTCAACGCCGTGCGAATGTCCATAAATTGCTTGGAGCCGACGTTGTCGCAGTGCACTAATAAGGCGGAGTCATAGTTGTCCAGCAACTCGTACACGCGTTCGCCGTACTTTCTTTTATCCAGGTACGCTTGGTTCACCATTTTTTCTTAGTATTATTTTAGTCTGTGTGTAATAAAAGCAGACAGAGGAGTATTTTTATCCAATAATATGATGACGATATTGATGATGATATTGTCGGAAGAGAAAGAGAGAGAGAATGATTGTCAGCACACCTAACGCAACAAAAACACGAGTCGTTGTTTACGTCGTCGTCGTCGTCCTAAGAAGAAGAAGAAGACGACAAAGAAGACGAAGAAGAAAAGAGTTTAAGAGGATGAGGCAAAAAGAAGCCCTAGAAGGAGATCAGAATTTACGAACAACAACGTACCTTTGTTCTTTTTGCTTTTAATAATCAATCGCCTGGGAGCCGCAGTCTTACGAGTGTGCACTGCAGTTAAGAAAGTTGTTCTATCTAACCTTTATTGGCGGAATATATCTGTTCGTTTTTAAAACGCGCAGTTGAGAAGTGATTATGAAGACAAGTCTGCCGGGAAAGAAAAACCTCGCGGGGTTGGACGTGTTTAGGGTTTTCGCGCTGAAGGCTCTATATAACGGGATGGATGCAAATACGTTCGTGATGATACGTTCGTGATGAGTAACGTCACTTTTTGTTGTTGGCTTTATGTTCATTAGTAGTATTAGTAGTAGTATTAGTATTTAAAATCTCTTTAAGTTTTAAGTTTCCATGTCCGTTTCGTTGGCTTCGTTGTACACGTATTGCGAGCTGTATTCCATCATGAACTTCGTGCTTCGTTTGACGTCGATGAATAAGTTGTACGCTTTGGAGACGTCGTCGGTTTCGACTTTGGCGGATTTCCGCTTGTTGGCGACCAAAGAGGACGCGGAGATGAGTTGAATGGCGTATCGTAAACTGGTTTCCGAACCGATTTTTGTGAGCAAATCTTTCGCGTCTTCGGACATGTTCACGTCTTCTTCTTCGCACCGGATGTTGACTATTAATTTCATCTCTTTTTCCGTGTACGGTTTCGTTTGGATGATTAAGAGGCGATCTAACAAGTCGATCGGGATGCCGTGAGGGGATCGGTAGTTTGTGCCTCGGATTTTCGTGATGCCTCTGTTCGTAGCCACGACTAACACGGGAGATAAATCATTTTCCAACGCTCGATTCAAAAACGAAAAGCATTCCACGTCTAACATGTGCACTTCGTCGATGAACAAAACGCCCGGTATGATTTCCGCCTTGCCTTCCTCTCGCCACTCGGCGACTTTCTCGTCGATTTGTTCTCGCACTTCGTCGCGAATTTCACCGGTATCGCCGGAGAACAACGCCATGAAACCTTGCGTGTGCGAATTGATGACGTCGATTTCGTGTAAAGTCACCGTGTGCACAATCTCTTTTCGTTTTTGCAACTCGCCTTCCGGGCAGGAAACAAACTTTGTCGTCGGTCCAGTCGCGTCGTAATCGCGCGATCGCGCGAACGAACGTCCTAACTTTTGCACTCTTCCCGTGCTCTTATCGATGGTGATCACGTCACCACTGGTGACTTTCTCTTTGTTGATCGATTCGATCATCTTCGTTCCTAAATCGTACACCGTCTCCATATCGGTCGTTTTCAAAGTCAACTTTCCAACTTTCGGCGCGACGTTCCCCGCCGTCGGTCGGTCAATCTCAATCTCCACGACTTCACCTTCGATAATTTCCGTTTCCTCCCGTATCCTCACCCCAATCGCTTTCCTAAACGCCTGTCTCAACGCTTCCGTTTTTGAAATTTCTGTGCTAAAAATCTCCGATCCCGCCATCATCGCGAACGGCGTTTCTTCGTTACTTTCCGCGTTTATATTGTTGCTACTTTTATCTTGGCCTCTTAAACTCGCTTTCCTGCTCCCCCCGGCTCCTTCTCCGTTCACCCCGTAATCTGAATCTAACAAGCTCTTCGCGATCCCCATCGCTAACGCCGTCTTCCCCGTCCCCGGCTGACCGGCTAACAGAACGCCTCTCCCAGCGATCGTCCCGCTTTTAATCATGGACAGAATAACGCCGCACGCTTTACGCGCGTCTTCTTGACCAACCATCCCTTGCGAAACATTCTTCGCGTCTAACGCGTCGTCTAATCCCAGACCGCGTATGTGCGAGTGCGCGCCGATGCGTTCGATGCCTCGTAAAGCGTCCGTTTCTTGCGCGGTCGTTTTAATCGTCGTCGTCGTTTCCCCACCAGTCGCCATTTTAGTATGTGAGTCGTTTTACTCTTCTTCTTCTTTATTCAGATCGAATGCAACGAACGAAAACGAGAAGAGTGTCTGTAAAGCGCTAATGCTTCAATAGTCTTCTCTCAACGACAACAACAACAACAACAACAACAACAACAACAACAACACTCCTCTTAAACAAACAAACAGTATATTATGTACTTTTGTGTTCTTTTCAATCAATCAATCAATCGAGAGAAGAATAATGCAGTCAAATCAAATTCAAACGAAAAAAAATGCTTCAAAATTTTAGTGCAAAAAGCTCTCGAGGACTCCTGTTATACGAGAGCAAAAAAGCGTTAGAACGTTCTCGTTATCGATCGGCGAATATCAGCAAATATACCACCACGTTTTTAATAAAAGTACAATTTTCTTTCCATCTAGTATTTCCTCTATATGTCCTCTCTATTTTCTCTCTCTCTCTCTTTCTAATAATTATTTTCACAATCGTCTTTTCTTCGCGCTTCGCATGAACGGTCTCAAGGACCACTCGATGTCGGCGTCGTCTTGGTCGACCGTCCCTAACTTCAGCTGGTACAATCGTAACTCAAATCTCGGACCGATTTCGTTCAAGTGTAAGGATTTTGGGCCTTTCGGCATGTCGTAGGTGTGATGACGGACGGAGATGAAATCGACCGAGTTGGCGAAAGTGACCACGCGTTTTGATTTTTCCTTCGGTCTCGGGAATAAGTGTCGCAAGATATTCGCGGTTCGTTTGCCTAATTCCGAGGTGAAGTTTTCGCATATGATGTGCGGGAACTGTTCGGAAACTTTCGGTAAGTTTGCATCTTTTACGTCGTGTCGCATGACCGCGTCGGAAATGCCAAAATACGCGGTAGGACCAAACGGTAAGTGCGAAACGACTAAACCGTCCGGTTCGCCTCGGTGTTCGTGGACGATGACGACGTCGGTAAACTCGCTCGTTTTTCCCAGTTCCACGAGATCGGGTAAGATTTGCGAACCGCGGTTGATTCTCGACGAGGTCGGGAACAGAAGTTTCAGTTCTTTACAAAACTGAAGCAATCGACTGCTCGCGTCTCTCGACGTCGTCAGTAAGATTTTCGCCTCTGGTGCGTTTTTATACTCGTCGTCGTTGACGCCTTTTTCCAAGTTTCCATACTCTCTCGTGTTTATATCTTCTAATTCCACCTCTTTTCTTAACTGTTCTTCCTCTCTTTTCAGCTCAGTTGGGATCGGTTTCCCTTCCTCCAAGCACTCTCGTATTTTCCTCTTCTTCTCGTATAACAAGCGCTCTTTCCCTTCTAAAGATTTCCTGTAGACGAATTCTTTCCGCAGACGAGCGTTTCGCCGCAACATCTTTTTATTACGCGAAGATTGTTTTTCTTATTTTACGACCAATAGTAGACCAAAAGAAGAAAGAAACCTTTCAATACTCTTTGATTCTTCTAAAGGATGACGACCTCGAGTCTCTTTTGTTGGAAAGAAACGAAAGCGCTCTTTAAAAGTCGTCCGTCGTTGTTGTTGTTTAAAGGACGACGTGTGTTGTTCCACGCACTGACTGGTAGTAGAAGAACGAGGGAAAGAAGGCAAGAAGCGCACCCACCTTTTATGAGTTAAAATCATAAACCCTAAACAGATACATTTCCAAAATCCCTTCAATTAAACTCCAACCAAAAAACTCTTCTTTACTCTCTGACTCGTATTATTAATAAACTCTTCCTTAAATTCGTCATTCATTGAAGAATCACCTTTACCTTGACGAAGAAGAAAACAAGCGTTCGTCTCGGTGGTCAGAATACTCTTCTCTTCTGTTGTTGTTCGTTTTGAACCTTCTCTCTTTCGATTTTGGGGTTTGTTGTTCTTTGGGTGCGCGTACGACTCCGGTATATATTTTTGGGAGCGAGATACGCTTTTCTGATGACTCGTGCTGCCGAGGAGATGAATAATAAGAGTAGTAATACTACCACCAATGTTGGTGTTAATAGTATCGTCGAAAATAACGCGGATTTTGAGGAGAGTGGGAAAAACATCGTCTTAAACGCTGCTGCGTTCGCGCAGGCCTACGCGTACAGCGCGTACGACGACATCGAGAAACGATTGGAAATAAAAAAAGATAATGAATCTCGACTGCAAAGGAAGAATACGAACGAGAAGACAAAGACAAAGACGAAGAAGAAGGGAAGCGAGGAGAGTTTACTCGAGATGAAAGAGAGCGTGGAAGACGTGGATGACGAGGATACCGACGACGACGAGACGACCGAACGACAAAGGGAAGAAGAAGATGAAGAAGAAATGGTAAAACGTCGTCGCATGGAAGAAAGTCACGCGCAGACGACGAGCGCGATGAATGGCGGAGTAGACGGAATGGTAGCAGCAGCGGCGGCTACGGCAACCTTGTATAATCATCATCCGTCGTCGTCGTTTCAAGCGCAGTATCAAATGCCTTCGATGCAGCCGCCGCCGCCGAACGTACCGCTTGTTGCGCAACAATATCTTTTACAACCGACTGCGCTTCTCGTAGCCAACGATACTAACAATCAGGCGCAAGAGCATCATCAAGAACAACAACAACAACAACAACATCTCGTCATGGCGGCTGCTGCAGCTGCGGCAGCCGCTGCTGCTCCTCCAGTGTACGTGAACGCGAAACAGTACGAAGCTATTCTCAGGCGAAGAGCGGCGCGAGCGAAACACGAACTGAAATATAACAAGATCGGGGCGGTATTCTCACCAACCGGAGGTAAGAAGAACGGCACGGGTGAAGAGAAAAGGAAACCGTACATGCACGAAAGCCGACACAATCACGCGCGACGACGGATACGAGGCCCGGGAGGTCGTTTCTTGACGCAAAAAGAGTTACTCGACGGGTTAGGAGGCGAAGAGGCGAAACAACAAGCGATGAAAAGAAAAGAAGAAAACGAAAAGAGAGAGAAAGAGAGAGAAAGAAAGAAACAATTGAGACAAAAGAAGAAGGAAGAGCAAAAAGTGATGATGATGGAAAAGAGGAGGAACGCGGAGAAAAAGGGGGCGACGGGTGTCGACGAGGTTGTCGACGCCGAGAAATAGTATTTAGTCATTTTAGAAATGTTTATAGAAGAGATACGCGCGATGAATATTAATAAAGAGCTGCAAAATATGAATTGTGGTGTACTGAAGAAGACAAAACGAATTCTTCAATAACAAACGACCAACTTTGCTTTTCGGCAAACTTTATGCACCACACCAAAAAGAAACGAAGAGCGAAACTTTTTAACGCGATGATGATAAAATCGTCGTCGCGAGGATGTATTAAATGTCGTTTTCTGAATCGTCGTCGGGGTACATAATAAACGATGAAACGCAAAACTTCTTTTAACGAACAACATCGACGAAACGCAAATTTGAAGAAGAAAAACAACAACAACTATCACTACTCCTTGTTCTTCTTCTCTTTCGTTTTGAAATGCGCGTGCGTTCTCCTCGCACTCCTCGTCCTCCTCTTTTCTTGGATGCGAGCGATTTATTTCAGCGAAAACGAGTGTCAGATGACGTACATGCGTCCCGGATATTCGAAAATTGATTTGAGCGAAAGTGGTGTTGGATTCTTTGAGAAAGGAAAAGGGCGAAAGTATGATCTCATCCGATACGAGGAGATGGACGACATTTCGGAGAACGGTGGAAAGAACAAAAACGCTTTTATGGAAGGAACAAAAACTGTGCTGGCTTTGTTCATACCGGGAAACGGCGGCGATTACGCGCAGGTGCGCTCGCTCGCGCACTCGACGCACGCGCTCGGGAAATACTATTTGTCTTCTTCTTCTTCTTCTTCTTCGAGTGAAGAAACGAAGGCAAAAAAGACAAAGATTGAATGGTACGCGATGGATTTCAAGGAAGAGTTCTCGGCGTTCGACGCGGATGCGATGGAACGGCAAGTTGAAACAACGAGATGGGTGTTAGAGGAGTATTTTGGGAGGAAGATTTTTGAAAGCTATGAAGACGACGACGACGACGATGACGGCGGTGGAAAATATTTGAAGAACGTTATCGTGGTCGGGCACTCCATGGGCGGGTTAGTCGCGAAGTATGCAGCAGAGCAAGTGATAGTGAATAAAAGTGATTTTAACGGAAGAAGAATAGAGCACGTGCACGTGACGACTCTGGCAACGCCGCACGCGTACCATCCCGGAGCGTTTGCGCTTTCGAGTTTCGCCAATCACGCGTGGCGGAAAAGAACATCGAAGAAGATGACGACTGGCGAAGGGAAGAAGGAGTTGATGTCCGTGATGTCCGTGAGTGGGGGGATGCGCGATTGGCAAGTTTCCGGAGTGGACGCTTCGCTTGTTCTCTCTTTGAATGATAGTAATAATAATAGTGGTAATAATAGGAATAGGAATAGCGAAAGAGTGAAGACCGTATCGACGCGAACGTCCTGCGATCATCTCGCGATATGCTGGTGCAAGCAAGTGATTTTATCGCTCGCGGTCGCATTACATCGCGTGGCAAAAGCAGGTGGAAATGAAGGAGTAGGTGATATTTCTCAATACATAAAGAATATACACGTTGATATTCCGCCGCATTTGGGTTGGCATGGCTTTGAAGACGCGTCTTCGACTTTGAAGAAAAAAGACAACCACGGCGTCTTCATCGATGGATTTTTTTCTGGAGTAGACGATATCAATACCGATAGAAATACTCGAGGATGGTACACGTTTGCACCCATCCTCGTCGCGAGAACACCGAACGTTGCGTCTGCTGCAATATCTTGGCACGTTTTGTTCTCGTCGGGCCCGTCGTCGTCGATGGCATTTTCGGGTCTTGCATTTTCCTCGCTCTACGTGCTCTCGGCTTTGAGTGAAAACTTTGCAATCGGCGCGAAAGAGATGCGAGCTTTACGATTAGAAATGTACGTTCTTTTTGCAACGAGCGTTGTTTTAGTCTGCGGTTACGGCATGGCTAAGAGTTTACACCTGCTTTTTTGCAAGATGCTCGCGTTATCGAGAAAGAATACCGCTTCAACAAAGCTTGATTTTCTGCGACGAATGTCGGTGTCGACGCACGTATCGATTTCCGCGGCGTTAGCGGCTGTCGCTCCGGCGCTCGTGCACGCGTACATGATCGTTTTCAAGTGCACTTTTGGTACTAGTACTGATGAAAATACACTCGTGCACTCGTGTTGCGCCTCTGTTTGGGCTTCTTTCTTACTTTTACCCGCGTTCGTGACGAAAGTAAAAGATGGGAACTTACCGGGCGGGGTGTGGTCTGCGATAGATTCGGGGGTTGCTTTTTGCACCGCGGTAGGAACGATTTTAGTATATCATTCCAATCATGCGGAGGGAAAGAAGAAGAAGAAGAAGAAGAAAAGTATGACGATAATAATAACGAGTTTGCTCTTCTGCGCTGTATCGAGCGGCGCCGGGATGGCGTCGTTGGCACATCTCGGTCTCCTCTTCTTCTCGTTTTGTTGATTGTTGTGTAAATATAATTGCTATTTAATTTTATATATTAAAACCACACACTTGTGCGTACGCTCAGCTTAAGTTCTCTCACTCTCTCACTCTCTCAAATCAATGTTCTCACACCCTCTCTCTCTCCATTTTTTCTCTCTGTTTTTCTTTTTCTACAAAAGACGCACACGCCGCTTATTGCAATTGCATGTACCACAAACCGGTGATCTTGACATCCTTCGGCGCCTTGGAGCCCAAATCAGTGTCAGACGGTTGGATGGATTCAAACACGCCGGCAATCTCCCCAGTAGTTTCGTCGTACTTCGCGACGTTGAAGACGGCACTACCCTTCAACGCGGCGACGTTCTTGTTGTTTTCCTTTTGTAAGTCATCGGCGTCAGATCTGGCCGGCAACGCGACGGCGTTATCGTAACCAGTGGAGCCACCTCTACCCTTCGGGTCAAGGAAGGACGAACCTCTGTACGAAGCGACAACGAAGTCACCGCCGAATTGGGAGGTGTTACCCTTCGCTTGCAACTCCTTCAAGGTGAACAAGAACGGAACACGTTCGCCCCCAGCCAATTGGACCGTGGTCGGCGCGTAGTCGATGCCGTCCTTCTCGACGACGTTGACCGAACCGTCAGAGCCAACCTTGAAGTCGCCAGACATGGCGTCCAAAGTGTAGGTCAAACGAGTCATCAACTTCGTCTTGGCAAACTCGGTGGAACCGTCCGCCTTTTCTTCCTTCACCGTAAACGAAGTCGGTTCGACGCAAAACTTGTCAAACTTGTAGTCGCCAGCCTTCAACGCCTTCGGGCCGGAGCCGCTTTCGACAACCGGGCACGTGTTCGCCAAACCGGTACCTTTGACTTGCAAATACGTCAAGCCTTGCAACTCATCGTACGTGACCGCTTGCGCAGACTGTTAGTAGTATTATATTTTCGTTTTTAAAATCAAGTTTTGAGAAGAAAGAAGGGAGAAAAAGGGAAAAAAGGTCAGTTCTCTTATTTTTAAAAATGACATTTCTTTCAGATTGTTGTGTTGTTTGGTTTCACACCAAAAACGCTCTCAAAAAAAAATTCTCCTCCTCTTCTTTTGAGATCTTTTTGGCCAAAAAAATTTTGAGATTAGAGCGAAGCGAGAAGAGATACGATTTTTCCGAAGCTTTTTCCCTCCTTCCTTCTCTCGTCTCGGATCGCGCTCAAATCTCTCTCATCATCTCATCGTTTTTTCTTCTTCTTCTTCCGTGGTCTCTCAAAAGGAAGAGGAGGAGGAGTGCCTCGAGAGACTTTTTTTAAGGCGCGCGCACGATATAACGACGACGAAGAGAGAGAGAGAGAGAACCTCTTCTTCTTCTTCTTCTTCAAAAGCGCGAAGTGTTTTTTTATCCCCGTTGTTTAAAACCACCCTTCGTAAAACGAGACCAAAAGAGCAAAGAAAAAAGAAACGTACCGATGCGAACAACGCGGCGGTGGTGGCCGCAGTGACGGCCGCCTTGGAGAGCTTTTCCGACAAGTTGGACGCTTGGACGACCGTCTTGTTGACCGAACTGTTGTGTTGTTTTGATGACGACGAAGAGCATTAAGACAAGAGAGGTGAGTGTGAGTATACAAACATCGAGAGGAGGATGCCATCATCGATTTTCCCTCTTCAATCTCGCCCAAAGAAGAAGAGCGTACTGTATAAAACAAAAAAAAAGGACAATCGTAATTCAACGCGTAACTCCATCACGCGAAGATCAAATGCACGTACCGTTTGGAGGAAACCTTGTTTACGGTAATTTGCTTGCCAGCTAAAGCGGATTGCATCGAAAGGGCCATTTTGTAAGTGTGTGTATTGGGTGCGTTTATATATGACGAATCGATGAAAAGAAGGGGCCGATGATGAATTGATGTTTTGGGTAGTTTTTCGTTCGTTCGCAAAAAAGAAAGAGATGGTTCGTGGTGACAAAAAATCCAATAGAACAACAAATCTTGATTTTCCCTCTGTGCTCTTGAATCAGGGTTTAACAGAAGCCAACAACAACACAAAAAGGGAGGAAACTGCTTTTTCACAAACAACAAGGAGGAAAAAAGAGGAAAAAGGAGAGAAGAAAAGAGAGGAAAAGAGACAGTTATAACTTTGCTGAGAGCTCGACACGACGCCGTTTGTTTGCTCGTCAACACATTCCGCCACAAAACAACTTTTGGCGAGAGAACGCGCATTACACACAACAAGAGAAACAACGAGAGTATATAAAAACACGATCACAAACGACGAGATCGTCACCACACCGGAAGAGAACAAACACAGATCTCTTTTTGAAACGAGCGCAAAGAGAGAAGGAGGAAAAAGAAGTCTTAAGAGCGCGCGCGATTTGGATTTGGACGTTCCAATAGACAGAATTGAAGAAGTTTAAAAGAGAAAACGGAATCAAACAGAAGAGATACAAAGAAGAAGAAGAAGAAGAAATAATGTCGCATCGAAACTCGTACGAGGATCTTTCCCTGAAAGAAATGGGCGATCGAGCGACGACGCCGACGTACTGGAAAACCGAGGAGGAGTGGTTGACGAAACACCACCCGAGCGCTTTGTTGCTCAATGATGATGATGACGAGAACGATGGCATCGAGGGAAGAGAAGAAGAAGAAAAACAACGAACGAATCAGAATAACAGTTTGATCGCGAAATTGAAGAAACAACTGAAATCGGAAGGGAAACAGTTGGTGGTTTTTTTGGATTACGACGGGACGTTATCGCCGATTGTATCTCAGCCGGAAAAAGCGTTCATGTCAGAAGAGACGAGGCGAGCGGTGCAAACGGTGGCGAAGAAGTTTCCGACGGCGATCGTTTCCGGACGAGCGAGAGAGAAGGTGTACGATTTTGTAAAGTTGGACGAGTTGTATTACGCGGGATCGCATGGGTTAGATATAGCCGGTCCGAAAGGCTCGCCAGATATCGATTATAAGCCGTGCTTGTGGGCAGAGGATGTCATGCAGAACGTGTTTGAGACGTTGAAGAAAAAGTTAGATTCAATAAAAGGCGCGGTTGTGGAGACCAACGTGTTTTGCGTGAGCGCGCATTATCGCCAATGCGAAAACGAAGAGGACGAAGCAGAGGTGGAAAAAGCGGTAGATGAAATCGTAGCGCAAAATAAAGACAAGTTGCGGAAACATTCCGGGAAGAAAGTGTGGGAAGTGAAACCAAAAGTCGACTGGGATAAAGGGAAAGCTTTGTCTTATTTGTTGGAAGCTTTGAAATTGAACGATCGAAAAGATGTCATTTCCATGTATTTAGGCGACGACGTGACGGATGAAGACGCGTTTGAGGTTTTACGGAAACTCAGCGACGACGAGACGCAAGGCGACGGCGTCGGGATCGTGGTGACCAAAGTTCCCAAGCAAACGAAAGCGAGTTATTCGTTGAGAGATACCGACGAAGTTTTGCAATTTTTAACCAAAGTCGGAAACATAGACGTGTAGGAAGACGAAAGGCAGAAAGCAATTTTTACTACAGATTATTACTGTACATAAAAAAAGCAAAGAAGAAGAAAAGAAATAGAAGTGATAGAGTGCGTGTGTGACTGTGTATGTGTGTGTGTAATATTATTTTAAAGAACTTTGTGAAAATGCTGTAAACGAGTACTACTAAGTAGTACTACGTATGATTAAATAATGATGATTAAAGAGGAAATACATACAAAAAAAGAATAGTTATAACACGCCGCGTTTATATACGCACAAAAGCGCAAAAGCGATTTGTTTTTCACGAAGATAAAATGCGACCATCGAACGAGCCGTCTTGCGACAAAAGCAAGGGAGTCGTGCCTGCACTCTTTGGTGCGTACTTCTCCAGAAGTCGGCAAACTTCAAGGCACACGTCTTGTCGCAAATCGTAATACGCGTCACCACCTTCCGCCATCGGGATGAACGCTCGTACTTCCATCTCCAACTTTGCCGAGCCTAAGTTTGTGATCAGTGATTTGGATCCAGCCTTAACATCCACGTGTGGATGTTTAGCCAAAAATTCATTAATGCCTTCTTTGATTTGAGTCGCCTGGCCGACGTCTTCGTATCGAATTTCAAACGCCGCTCGAACGAATCGATGCGTCGCTCGAGAATGGTTGATGGTCGCGTTGCCTAAGAAGAAGCCATTTGGTACGATCGTTGGTTTCTTATCTCTCGGCATTAACAACGTCGAGTACCAGCCAATCTTCTCGACGCTATATTCACTGATTTTTGGTGAATCTGATCCTCTAAACTTACCACCAGACGCCAACAAGACGATCTTATCGCCTTCGCTAAACGGCGACGTGACGGCGATGATGACGCCGCCGATTAAATTCGCGATGAAATCTTTGGCGGCTAAACCAAAGGCTAAACCTCCGAGACCACCGAAAGAGAATAAAAACGAGGCAGGTAAGCCAAAAGTGACCAGAGTAGCCGCAAACGTGGCGAGTAACGTGATCATGGTGGCAAATCGAACCAAAATTAACTTCTTCCCTTCCTCGGTTTGCGCCGAACTATCCGGGAACATTTTCGTCAACAATTGGCTGCCGTACTTTGATAACCACATCGATACGATAAGCCCAGCGGTAAAAATATACGTCCCTCGATCAAAACCCGCGGCCACGTTCTCGGGAACCGCAAAATTTACATACATCGCGTCCACGAATTCACACGTCACGTCGAAAACGTACCCGGTGATCCACAAAAACATTAAAGCGCCGAGCGGTTTCCCAATCCAATGCGCGAACGTTTCTCGATACGGTGAATCCAAAACGTCCGCGCTTTCTAACTGCTCGATTACTTTCTCTCTTTTTGAATCCTCTCCTCTTCCTCCGAACGCTTTCATCCTTTGTTTTTCAAACCATAAAAACATCTCCCGTCTTCGTTTTATAACCAACCTCAACGCGAATATCGCCCATACATCTTCCAAGTTCCACGGTTCGTTGATTTTCCGATCGATCGTATCGATGGTCGATTTCGCCACATCTAAAGAACATTTCACCGCTTTTTTCGACTGTTTGCGTAACTCGCGAACGGCCGTGTTCGTTGGTTCTTTCCGTTCGCCTGTCGCAGAAGGAGAAGCAGCAGCACACGCAGCAGACGGAACAAAAAACCCATTTTCAGTAAACCCAAGAAACCCCCCGAAAGTGGCGGAAAAGACGAACATCATCGCTGGGGCGACGATCATTTTCTTGATGAGCATTATTTTCGTCGTCGTCGTTTTCATCGTCGTCGTCTTCTTTTTTTCCTCGGAAGAGGAGGAGGAGGACGAAGAAGAAGAAGAAGAACGAAGAACAGAATGTCGACCTTTTATTATCCGATGTTGACGACGAATTTGACCTTTGAAGACGACGACGGAGGAAGAAGTTTTCTCGCTTCCTTTTGATGATAATAACAGCGAGCGAGGACGACAAGGTCGTTTAAAAGAGGATTGAATCGTCGTCGTCGTCTTCATTGCTGCGAATATCGTCGCTGTTGATGACATTTTTTTTATTATGTGATGTCCTCGACTTTTGACGACTTTTGACGGCGCTCTCTTCCCGTTGTTTGTCAAGTGTAAGTATGTGTGCGGATGTATGTTTATTTAAGTTCATTCGCATTCGCTAGTAGTACCTCTCTCTACTATATATATATATACTAGTATTATTATTATTATTATTATTAAGAAAACAAGTTATCGTCGGCGACGAACGAGATGGAAGAATTCGTCGCGTCGCGCTGAAGATGGTGTCGATTACGATGACGACCGCCTTTTCTCGCCCATTCGTTCAACGCGGTTTCGTCCACCGACCGTAAGAGCTCGCTCCATTCGTCCTTCTCCTCTGTATTCTCGTCGTCGTCAAAATCTTCTCGTAAAACATCCACGATGTTTTTCAAAGCGCGAACGTCGATGATATCGTCCGCGGTTCCCGAAAACGAACGCTCGTCCGGGCATGTGAGCAAGGCTATTTTTGTTCTCGTCCTCTCGGCGCTTTTGCCGTCGTTTGCCATCTGGTTCAAGCGGTTGAACAACGCCGCCTCGGCGCCGACGACGGCCCGGCCTACCGATAAAGGTTTCTTATTTGTGCTATTTTTACGTGTTTTTGTATTCGAATAAGTAGTGTACGCCTCGTTCCCTACGTATTGCACGGCAAAACGAGCGCTATCACCGAAACCGTTTTCATCCGCGTCCGTATCGTCGGCGTACGAGGAAACGAACGACGTGACGACGAACGCCTTTCGTAGCGGCGATGTTTGACGACTACGCATCCTTCCTTCATCGTCGTCGTCTGGAAAGAGACTCTTTAAAACTGTTTCCGCCCATCTCGTCGCATTTTCCACGGGAACGTCGTACGTACACTTCACGAGAGCGATCTTCGTTTCTCTCTGGTAATACACGTCGCACGTTCTCGTGAACGTCTCGTTTCGTTTTGTGTTCTCGTCGTCAAAATCATCATCGTCATCAAAATCGTCGCTCAAACAGTCGTTCCGTTCGCTCACGCCTGATACTTTCACGTGGCCAATCTTCTCAAACTTTTTGTTTTCCCTCTTAAACGAGGATAAAATCTCCTCGCACACCGTCAGAGGCACTCGGCTGTTCGAGAAGAACGCGATCGTTTCGATGCCTTTTTCTTCTTCTTCTTCGGTGTTTCTTCCCAACGACGACGACGATTTGGATTTTGAGAGAAAAGCAAACGCCACTTTTGCCTGCTCAGACGACACATAGGACGACGACGATTCTTCCAATACTAATCGTCTCCTCGCTCGTTCTTTTTCGCACGCTTTCTCCTCGTCCTCGTTTTCGTTGGTTCGTTCGAACACGTCCTCCTCGATCGGGTTCGTCAACAACATTGTTTATTATTAGTAGAGAGTCTCTTCTGTGAATGGCGTTTTTTGTGTCTTGTTTTTCTTTGTTGCTCAAATTTTTATTTTTTTGTTTTTTGTATATAGAGTAATGTAAACCCTAATTGAGGAGAATCGTCTCGTTCGATTAGCTTAGTGGTTAGAGCATCTCGTTTACACCGAGAAGGTCACGCGTTCAACTCGCGTATTGAACAACTTCTTTTTTTTGCATCATTATTAATATAGTAGAGTATTATAGTATTATATTAAGCTATGAAATCGTTGAATGGATCGTACGTGGAACTCCCGTCCTCGTCCAACAAGTTTAACTGCCTCAAGCGTCGCTCTTGGTAATACTCTAAGCGATCGACAGAGGCGCGAATGGTTTCGAAATATCGCAACGTGTTTCTGAGCGCTTTTTTTTCGCCCAACAAGACGCGAATGGAGAGAAGCTTTTCGTCGGAAATGTCCTGGATCGATAACATGTCCTCGTCTTGTTCGATGCTCGTTTCGTATTGCAACAGAGCGTCTTTGCATCCCGCAATCATCGTTTCGCAGGCTTGCGTTTCGTTCACTTTCGAGACGGGTTCGGAAATCAACTCCCACGCGTTGTTTCGAAACAAAGCTTCCAACAAAAACGCGTCCGAGCCTTGGATGTTCAACAATCTGCTGAAAACGCGCAAGTTTGGATCTGGATCTTCGTACGCTTTTAAATAAAAGGTTGGATCGTCGCCGCCGCCTATGATTTGTTGACTCACGTCGCAAATGTCGATTTTATCGTCTCTGTTTGGATCGTTTTCTGGAATGCCTATTCGTAACTCGTAGCCACCGTTTCGTTCCACGGGATCGACGAAGCCGTAATCGACGCAGGTTTTACCATCCAAAGGTCGCTCGTCGAAGTTGATGGAGGCGTAGTAATCCATAAAAATTTCCTCGCCCGGTTGAATGGTATCTTGTTGCGCTCGAAACGAGGCGAATTTGATGTTGTTATTCTCGCTTTTTGCGCCGCTACTCTTACCGCTACCGCTGCTCCCCCTGGCGTCCTCCTTCTTCCCACCACCGCCGAATAAGTTTGTAATCGCCGCCATGGGTGAACCCATCGCGCCGTCGTCCATACCTGCCTCGTAGACTTGCCAATCTGGCTTTTTCTTCTTCCCGCCAACCCCAAAATCGTTCTCCGAATATCTCGCCTTGTGGTTTAACATGTCCAACCCGGGAACTAAGGTAACTTCCGACCCGTCTCGCATGGGTTGTTGCGCTCGAGACCGTAAAATTCCAAACGCCCACAAGAACGTATCCTCCGGTACACCGTCGTTGCTTAAATTCAACGACTCGTACGTGCCTCGAACGTACGAATCGTACCCAGCCGCGTCGTCGAGGAGTTGCGACCCGGCGATTGCGTTCACGTCCTCCGTCGACCAAAATAGCGGCGACTCTAACACCGTCGCTTCGCGTAAATAACTCAAATACGGCGCGTAAAACGAACTTTCGCCTTTCTCGAGTTCGCACACCAAATACACGGAAAGTTCCACCCACGCCGGCGCGGCTTCGCCTTGCGCCGCCAGACGCTTTAAAATCTTCCCGCACTTCCCGTCCGCATCTTCTCTCGCTTTCTCCGCAGTCATCCACACCGAATCGCCAACTTTTAAGATCGACTCGTTCTTTTTAATACTCGTGTTATCGTCGCTGCTGATGTTACTCCTACTACTACTTGTACTACTACTTTTACTACCACGATTGAAAATACCGCACGTGTTTTTACGAATCATCAAAGTGTTATCTTCTTCCATCATAGAGCTAAACCCAAACTCGCACTTTTCGTTCATCTCCGACCCGTTCTCTCGAAGCCATCGCTCCAAATTCGACAATAAATCTTGCACTTTCGCTTTCTCGATGTATTTAGAATTGTTGTTAATGTTGTTGTTGCTGTCGTTACTCCTCGTCGCTCGTGTTGCAATCGTTGAATAGTGATTCTGATGAATCTTTCCTCCTTTACCTCGCGATAAAGTTGAAAACGATGATTTGGAGGAAAAACAACGAGAAGAAGAAGAAGAAGAAGAACGACAGTTGTTGTTGTGAGAGACGCACGGAGAGGAGGAGGAGGACGAGAGAAGAGGGAAGAGCGTCATCGTTTCACTTTTCTTTGTTGATTAAAATGAGGAGATGAAAAAATGACGAACTTTTCCCGCCATTTTCTCCATACTAATACTCTAATAAGTACAACTCTTGTTGTTGTTGTTGAGAAGAAGAAGACGAAGACAAAGAAGAAGACAAAAGAGAGGACGGAAGACAAATGTCTTCTTCTTCGGCGTATTTCTTGGAAAAGAAGACGACAAAGAAAACACCCACAGAGGAGGCGTTTGAAGAGGAGGAACACGAGAAAAACGGGAAAAACATTAGATTTTATAACGATTCGCGGACGAGGAGGACGAGAGAAACGTCTTCGTCTTTGAATTCGTCTTCTTCTGAAAACGCGAAGGATTTCCCTCGCGTGAGAGAGATTTTGTGGGACGCGGAGACGACGACGAAGGAGAAGGAAACGACGACGACAGTGGTTTGGTCCAGCGACGTCGGGCCGACGATATTTCAGTTCGTGGACGACGACTTTGACTCGTTGGCGGGAAAGATACTCGAAAAATTAAAATCAAAATCGGTTTCGCACCATCATCTCTACGCGAGATGCGATTTTAGCAGCAGCGAGGGCAACAACAACAACAACACGATGTATAGCAGTAACAGTAATAGCAACGATAGCTTTGGGATAGTGACGATTAGTAGCAGTAGTGGCGTCAAAAGCAACAAAACAGGCGAAAGAAACAAACGCGGATTTAGTCATTGTAGTAGCGAGAGACGCGTACCGCTGGACGTCTCGTTCCGCCGCGGCGGAGGAAGTCAAGAAGGGAAAAAGCGATGCGAGAGAATGGCATCGCGATTGGCGTGGGGGAAGAGTTTTACGAGCGTGAGAGAGTCGTTTTACGCGACGTGCGATGCGATGCCTTTAACGACGACGAAGAGTATCGTCGTCGACGCCGAGGAGAAGGAGGAGGAAGAAGAAGAAGAAGAGATGGACAAAGATAAAGATGAAGACGAGCCGTTGACGCCTCTGGACATGTGGCCGATGCGAATAGGAGCCGTCGTTGAACGGTACGACGGTGTGAAAACGAAGCGAAACTCGCCGCCTGCGTGGAAAGTACATCTCACCGTAGCCTTGGAGATGCCTTCGTGCGCTTTCCGGTTTGCGCCGATTCGGCCGTTGAGGGTCTCCAGAGAATTTTCATCATCCTCTCGAGTTATTTCCGCGTTATTCGATGACGACCACTTTTTGAATGGTTACAACGGTAGAAGGACGAGGGAAAGTTCTCTTTCTTCATCTTCGACGACGAGGACGAAAATGACGACAGGATTTCTCACGCTCGATCGAGCTCGCCGGTTGTGCTTTCTCAAAACAAACTCATCGAGAGTGCATAATTGTGAAACGCCTTTGGTTGGTGTTTGGATACATCGTCTCGATGATGATGCTCGCGATAGTCTTGCATTTTTACAATCGAGCGAAGTGTGGGCGGCGTGTTTGCGCTACGCCTCGAATTCTGTTTTGAGGAAAGTATCTCAAAACGGCAGTTTTCTAGTCTGCGTTGTGAGCGGCAAAAGAAAAGATGACGACGGAGATTATGACAAAAAGAATGCCTCCGCGGCGATGCCGCGACTCGAGTGCTACGATTGCGTCGCCACGCAAGGAAAAGAACCTTTCGTGCCGCATCAAGTTGACGTCACTTTAAATACAAATGCCGACGATTCCAACGATTCAGCGGATGCGTTTGTTCTCGGCGCGGTGAAAGAAATCAATCGCGCCTCGATCGCCTTTAATTTTGATCGCAACAACAACGGCATTGGCAAAGAGAACAGAGGAAAGGGGGAGAACGATGAAGGCGACGACGACGACGACGACGACGAAAACCACGAAATCGATGATATTATTGGGTACAAGAATTTCGGCAGCGCAACTTTCCCGCGTCCAAAATCTGAGGATACAAAAAATATGTCAGAAGCAGAAAGAGAAGTTGTAGCTTTAGAAAAGATGCTTCAAAATCGACATCGTCGCGATGAGGAATTCAATAATAAGAGCTCTCCAGTGAGAGGTACCTCCGTATCGACTGGAAATCTCTCGCCTCGCTCCTTGGCGGCTGATTTGGTGAAACGCGCCGAGCGTTCGTTTGCGAATAACCGAAGAAGAGTTAATAAACAAACGTCGATGCAAAAGGGTGCAAGAAAAGATGGCCACAAGCCGTCGAGCGTATTTGTCGATAAAGTTTTGCGCGAACGTCTTCGCCTCGTTCGTTTCGTCGTCGAAGATCAACTCGAAGAAAGCTTCGTCGAGGAAGAAGACCGCGGACGAGGAAGAGGAGTTGATGCCTACTCAGAGGAGGAGGAGATGGCAACTGGAATCATCAATACTACTATTTTTAGAAGTAACGATCACCATCAACGAGAAAACAAGAGCGGCCCCGGCGATGATGGTGACTATAACGACTATCATAACGACGATTCAGACGACGCCGACGCGCACATTCTTCGCAAATACACTTCTTAGACTTTCTTTACTAATTATTTAGGGACTCATTTCGAATTTAATGGCCAGAATCGAAAGAATCGAACAGTCGTTTTGAAGCAATTCGCCCTCAAAAATCTCACACGCCCATCAAAGCTTAAGCTTTCTTGCGCTTTATAACGTAACAAAAGTAAACTACCATAACAGTTTACGCGTAGTACTTTAACGTAGCTACCGCTGCTCACCGTGAATTAGGACGCGTCTTCTCTGTTTTCTTCCGAAAAAAAAGAACGCGCGCGAATAGGATTTGAACCACACCGACGAAAGAGAAATCGAAGGCTTCGTGTTCAAACAAGTAGAAAAGGCGACGCAGATCTCCTCCTCTCTCTTCGCGAGGACGACGATAAGGGAGTGAAAACAAAAAGCTTTTCACTTTCCTTCTCTTCTTTAGGAGATCTGATCCTCTTTTGGATCGGTAGTAGATAGAAATATACCAGAGCGTACACAAGGTACGTCATCTCATCGTCAAAGTCAGCCGCGATCGTGGATGGAGTGATTTCCGTCTCAAACGTCTCTCTGTAATCCAAATTTATCTTTTTACGTGGCGCGCGCGCCGCTTTCCTTTTCTGTGGTTTTAAATCACTCACAACTCCTTCCTCGTTTATATCACAACAGATCAGATCAGATCAGATCGTCTTCGCTCTCGTAGAGAAGTAGTTTTGTAGTGTGTATACACACACACACGTACTAGAAGAAGAACTCTTTCCGACGACGACGACGTAAAACGACGCGATAAGAGGAAGATGAGTTTTTTTAGCAAAAAATTTAGCAGCAAAAAGAAGGCGACGACAAAATTCTTCGTCTTCTTCGCGCTCGTCGCCTTGTGCTCGTCCGTTGCATTCGGAGTGAGCGGCGCGCCATCACAGAAGGCGCACCGCTACGGTTCGGATGATTTGACTCGCGAAGGCTTTTCGGACGCGACGAGAGCTGACAATCGTGAGTCGCTCAGCTCTGACCTGCCTCGCGTCGAAGATTTCGGCGGAGAGGATTCCTCCTCCTCCTCCTCGGCGGCGACGACTGATGGCGACGTGCACGTCGTCTCTTCGGACGATGTCAAGGTTGTGAGAAGAGGTGCTGGGTCGAGAACGCTGAATGAATTCACGGAAGACGGTCACTTCATCAGTCCGTTGTCTCCCGAAGTCATTGGTTGGGAAGAGGATGCCGTCGACGAAGCGTTGGCGTTTTATTCTCCTCAATTTTACGAGGCGTTTTATTCGTTTTACGACTTTTACTCGTTCTACGACTTTTATGATTTCTACGATCAAAAAGTCGACGCTGAGTTTAAGGAGTTTACTGGTCCAGACGGAGGCATCTTGCAGCTTTGCGAAATTGCGGTTTCTCCTGCGATTGGTTCAGATAAGGGAGGCACGAAAGTCTCCATTATGTTGTCCGGTCACGTCGCGCGGGACCACAACTCGTTTTACTGTAAGTTTGGCGAACAACCAGTCGAAGCCATGAGCGCTCAGATCATGGAGGAATCAGGTGTCCTCGTCATTGTTTGCGAAGCACCGCCTATGGAGGACGACGAGGACGTCACCTTGCGCATTTCGTTGGATGGATCTTTGTATTCCGTCAACGGCGCGCAGTTTCATTACCACTCAAAGATGAGCGTCGCGGATGTCAAACCATCCGCGCCGAAAGTTTCCGCTGAGGGCGGAACTGCCATTCGTTTCACTTTGGGCGACTACATGTTTGGTCCAGGTTTTGATCCCAGCTCTGTCACGGTGCCGTCGGCGTGCTACTTTGGTTCCATGAGAGTGGATGGCGAGTTTGACGCCATGAAGTCCCAGCTGACTTGCCTCGCGCCGTCTTTGAAACAAATTACAAAGACGTCGTCGAGTGCGAACGTGGAGCTTCGAATATCCTTGGATGGGCAAATCTTTTCGGATGAGACGGTTATGGTCCGTTACGGCTCTGGAAAATCGTCTTTGAGTACGATCACGGCGCCGAAGCAATTCAATAATTGGTTCGATATCATGCAATTCGACTACCTTCCGTTTCACCCGGAATATTGCGTGTTCTTTGAAAACGGCGATTTTGCCTCCTTGGCTGGTATTGCGGTTACTCCTGGCGTTATCGAACCTCCGTTTTACTCCGGAACGTTCGAATACTTTGTCTTGTTGACCGTAGATGACTTACCAGACATGAGAGTCGCGTTGACTCCAGTCGCCACTCAACCGGACGCGACCATTCGCATCGGTGGATTATACGGGAAGCAAGTGAGATCTGGCGATACTTTTCGAATTGGCGTTAGACTCGGCGAGAACAAAGCGTTGATTGTAGTTACCTCTCCAAACGGATTGTCCACCCGCACTTACATTGTTACGGTGTATGTGTTGATGGACGAAGAGGAGGGCGCTTCGCTCGGCGATATTCAACTCGATCGTGGCGAGCTCGAACCCTCGTTCATGCCGGATGTCTTCAAATATTCGACGTTCTTGGATTCTACGAATCATAGAATTGGTATTACTCCGCACTCGCTCTCTGGAAACGACGTCAAGATTTGCAGAATCACGACTGGTTCCTCCGAGGAGATGAAAAGAATGTGGGCGAGAAAACGCATCCGCAAAAATTTTTACGATAACGCCTTCGCTTGTGAAACTGTAAACTCTGGAGAAAAAGGTTACATGCGACTCGAAGATGGATTCAACTTGATTCAAATTCGTGCTAAGGATGGCCGAAACACCGCGGTCTACGAACTCCTTGCTTACAAAGAGCCAGGATTTGACGACGGTTTCTCTTGCGACGGATTCGCCGAAGCTGGTCTCGTCGATACCATCACTCATTCTTTGAATGTCGATATTGATTACTCGTTATTCAGCGACCCCACGACGCAATTTTACTCAAATTTCTTGGCAGATTTGATCGACGTGTTGACGTGTAACGCGCAGTTGTACCTCGGCGATGCGTCCGTTACTTCGGCATCCTTCACGATTAATTCCGTGACGGCTGATCGTAGCGGATACACCGATATTTCGGTTACGTTCTCTGCTCCCATCGGAGCTTTGACTTCGTCCTACAGGAGTCAAGCGCGCGAAAATTTGCAGGTTTTCTTTTCCAATTGCGCTTCAGTTTCCGTCATGAATCTTCAAGCGTACGACTGGTCGACGAATTCCATTTCTATTTCTTGCGAGGAAGGAACGGTTATTATTCCTCTCGATCCGTACAACGCGTTTGCGCTACCGGATATTCAGGTCAAGGAGGGTTCGCTCGGATATGCCACGGCAGATACCCGAGAAAGCACGGCTGGTCGCTGTCAAGGCGGTCCAGAACGCTTCGGAGTCATCCTCAATCGCACGTCTGGAACGACGGGTTGCGGGATGTGGGAGCGACCAGTGGGGACGATTTTGAACAAGCCAATTTCGAGCACTGGTTTCGCTGAATTTTACATGGGAGGTTCGGACACGTGTTCCGGCGAAGTCGGCTTTGACTTCGCGACGCCAATTTACAAAGCAATTGCGAATCCGGCGGCTTCGATCGAAACGTTGATGAAGAACCCGTCGCTTTACAAATCAGGGCCGGGGGCCACTGTTTGGTACAGACTTTCCGACGCCGATGGTCGAAGCCAAGTCCAACTCAGTGGTTTAACTGTTTCTATGACTTTGAACTTAAACGGCGCGACGACGAAGGGCGAATGTGAAACTCCAAGCTCCGTAACCGGTGCCGGCGTTTGTAGAGTGGAAGCGGTTTCAGAATGGTTTTCCACTACTAACGAGCAAGTTGGACAAGCGACAATTTCCTATCAATACGATTCGGTCACTTACGGAACGAGTCTTACCCAGCAGTTCACTTTGAAGAAACACTATGAACACGATGCGGTTTCTGAACCTACTATTATTTTGGAAGCACCAAAATATCCTGTTTTTGAAGGAGAAGAAAGTGTCGTTGAAGTCTTTGTCAACACTGGAGATTACGGCTTATACGCTGGAGATTTCGAAATCTTGATCAGCGACGCTGGAAACGGAGAGCAATGGGATTCTACGTTTGAATACGTTGGGTTCACGTCGAGCGGTATTTGGCAAGCGAAGGCTAGCGAAGCCATTCCAGGTTATCTCATCTCGGTTGTCTTTTTATCTCCTTCGACAAATGTTCTCGAAGAAGAGACGAAAGGTACGAAGTTAAAGATCGGAGAGATAACGCTCAGGCAAAAGATCACGTCGTACACGAGCTCATTCGGTACGTACGCGTGTGTTGCTGGAAGCTCCTGGTTTGACTGTGACCAAGGATTGTTATCAGCCACCGTTAGGCAAATGGCAAACTGGGGCTTGCGCACTTACGTTCCAACGGGAACTGCGAGCGTCGTAAATTCGTACTCTCGCAGTGCCCCTTCGGGTGGCTTAGAACCCGGATTGGTGAGTTCTACGAAGCAAGTGAAGATGTATTCAGCGATCGGTCAAACTGACTTGGTCAATGCGTACCCCATCACTTCGGAAGGTACGTCCACGAGCATCGTGACTTACGTTGTTTGGTCTTCGCCGAGCACTTCGGATGCCGTCCTTAAACCAAGTTCGTGCTCGAGCAGCACCGGCTCCTCAACTGCATTCACCTTGGCCGTCAGCTCTTCGGGTTGCGACATTACCATCGACGAAACGCATACCGGACACGGCAACTTTTCGATCACCACAACGAGTGGAAGTTTGAGTTCTTCTACCTCGCTCAACGTGTACTACCCGCTTGAGTCTGAAATTGTCGTCACCGATGCTGTCTTGAACCCGATCAATTTACCATCAATCACAAATACGATTGCAACTTACAACGAAACGTCGAACACGACGTCTTATGAAACTTCGATTACTTATCCGTCGTGCTCGGAGAAACTTTGGCAGTATGCAGATATTAAGGCGTACGTGACATTTGGCGGTGATAACTTAGAATCAATTTACAACAACGACGTCACCTGTTACACCTCTTTTCAAGTGGAAGATTCCGAAGATTCCGTAGCGGAAGCAGTTTCCCTCTCAAAGACGCGAATTACAGTGAACGAAGCGTATGCGTCGACGATCGAAAAAGTTCCGGAAATTGTGGAAGTTTATGACGAATTGACGAATACGACATCTAACGAAACTATCACCGCGTACCCAGAAGTTGGGGATGTTATTGTTTCGTTTGCGAGCCCGGCCATTTCAAGCATTTTGAACGCGACGGCAATCGTGACCGTGAGCGCCGTGGACGATTACGTCAACGTCACCCAGTTGCTAGGGGCTGTCGTCACTGGTACGGAACTTTTGAGCACTCCTGCCGGGGTTGCCATTGGTGCTGATTCGGAAGTGGCCGTGAGCGTCGAGCTCAAGCACGACTTCAAAAATGAATTAGATCAAGGTCAGATATGGGTTTGGGCGCACTTCACGGACGGGTCGACGAGGTACATCAGAAAATCCGATGGTTTGGACATCTCTGTCGCGGTAAATTCAACGAATGACTTGTCAGTCGCGGAGAATGTCAACGGTACATCTGACTTTCAATTAACAATTCCAGTGAGGGCAACTTCTGTTGATTCGCTCGTTGATGGTTCGTTATTGAAACCAATTTGGACGGTCTGCGAGACCCCGTACAACGTCTCTGGAATTATTCCGACTTTGGTTGACCTCGCGGTTCCTATTTCTGTCGAGTTTTCCGCAAACACGAACAGAATCACGCGACGAGGAGACGGTGCGAGTGAACAACCTATCGCAATTCCCGTTGAGGCTGTACTGACCTACACTATCAACTACGACGACGGATCCTCCAAGAATTTTATTCTCGATGATCGTGCGAATTTCACTATTTCGACGGGTGAAGATTTGGCGGATGTGATCAATGGCGTCGTCGTTCCTAAAACCGATTCTAACGGGATCGGAACGATCACGGTCAGCGCGTCGTTGCCTGAGTATGCTCCGGAGCTCGGCACTGCAACAGTATCCATGACTTTGGTCATTCTCACGGATGTTGATATGCGCACTAATCCTTTTCCAGCTTACTCAGGCTCAACGTCATACGAGACGACGACGCTTCACAAAGTTGCGTGCACTGAGTACTACCAAAGTCTCGAGGCTTCCTTATCCGCAACCTTGTCGGATGGATCTGTTTTCGACATTTCTAAGTATGGTAACTACGCTACCTCCGATGTTTCCATTGGTCTCGTGTACGGTGCCGACAGCACTGTTGGTGGTGCAGGTGTTGGAGCCAACTTTGCGCGCGGGATCTCGGCGAGTACTTTTGATATGACGTCCAGTTTCGGAAGTGGTGAAAAGGCTTTCTTAGTTTCTCAAACGATCACGGTCACAGATACTCGCATCAGCATCGAATCCATTTCGCACGTAACGCAGTGGGATTCCGGAAATGCATTCGTTGCCTCATTTGGGACCTCTAAAGAAGTCCGAATGAAGGTTGTCTTCAGCGACGGAACGATGTTTGAAGACATTTTGGACCAAGACATTCCCGTTTCTGCACTCGTTGAGCTCTCCTCGAGTGCAGACGAAGTGATCAAAGTGGTTTCTTCGTTCGTTGAATTAAAGGCGAATTACTACAAAGCTGTCACTTTGACTGCTTCGAGTATTTGCTCCGCTGCTCTTAACGCGAACAACGAGCATCCGACCGTCACGGGAACTGATGAAGTGTATGCGAATCTTTTAGCGGACTTGTACGATCTCGATATCGGTGCAAACACTGGAATTCCTTTGCCGCCGAAATCCGCGGGCGAGTTGTTTGAAGTTGCCGTCAGAATCAATACGGGCGATGAAATCCTCGTTGGTGCTCAGCTGAAAGTTAACTTTGACGACACTTACATCAAGGCTGTGAGTGCTGTCGTAGGCAGCGACTGGCCATCTTACTTCCAAGAGACGATCAATTATCCTTCAACTTCGGCTTCGATTCTTATTTCTAACACTGAGTCTACCGTTACGGGTTCGGCGACTGAAGTAGCGATAATTACGTTCGAAGTCGTCACGGATCAGGCTGTCGTGACTGAACTGGAAGTTGATGTTCAGTCTTTCATTCACAGAAATGAGTTTGACTCGACTTCTAAAATTCCATTTACATCTCCGAGAAGTGTGACCCAAATTGCCTTGAACTCTGCGTCTCGTCGAAGAACGTTGCTTTCCAACGTCTCGCGTCGTAAAATGCTTCAAACAGCTGATGATTGCGTTTCGACTGGTGTTACTGTCAAAAAGGGAACTATTGGTGTTGATTGCTATCCGCGTGTTTTTGGAGACGTGAACGGCGATTGTCTGTTCAACTTGGATGATGCTATTGTAATTGAATATCACTTGTTGGGCCAAACCGTGAATGGGATCGATTATAAGGATCTCTCCATTTTCTCCCAGTGGCAGCTCATGCAAATGGACGCTACGTTGAACTACCTAGATCCAGATTACGATCGAGTAGCGGGCGGCTGTAAGTTGTGGAACGGTGAGGAGAACTCTACCAAAGTCTGTCCCACGGCTGTCGATGGCTCGTACCTGAAGAAGGCAACTGGAGTTTACAAATTCCTCGCTATGTTTTCGACTTACGAAATTGTGACTCCAAAATTGAATAACGAATATTCGTATTTGACGGTGACGGCGAGGGTGTATGACCCAATCTTTGATCCTTTCAATATTGCTGGTTTGAATGGTGATTCGTGCGCTTTGGGCTATTTGCCATCAACTTCTCGTACGGTTGTCGGTGAATTGGATAACAGTTTTCTTGGCGATTACACGCATTACGCATATCAGCCTGCATATGGCGATGAGAGCTACGGCGACTCGTACTCCAAAGTTTTTATCGAGTATGGACGCACGGATGGCCGAGTGTTCAATAACTCTGACATGACGATTGTCATGGGCGAACGCTGGGGAACACTGTATAATCAAACGTTGGATGAATCGACGGTGAAAAACAACGTGATCACGAAAGCCTCGCAAACGAATGTTGGGACTTATGTTGTTCAAACGAAAGGTAACGAGGAGAACAACTACGCATTCAACTACGAATGGAACGAAGATGCTCCCACTGAGAGTGTTGCTGGCGTGACGATCATTATTCAAAATTATGCCGCAGATGGCTCTGACCTTGGGACGCACTATCCATTCTATGGCACTTCGGAATATCCGTACAACGTGTCTGGTTACGAGTTTGATCCTATCGCCCCGATTTCGATTCAACCCGCCGGTGATGGTCTCTTACTCGCGGATTTCGAAGTTTCTATGACGACAACTGCGGACTCCCCGGGATTACCATCAGGGACGACCAAGCAAAATGAGCCGAAAGGATATTACTCCAGAGACTTCTTTGCGTTCAACAATAAGGCACCAGGATCTACTGGTAGCCTGAAACTAACTGTTGGTAGCGACGACGCGTGTTCTACCGAAAGCTTAACGAATATTGAAGGTCAAATATCTGGCGAATACACTACTGCGCGAGACAGAGCATCTGAAATGTCTGTCATTCTGAAAAACCCGACAGTGGAAATAGGCGAGCCAATTTTTCGATTGCGCTACCAGTTGCGCGACGCCAACGGACGTCCGCAGATATTGACGTCAGGAATTTCTGTAACGTTCAAACTCACTTCCCCTGATGGCTCTGAAGAGGTTTTAACTGCTTGCGGTTTGCCCAGTGCCGTTTCCGGTGGCGGTGACTGCGAGACCACGATCAGCTCCGACTGGTTTCCGGCTTCAAGTTCGAGCGCGTGGAACTCCGACGTAACTTTTGACATTGAAATGTTGTTGAAGTATTCAGATGAAATTATTGCAACGTTTGCATCCTCTGGCACTTTGGTGAGACCACCGTCTAACGATGACCACCAGATCACCATGGTGAACAACCCACACGTTTACATGCAATTGAGATACTCGCCGGTGTACGCTGGTAGAGTGGAGACTTTTGATTTATACGCTGCCACTGATTCACAAGCGTTGATTTCGTATATGGTTACGTTAGAGTGGAACACAACTTACTTGTCGTACAACTACTTCAGTGTGAATTCTGAATTATTCAGCCCGTCTCCTATTGTTCAAGCGGTTGGAACGAACTCAGTTCGTATCGTATCTGTTGGCTTGAACGTGACAAAATCGTTCTCCGATACAAGTGGTTCCGCCGTTTATTTGGGGACGGTGGGATTTATTGTCGCGGCTGATGCTCCCATTGGGAAAGCTGAAATGCCGTTGTGGGGTACCACGAATGCCCTCGTCAACGAGGGTACTCGGGAATACGTTGTCAATGAAGAAATGCAATTTGACCACTTGTACGGAACGTCTTCGTTTGGTTCGCTTTTGGTTGGCCAAAAGACGCGCACGGGAGTGTACGCCTACATGGATCAAGCGGAAATTCTCAATACTGCCTACTTGACTGGCACGACGCAAGATCACTTCCTTACTGTCATGAATGTTTGGAACGTCGGTTCCGACACTCAAGTTACCGATATGGTAGATTGTGGTTCCAGCGCATCTTTTGCGGCGCAAGCCATCGATTCAATTGGTGGCTGCTCCGTTTTGATTTTGCCAGGCTCATCTGATGGGTACAAAAATATTCAAGTTTCCGCCAGCGTCGGGGACTACTCAGCTGTGGTTCCTGTGACGGTTTGGTTTCCACTTGATGTGGAAATAGCTGTTGCTCAGCCAGTTTTGCACCCTATTTCTGGTGCTTGTGCTGTCTGCAGTTTCACGGATTGTGTCAGTCCGCTGTATCAAACGTCCTCGATTCGTACTCTTGTCACGTATGGCGGTCAATTCCTGGACCCTGTCTCCGGTGTTGATGTCACGTGCTCCGTCGCGTACGAGTCATCGCGGTCTGAAGTTGCCGCAGTTACTGGAGCGACTTTAACTGGTACTAATCCAGGATCAAGTATTATAACGCTTTCTAATTCTAGATCTTCGGCTTTCGCTGAAGTCACCATTGATTCGACTGAAGTAACCGTGGCAAATTTGGAAGCTTTGCTTCCGAACTTGGCGCAATGGTCAGCTATTACGGCGCCGGAAGCCCAAATCGACTACAGCGTTAATGTGAAAGCAACTTTGGAGCAATCTCTCACGGCTGCTGGCGAAGGTGGTCCATTATATTTCATGGCCACGTTCAGCGATGATACTACACAGTATCTCACCAAGGATATGGGTATTTCGGCCGGTATTTCTACCGCTGACTGCTTCGATAACAATGGTGGGGTAACCAGTTGCGCTGATTCTGTGAAAATTGTGACTGATGAGGACGTCATCAACGCTTACGTTGCTCCAAATGCAATAAGTATCTCGACTGAATCTGCAATCACAGCGCAATGGTCCAATATTTGTAATCAAGAAGTGATTTATTCTGGCGTTGGGAACGTAACAATTTCTTTGTCACCAGTTGCGGCTATCTTTGTCAATGCAGATACTAGATACATCACGGACTCTTCGTCCAGTGCGAAAGATCCACCAGCTAGCATTGCAACTTCCATTCAACTTACTGTTGCTGTCAGATACGAAGATGGAAGCGTGGTGGACTTCACCAATGATGCGGACAGACCGCCATCATTCAGTGTTTCCATGGGTACCGATATTGCCCAGGTTTCATCTACTGGTGAAGTCACCGTTTTACCCGATGGTCCCAAACAAGGAATGTTTCAGATTCTCGTGACCATTCCAGGTTACACCGAAGCGGAGGGCGTCCGTGGCTCCGCAACCTTTTTCGCAATTGATATTGCCGATGATGGTTTACAGACAGAACTTGCACCGTGGCCGACATACTCTGGCGCTTCTTCGCTCGGAGATAGCGCTGAGCTTAAAGTCATTCAGTGCAGTGGTAATTACACCGCCGTCTCTCTTTCTTCGAAACTCGTATACACCGACGATAGTTCGATCGACATTTCTTCTCTCGTAACCGTAAGCTCCAGTGATTCTAGCATTGCTTCAGTTGGACTTGTAGATGGGACGTATGTAGTATACGGTAAGTCATTAGGAACTGCTATCATCACTACTACTTACGCGGGCAAAACTGATTCGGTTTCAGTGACCGTTTCGTCGGAAATGCTGAGAGTTCAAGCCATGGAGCTCATCACCGGATTTCCGGCTGATGCGACTTTCACTGGCGTCGTCAAGACCGAAACGCAACTCTCTGCGAAAATAACGTTCGAAGATGGGACAATTATACCGGATGTCACGGTGCGTCCGGAGTTGCTTGACACATTGCTGCTCTGGTCAACCTCCGTAACTTCCGCGATTGAAGTTACAAACACTGGCAGAGCAATTTTGAGTGATAACCATTACGAGTCCATCACCCTTGGCATTACCGTGCAGTGCCCTTTCAACTCATCCTCAATTCTCGCGGACACAGATGCATCGGAAATGGTTTATGCCAACCTGAAACCCGAGATTGGGGATGTCGATATAGGCTTAACTTCCGGTGTACCGTTACGACCAAGCGTGTTTGGAGATGCTGTGGTCATTCCTATTTCGGTCAATACAGGTGAAGCGTCACTCGAGTCTTTTGTGATTGAGATTGAGACTACCGCAACTGACTTCACAGTAACAGATTGCACTGTTTCCAACGAATGGTCAAAGGAAATTTTTATTTGCAACATTGATACTGCGAGTGGGAAAATTTCTCTCGTCGGTAGTGCTGTTCAAGAAGAAGTCATCGGGGAAGAGGCTGAGATCGCGTCAATAACGTTGTCTACTTTGTCCACTGCGACCACCAGTCTTATTTACACTCAAGTTTCATCTATTGTTCTTTCTGACGGAGCCACGTATTCAAACGAAGCTTCGGTAGCTGGAACGACTTACGTTAAGTTGAATGGTGCGAGACGTCGCTCTTTGCTCTCTGTTGGTGCTCCGAAAGACTGGGTGAACTCCAACGTCAAAGTACCAGCTCAGCACATGGCAGTGGTCCCAGCGACCACCAAATCTCCTGACGAAAAGCGAGCTTCGCACGAGTATTTAGCAGCTGAGAAGCGCTCCAGAAGCGCGAAACGTACGCTCCTCCAAGACTTTACGTGCTCGACGAATGTGCAAGGTGATGTTAATGGTGACTGTAAGTTCGACGCAAACGATTACCTCGCTCTCATGCGTTGGATTGCTGGCTCGGATGAATACACGAATCTTACTTCGACCTTGGGCGATGCGGACTCCTTCCAGCGCAAACAAGTTGATCCTACTATGGACTGGATGCGCGGTGAAGATTTCGACACATCTCGATGTGCAGTACATGGAGCTAGCGGATCACCTTGCCCAGAACTTAGAGATGCGCAGTTCTTATTGAAGGTTCTTGAAGGGGACTACAGGTTCTTGTTCGCGACGTCCGTTGATGATATCATCGTCCTCCCTGAATCTCCGTACGATTCGCTTACTTTCCAGGCACAGCTCTTCGATTACGCTGGTACTGGTGTCAGCGGAGAATACACCAGAGTCCGCTTCGAATTTACTTCGACTAACGAGACATATTTCGCGAATGCTGCCATGAGTTTTGCCGAGGCTGAATCATATATTTCAAGCGCAGATGGCGAATTACCGGTGCGCTATGCCGTTGAAGCTCCTATGTCTTCTGCTGGTTTGTTTTCCGTGACAGCCTCGGGCCCAAGCGGAGAATTTGCAAAAGAAAACATTACCGTTGCACTTGTCGTGGAGACGTGTGAATCTAAATGCGCTTCAAGCTCCGTCGGTTCTACGAGCGCCACGATCTTCCCATACACTGGTGTATCGCTTGATCCTCACATGTCTGCGCTTGGGTATACGTACACTCCGGTGCTTACGTTTGAAACCCCGGACCCCATCGCTGGTGCGAATGAAGACTCTTACGTTTCCGCGCTCCAACCGCAGATTATTTCCGATGATTATCAAATATCTGGAGATGGTTTTGGCATTGGCTCGACCACCTACGCGTCATTGGGTGCATTCTCTCGCGAATTCGGTATTTTCGTTCCTGGATCAACAACCACCACGAAAAGCGTTTCCGCCAAGCTGATGGCTGATCGATGTGGAGACTCCACCCCAACTGGTTTCACTGAAGCATCCGCTACAATTGCAATCTCTCGTCGTCCGGTGTCTTCTGTGAAGTTAATTGTTCTAACGAGCACGGTGTATCCAGATACAGCGAAATTGCAGGTGAGATTTCAATTGATGGACGCCACGACTGCTGGCACAGTTTTGCAAACTGGATTGTCGTTACGCCTGTCGGCAACGTTATCGGAAGATGCAACCTCTGTTGCCTCCATCGGTTGCGCCTTGCCTTCGCTCACTACTGGCGTTGGATCTTGTGAACTCGATGTTCCGACCGCGTGGTTCCAAGCGGACGAAGTTGTTTCTATGAAAGCGCAGCTGCTCTTCCGATACGGTATTGAGGATTCCTCGACATCGTCCATCCTTTCCGTCCAGCTTGCGAACTCTGCGACCTATGTTGCGCTTCCCTCGACTGGTGGTGTCATCCTTGAGATGCCGAAGTCCCCTCGCTTCAGCGAGAACGAACTCACAGTTCCAGTTTCAGCGAATACGGGCGGCTTTCCGCTCGGAGCATGGAGTGGTAGTTTGAAATACAATACCACAGTTCTTCGATTTGACTCTTTCACTACTTCTACCGGATACAACTCTGCGGCTGTTGGATTAGAAAGAAACAGCACGGAAGGAATCGTCTCTATCGTTGTCGCTGGAGCTACCTCCAGCGCTACACTGGCAGATCTCACGGGTGACGAAGTCATTTTGGGCTACATCACGTTTACCATCAACAACGTACCGGTGGGAACCTACAACGACGTGGCTGCACTCAATGTTGATTCCTTGGTAACGATCGGTGGCTACACATTCTTAGAAAGCTTTGACGCGTATGTAACGGATGCACGAGGTGGTAGTGTCACAAACGCCCAACTTATTGTACTCGACACCAACGAGATTATCGGTTCCTACAGCATTGTTTCCAAGACTGAGATCGTCAATACGGCAGTTTTGGACACCACGAGGGCAATACAAGAGACGGAAATTGTTGGATACGCTGTGTACAGAAACCCAGACAATTACATTAAAAACGGAGGCGACGAAGTTATGCAAAGTGTTGAATGCTCTATAACGTCGAGTGCTGTACTTACCGTAGAAACGGGTAACTTGAAAATTAACGGTGTGGACGGGACGCAAAACGCCTGTGTGGCCAAAATTGGAAAAACGAACGAAGCTGGTGCTGCTGCGGCATCTGTCAAATTGACCTCTGGGGACGGTGCACAGTTTGTCGTTTCATCTATCAGAGTCTGGTTTCCGAAAGTTGTGTCTTTAGAAGCACAAGATAAAGTATTGGCTCCGGTCGAGGATGTGTATTACGAGGATTGCAGTTCAGTGTATCAATACACCAACATCTCTGCGTTGGCAACATATGGCGGGAGTGGTTTAACTGACCAAGATGAAGTTGACATCACGTGTATGGTTGACTTGTACTTGAACAATACAGAAGGGGATGCGTTCTCATTTAGGGATGGCAGTACTACAATCGTAGAAACCAATGGCGTTGGTAAGGCGACAATTACTCTGATAAATTCGAATTTGGCAGTCGAGCCATCGGTGACTATCTCGGCAATTTCCGACCCTATCGGTATCGAGTCGCTTCGACCTGTACTTGTTTCCCGAGCTGAATTTACTTCCGAACAGTTTGATTCGCAGACTCCTTCCGATTTGAACGCAGATACATACGCTGATGTGTCTGTGAATATGATTCAAAAGTTGAATCGTAAGGGTGCGCAAGGCGCTATTGTTGTCTATGCCCGCTTTAAAGATAACAAAGTCAACGAACTTTCTCACCTGCCTGGCCTGACCGTAAGTACCGGTATCCGATACAACGGTTTGAGCATTATAAGCACGGCTGGCTCAGACAACACGGCCGCACCTTACTATGGAGAAATTGGAGATGTGAAAGGCGGTATGGAAGGCTATGATGTCATCCAGGCAAAGCTGCTTACGACCACCTGTAACGGTGCCGTAGGAGGTGAAGATATCATTTACGGCTACGGTGGTGTCGAAGCTGTCATCGCTGATCTCGAATATGTGAATTTGACTGCGAGTGCATCCAAGCTTACCTTTGAAGGTGATCTCTCTACGAACGCTCCTATGAATATCGGAAGTGTTGCTAACTTGGAACTTACTGGAACATACTCTGACGGTGATATTCAGAGTTTCACATCTTCAGCCACGTCTCAGTTTCTGATAAAACACCCTACCGGTCTCGATATCTACAACAATCCCACATACGTAACCAATCACTCATATGCTCGCGTATCTAACGATGGTGTGCTCACCATATTTGGTTCAACTGATGACACGAGCATCACCGTTATGGGCATTTGGACAGATGAGATGAAGACGGCGAAGGTGACGATTGACATAGTTAAACATATGAGCACGCAAACAGTGATGACTCCGTATCCGGCATTCACAGGAAGCAGCGACATTGAAAAACTGTCTTTGAACAAGATTGTGTGCACCAGTAGTTATCAACGAGCGATATTGAAGTCAGTTGCTACTTTAACGGATGGCTCAGTTTTTGATATCACCAGCGAAACATCTTACACAGCCTCTGACATATTCACATTGACCCAGTCCTCCACTTCTTCGGAGGTGATAATTGCTGCTGCTGGATCCACTACTGGAAATGCAGCTATTAGTAGCACTTTTGCCGAGTCTACCATTGAGACGACTTTTGCGCTTTCGGATACACCAGTAACGCTGACCTCTGTCCTCTTTGATGAAGATATTTGGGACGCGTCTACTTCTTTCATCGGCCTGGTAGACGCAACAAAATCTTTAGATGTACACATGTACTTCAATGATGGATCTCAGATTTCCAACGCGGTGTCTTCGGAAGAAGTGCAAGCAGTCTTCAACTGGGAAGAAGTAGTCAAATTCGACTCTACTTTGCCCTCTATCATTGAAGTCAGTGGAAGCACGGCGACTTTGAAGAACCAGTATTGGACTCGAGTTCTCATTTCTGCTTCTGCTGTTTGCGCTGATGGCAGTGTCGATTACCTCGTATCGGCAACTTCTTCGATTGCCCCGAATCTCTTGCCAGCTGAGAATGACGTTTCCTTGGGTGCGTTGACAGGCATTCCGTTTCCTCCGAAGATTAAAGACGAAACGTTCGACATTGAAGTTCGAATCAATTCGGGATCTGCGAATCTTCGAAGTTTCCAACTCGTTACCCAGTTTGATTCAAATATGATCGCAGCGACTGGTTGCACGGTAGGAGACGACTGGGCTCAATACGATTTTGCCTGTACCAGGAATAACCCGTCCACTGAAGTGCTCATGATTGGTACCGAGCCGCTTTCTACCGTAAGTGGTTCCTCCATTCACGTCGCTACGATTTCGTTCTCTGTGAAAACTTCCTTCAAGATTTTGGCTAAAATCAAAACCACAGTCCAGGTCTTGACTGTTGAGGGTACCGATGGTGCCGACATAACAGCAGCTGCCTTCGTTTCTAACATGACTGGTTCAGGTGATATCGCTCTTAACAGCTACTCTGGAAAGAAACGTCGTCGTCAATTGCTCGAGGATGGCTCTATCTCCGAAGTTTTGGAGGTGGAAATTGCCGTACTTCCTTCCCACATGAGATCACTCCTCCAAGATACTGATACCGAAGCAGTTTGTAATGGAGTCGGGACGTGCGCAAGTGGTGTTGATAGTGGATGTAAGTTTGGGGACGTCAACGGAGATTGTTCTTTCGATGTTTCCGACGTTTTAGCTCTTAAAAGAGCCATCATGGGCAAGAGCTATGATGCTGACTTCGATCTGAGCGTTTATAGCGATTGGCAGAGACAGCAAATGGACCCGAATCTTGACTGGTTGAAGTCTGGAGCTTACGTATCGCCAGACGCAGCAGATTCTCTGTACTTGCTTCACGCCTTGTCCAAAAAAGCTCGATTCATCGATGTCACGAATGGATTAACAAGCTATAAAGGGTTCTTGACATATGAGCCCGGAAATGCCACGGATGTACTCCTAGACATGGAAGTGAGAGTTTATGACGAAAGCTCTGAAGCTGCAACGTCTGATGATACAAAGGTACGAATCGAACTCAGTTTCGATGGTGGGTCCGATCCAAGTAACAACGATGCCATCACCTCCATTGGTACTAGAACTTCCGATTATTCCTCAATCGGTACAATCTACGAGGCCAGTGACTTGTGGACTGCAGCAACAGATCAAAGAGGTGTATTCAGACTCGTTTTGAAACCTCCTATTTTCAGAGATGGTTCGGCAAACTGGATTGGTGAAACCGATGTCGGTATTTCTATCATTATCGATACCTACAATGACTTTGGTAAGGATGATGAATATGGACAAGGAGGCAGTGGATCCACGGAAGAAGCTGAGAGAATTAAAGTGTTCTATGGGTCTGCCACGCCACCGCTTGATGTTACTTTCGGCGGCGGTTTTATTCCATATGTCAGCTTTGATTTGCTTGGTGTTGACCCGGTGCAATCCATTTCTCTGAAAGATATCACTATTGGTGGAGGAGAATTCGGCCTTGTTTCCTCATTGGATGAGACTGCGTCTGGATTTTCTACTTCGGTCCCCAGCTACAACGTTTACGTCAATGCTGACACTTCCACCGTACAATTGCTCACGTTCATTGACGATTCCTTGAGTTGCACAGCAGAGCAAATTGCCAGCGGTGATACCGACAATTGCTTTACGACTCAATCGGTCACTATCGATGGATCCGAAGCGTCTACGTGCAGTTTGCTGACGTGCTCTTACTTTTCGGAAATTTCACTCAACGTTGGCTCCAAGACTGTTCGAGTTACGGTATATTCAGCCACATCGGAAACGTTTTACTTGGTAACTTTCATTCGCCCAGATGTGCCTACATTTTCGAGCGTCACTCTGTCGAAGGGGCAAAATCAGCTGAATTTCTCTCCGAAAACGTTTACGTATTACCTCGAATACTCGTACGATAATAATGGCGAAGGTCTCACTTTTAAACCAATTGTGAATGGAGACACCACCGGGAGTGCAATCACATTTGTTTCCTCCGGCGGGTACGAATCTACTGCTTCTTTCTTGAGCGGATCCTCTCAAGGTATCGAGCTCTCAACTACAGATACGATTGTGGTTATGACGGTTACATCTTTAGATGAGACTGTAAAGAGCACGTATACATTCTACGTGGACGTGAAGGAATCACCATTCTTGTCTTCTCTTGATGTTATCGGCGAACAAATGGTTCCTGCGTTTACGGCAAGTTCTTACACGTACGCTGTAAACGTGTTAGCCACAGTCTCTTCTATTACTCTGTCTTCCATTGTTTCTTCAGATGTGCCGCATGTTTCCCTCACGGTTGCGGCGCCTGATGGAACTAAGTCAATAACGAGTGAATCTTCACTAACGACTCCAGTTGCGTTAGATTACGGCGTCAATGCTTTGCTCGTAACTGTTTCTGGCGCGGAGGGCACGACTGTATATTCCATTTCAATTACTCGAGCAGACGCTTCATCGGTCACCGCACTTGAAATTGGCAACTATAAATGGGAGTCAGATCCCACCACCTCGGACGGCAGTCCATCAGAAAGTCCCTCATTCACCGATCCGACTGCATTCTCGAGCAATACATATATGTATAATGTGGATGTGCCGCAATACGTGTACGAGACTTTGATCACAATCACGCCGTCTTCATCTTCCGTCCTGTTTGTTGATGGAGTTGAGGTAACGTGTGATCAAGCCGATGTGAGTTGTTCTACTTCTGGTGCATACGCGTTACCACTACGAATCGATGAAGGTTTGAGCACGCACACGGTGACTGTTGTTCCTACGGATGGTTCCGGCCTCTCCTCTATTACTCTGCAGTCAGTTGCTGAGGGTCAAAACGTGGATGGCGGTTCGACGTACACGTTCACATTTACGAGGCCATATACTCCGAAACTCACGAGTATCGCTGTCGTGGACTCGAGTGACGCAGCGATTTTACTTTCGCCCTCGTTTTCAACATCCGTTTACGTCTACCGGTCTACAGTCGCTGCGACAAAATCTGAATTAGACATCTCTGTGGCATTCCTTAAAACTGGCGATGTTCCAGTCTCTGATGCTTTCGTACAATATGGTAGTCTCTCACGTATTGCTTTCCCAGAAAGTGGGCGTTTGACTGTGCCAGTTGCGGAAGGCACGACGACTGCAATTACGATAACTGTGCAAGGAAGTCTTGCAATAGGTGGAGTCGAGTCTATTTACATGTACTATGTTACACGTGGCACGTTGCCAAAGTTAGACTCTTTGACCTTTTTCTCATCTTCTGTTACGCCAACCTTCTCAACGTCTCGTTACAATTACGTGGCTGCCTTGGGGAGCGCAGAGAACAGCTTCACTTACACCGTATCTAAAAGCAGTACCAGCTCTACGTGTCTAGTCAGTTTGAGTCAAGACTTCTCAACGTGCTTGACAAGTGGAGAAAACAAAACACACGACACTACGGGTGTTACGGAAGATATCGGAGCACTGAAAATTTATGTGAGGGATTTGAGTAACTTGAACGTCGTGAACGTTTACACAGTTACCTTTACAAAAGAGGCACTCCCAACTTTGAATACTCTCAGTATTTCAGGCTCGACGGGTGCTAAACTGGACCCTTCTTTTGCTGCCACGACGTACGCATACGACATGCCAGTTCCGTTTGATTCCTCATCCGTTTGCTTCACCATGTCATTCGATACTGTGAGTTACAGTTCAAGCATTCAAATGGGTGGAGGTGCGCCACTCGCGGTTGCTACCAATGTCGCTTCTTGCGTCGAAATTCCGTTTGGCAAGATTGATATCACCATTGCAGTAACGTCGAGAACAACTGGATTTTCCGGTTCTTACATTATCTCATCGTCTCGTAAAGTTGCGCCATATCTTACATCTCTCAGTCTCACTCCGAGTGGATTCACGCCATCGTTTGATGCAACCGTGAACACGTACTCTGCCACGGTTGGGTACGACACGACTGAACTCGATATTAGAGCGGCCGCTAACTTGGTTGCCAAGGAAGGGTCCGTTGTGTATGTATCCTTAGGAGCTGGCGCAAGAACTTTGTTGGATTCATCCGAGAGTTACAAAGTTTATCCTGACGTTGGTGATCAGAACTATGTGGCAGTCTCCGTGGAATACACAGATGAAGAAGATGGTGTCACCGTCATCAACACGTACACAATACAGGTAACCCGAAGTCCTCAGAGTTCTGAGGACATTGCCATCTTGTCTTCTATTAATGCGTACGATATCAACGGTACGGTAAATGTTGGAGGTGTCGATTTTACTGGTAGTGCTGTGACCGAACCACTTTCGTTTGACGCTTCTGTTCTCGCGTACACCAGAAGCATCCAACATGGCGCCGACGCCGCCACAGTTGAGTGGGAATTGTACCCAGGAACGTATGTCCGAATCAACGATGTTGTTAAAACAAATGATGCGGGTGATGCCATCCATGGAACGGATACGAGTTATACCGTGTATGACCTAGTTCCTGGAACCCCCGTTACGGTCAGCTTAACAATTCTTCCCAGTAGTACGAAGGATACTCCGGATGCGACGTGCACGGACTCTCTCTGCACCACGTACACCGTAACACTTACGAGAATGACTGCAGGAGATATGGCGCAATATTACTCGCTTGAACCGAGTACGCAGCGTTCTACGTCCGTGTTCAAAGCATCGTCAACTGACAAAGTTGGCTACACTATCGAGCTCGACACCGAGGGTTTCATGGCCAATTCTAACACGGGATTAAAGAACATCGGAACGGTGTCTTCTACCTTGAAAACGCATTACTTCACCTCAAAAGTAAGCCAGTACTCGGGAAGTAGTGTTACGTGGTCGCCTACAATCATCGGAACAGATGTTCCAACGGTAGAAATCAACAATGTCTTAGTCATTGGCACGGATATTACAGCATCAACAGCTGACTCTGCTTCGGCTGCGGTTTACGATGATAATGCATATTTTACAGTAGATAGGAAAATTGCCACTCGCTTTAAAGTGGAGGCTTACTTCATGAGCTTGTACGACGATGAGAATGAAGAAACCTTCGCTCTGCAATATTGGCCGACAGTGGGTAAGATGCTCGCTTATGAAGGTTATTTCGTTCAGGCGGGTACTGGGGCGCCGTACGATTCTACTACGGTTGTTCAAGCAAACCTCATCCCCGATTACGAAGAGTTCACGGTCATTCCGGGTACGATGTCTGTCGCGCATACAATTTGGGACTTGCAGTATTCCGATACTTCTTCTACTACGGACAACAAAGGAACTGGCCAGTCCAGTTTTGAGTTGACTCCGTACGATAGCGTTCTCCCAAACAAAATTTCGTCGAAATCTTCGGGATTAGTCTACGGAGAAGACAAAGATTTCGTTGCTCGGGTTTGCAAAGTCTCGAGCAGAACTGTAGCAGCGGCTGATCCAGCTGGGTGCGGATCTAGCGCTGTGCCTGCGAGCGCCGTGCACAATGCTGACGGTACGTACACGATTTCTTACGATGCATCTGATGCAGGCTTCTACATTGCCATGGTGGTGTTCAAGAACGATGCGGGAAGCTTTGTGTTTGGTGGTCAATTGGCCTCAGGCGCAATGATCACTTCATTTGAAGTTTCTGAAACCGTCATCAGTCCAGAGAACTCGTATATGTACGGCGTCTGTGATGAAGGATCGGCGACGGAACCCTTGAATTCAAACGCCGTTGATTGTGTGGAAAGAGATTCTGCAACGGGTGGCGGCAAGGAGAGCTTCACGCAAACTGGGACCGTCACTTACACAGTTGTCACACGAGGCTGGAATTCTGGAGATTCTCAAACACTTGATAACTTGATCGATCTCTCTAATGGTGGCCAAAGTTTGTTTGTCTCGTATCTTTGCAAATTTGGTACCGCCGCTGATTACACGAGCTGCGTCTTCCCTGCTGGTCATGAGAATGCGGGCCAAGCTATTGTTGAGAACGCGGGCCTGTCTGCTCAGCCCTGGAAAGACAATTTTGATGGCACGTATTCAATTTCACTCTTGATTAAGGCTCCGGTATTGATTGAGTTAGATGTAAAAATTGGAAGTGATGAATATGGTGAAGCTATTTCTCAATTCGTTGATAATAAACTTGTCATCGACGTGAGACATGGTCCGATTTCCGAGGAGTCTGTCGCGGTAGACTTCCCGACATCCTTGATTGCGGGCGAGGAGGAAGAGTTCACGCTTGATCCTTTGGATTCTCAAGGGAACCAAGCCACAAATAAGAAGGAAGTTCCGAGTGCAAGTGGTATCGTGTTCACGAGTACGCCTGCGTCGTCTTCATTTACTGACAGCATCGTCATTACTCCCTTGGATACGCAAGAACCGTATGACATTAAAATTAAGTTCACAGCTCCACAAGTTGCTGGCTCGTACACCTTCAAGATTTACGTCAATACGAATGAGCTTGCGGTTTCCAAGACAATTGTTGTAAAAGCGAGCACATACATTGCTACCTCGTCAACTACGGTGGATTACGGCACTAGACGTGTTGGAACTCAAAAAATAATAGTATCCATAAAAGATATCTATTCGAATCCGACGTGTGTTACGCGCGATAACTTCAATTGGGCGTGGGGTGTCACCGGTGGTGAGTTATCAGAACCAGGTACCTTCACATCGTGTATCTCTGCTGGTAAGCATCTTGTTTCGATTCCGTCAGTGAATACAGTTGGAACATATACGTTCACTGCGAAGATAAGTAACCTATTGAATGTGGATACAGACCAACCATTCGATCGTGAAACTCTCAGTACATCTACCAGTATCAACGTGGTTTCTGATGTACCAAGTACTAAGTCTACGATGACCACGCCGAGTGAATACATCGAAGTTGGTCAACCTGCTTACTTTTATGTCATTGCTATCGACCGTCTTGGAAATAGCATTGCTGTTTCTGGACAATCCTCTGCATTTTCTGTCACTGTGACTGGGAGCATCTCCGGAACTAGAGCTGCAGAAGTTTCGAATTCTCTTTCTGATAGAACAGGGTCGGTTGGTTCATACTATGGATCATTTACTCCCCTGTACGCTGAAACATACACACTTACAGTCTCAGTAGACGGGTACCCGCTTGATCAAGGATCGTCTACCCACATTGCCTCTGTGTTCCTCACGAACGAGGCAGATTACTTCAAGGTAACCGGTGCACCAGTTTCTGGCGTTGTTGGATCGAGTTTGACGTTCATCATAAATCAATGGAACCTGGAATATAATTTGGATATGAACACGATTTCCACGACGTTTCTCTCGAAACTTTCTCGACCTCAAAGTCAAGTATCATTGACTTTATCACCACTAGGAACCGGTGCAGGAGACGCGGATATGAATCGCCGTCTTTATGTGGACAAATTGTACACAACGAAGTCTGGGACTTACACACTTTCAGTATCTAAAGCTGATGCGGACACGCCTTCGGTCTATCATGCGGTGAAGGACTCGCCTGTTTCTTTCACTTTAGCTGCCGCGAAGGCAAGTGGAAGTGTGTCTACTATTACCAAGCCTTCAACTCCAGCAGGTGGGTACGCGCCCGGAGCTACGTTATCGTTACCGTTGAGTTTGAAAGATTCATATGGAAACGCCATCACCACGGCTCGATTTTCGGATGACGTAATTGTCCAGATCAAGTCGAAAAACACCGCGAGAATCCAAACTTTGACTATTAAGGCCGACAGTACCGGAACTGGATTAGTCGCCGAAGGTGTACTTAAGTTCGCATCCGATCAATACTCTGTCTTGGCCTATGCCAGTGGAGTAGCATTGACGATGGTGAACCCAGAGATTATCATTACGACGAATAATGTGGTTGCGCCGGCCTTGGTCGACGGAACTGCTTCATTTGCTGCTTCGGCTGGTTTACCTGCACAAGGAAGCTCTGCTGCTTTTGTTGCTGGTACGGAATATTCGCTGTACATCTTTCCCGCTGATGTATATGGAAACGTTGCGGTAAGTGACGTGCTAATGGTTGTCGTGCTTCGGGCGAACAACATTGTCCTTTCGCAGGGTGTTTGGAATACAAATACGGGCGGTTATAAGGTTTCATACACTTTCACAACGGCAGGTACAACACCGGTGACAGTTTCTGTGACACCGGCTGGAGCCACTGCGGCCACGGTCAGAAGCTTCACTGCTGTCGTGAGTCCTGGTGCCGTCGTTGGTAGCACGACGAAGCTCATTTCTATCACGAATGCAACGTCTGTGACTCGTGGAACATGGGTTGTGCGTTTGTACGATAGATATGGAAACGCCCTGACTTCTTCCCCAGCTGGATCTGTGGATGTCAAGGCTGAAATGATTTTGCAGTCAACTACGAAATCGAGTACCTTGTTTGGCTCTTTACCAGTAGTTTCTAACAGCGCTGATGCCATTTCAATTACTCTCGGTTCAGACGGCACTCAAATTGGTTTGGTGACTCTTCAGTATTTAGGAACAATCACGGGAACGTACACTTTAAAATTGTATGTTGACGGTGTTGCTGCTACCGACGTTTCAAGCTATAAAGCATACATCACCTCTGGACCTATCGTAGCTACGACTTCTACGGCCTCGGGTACGGGGTGGAACTCTGCCAAAGCTGGAGTGAAGTCCAGTTTTGTCGTTGTTCCACGAGATAAGTACTCGAACAGAGTCTACACGAGTCCTGCGAGTGCCTCTTCTTCGTTAGTGGTATCGCGTGGCCTCGGTGTTACGAAAGATCTTGTTACGGAGACTGCACCATCCTTTGTCTTTGATACAGCACTCGGTCAGTACAACGTTTCGTACACTCCTTCAGTGGCTGGTACCTCTAGTCTCTCGTTCAAGATAAATGGTGCAAACATCGCAGATTCTCCTCGAGTTTTCACTGTTACTGCTGGAGCCGCTTCTGCTTCCAAGTCCTTCCTTAGTGGCGCGGGTGTCCGAGGAACTCTGTTTGGAGCTGCGTCAGAAGTTGTCATTCAAGCTGTGGATTCCTTTGGCAACTTAAAAACGTCGGGTGGAGATACTTTCCGGGCGAGTTTGAACCAGACAGGCTCTACGACAACTGTAACTGATAACAGTGATGGTACTTACACCATCACGTACACGCCTGTGGCTGCCGGAGCAGCATTGCTCAAGATTGAGTACGGCACTGGTTTTGTTCAAATTGGATGCGATTTCATCACCATTCCTTCATCAGGTTGTTTGTTGGATATCAAAACTGCCGATTCTGTTCAGACTTTGGATCCATTGCAGACTACCTACAAAGCTGCATATTTGTCCACCAGTGATGGTGATCTTACGCTTGGCTTCGCATCTGTAGCAAGCACGGGAAAACCCTCAGGTTCTTTCCGTATCTTGACATTTGATCAAGATGGAGTCCAAATGGGCAGAAATGATGTCACCATCCAGTTATCAATTGGTGGAACCGTACTCTCTGGATCTGATATCGCCATCACAGCAGTGGAAGGTACAACGGGTGAGTTCCGAATCGACTACTACTACAGTACGGCAGGAACGTGGCCGATATCTATCACGGCGAACGGCGTCGAAATTGGCGCTCGCTTACGTGAGATTGCTTTCGATGAGGCTGGTGCTAGCACTGATCTTGTTGCCGAGTTTGGAGGATATTCTAATCTCGTCATCCGACCAGATTTCACTACAGCTTCCAGCGTTGATGTTGTTATTGCATCTGGTGTTCAAGGAACGAACCCGATTGTTGCTACCGCAGGATTTCCCGTTGAGTTTGCGATTTCGGCGAAAGATTCATACGGCAACGTGCAATACTATTCCTCGGATTACCCCGGGGATGTGTTCACAGTCACGGCTACCGCGTCACAAGCGGAAACTTTGAATGCTGAATTTACTTCGTTGGCATGCTTCCCGTCATCATCATTCTTTCCGGACTGCAGAATTCCTTCAAACTACGTGGAGGCGTTTCCTGATGGATCGGTGTCTGCTGAAGCTTCGTTGACTTTCTCCAACACCGCTGCATACACCATCTCTGTCAGCTTGCAACCGAGATTTGCTATGGGTATCTCAACAACCGAAGGATCGGCACCGGTCTCTGATGCGGTTCAAGTCAAACAATTCAAGGTCACAGTTGTTCCTGGCGTTGTGAATGCGGCAAACTCTCTCATGAATGGGGACGGTCTGTCTGGTTCTATCGCGGACGAACGAAAATCTGTGCTCATCTCAGCCTATGATGCCGGCTCTAATGCTCTCTATAAATTGTCAGAAGACGAGAGAGAAGATGCGTTGACTTCCTGCCGCATTGATTTTGTTGGAACTTCGGAAGGCAACATGGGAGAAAAATTTTCCTCAAGCTCGGAGAACTGCTTTGCACTCGATGGTTGCTTTGGTCTCACGACTGACCAGTGCTTGTTCGAAGTATTTTACAACATAACTTACCTCACGGGGACGTTTGACATGTCTGTAAGACTTTGCGCGAGTGGCTCACCGGATGATTTGGAGGTCAACCCTGACGGATGTCTTGTCTCTGGAGAGTCCGTTTCCATCACAGTTACTGCGGGTTCACCGAATTCCAAAACTTCGGGATTACTCGCGACACCTCCAAGTACTGTCACTGCAATGGAAAGTGGAACGTTAAAATTTGTTGCCCGGGATGAATTCAATAACGAAATCACAATTGGTGGAGACGGAAATCCGCTCGTTGTTTCTGCAATTCAAACGAAACCAACAGCTGGGTCGCTCCTCACCAATGTCGCTACCTTGTCTGATAATGAAGATGGCACTTACAACATTGTGTACACGTTGCCAACTGGCGGAAATGGTGTTGAATATCAGTTCAACATCACTTACGACGGTGATCACATTATCGGTTCTCCGTACACGATGTCGGTTGCTTCTCCAAATATCTCGCCAATGTACTCGTTCGCGTACGGTGAAGCTTTGAGTGATGCTACGATGACTGCCAGGGCTGGCGAAGTTACTTCGTTCACCATTCAGCCTGTCGATGCGTCAGGCAACACGATCACGAAGATGCCTGATACGAACAAATTTAAAGTAGTGTCAAGAAATCTCGAACTTTCGGCCGGTGGTGGACAAGAGCCATCTTTCACTACGAACCCGGATGGTTCAATCAAGGTTTCTTTTACAGCCGTAGTGACCTCCCCGGCGCAGTTGACAATTTCTGCAATTCGACCAGTTGACGGCGTGAGCACAGAAACTGTCATAGATTCACCCGCCAACGGTATTATTTACGTGAATGTCGATCCTGGGGTTGCCGTAGCTTCAAGTTCGTACACAAGAAATGACCGAACAGTTCCATTGACGCAGGTAGCCGTTGCTGGTTCGGAACACAACTATCAGATTATTACTGCGGATAAGTACTCGAACCAATTGACGTATGATCCGTATGGTACGCCGACGAATCTTACATTCGCGGCTCCGAACAAATACGGGCCTGAAGGCTACAAGTACGTAAGCGGGCCAGCTCCTGCTAAGTATGGCTACGCTCAAGAAATTGGTGCATCTGAACCAGGAAACTGGCGAGTGCGCTGGTCTGCGGAAACGACTGGAACTTATGCTCTCCGAGCATACATATCAGATGGGCTAGTCCTGGACGGCCCTGGTGGGTCTCAGTTACCATTGAACATGGAAGTCATCGCATCTGATGCGGATTATTCGAAATTTACCCTCACTGGTGCTGGTATTACGGCTTCTGCAACAGTCAACAGTAAGGCTACGTTGACTTTGGAGGCGAGAGATGTGTATGGAAACTTCAAGAAGGACCGCGGTAATCTCGTGAATGACATCATCGATGGTATTTCACAAACGATTTACTCTGATGATGCCTTATTAATGGAAGAATCGACCATCCAGGAACACTCTGTGACTTTTGACAGTGCTACTGGGAAATACACCATCGAATACACCCCATCTGTTATTGGTTACATGGAAACGGCCCTCAATATTCGCGGCGTGGATATTGCCAATTCGCCATTCCAGCAGGAGATTGTTGCTGGTGCTATTAGCGCGAGCTACACGCGCGCTTCTGGACCTGGTATTGTTGGAGGCTCTCTCGGCATCCAAACTTACATTGCCATAGATCCTCGTGATGCCTCAGATTTTCTCGTCACGGCAGGTACAAGTGCCTCTTCGTTTGAAGTGACTGTTACCACGACTGCGGGATCGATTATTCAAAGCGGTCCAACATGGGACGAATCTTCCCGAGTTTATCGATTTGAGTATATGATTGAGGGTAGCACAGACGCTACGGTCACGGTCGATATTGCTTACGATAGTGAGGCTATTGCAGGCTCTCCGTTCTCGAACATACCAATCTCCTCTTCCGTAAGCACGGATGTGGATGAGAAAAGGTGCGTTATCTCAGGTCCTGGAATAACATATGGAGTTGCGGGTGAATTGACTGCCATCGCCATCACGCTTTACGACAGCGATGGTATATTGGCGGTACCATCCGCAGCACCTTCTCTGGTGCTTACTGTCTTCAATGGGAACAACGAAAATTTCGTTGAGTACACAGATTTTCAATTATTTGATTCATCGGTGCTTTCTGGTTTGGGCCTCGATCCAAGTGCGTTTGGCTACGTCAACGAAGATGCGGGTGGCACATACTTTGTTACTTTTACTAAGACTAGTGTAGCTGAAGCACCGTACAAATTGACGGTCGCTGTCAATGGTTTAGTCACCGGTTCTGTCGAATACGAGAATCCTGGGGAGTTCACGTTCGAACTCGTTTCTAGCGTCACGTCTAGTTCAACTTCTTATGTTCAGCTCGGGAACACGGATGGAAGCATCGTTGCAGGTGATAGCGTACCTGTTTACATTTACCCAAGAGATGCGTATTACAACGGCCAGGATTACAAGAATTTAGCGAATAAAGAAGAAACGTTCTCTATCGCCCTCACCGGTCCTGCTGCTTACACCGTCACTTACACTGGTTCGGCGAGTGATGGTACGATGAAGTTGGTCAAGGATACCGAAAATGACTCGTACTATTATTACGGTTTCATCAAACCTGTCAAGGCTGGTGTGTATAGAGGCACTGCGCAACTCGTTCAGAATGGTGTGACATCGAGTGTTCTTACCCTCGCTCAAGCTGCTCTTTCTCTTGATGTCAGTGCTGGTGCCCTTGATATTTCTAACTCAGTGGTAGGTGGACAAGGTGTGTTCTCAAGTAAGGTTTTGGCGAAGGGTGCTGTTAAAGTACAATTTCGCGACTCTGTTTCGAACCTTTTGACGGACGATATCGTTCAGTCCTCGCTCAGTGCAGTGAAATTCAACTTGATGAGGCGCGATGTAAATGAAGCAGCGTTTGCAAGTGATATTGAACTCGTGTATGTTAGTGCTCAATCTGCTTTTGTTGGTGAGTATATTTCTACTGTCGCGGGTACACTTGACATGCAAGTTAGTGCGTGTGATTCCTCAGACCCACCTGTATGTGAAGAAGTTCCCATCTCTGGATACACTGGTACAGTTATATCCCCTGGTAGTTTCGTCTCTGCTATGGCTGAGGTCGTCGGCGCTGATAGTACCTCCGAATTCAAAGTCGCTGAAGACTCGCTCGTGTATGTCTTTGGGCGCGACTCTCAAGGAAACACTTTGAGCACCGGTGGTGAAATTCTGAGCGCTAAATTAGTCCCCACGCTAACCACCGGTCAAAGCGAACTTCGCATCTCTCCATCTAACATCGTCGATAATGGCGATGGAATGTACACTATAACAGTACAACCAAAGCAATCTGGTGATTTCAAATTGTTGATCACAAGATCTGGAGCAGTTGTCGGTACAACAGATGAGACGGGCTTCCTTATCACTGTTGAGCCAGGAGTTGCTTCTACTGCGTCAACAGTCTCAGGAACTGGATTCGGATTACAGTCGACTGGCTACATCGTTGCCGGTAACGAAGCCAAACTTACCCTGATTGCAAGAGACGCCATTGGGAATGCCATTGTGTCAAGCGCAGATGAGTTCACGTATGAAATTTCTGCAGGTGGCTCGGTAGTTGATTTCGGTCAGTTTGCGTACGTTGAAGAGTCTGACGGCACATACGAAGCTACTTACACAATTGAAAAGTCTGGCGACTTGATCGTCGAAGTTAAGTTGCGCGGCGAATCTCTCCTTTCTGTACCATCTGGCGGTAAGGTGCTTCATTCGTCTGTATCTTTGAAGGACTGTTTGCTGTACGGAGATGCTTTGACTGCCGGAGTGGAGGCGGGTGTCCTCTCAACTCTGTCTTTAATCGCGAAGGATCAGTACGGAAATGTTGTAACTGACTTGCAAAACAGCGGTTTGTTCGAACTTAAAGTTGATACACTCAATAATCCTGGCTTCTTGCCGTTCGAAATCTCGGATGCCTCGATTGGCTTGTTAACGGTTGACTTTACTCTCCCCTCTGTTGACGTTGCGCCAGGTTTAGTGACTGTCGTATACGACAACGACTTGGCATTGAATCTGTACAAAAACTACGACACGAAAGAACAATTCTCCATTCAAGTTTATGTCGGACAGCCGTCCGCTTCTACTACTACACTTGTTGGAATTTCACCCACGATTCCGTTTCAAACGGACGTGGCTTCGACAGTTGAATTGTACGTTCGTGACGCTAATGGCAATGTGATCGGCGAAAGTGATGAGCTAACTGCAGTTCTTGATTCTTTGGCCCTGAACGTCTTCACAGTCCGAGGTCAAACTTACGCAGTTGACATCACTTTCACGTCAAGTAACGCCGTGAATGGTGATTACATCACTATCCTGAACTTCTCACCTCCTGCTGCGGGTTCATTGCGTCTCTCTCTTTACATTGATGGTTCTGAGGTGATTGACCCCACTACGGAGAAGGATTACGAGTGCACGGTGCTACCGGGTGCAATTGGTGCTCCGTACTCAACTTACTCAGGTGCCGGTATCTTTTCTGGCGCTATTGCTGGATCGGAATCTACGATTTACATTCAAGCTGCGGATAGAACCGGTGGTATTATCACAACTGATAAAAGCACTGATACTACAGCATTCACTCTAGAATTTGAGATTCTTTCTAATTCTGGCATATCGAATGCAACTGATAAGGCAAGCGCTATCTCTGGCGTTGAGGTTATCGGGCCGACGTACACTGGTGCTGGTACGTACATGTTCAAGTACATTCCGTATGACCTGGGCTATCCGTATTCTATGTACGCTAAAATTGCTACTGGTAATGATCCGATCGGCACTTCAGATGGTCTCTCCGGTGGTGAAACCGTTCAAGTCTACGATGTTGCCTCGACGCGTGAATCGAGTGCGGAAAAATCAGCAGCTTTGTTGGCCATCGATTCGGACGGTACTCTTATGCTGGGTTCGCAGATTCCAGTTGCAGGTTCAATTTTCTTTGAAACCGTGGCGGGAGAAGCAATTGTCTTCTTCATTCAAGAACGAGACGTGAATGGATTAGATGTCGCTTCGAATAGTGCCACCGCTCCGTCTGTTCAAGTATCTTCTGGCTTTGTGCCAACTGCTCCGACTGTTGTTAACGATGGTTCTGGCATATGGAGAGTCACTGTCAAGCCTGAAAAGTCTGGTGAAGTTCCAATCTTTGTTGCCTTCGATGGCGTGGAGATCGCGAACTCTCAAATGATTTTGACTGTAATCCCAGCGGCAACTTCGGCGTTGACGTCGACCATTGAAGGTACAGGTCTCGAGCCCGATGAAACGAATTTGGTTCGTGCAGGCCTTTCGTCAAAATTTTCCATCATCGCTAGAGATGCTTTTGGAAACTACGCCGAGTACGACGACGTCGCCGGGAACGACGAGTTCCACGTTGAAATTGCTTCTTCGGTGGAGTCGGAGACTATCGTTGTTGAGGGTATCATCACGAAGATTGATGGTAATGGTTACGAATACGAAGTTGAATTCGTTCCGCGTTACGTTGGCACAAACACTGTGAGTGTTTACCTCGGACCTGTTGGAGGTAAGTTGCTTGTTACCACGGCATCTGTCGAGGTAACGAACGGTGTGGTGAATGTGCAGGCCACGGAGGCGAGTGTTACAACTGAAGAACTTTCAGGAACCACTGTGAGTGCGGGAGACAGATTTGAGTTCAGTATTTACGCCAAAGATATATATGGCTACGATCACGCTACTCCAGCGCTCCTATGGGATGTTGAATTGATTCCCAGCGATGCTTTGAAAGCAACCGGTGCCACTTCAAGGACTGGCACCGTCACTGGATACTCTGGAACGAAGGAAAGCGGTGGTTACTCTGTAACGTTCACCTTGTACAAGGAAGGAACCTGGTACTTATCCTTGACTGAACGAGACGAGTCCGGTGGGTCAATGGTGTCGTCCATGTATGTTCCGATCACGGTTGTAGGTGGCACTGCGAATGTGTATAAAACGACGTTATCTGGTGGCATCGCATCTGGTCTTGTTGCTACTTCTACGGACCGAACGGTTTACATCACCACGCGAGACGTGTACGGAAACCTTGCATTTAGCTCTGGATTGCACCCATTCAGCGCGGATGATGAATTGAACGACTTTGAGATTACCATCGACCTTGATGAAATCGTACCCGAAGGTGCGGAGATTCAAGGATATGAATACACGAATAACGGCGCTGAGTACGTTTCGCCGGGTGTCTTCAAATTTACGTATTCGACAATTCTGCCGGGCACGTACTACATCCAAATAATTCAAAAGAAAGAAGCGATTGGTGATGGTTCAAATAAAGTCATCACCGTGAAACCAGTTCCTGCGCCTGTTGTCACGGAAGTGAGATTTGCAAACTCTTTGTCAACGATCCAAGTTGTGTTCGATGTGGAGACAGATGAGGCTATGCAAATAGGCGCATCTGACTGTTCGAACGTCCTTGCCACAGCCACGATCAGTCTTTTGGGTACGAACCCATTGTGTAAGTGGACTAACATTCCGACCGATGATGGCGCTGGCTCGAAAACTCACAATTATTTGCAAATTACGCTCGGATCGAACCCTACGGTGAAGCCACAAACGTCGCAGAACGCGGCATCGTTCATCACCTTGAAGCAACAAACCATCCGAACGAAGGACAGAAATTCGTACTTCGCCGTTGCGTCGACGGGTGTCCTTGGACCTCTCATTTACCCATCTGTAAAGGCCTCAATAACTGGTGTGGTCAGTGTTGGTACGTGCACTCCTCTCAACTTTGATGCGTTGAGATCGACTGGTGGTGGTGGTAGAGCCCTCACGTACGTTTGGAGAATTACCAGTACGCAAGATGTATCTAATATTGATATTTGCGAAGTTGACACAGCTAACAAGATTAATACTTGCACAGATAGTCTCTTCGTTCCGTACACGGACCTTGTGCCAGGCGGAACGTACACTGCTGAGTTACAAGTTACGAACTTTTTAGGAACAACGTCAACTGCGACTTTTGATACGGCAGTCGCTGCTGTTCCTTTGCCCAAGATTGCAACTCCGGAAGAAGTTACCATCTACGCTTCGGATCGCTTGACAATTATCTCGTACGTATCAGCTCCGGACACGTCTTGCATGGATTATCCCGAGAATTTGAACGCTCTCGAGTATTATTGGGAGTTCACAGCGGGATCCTTGCAAGTTGAATCTTCTGATTGGATTAATACGCGAGGGACTCCGGAACTTACTCTTCCTCCAAACTCTTTCGAACCTGGAGAAACGTATGAGTTGTTAGTTACGGCAACTATTGCTTCTTCCGGCAATACTGCTCAAGCTATAACATCAACAACGAAAGTGAATGTCGCTTACCGTGAAATTATCGTCGAGGATAGGCTTGGTGGAGATAGAATTGTTTCACCATTTTTGACAAACTCACTCGTTGCGTCTCCGTTTGATCCTGAAGACTCACGTGATGAGTCTGGTGTGGCTTATCCGTGGAGTTACTACTGGTTCTGCACGAAAGCATGTGAAATTCCTGATGGTGAATCGACGTGCGAACTGGTTGAGATCGCCGATGGTGCAGATTGCTTCACTGATGCGAGTGCTATGTTTGCGACTGACACTGACACCATATCTATTCCAGGGAGTGATCTACTTCAATATCTCGGAACGAATAACATGTACGAGATTGGCTGTACCATCTCGAAAGGGGTTCGCGGTCAGTCATCGCTCACCGGAAGAACGAAAACAGCATACGTCACGTGGACGAGTATCACGTCCGTTTCTGTAACTATCGGAGACGACGATGAAGATTACTTTCAAGGCGAATGGTCACCAACCAGAGGTGGTACACTCACGTGCGAGTCACCTTCCGCGACTGCGGCTGTCGCCTCGGGCGAAAGTGTCACTTATCAATGGGAACTCGTGTCTGGTTCTGTAGGATTTGCAGGAGGTAGTTTGGAATCTTTAGTCTCGACTTCTTACGGCGTAGAACCGTCTGAAGCTGTCAAACAAAGCTCATTGACTCTTGCGCCGAATACTCTCTTGGCTGGTTCCGAGTACACGTTTAAATGCACCGTGATTTTGGAAGCTTCGGGAACTACTGGTGAAGCAAGCCAAACGATCACAGTTGGAACACCGCCTTCTGGCGGCTTCTTGGAAGTTAGGTATAATGAAATGACTTCGACGATATTATGTCCGTCGGCCATCGATGGTTGCGAATGTGGAGAAGATTCTTATAAGTCCGTACCTGCTGCTGAAAATGTCGTTGACGACGCCACTCAACAGGAAGTCTTGCTTGTGGATTACGGCTTCGAGGATGGACAAACCGAATTTGAGCTTGTTGCAAAACAATGGTTAGATGGAACTACTGATTGTTCTACATCTTGTTTGTACCAGTTCGCTTACGCCCTCAGAGGTCAAGAAAGCGAAGAAACAGCCATTTCGGGTAAGGAAACGACGAACACGAAAATTTCGGGCTTCTCGTTGCCCTCGGCTGGTGATGGTGTGAACACTGCTGATATCATTTTGATTGTTTATGTTTACGATGAACAAGGAATGGCAACGAGGTACGCAACAGACTACTACTTGAGAATCAATCCTCTTGCAGCTGCAATTGTTGACGAGGATACTACTCAGCAAGTTTCCTGTAACTTGGTCAGAAAGTTGACGGAAGATGCGGAGCAAACTTCCACGGCTGCGATTTTTGGCGACTCGACCTCGAGCTCGTCCTCAACCCGCAGGCGTATGTTGGCAGAGAACTGGAGATCAATTGCAATGTCAGGTACCAAAGCTGAACGCAGAGCTAAGTTTGACGCCGAATCGATCAAAATTATTCAGCGTATATCGAACACGGAAATCACGGATGCGAAAGACCCGGCTAGGACCGCGAAAGGAAGAAAGGTTCGGGCGTCTGGCCGTAGCTGGTATGCGGCATCATCAGAAGTTGCGCAGACTTTGATTAACACTGATTTCAACGCTTACGTCGGAGCGAAAGACACAGCACGTGCTTTATCATTTATCAACGTCTGGGGTAAGACTTGGGGCGTTCCACCGGCTACTATTAGTGATCAACCAACTCCGGCACTTGCATGCAATTCTGTCGAGACGGAGTTCTTAGCCATGAAAAATCAACTCGTTCAAGAGTACTCACCGTTGGATCTCGCATCTTCTGTAGACGATGACTATCTCGAGAAGTATATTTGCTCCATGAATACTATATTATGGAAGCCAGGTGAGATTTCGAACGAAGCGTTTGACGTGTTGTTTAGCTCGGGGGCGACGTCTAAGATAAAGGGTGCGGTGTTTCAACATAGACTCTATGTGGACGGTGCGCTGAATGTGGACTTGCAGTTAACAGATGCTGCAAAGGTTTGCGCGGCTGAGTTTTTGAGTAATATGTTAGTGCAGGCGTACGTAGGGTGCCATAACAGTCCAATTATCAGAGACCAAGACAAAATGAACGATGTTATTACCGCAACTACGTGGCTTGGACAGGCAATTGCGGATACCTTGGTTCCCGGAGAAGACCCGGAATCTGTTGAAGCGTTCTATTTCACGGTGACTGGCTTCGCCGGTCAAAGACGTTCCCCAACTCAGATTCTTAGAAACGAACGTTCGACTGATTTGATGTTGACAGTACCGCAAATAACTAGCGACGTTACTGATGTGTCGGGTCCGCTATTATCCATGAATATTGACATTGATGACGATGGACCATGCTTTTCCGAGCTCGCTGGATTTACGTGCGGTAAGAATGTTACGTCTGATGACATCATTCGCGTCTCGTCGACTGTCTTCACAAAGACAACTTATTCATTGAGTGCTATGGATACGATTAATCCATTCTCTGCGAAAGTATTAATCGACGGTGGTGAGGAGCAATACGGTTACACGGCTATAGTTGTACCGCAGTTTGTGAAATCTGGAAATGGACATTTTGCGGAGCAAATAAAAGCGTTCAACTCTCCTGATAAAGGTTCCTTGAATCTCGGCGAGGATGCTCTCACAGCAATGATTGCATCCACACCTACTGCGATGTTGGACTACGCAATTGCCACGGATAACTTTGCGTACGCTGCTAGAATCCCCTCCAATGCGTCTTACTTTGACTTTACGATGCATAAGTCATGGGATCAAATTTTTGATGGTCAATCGAAAGATCGAGAAGACTACCAAACCGAAATTCGACAGTGGCCGTTGGGTGATGATGGATTCGGGGACTTTGTGACGGAATGGTCAGACTTACCGAGGAAATGGAGCCCAGATAACTTCAATGTTACGGACTCTACTTCCATAAGAGGATTCTCTACTTCTTTATATTCCGCGCTCACGTTTGGACCGTATTTTGTGGAGACGGTTTATTACCCTCCGCCACCGACTATTTACTCTCCACCGCCGCCTGCGCCTCCGCTCTCCCCCCCGATGCCAGTCTATGTGGAATATGTCGAGGGTGACTTGGATAGATCGGTTGTGATTGTCCCCTCAATTGCTGTGTTGACCGTCTTTGCGTGGATGCTGTGGATGTTCTTCAAACGCCGACGCAACTTGCAGATGATGCACATTGATTTCATCGATGAGGACTACGATGGAGCCTTGGATGAATTTGATTCGAGCTCGAGCGAGGACGATTCAGATAACGAAGGATCTGCCAACACTGGAAGCGGCGGTGGTCTCTTTGGATTTGGTCGTCAAAGACCAGAAGTGCAAGAGAGGTACAACCGCTCTCAACGCATCAGGGCGCTGGAAGAACGCTTGCAACAAACGCAATCTCAATAAGAGTTGATTTTTCACATGCGATGATGATGAATATGATGAGATTTTCAGATAGCATCTTGATAACTTAGTACTCTTTTCTTTTTGTAATGATGGAATACTCGTTTGATGTACTCGTTGTTATTAGAATGAACCCAGCCGCAGAAGACGAACTTTTATTTATCCCTCTTTTATCGATCCCTCTCTGTCTCGTTTTCTCGTCTCCCCATTTTCACTCCTTCAAAAAATTGTCTCTCCTTTCAAAAGAGCAAAATCTCTTCATTTTGTTTCTCTCCAATCCACAAAGAAAGTATAAATTTCCTCTTCAAACAAAACATGTCGGACGACGATACGAACAAAGAAATGCCCCCCCAGTCGACGCGTTTTCTAGACTCTGATGACGACGACGACGACGACGAGAAGCGGCGGATGGGAGGGAACGGGAGAGAAGAAAATGATGACGAAGCTTTTCTCGCGAAGTATGATTCCGACGGCTACGGAGACGAGGCCGATCGGCAAGAATTGATGCAAATGAATGAATTGGATCGCGAAGAAGAGTTGGCGAAGCGGAGCGCAAAGTTGAAAATCTTAAAAGATCGCAAGCGGATTTTAGAGAAAGCGAAGGAGAGAGAAGAGAAGGAAAGGAATAAAGGGAGAGAAAGATTGCGACAAGGCGAAGACGAGAAATCGAAGAAGGCTCTGGAAGAGATTGGAAAGAAAGTGAAAAAGAAAATCGACGAAGCCGGGTCCTCTTCCGACGATTTGTCCTCTTCTTCGGGTTTATCCTACGATGACGAGGACAGGTTAGATTCAGAAGATGAGGAAGAAATGTTAGCGAGGAAGAAGAGAAGACGAACGTCGATGACGACGACAAAAGGGCGAAGATCGAAACAGAAGAAACCTTCCTCGACTCGAGGGAGAAGAAAAAGAGGAGGCGACTATTCAGACGACGAATCGAGCAGCAGCGGTGGATTTGGATACGACGATGATATGGATGTTTTTGAAGAAGCTACGGCAAAAGATGTGAGAGCGATCACACTTCCAAGATCAAAGTTAGAGAAGTGGATATCGGAACCTTTTTACGAGAGCGCCGTGGAAGGCGCGTTTGTTCGAGTGAACATCGGCTTGGATAAAAACAAAGAAAGTCGCTATCGATTGTGTCAAATCGCCGGAATCGCGGACGGATCATATCAAGGAACAACGCAAACGTATAGCTTAAAAGCGTACGAGTATAACGACGGCACGAACGCAAAAAAATCCACGAAAAAGTGGTTGATTTTGCGTTGGGGTAGTCACGAGAAGACGTTTCGAATTTCAGAAACATCAAATCGCGTAGACGATGCGTTTGCTCGGGCCAACGATGAGAGCAACGCAACTGTGGGTGTCGGTAGTCTCATTCTCGATCACGACGATGAACGGTTCAAAAATTCAGAGTTCGGGAAATGGTACGAACACGTTAAGAAAACCGCGAAAAAATATCTTCCCTCGGTGGACGACTGCGACATCATCTCAAAAAAATTAACCGGCGCAGACGAATATCGATACACTGCTGAGGATGTTCAAAAAATGCTCGAGCTGAACAAGCAAAAACGAGGTGGGGTATCGACGAATTTCATCTTTGAAAAAGAGCAGATGAAGATGCAATTGGCGAAAGCCCGCGAGGAAGGAGACGTCGAACAACAAGAAAAGTTGGAGGAAGCCATCAAAGAATTGAACGAGAAAATCGAGAACAAAATAAACAAACGAGGCGGTAATCAAAAAGTCATGGCGGATATCAACAAGAAAAATGAGTTTTCAAACGCAATTAAATTGTCTCAAGCGGCGGTGAAACACATCAAGAAGGTGAAAGAGGGTAAAGATATTTCTGAAGACGATCCTTTTTCGAGACGTCCGACGCGAGTGACGACGTATTGGTCCATGAAAACAGATGGCGAGAACAACGCAAAATCTGCAGCAGAGAAAGCTGCGAAAATGGCCGAAATGAATGCAGAGACAGCTGCGGCAGGAAACGAACGCAAAGAAGAAGAGGATGAAGAAGACGCGTTCGCGAACTACAAAACGATGAAGGAGAAACTTCGCGAGTCTTTGCATCACATCTCAAAATCGCACCAACTCGCGCAAAATAAACTCCTCAACATGAATAGCAACGGGATGAAACCTTCTTTAACGCACGCGAAAAGAGCCACGGAGCGCGATCCAGTTCTCGTCAGGCAAAGATTTGCCGCCGGGAGAATGAACGCCTCCTCGAATGGAGGATCGAAAGCGTTGGCTGGAAACTCTTTATCCGTTAAGGAGTACCTCGCTAGACAAGAGGCAAAAGGTGAAGCGTAAATAGTACACACACGTACCGTAACTATAGGTACACGGTTTTGTTCGTTGAGATCATATTAATACTGTAAAAATCCTCTTTTTTTCTCTATCATCAATTACACGCTACATAGCTCTCTTCTATAATTTTCTCTTCTTTTTCTTTTTCTTTTTCTTTGCAAAAGCATGGAATGTTTTTTACGAACGAATTTCGTGCGGCGATATCAGTGTCACCGCGTCACCTCTCACGAACAAATACGGCACACTTCTCTTGTTACTCTTGATAATCTCTTCGTACGTCTCCTCGTCAACCTCTCGAATCGTCGTGATTTCTTCGACTTCTCCCAACAACATGTTCAAGTGTTGATCGTAGGAGTGTAATTTCCCTCTCAACTCTCGATCGTTTCTTAGTTTCACGTACACTCTTTCGTCTAAGGATAATCGAACTAAGTCTAAAGGTTCTTTCACCGTCGATTCGTCTATGTTCGTTTGCTGATTGGCTAATGTCGCTTGATCTTCGCCACCGTCGGACGCTGATGCCATTTTTTCTTCTTCTCCAAAATTTTTGTGTGTGTGCTTTAAATTAAAATGAAGGAAAATGAGAAGAGAAAAAAAGCTTCTTTTTACCTTTCTGAACAACGTTTCTGAAATCGCAACGTTTTAAAGCTATTTAATATTATACATCAAGAATTAATTTACTACAAGCATTACACGCGCGTGTATCTGTTTCCGACCGAGGACGAAGCAAACAGGTTGTCGCTTATGAAGTTTTTTGAAAACCACTCTCTCGAGGCGCGGTCATTGATGTCAGACATGATTCGACACTGACCGCCGAGTTCAGGAGTGTGACACATGCGATCTTCATCTTCGTCTTGACCAACCTGCAGTTCCCACCTCATCATCGAAGATGACGAGGATGAGAAACTTTCCTTCGACAACGCTTCTGGAAAGTATGGAGATAATCGAACGGCGTCGCCGATGAACAACAACGTCGGCGACTGTAACTGCGCATCAACGACAGCTACATCAATAAACTCCAACGTAGAGAACACGCGGCGTTCTTTCAAAGTCGTTCCATTTTCGACGGCTAGACACGGTGTTCGTTTGTCTAGCGCGCCATCTTGTAATAACTTCTTCTTCGTTTTCGGTAACGTACCTAAGCCCATATAAATGATAAGCGTCGTGTCCGAATCCGCCGCCGTGACGGCAAAATCAACAGCACCGTCTTCTTCGTCATCTTCGTCTCCTAACGCTTCTGCTTCTACTTTTGATTTAAACGATGATTTAGACGAGGATGATAGCGCTAAATTCTTTCCTGGGTCCATTTTCTTCTTCTCTTTCTTCATGAGATGGCCAGTTAACAGTCTCGCCGAAGTCGCCACGCCTCTGTGCGTCAGCGGTACTCCGGCTCTCGATCCTACTCCACTCGCCGCCGTAATCCCTGGAATAACTTTAACGTCGAATCCTTTCTCGCGCAAGAACTCGCATTCTTCGCCACCTCGACCGAACACTAACGGATCTCCGCCTTTCAATCTCACAACCGTCGCTCCGGCGTTGGCAAATTCCAGTATCAAGTCGTGAATCTCGTCTTGCGTTCGCGTGTGAAAACCGGACCTCTTACCGACAAAAAGCATCAAACCTTTTTCTTCGTTGTTGTTCTTCGTATCATTATTATTTGTTCTTGCACTAGCAGCGTACTCTAAAATCTCCGGAGAAACCAGTCTATCATACAGAATAACATCCGCGGTGACTATCAAGTGGTACGCTTTCAGCGTGAGTAACCCGGGGTCTCCCGGACCACACCCGACCAAATACACTTTCGTTTCTTCATTCTTACCCGATTCCTCGCGATGAAGACTATCGCCGTTATAATTACTATCGCTGTTACTTTCTCTCCGACGGATTTTCTCCAGCATGATATCCACCAAAGCATCATTTCTCGCTATGATTTCGTCGTAAAAGTCCACAGGCTTGCCTTTTTCTTCTTCTGTGTTGTCTTCTTCTTTGTAAAGAAGATGTTGTTGTCGATGAGATGAATTCTTCACCAAACGACGCCGGCGCTCTTCTTTCTTCCTCCTCGGACAAGACGACGGCGAGACCCCGAACAACTTCGATCGAGAGGATGAAGAACGAGCATATATAGTGTTTATGCTATTATTGGTCGTGAAAATCGAGAAGCAGAGAGATGATGATGATGACATGCTCTTGTTTCCTTCCTTCGTTTCGTTTCGTTGCGCGTCCTTTGTCGTGTGAAAAAAAGTGTCAACTTACTCGAGTCAAAATGGGATTTGTGAACAAATTTCAGTGTGATGACAAATTAAAACAATTATCTATTTTATTTCTTCTTGTCAAACAAGGCGAATCAATCAATCAATCAATCAATCAATCAATCAATTAATCGTCGTCCTCGTGAATGGAAACAGTCGGGACTAATTCGGCGTTACCGCTCGAGAAGACCGAATAGAAAGCACTCTCGGTAAGACCGGGTAACGCCGTCGCGTTGTTGTTGTTGTTGCTACTGCTACTGTTATTCTTTCTGTTGTTGCTATCGCTATTACTAGTGTTGTTTTCGAGCTCTAATACTTCATTCATCGCTTTCTGTACCAACGCGTCGATTTTCTCTTCGCTCAGGGTCGATCCAACTAACTGTCTCAGTATGATTTCCAAGTCGTTTCTCGATACGATCCCGTCGGCGTCGACGTCGTACACGCGAAACATGAATGAAATTTTAGACTTCTCGTTGGCATTCTTCGAGAGCAGAGAAAGCAAGCGACAAAACTCTTTAAAGTTGACGTTTACGAACAGCTGGACTATTCTCGGCGCTAAAGGGTTAATTGCCAACTCTGGAATGTTCAACAGTTCGTCTTCGCTGATGTATCCTTTGTGTTTTTTATCGAGTTGTTGGAACCTTTTGTATAACGTCTGAATCTCAGCGGACGTGAAGACGTTGTAACAATACGAAGATATCTCTGTTTGTTCATAAGAAGAAGAAAACAAAAGGGAAATGTGAGTCGTTTGTTCTCGTCGCGTGTCGTTGCTTTTTGAAGGACACCAGACGACGACGAGAGAGAGTACTACTGTGAGTAAAATTGGATAAAAAAAAGAGACTCTCGTCGTCGCACAGAAGAAGAGAAAAGAAAGTTCTCTGAATGGAAAATAGAGAAAGAACGACAACAACAACAACAACAACACTCACGTTCGATGTCAAAATCGGTGAGATTCAGGGAGGACGCCGTGATTCCCATCGTTGTGATGATCTACTTTTTAGGAGGATTCGTTCGTTTGTTTCTGTGAAGGAAAAACTTTATTAAAGAGAGGGGGGAGACGCGTAATTTATTTGTTTAGTCACGATTCTTCTTCTTCGCTTATTTTGACTCTGTTATATGTTTGTTATAAACTACTATTTACTTGCCGACGATGGACTCGACAAAAATTTGCAAACTCTCCACGTCGCGCCTTTCACCGCCAAGTTTTACGTACCCTTCGCGTCCTTTCGGGAAAAGCAAGATCGTCGGGAAAGATGCCAAGCTTAAATTTTCTTTCGACCACTCTTTCTCGTCTTGATCGGCGCGGAACTTCGAGTATCGCACGTTCTTAGCTTTGCCGTACGTTTGCGCCGACTCCGTAAAGCTACCCTCCATGGCTTGGCAAAACGGACACCAAGGCGCGTACAAAACAATCATTTCGTTTTCTTCGTTCTTTAAACCTCGAGAGATTCGTTTCTCCATCGACTCTCGCGTCTCAACCGAAATAGCCGAAGCATCGGTGAAGATATCCGCGGCGTCTTCTTCTCGCTTATCCTGCTTTTCTTTTTCCTCTTTGCTCAAATTTCCCGAGTGCAAGCCACACTCTTTATCGCTCGCATTCTCCCACCACCATCGACCTTCTCGCTCTTGTTGCCCAGGAGTTACCGGTCTGGTACAAGGCGCGCAACCGATTGAAACGTATCCTTGCGTGTGCAACGCGTTCACAGGCGTCGACATGACTCTCAAAAAGTCCCAAACTTCTTGCGAGGTGGCGTTTGTCAGCGGATTGTATTTCACGAGTTCACTTCCGTTTAAAATACCTTGAAACGCCGGGTCTAACTGTATCGCCGGGACTTGCATTCTCGTACCAGGTGATTGATCTTTTCTTTGACCAGTAATCCATGCTTTTAACGTGGACAACTTTTTCCTCAACGGTTGCACCTTACGAATGCCGCAGCACTCCTTGTGCCCGTCTTCGTAAAACGAAAACAACCCTTTCTCGTTGACAAACGCTTCCAATTTTTCTTCGTTCGGGACGCAATATTCAATCTTAATGTTGAAATGCTTCTCAACCTGGTCAAATAATTCGTACGTTTCCGGGTTTAATCTCCCGGTGTCTAAGGAAAACACTCTATATGGTCTGTTCGTCAAGTGCGCGTATTGAATTAAAGCCACATCCTCGGCACCAGAAAACGCAATCGCGATATCGTCTCCGTACGTTTTCAAAGCGTCGTCCATAATCTCCAAAGGCGTCATCGTTTTCTCCAATATTTCGTTCTTACTCTCCGTTTCCTGTTTCGTGTTGCTGCTGAACACTTTCAATGCGTTTCCTCTTCGATTGTTGTTGTTCTTCTTCTTCATATTTTGGTTCACAACTCTTCTCTTTACACCACTGACTGCTCCGCTCTTCTTCATCATCTTCATCATCTTCGACGACGACGACGACGCGGTAGTCGTAGAAATGTGAGCAGCACAACTCATTACAGTGTTCATCTTTTCGGCAGTTATTGTGTTATTATTGTTGTTGTTGTTGTTATTATATTATTAATGTAGTTTTATGTCGGACGATAAAGAATGAGGAGGAGGAGGTGATGGATAAAATTTTGGTTTGTGTCTTCCTCGTGTTTGTGTTTGCTTCTTCTCTCTCTTTTCTCCTTCTATGGCACGTTACTATATGCATAACAAAAAAATACACGGAGCTGATACATCAACTTCTTTTCTCTGACTATTTACGACTATTTACGACTTATTGCATGGATAACGATTGAACTTCCTTCAACTCAAAATCGACGAGCGTTGTAACCTCTTTAAAGTTGAAAGTGCCTTCGAAGTTCTTCCGCTTTTGTCGATTCAACACCAGTGGATACCAGTGTTGATCGTCCGCCCACATTTGTTGAAAAGGTATGGCATCGAAAGGGAACCATTGCGGACGCATTTCTTCCGTCTCTCTTTCTTGGCCGCTATACGTGTCTGCTCTAAAGATGTGAACCAGCCACGGTGGTTTTTCAGGCTCATCGATCCAAATGAAAGTTATGCGACCAACTTCTTTCGCGTCCAGAGCCTGTATGCAAGCTTCCTCTTCAAGCTCTCTCAACGCCGCCGCGAGAACGGTTGGGTCTGACTCTTCAACTTTACCACCGAATCCGTTCCAAAACCCTTTTCCAAACCCAGTTTTCTTCTCTCCAAGCAGTACTCGCTCGTTTTCATCGTCCACGACGAGCAATAACGTGAAAACTTTCTTCTTCTTCTTCTTCCTTGTTTCTTTATCTTCTTCTCGCAGCATATTTTCTTTTTTCTTTTTTGAATTTTTGTTGGATTCTCTCTCTCACTCAACTCTTATAATAAACAAGTCGTCTCGTCGGTTACAACAACTAACTCCTTCCTACGAGTAACGAATGTATTATTAAAGTATTTATGCGCGCGACGACAAGTGCTCCTTCTCTCTTCTCGAACAACCTCAATCAAAAGAGTGATGACGATGATGGAGGTGAGGATGCGGAAAAAGTATTGATATGGAGAAGGAGGAAAAATCTTCTTCAAACGATGATGAATTTAAAGTGGGGGAGGAGGGAGGAGGAGGAGTTTTTTCTTCTCTTCCATTTGTTTAAACAAGACGACACATTTAGGCAAGTAGAATAAGGTCAACCGATTCATCATATATTTTGAATAGAGAGTCCAATGAGCGAGTTTAGTCCGCGAACTCCCGAGGAAGTCTTCCAGAACTTCAAGGGAAGACAAGCTGGCATTAATAAAGCATTAAACGACGACGTGGTACGTGCGCGTGCATCAGAACCGCGCTCTCTTTTTTTTTCTCCTTCTCCAATTCGCGCTTAAAAATTCGAGTTTAATATTGAAAATGCACATACACCGCGCGCGCTCTCGCGCATCGCGATATCGGTTCGAGAAATTTGGGAACAGATTCAGACGGGTGATTAGTATCTGAGTTCAAATTGAGCGTTCGAAACGGAAGAGCAAAAGTAAAAGTGTACCGGCGACATATTCCTTCGAGAATACGCAAACAAATTTTGCGCGCATTTATTATTTTTCACCGCGCGACGCGCTGTTTGAAAACAATACACAAAAGAGGCTTTGCGACGATGGACGATTGCGAAAACGGACTGTAGCGAATGCCTTGATTATCTTTGCATTCGAATCTCGAGGGTTAAATACATTTTGATGCGGTTCTCGTATTCGCCCAGTATATCTCTCATCAATTTAAAACAACGAGAAGAGGTGGTTGTTTTAAAAAGAGCCAATCTCGTGTTCCCACAGTTAAGACGGGAACAAACAAAAAGCGAGCGGCGACGAGGAAGATGAAGACCAATGCGAATACCTCAGATGGTGATTAACTAACGTTCCCTCTTTTATACTCTCTTTCTCTCTTTAACAGGCTATGTTTTTCGCGAGTTGCGATCCGGACCGCGAGAATCTCTCGTTGTATTCAAACGCCGACGGTAGTTGGGTCGTTTCGTTACCGGCTGAGGAAGTTCCGCCTGAATTACCAGAACCTGCGCTTGGGATCAACTTTGCTCGCGACGGTATGAAACGTGGAGATTGGCTCGCGCTCGTAGCTGTCCATTCCGACGCTTGGTTGATGGCTGTTGCCTTTTATTACTCGGCCAAGTTTTCCGCGGACCAGAGAAAAAAGTTGTTCGATTTAATAAACAGTTTACCGACGACGTACGAAGTGTTGTCCGGAAAAGGCGGCAAGAAAATGAAGGTAAGCGTCTTTGTGCGAAAGAAGAAGATGGACGAGGAATTTTTCGCGGGGCTCTTCTTTCTCCTCGCCGCGACTCGTTTTGAATAACGACATCGTCGTCGTTCATTCGCTCTTGTTCGTTTTTTCTTTTCAAACTCTCTCTTTTTTGCCCCCTGAATTTTACTCAAACAGGGCACTCGCAATCGGAATTTTTTCACGTCTCACCGCGCACGTTCTCTCTCTCTCTCTCTCCTTACGCACAGGTGGCTACAGCAGCGAACAATAATAAACGATCTGCAGCAGTAATGGTACGATTCGAATTCTTTTTTGTATCCGCGGGCAAAACTTCGCTTTTTCGCTCGTTTCGTTTCGTTCGCGTAAATTTAGGCGCGCGCGCTCCCCTCGAGTGGGAGATGATTTATTATTATGGACTCTGTCTGCTTTCGTCGTCTTTTTTTTGCTGCTTTCCCTCGTGTTTCTTGGTTCCTGAGAGGAAATGTTTGGCGGTCTCTTCCTTTTGTTTGAGAGGAGCCGAGAAAAAGCAAAAAATCTTCAGGGAAAAAACTAAGTTCTCTCTCTCACTCTCACATAAATAGCAGAATAATACAATTAATAACGACGACGCGGCTGGTTTAAAAAAGCCCTCCCCCGGGGTAATCATAAAACAAGACGCGCCCTTAGATTCTTTAGTAGACGCGAAAATAGAGCTCTACTGGCCGGACGACGGCTTGTGGTATAAAGCTGAAGTGTTATCGCTCAACGCTCGAGCGAGAAACGCTAAAGTTTTATACGCAACCGGGGATGTCGAGACTCTCGAGTTGGACGAGATAATCAACGAAGGCCATTTGAACGTGTGCAGTAAATAAATAAGAAAACGAATCACGTTGCGTTGTAATCATATAATAAAAACTCAAAAAGATTAACATAATAAGCTCTCTCACGATAGCGGCGGGAAATCACTTTCTTGCCGAACAAACGCCGGCGCATTCCTCCGTTTATTATTTCCTCCTCCTTTACTATTCTTGTTGTTTTTACCATTACTATTCTCCTTCGCGGCGGAGCTATTCTTGTTATTATTATTACTATTATTACTGCTATTATTCGTCGTCGTATTTTGTTTCCCCAACGACGCGCCGACGTCTTGTTTCTTTTCAGGAACCTGTTTCTTTTTTGTATTGAGATCTTCTTCTAGTGTTGCTTTTTCTACCGGTGCTATTTCTTGTTGTCGTTGTTGTTGTTGTTGTTGTTGTTGTTCTTCTTCTTCTTCTTCTTCTTTCTGCTGTTGCATCGGTGGTGGAGGTGTAATTATTGGTCGTGGTAGTGGCGAAACTGCCACGATATTCTGATGAAGAGGAACGTTCGGAGGTTGCTGCTGCGGAAAAATGTGTTGTTGCTGCGGCGCGTAGTACGGGAAGTGACCAACGCCCCCGTGATACATAAAGTTCGGCTGAACCGGTACGTATCCATACGGAACATTTTGATAATACATTGGCGGCATCGGGTACGGATATTGAGGTGGAACGTAATGGAATCCGCCGGGATACATGCCGCCGCCTCTTCCTCCACCTCGCCCTCCCCGTCCTCTTCCTCTTCCTCCAACACCGCCTCCTCTTCGAGTGAAATCTGGATCGTTCTTATCTGCGTGCACGTTTCTCGGGATGGCTTTTGTGCTGTTTATGTTTATGTTTATGTTGTTGTTATTACTCTCAGTCGTTTCTTTTCTCGTTTCGTCCTCGTCTTGCCTCTTCTTTCCTTCTTCTTCTTTGTCTTCTTCTTCTTCTTCTTCTTTGTCTTCTTCTTTGCCTTCTTCTTTAGAAAAACCATCTTGTTCATTTTCTCTCTCTCCTCCTTCTTTTGCTTCTTCTTCTTCTCCTTCTTCGTTTCCGAATATTTCCGCCCTCGCTCGCTTATACTCTTCCTCTCGCGCTAACTGCAAGTTCTCGAGATTCATTTGCACCATCTTCTCCTCGTCGTCGTTTTCTGCGTGTTCTCCTTCTCCTTCTTCTTTGTTGTCTTCTTCCTTCTTTCCATTTTTTTTATCGTCCACCCCATTCTCCTCCTCCTCGTCGAGCTGCTCGTTTTTGTTGTTGTTGCACTTCTTCTTCGAACCGCCGCCGACGATGATATTCTTCGCGGACAACTTCTTCGTCGAGGGAGACGAAGACGAAGACGAAGACGAAGATGATGAAGACGTCGTCGTCGTCGTCGTCGTCGTCGTCGATGGGACCATTTAACAATAGTATATATATATATAATAAAACAAGTAAAAAGCGGGATAGTTATGGAGTGAGAAGGATCCGCGTTCGTCAGAAGAAGCGGTTTTTCTGTCTTCGAGAACTCTCTCCTCTCTCTTCTCTTTTGCAAAAAAAAGAGGTCCGAGGCCAAACGTCGTTTTTTTCTCTTTTTTTCAGCTCTTCGTTCTGCCCGGCTGAACGTTCGTTCTGAGCCGCAAATGATTTGGAAAAGAAGGGAAAATTTTATCGTCTTCTCATCTTCTTCACCCCAAACATCATAATCCACGCACGCGCACACACCTCACACACGCGCACACACACACACGCTTTAAATAATAATCATGAGAGCAGCAACCATGGCATCCGTGAGAACGGCCGCGAAACACGCGTCTTTAACGTCTTCTTATTCTTCTTCGACGAGGTGCAGAACTTTCTCTTCCTCGTCGACTTCGACTTCGTCGTCGTCGTCGTTGAGACAATCCAAGAAACACCATTCGCACTGCAGGAAGTTTAGATTTAACAGCAGTAGCAACACCAACAACAGCAACACCAACAACACCAACAACCTGATCATCAAAACGACGACGCGGTTTTCGTCGAAGAGCAGTCGTTTGAGCACGACGACGGTCGTTCGCGCGGTCACTAAAGAGAAGGAAGACGTGAAGACGACTCAAAAAGCAGCAGCAGCAGCTCTCGCGGAAAAAGACAATGAAGGAAAAAAAGGCGACGAGTCCTACGACATTTACAGAGACTCGCCTTTGAGATATATGGGGTACGCGAACGAGTGCGGAGAAGCCTTCGCGGCTTGGTTACCGCCGTTGGGCGTGCCAGCCACGTACGGCGTAGCCGCGGTGTACGTTCTCGCGGATACGTTCGACAAGGCAATCAAAGCGAACAGGGAAAAAGGCATGAAAGAGGGCGTTATCGTCGGTTTAGACACGGTCACTTGGCAGATGCTCGCTTCGGTCTTTTGGCCGGGGAGTTTCATTCGCGTCATGGTGAACGCAACCAACTTGTTGGTCTCCAAGTTACCTGCGGATTTGTCTTTAGACGTTGGAGGTTTAGACGCGGAGACGATTGAAAAAGCGTTGCCAACTGCCATCGGTTTAATGACTATCCCGTTCATCGTCAAGCCAATCGATAAGACCATCGATTGGGCGATGGAAGAATCCGTGACGAAAGTATTGAGAGGCAAGTGCGAATCTCCTGCGGATTACGCCAAAGCCGCCGGTATCGTTGGCGCGTGCTTAGCGGTCCCACCCGCGTTGTTTACCTTCGCCGGGGTGATTGGCGACTTGGCCGCGTAATTCTTTGGTATCTTTCATGATTGATTTAATATAATATAATAAAATACGTTTTCGTTTTGATGTGTATTGATTAATCTTTCACTACTACTGGGCACGTACGCATACAAAAAGTTCGCTGTAAACTTTTTTATTACAAAAAACACTCTTTAAACGCGCGATTCGTTTTTCTTCAAGTTGTTAATCGCGTCTTCTAATCTTCTCGCTCGAGCTTTGGCATCCTCGTTCACCTGTCGCATTCGAATGGCTTTATCTTCTACATCGTCGGCGCTTTTCTTCGTGAGTACAGAGAATAAAGCTGCGACGGGAATTTTGAGACCTGCAGCTCTCGAAGTGTACATGTACAATCCCAAAGCGGTCGTCGTTACGAAAGCGACTGCCGCTAAAAATCCACGCTGTACTTCTAAGCTTTGTATGCGTTCATTCTGAGCCTTCTCTTGACGCGCGAATGCATGATATAAATTTCTATCTCTCGCGACGGATTCCATCGCTTCGTCGACGGGAATGGCATCCTCTCCCAAAAATGTTCTAATCATAAACTGGGTGCATTGATTCCCGTTCTCCGTGTTTGCTTTCACCGCGCACCGTCTGAGATTTTCGGACTCGATCCACTTGCGGAGTTGCAGATTGTTAAACTTAATCGCTACTTTTGGAATGCCATATTTCTCCCAATCGAAAGTGGCGAATAAAACTCCTCCGCCGACTCCACCTCCGTTCTGATTATTCTGATTATTGTTACTCACCACCCTCGTCGTTGTCATCGCTCTTTGTTTTTGTTCTTGTTGTTGCGCGTAACTCGGCGCAACCGAGAACGTCGAAACTATCAACGCGACGATGACAAGAAAAAACGATTTCGTCGAGCACTTTCTGCAATGCCACTGCTGCTGCTTCGATGATGATGATGATGTCTTCATCATCGTTCTCTTCTTCTTCTTCTTCTTTGTCTTCTTTGTCTTCTTTGTCTTCTTTGTCTTCTTTGTCTCTTCTTTGTCTTCTTCTACGAGTACTTCAAAAAATGAGGGGTTGACAGTTGATGGGTTCTGAGTGAAGTGAAAAAAACGAAAAACGAAAAACGAAAAAAAAAATCTCAAAACAAACAGACAACACAAAAACAGCGCGCGCGCGCGCGCACACACACAACACACGCGCAAAAAGCACCCGCCTTGAAATTATGGGCGTGAAATTGTCATCTCCTCAATCGAGGAAAACCACGGGTCGGGGTTTCGCGCATAAGATCAATTCGAAACGATTCGTAAGATATGTAATCTTATTTCTCATCGCGGTGGTGTTTATGTCCGTCGAGAGAATGTTTCGACAGCTGACACTGAGCAGCATCTCGATTGATAATGACGATGATAACGATGGAAACGTAGTTGTAAAAATATCTTCTTCTCCTTTATCATCATCATCATCATCTTCATCATCGTCGTCGTCGCTGATGAGAGATGTGGAGAGGACGAGGACGACACGCACACGAGAAGAAGATGAAGATGAAGAAACCAAAATCAAAACGACGACGGTTCGTGGAAAACAACAACAACAACCACGAACAAATGAAAAAGAAAACGAGACTGCGAAAGATATCTTACGCGCGATTGATTTGAGACTGGCCGATCGGCTCTACCCTTCCTCCTCTGCAACACAACAACAACAACAACAACGTAGTTTTTCGTGGTGGTTACCCACGTCCTCGTCCAGAGCGCTCTGGAAGTCTGACGAGGAGTACGCCTTGAAATGGAAAACCTTTCGCGACGACTTTGAAGAAGAAAAACTTGGCGTTTTAAAGAAAAGCGATGGTGAAAGTCATCGCGAAAACATGAAAGGACACGATACAGATGATACAGATGATTTTAACAGCAACCGAATCGGAATTGTGCACTGCTTTAATACTGACGATAGCGAAGGAAGTAGTGGTAGTAGTAGTAGTAGTAGTAGTAGTAGTAGTAGTAGTAGTAGTAGTAGTAGTAGTAGTAGTACAAGTGCTCAAAGAGTTGATTCGTGCGAAACGTACGAGAGCGAGAAAGACGACGATGCTTACTTTGACGCCGTTTACACACAGTTTCGAATTTGGAAGGTGAAGAAGATACTAGTCGTCGTCGACGCCTCATCATCATCCAGCTCTGGTGCGCTGGATATCAACACTAGCGCAATGAAATTGAAGGAGAAAAGTAGTGTTAATGGAGGAGAAATAGCAATAGAAGTGGTTTCGGGTCGAGAAGAATCGCACGACGCGCTCTTTGCGAGGATGCGCCGAGCGAAAGCAGTCGCGGTCGCCGGTTACGCCATCTCCCCGGTATCGTTCCTTGCCGGAGTCTCGAGATACGATGGTCATTTTATCACGCCGTTTCTTGGGCTTTCTACCATGCAAGGTGGTGGGGATTCGACTCGAAAGGATCCGCGCGTAACGACGAGCGCGGCGAATTGGAAACGAGCCGTGATGTTTACTCAGAGAGTGCACTGGCGACAACACTATCCTTTGTTAGAGAAGGACGATTTCGTTGTTCCGGAAGAAAATTCGCGCATTTCCGCGACGCAACCAAAAGATGAATCCACGCGCGCGTGCGAAGATTTGTGGGGATGGAGAGGATTACAAAACAGATGGGAGATGAATGGAAACGACGCGCAGACGATGCACGTCACGGCCTCTCGGTCGAATCGGCATCCAACGGCGCGAGGCTTCATAAAGATGGAAGCAAAATTGAACGCGTTACCTCTTCGCAACGTCGCGATCGATGTGTCTCCTCACAGAGACGCCATGAGTAAAAACCCGTGGCATAGGCTCACCGCCTTGTACGCGACTTTCGTTGCAAAGAGTCGTTTCTTTCCAAACCGAGATGCGACTTCGGTTACCTTGATTCTTCCTTGTCAAAACCCAGAAGATATCCCAAGCGAATACGCAGTTTTCGGGAAACCGAGATGTAGGCGGAGTTCGGATACCGTGCAATTTGACTCGATAGTGAAGATCGCAAACGATGGATTGCTTTGGGATCTCGCGTGGGATGGATCGTTGCCGTGTCGAGATGAGTCTCTCTTCAACTCTTTCGTAAAGCTTCTCGCCGGCGGCGGCGGCGAGATTTTCTCTACGCCCAACGTTCCATTTATGGAACGGTCCATTTGTTTCATGAGACGTTTGAACACGTCGGTTCGTCGATTAGTAAACGAAGAGGCTGTCTTGCAGATGCTGCGCGATACTTTTCCCGAGAATGAAGTCGAATTATTAAACATTCAAGCGAGCGACGGAGTTGAACAAACACGCGCGTCGATGCAAAAGTGCGGCATTTTTATAGGCGTCCACGGCGCGGGAATGATAAACGAAATATACACGTTGAAAGATTCAGTTATCTTTGAAATGGTTCCAGATAATAGACCGGCGTATTACAGGAACTGCGCGGTTTTACGCGGATTGAAGTACGTGGATTTTGGAATTAGCGGGACGCAGGAAACGAAATCTGTTACGGTGGACGTGACGAGATTACGTGATAAAATGCATTCGATTATGCGCTCAAACGCGGGAATTTAGCAAGCTTTTGTAATAGTACGATGTAGCGTTCACAGTAGATGAATGTGTTGTTAGAACTTTATCGGCCCGGAGTCAGCGCACCGTCCAAGTTCTCTTGCTTGAAAAAAATTCTTTTTCCTTCTTCTTCTTCTTTTCTGTTCTTCTTCATACTTTTTCCTAGTCGTCGTATTAGGTGATTTAAATCCCTGGCCGTGGTGAAAAACGCGAACGTCGTTCCGAACAGAGTGGATAAGTATCCAATCACGGTGACCATCGAGGAGCCATCATCATGGGTGCGCGGGGGGATGCGATTGGGGATAAGCACGCGCTGTTAAAATGGATCGGCGAAAAGTTGAACGAGTTGTGCGGATTTACCGAAGCAAATGTAAACCAATTCGTTTTGGCCATCGCGGAAAAGCACGCCACGTCTTCATCTTCATCGCATAAGAAGTTGTATGAAACGTTAAAAGACTCTGGATTTGATGCGGTGACGCTCGAGTTCTCTCGAGAATTGTGCAATCGTTTGCTTAACAAGAGCGAGGATACTATTAACTCCTTTCCTAAACAGAAAACGAAGAAGGATGAGGAAGTAAGAGAAGGAAAAGAAAAGAAAAAGACATCGACAAACATCGCCGCGGCAGCATACGATAAAGACGAAGTCGACGACGAGGAGAACAAGTACGCTCTGGTGCAGTCTTCGTCCTCGGACGAAGACGTTGATGAGGATTCCAAAAGGAAATCAAAGAAGAGAAGTAAAGAGAAGAAGAAATCAAGGAAGAGTTTAAAGAAGAAGATGAAGAGAGAGGAGAGAAAGGGAAGGAAGCAAGATTCAGCAATGGGGGGAGCAACGTCATCGTCGGCAGATGCATATATTTCTTCTCAATCTTCTTCTTCAGAAGACGAGGAGACGAAATTGAGGCGTGAACGAGCTTTGCAAGGGTATCGCGATTTAGAGTTGGAGCCGGATGACGACGACGACGAGGAGGAAGAAGAAGAAATATCCGAAGAGACTGCTCGCGAGAGAGAACGATTGCGGGACCAAGAAGAAAAGCGTGAATTTGAGGAGCGCTTGCGCATGAAAGACGAGGAGAAAACGAAGAAGCTCGATAACGGCGGCGGTATCCTCAAATCGAACAAAATCAAATCGACCAATGCAGAAGGAGATGAAGAGGACGAGGAAGAAGTAAAGAGAGGCCTAATTCCAGACTTGAGGAAAGTCTCGCGACAGGAGTATCTCAAAAAGAGAGAGCTTCAAAAGTTAGAAGAGTTGAAAGAGCAAATCGCGGACGATGAGAAGATGTATGAATACGGCGGGCGTCCGCTGACGGAGAAACAAAAGAAAGATTTAGAGTACAAGAAACAAACCTTAGCGTTAGCAGAGGCGCAACTTAGGAACGTCGAGGAGTCCAAAGAGGAAGTATATCAAATGCCGTTGACGTACGACGACGTGGACGATAAAGCAAACGCAAAAAACAATCGCGATAAACGCTTCCAAGTTGCTTTAGAGAGATACAAAGAGAGCGCTCAATCTAGAAAAGAGGAGAAGGAGGACGCCAACCCGTTCAAAGAACAAGATGAATGGGAAGATCATCAGATTCGACAAGCAAAAATGGGCAAGAAGAATAAAGAACAAGATGAAAAGAGGGGATACGATTACGTGTTTGAAGATCAAATAGCGTTCGTTGTCGACGAGCAGATCAAGGGAACTAACGTCTCCGATTCATCGTCATCCTCGGATTCCGATTCCGATTCGCAGGGGGAAAAGACGAGAAGAAGAAGAAGAAGAAACAAAACGACGCAAGAAAAAATTGACGACGAAAACGATCCAGATTCTAAAGCTTTGCGCGGAGAGCTCGGCGCTAGAAAGAAAATTGAAGCCGATAGGAGGTCCTTGCCTATTTATCCATATCGAGATGATTTAATCAAGGCGGTTGAAGATCATCAAACCATCGTTATTGTTGGAGAAACGGGTTCCGGAAAGACGACGCAGATACCTCAATACATGTGGGAGGCGGGATTTGCGAAAGAAGAAGGCGTTCGAATCGGGTGCACACAACCTAGACGAGTAGCGGCGATGTCCGTGGCGACCCGAGTTGCAGATGAAGTAGGATGCAAACTAGGAAACGAGATTGGTTATTCGATTCGCTTTGAAGATTGTACGAGCGATAAAACGAAGGTGAAATACATGACAGATGGTATGCTTTTGCGCGAATTTCTCGGCGAGCCTGATTTGAAATCTTACAGTGTCATGATGGTGGACGAAGCGCACGAGCGAACGCTTCACACGGACGTTTTATTCGGACTCGTCAAGGACATCGCGCGGTTCCGTCCTGAGATAAAATTGTTAATTTCATCCGCGACGCTCGACGCGGAGAAGTTCTCAGAGTACTTTGATTTCGCGCCAATCTTTAGAATTCCAGGGAGACGATACCCGGTGGATATTTTGTACACGAAACAACCAGAGGCGGATTATATGGATGCGGTGGTTGTTTCTGTGTTGCAAATCCATGCGCAAGAACCGAAAGGTGATATCTTGGTTTTTTGCACCGGCCAGGAAGAGATTGAGGCTTTGGAAGAAACACTCAACACGCGCGTAAAACAATCGCAGTCAACCAACGACGACGAAGATGGAGGAAGGAGTAAACGTTTGGCGGAATTAGTCGTGTGTCCAATCTACGCGAGCTTGCCCACGGATTTACAACAAAAAATTTTCGAACCAGCGCCAGAAAAAGGGAGAAAATGTGTATTAGCAACGAACATCGCCGAAACGTCTTTGACCATCGACGGCATCAAATACGTCATCGATCCAGGATTTTGCAAGCAGAAGAGTTACAACCCGCGCTCGGGTATGGAATCATTAGTAGTCACACCAACTTCTCAAGCATCCGCGATGCAACGAGCCGGGAGAGCTGGTCGAACATCGGCTGGTAAGTGCTATCGTTTGTATACCGCGTGGTCGTTTCAGAACGAGCTAGATCCAAACACGGTTCCGGAAATCCAAAGAACGAATTTAGGAAACGTTGTTTTGATGCTGAAGTCCTTGGGAATTAACGACCTCATGCACTTTGATTTCATGGACCCGCCGCCTGCGGAAACGCTTTTACGCGCTTTGGAGCAGCTCTACGCGCTCGGCGCTTTGAACGATCGAGGCGAACTCACAAAACTTGGTCGTCGCATGGCTGAATTTCCGCTCGATCCTATGCTTTCGAAGACGTTAATCGCGAGCGATAAGTACAAGTGCGTCGACGAAGTAGCGACAGTATGCGCGATGCTCTCGTGCGGCAACACCATCTTTTACCGACCAAAAGAGAAGCAGCTTTTAGCCGATCATGCGCATAAGGCTTTTCATGTGGGTGATGTCGGTGACCATCTAGCATTGATGAACGTCTTCAACTCGTGGCAAGACTGCGATTACTCGACGCAGTGGTGTTTCGAAAATTTTGTGCAACACAGAACCATGAAGCAGGCGAGAGACATTCGTGACCAACTTGTTAAGATGTTGGAAAGAGTCGAGATTGATTTGTCGTCCGATCGAAACGCGGTCGATAACATCAAGAAGTGCATAACATCTGGTTTCTTTTATCATTGTGCAAAGTTACAGAGAAACGGAAGTTATCGAACCGTGAAGAATCCGCAAACGGTGTCCATTCACCCGAGTTCTGGATTGGCGAAGGAGTTGCCCAAATGGGTCGTATACTTCGAGCTTGTCTTTACGAGTAAAGAGTACATGCGTCAGTGCATTGAGATTCAACCGAAATGGTTGGTTGAAATAGCACCGCATTATTATCAATCTCGCGAAATTGACATCGACGGAGATGCTCAAAAACAAAAACGTACGCCCGCTTAAACTGAAAGTGGGGCAAATTCTTAATAATTAATAGCAGTTAGTCTCATGCGTGTTGTTATATTAGCTTTGTCTCAAAGCGCGCATTATTTTTTCGACGGCACTTTTTTGTGAACTCATCTTTGTTGCTGTCGTGTGTTTCGTTTTCGTTTTGAAAAATGAACGGCGCCGCTGCGGGCGTCGGAGGAGGAGGAGGAGGAAGTGACACCGGTGCTCTCGCCACAGAAACGATACGCAAAGCAGTCGTTCAACTCTACTTCTCTTCAACGTGCGATGCGCAAGCTCGAGAAGAGGCGAACCAATATTTGCTCTCTTTTACGAACGACCCGTCGACGACGGCACATTGTTCTGCCCTTTTACGTGAGTCGTTGCATAACCTCTCGTCAATGCGCGATGAACACGACGGAGCGACGAACGGGAGAAATAAAAGAACGGAACACACGATCGCGTTCTTTGCCGCGAATGTGTTGAAAACGAAAGTGCTGAAGGAAAACGTATATGTGGGAGAAAATACCACTGAATTTATCAGCGAGATTCTGAAATACGCGAGCGAGTTTGCGAACATCGACGAAGAGTCCGTCACGGTCGCTCGAAAGTTAGCTTCTGTGGCAGCAACGAGTGCGGCATTGTCGGTGAGGCAACAACATCAACATCAACAAAATCAGCGTAACGGGAGTAACGAAGACGTAGGGGTAGGTATAGCAACAAACCTTATTCGTTTTGCGGGAGAGCTTGCGAGTTCTGCTTTACAGAACAACGACGGCGATGCCTTCAATAATAGATTGGTTATAATCAGCAACAGTAGAAAACAGACGTGTGGGATTGAAATCTTGAAAGCATTTACTGAAGCTATAGAGGAAAACGTGAAAGACGGACGAACGAGAACGCAACTCGTCGAGAGGGTATGCAAACCCAGCGGTCGCGACGTTCTACAATTGTGCTCGAGCGTTTTAGAGTTTGCCGGAGTTTTATCGCAATCGATTGGTAGCAGTAGTACAAGTAGTATTAGCAATAGAGAGTTAGAAAACGCCGCGAGAAATGCCGTGAACGCGTGCTTGGAATGTTCGAAACTTTGGTTTGAAGCGTGCGCGAAGGAACCCGAGTCAACATCTACACAACAACAGGATCCATATCAACAACTCTTTTCCCCGTGTGTAGTTGGAGAGGCGTATCCGGTTTTATTTAGTAACGCGGCAAAGTTCGTGTCCAGCATGGACGATACGAGAGGAGAAGCTGCGCTGCAATTTCTAGTAAAGATGTGCGCTGGTGCACAATCGACGGATTACGCAAGAGAGCGATGCGCCAATCACGAATTGATGAAGCAGCTTATTCATTACGCTACTGCTTCTGAGGACAAACCGTGTTTTACAAGCGGTACGGTCGCGTCGAGAGTCTTGCAAGGTTTTGTAGCCCTCGTTGAGCGCGACGTTCTCACGTTTACGGAGCACATGAACGACGATGCAAATAGTAACGCGCAACATCAAGCAATCGAGTTCGTATGCGCCTTAGCCGAAGCGTTTCCAAAAGAAGCGGTAGAACCATTTGGCGATTTCTGTTTGATGATCAACACGATGAAAAAAGATGAACGCATCGAGGCATGCAGAGACCAACTCTTCGAAAGATTATTCAACGTTTGCTGCATCGCAAGCGCGTCGCGACAGTCGTCACCAGCTAATGGAAATGATTTTTCAGACGACTCCGCCGACGACGAAGAGTACGACGAAGAAAACGCAAAGTTTCGCGAACACGTATTGGCGGACGCCTTCGATACGTGCCACGGCGCTTTAGGAGGGGAAAAGTATCTCGCGATAGTTTCAAATTTATTTCAGCAAAATGGAAATCAGTTCGAAGCGGTGGACGTTGCGCTTTTCACTTTGATTGCAGCAAAGTACGGTATAAAAGAGGACATCTCAGACGGTGAGGCGCACGTTGTGCAATTTTTTACGCAAATATTCACATCCATCGCGAGTAACGAGGCGATGTTCGTTTCTCACCCGCGCGTGATTGAGACGTCGTGCAAGCTGATTGAAACGTATTTTCCGGTAACCGTGATGAAGCAAGCGACCACGCCTACTGATTTAATTTTAGGAACGTTACGATTTACTTTGCTCGCAATGTCTCTCAAGGAGTCTTGGCGCGCCGCGTCGGTTGGATTTCGCGACGTTTGCGGTAAGCTCGAAACGAAAATTGCGCACTTTAAAGCGGAGGCGTTTGTTGAAATTATAGAACTAGCGACTGAGGCGATGGATAAAATTCCCATCGTAGTAGTTGGTGCGCCAGAAAATGACGCTTCAAAACAGCAAGACCAAGAGCTGTCCCGAGCGTGCGTCGAAGGTTTAGCGCGGGTCCTTCGAACTATGTGGGTATACTGCGCCAACGATGCGGGTAAATTTGAAGTTGTTAAAGGAGTGATGATGCGATTGATTTCTCCCCACATAGAACGCTTGAACCGCTCTGTCGCACAGAAGAACGCAATTTTGGCTACCGACACATCAAACATTTCCCCCGAGAGTGTCGAAGCGTTGCAAGCGCGATCCATTGAAATTTGTCTAGCGCTTTCGCGCCTCGGAGCGATGGTGCGATTTCTTGAGCCGCCCCCGTCTGTGACTTCTTCCTTGTTCTCTCCGAGGAATGACTTAGCTTGCCTCGTTCTCGAGTCTGCGTGGAGCTCGATCGAGAGCATTCTATCGCCTTCTACTCGAGCGACTGGTATTGTGAATGTGAAGAATCAAGCTGAAAGGGAAGATGAGGAATCGGTCAAGGCTGTGCAAATGCTTGCTAATTTCGCCGTCGCTTCGAAAATGCGCGCGAGAGATTTCTCGGAGCACGTATTTGCGCTTCTGGAGAGTTCATTTGCGTCGTTCATGCCAGGAAGTAACGCAGCGAGACACGTTATGCAGTGCATATCGTTATTTTTGGAGGCGATTTGCGAACCCATGCCACCATATGATTTAGATAGCGCCTCGGGGTCTACGAAGACGAGCGTGGCGCGATGTCTCGAACGCGTTTTGAGCTCACCGGATGCATATCAAATTCAGGAGAACGGCACGTACGCGAAGGCGTTTTACGACGTTGCGCGAACGGCGATTCTATTTGCACCGTCTGTATCGCTCGATACAAACGCGTCGTCGTCATCGCACGTCGTTTATGAGACTTTAGCTAAGAGCCTGCATGCGCTCGCGTCACCTTCTTCCAATTGTGGCATCGGCGATAGACGAATGGTACTTTTAAGCGTCGCATCGTTGTGGAATACGCTCATGTATCCCAGCGAAAGATTAATTAAATCCTCCGCAACTTGGCAACGCTGCTACTCGGCCGTATCCATTTTTGTCAGACGAGACCAAGCGCAGCAGGTCATCGCGCATTGCGCAGATGCAATGTTCTTCCAAGACGAGTGTTCTTGTCCGAGAGATTGTTTACGCGCATTGGCGAAGATGCTGCGTGGAGCATTAATTGAAGTCGATGCTTCGGAACAAGACGCTAGTAATTTGAAGAATCAAAAGTTGGAATTTTTTCTCTCTCTCTTCACCGCCGCGGATAAGTTTCAAAGCAACATGGACTTTCTCAAAGCAGCGCACGTTTGCGTTGAGATAATACAAAGAGAGAAGCTTTCTTCTCAGCGCTTTGACGCCATGCTGGTCGATTTTGCGTACGTATGCAGATCAGAAGCTGACAACGACGCGCTTGAAGATTATCTTCTCTAGATCTTATATGTTGTGTCTTTTGTCTGGCTTTTTGTACATTATATTATTCGAAGAAGATAAAGTAAGGAGTGCGAGGGAGAAGAATGGAACGTACGAAAACTAGCATGTAGAAGCAACACCACTGTGTTTTGATTTGTGTCATGCGCACCCAGTAATTTTGCAATCCCCTAATCCGGAACTCCCCTAACCGCGCTATACTTGCTAAGTAAGTTTCAACTTTGTTTTCTTTCGACTTGGACGGCTTTAAAGAACAATCG
>Ga0255752_10000144_pt1 | contig 84687 bp, 80 predicted proteins | sample 011ome_25_FD_179952 | JGI IMG/M metagenome (GOLD analysis project Ga0255752, IMG submission 179952) | Coastal salt marsh microbial communities from the Groves Creek Marsh, Skidaway Island, Georgia - 011512CT metaG (version 2) | ecosystem: Environmental > Aquatic > Marine > Intertidal zone >...
AAAGCACCGTCAGCCAGAAGCTGTGGGATGCGGGCGCGGGGATGCTGGGCAAGCTCAACCTCGATCAGTTCGCCATGGGCTCGTCCAACGAGACGAGCTATTTCGGTAATGTCGTTTCGCCCTGGCGGCGCGCGGGCGATACAGCCCAGCTTGCCCCCGGCGGTTCCTCAGGCGGCAGTTCAGCGGCGGTTGCGGCGCGGCTCTGCCCCGCTGCCACCGGCACGGACACCGGGGGATCAATCCGTCAGCCTGCCGCCTTTACCGGCATTACCGGGATCAAGCCGACTTATGGCCGCTGTTCGCGCTGGGGCATCGTCGCCTTTGCCAGCTCGCTCGATCAGGCGGGCCCGATGGCGCGCGACGTGCGCGACTGCGCGATCATGCTGGAAGCGATGGCGGGCTTCGACCCGAAGGACGCGACCAGCCTCGATCTGCCCGTGCCCGAATGGGAAGCGGGGTTGAGCGCCGACCTTTCCGGCAAGGTGGTGGGCATCCCCCGCGAATACCGGATGGACGGGATGGACGGCGATGTCGCCAAAAGCTGGGACGATGGCATCGCCTGGCTGAAGGATGCGGGCGCGAAAGTGGTGGATGTCAGCCTGCCGCACACGCAATATGCGCTGCCTGCCTATTACATCATCGCCCCGGCGGAAGCTTCCAGCAATCTCGCCCGCTACGATGGCGTGCGCTATGGCCTGCGCGACCTGCCCGAAGGGGCGGGCCTGCAGGATATGTATGCCGCTACCCGCGCGGCGGGCTTCGGGGATGAGGTGAAGCGCCGCATCCTGATCGGCACTTATGTGCTGAGTGCCGGGTTTTATGATGCCTATTACACGCAGGCGCAGAAGGTCCGCACACTCATCAGCCACGACTTCAAGTCAGCATTTTCGCAATGCGATGTGATACTGGCGCCAACCACGCCGACGGCGACCTTCGCCCTGGGTGAGAAGAGCGGCGACCCGCTGGAAATGTATCTGAACGACGTGTTCTCCGTCCCCGCCAGCCTCGCGGGCCTGCCTGCGATGTCGGTCCCTGCCGGGCTGAATCGCGAAGGGCTGCCGCTGGGCCTGCAGATCATTGGCAAGGCCTTCGACGAACAGGGCGTGCTGAACGCCGGGCTGGCGATCGAACAGCGGGTCGGGTTCGTCGCGAAGCCGGAGAGGTGGTGGTAAGATGAGTAACTACCGCATCCACGGCGCAACCGGCGAGTGGGAGGTCGTTATCGGCCTCGAAGTCCATGCGCAGGTCACCTCCAGCGCCAAGCTGTTTTCCGGCGCTTCGACCGAGTTCGGGGCGGAGCCGAACGCGCAGGTTTCCCTCGTCGATGCCGCCATGCCCGGCATGCTGCCCGTGCCCAACCGCGAATGTATCCGCCAGGCGGTGCGTACCGGCATGGCGGTCGGCGCGCAGATCAACAAGTGGAGCCGGTTCGACCGGAAGAACTACTTCTACGCCGATCTGCCGCAGGGCTATCAGATCAGCCAGCTCTATCACCCGCTGGTGGGCGAGGGGAGCATCGAGGTCACGCTGGACGAAAAGGACCCCGAAGGTTCGACCAAGACGATCGGGATCGAACGCATCCATGTGGAACAGGACGCGGGCAAGCTGATGCACGATCAGCACCCCACCATGTCCTATGTCGACCTCAACCGGTCGGGCGTGGCGCTGATGGAAATCGTCAGCCGCCCGGACATGCGCAGCCCGGCGGAGGCTGGGGCCTATCTCGCCAAGCTGCGCTCGATCCTACGTTATGTCGGCAGTTGCGATGGCAACATGGATCAGGGGTCCATGCGCGCGGACGTCAATGTTTCCGTTCGTCGTCCGGGCGAACCGTTCGGCACGCGCACTGAAACGAAGAACGTGAACTCTGTCCGCTTCGTCATGGCGGTGGTGGAAAGCGAGGCCCGCCGCCAGGTCGATCTGATCGAGGACGGCGGCACAGTGGTGCAGGAGACCCGGCTCTATGATCCGGACAAGAACACCACCCGCGCCATGCGCAGCAAGGAAGACGCGCACGATTACCGCTATTTTCCCGACCCGGACCTGCTGCCGCTGGAACTGGACGATGCCTTTCTGCACGATTGCCGCGCCAGCCTGCCTGAGCTGCCGGATGCGAAGCGCCACCGCTATGAGACCGCACTGGGCCTGTCCGCCTACAACGCGGGCGTGTTGACGGCGGACGTGGAAACCGCCCGCTGGTTCGAGGCGCTGCTTGCCGCCACCGCCGCGGCGCAGGGCAAGCCGGAAAGCGAAGTCGCGAAGCAGGCGGCCAACTGGCTGACGTCCGAACTGTTCGGCGCACTCAACAAACTGGGCAAGGGTCTGGAAGATTCTCCCGTCAGCCCGGAGGCGGGCGCGGAACTGCTGGCGCTGGTCGGCAAGGGCACCATTTCCGGCTCCATCGCCAAGCAGGTGCTGGAAAAGATGCTGGAAACGGGCGACGGCGCAGCTGCCATCGTGGAACGCGAAGGGCTGAAACAGGAATCCGACAGCGGCGCGATCGAAGCGGCGGTGGACAAGGTGCTGGCCGACAATGCTGACAAGGTCGAACAGTACCGCGGCGGGAAAGAGGCGCTGTTCGGCTTCTTCGTCGGCCAGACGATGAAGGCGATGCAGGGCAAGGCCAACCCGCAGGTGGTGAACGAGATTTTGAAGGCCAAGCTCGGCTGATCCAGTCGTGACCGCCATCGTCCTGGTTCATCCCGAAATCCCCGGCAACACCGGGGCGGTGGGGCGCACCTGCGTGGCGCTGGACATGGAACTGGTGCTCATTCACCCGCTGGGGTTTCATATTTCGGACAAGCGGGTGAAGCGGTCCGGTCTTGATTACTGGCCGCATGTACAACTGGCGGAGTTTGCCAGTTGGGATGCCTTTATCGCGGAACGCAAGCCGTGCGAGGACCAGCTTTTCCTGTTTGAAGACTATGCTCCGCGCAGTTTCTACGAACCGGAATACCCCGATGATGCCTATCTGGTGTTCGGGGCTGAAACCACAGGGATTCCTGCGGCGATTGCCGATCCGCTGGCGTCGCGCATGGTTCGCCTGCCGATGCGCTCAGCTCATATCCGTTCGCTCAATCTGGCCAATAGTGTGGCCGCTGCTGCTTATCAGGCGTTGCGCGGGAAAATTTGATCCATGTCCTTGTGTTGCAAACTGGCAACACTATCTCTGGCTCGTAACGCTTTGAGGGACATCCGATGAATCTCGAAAAATTCACTGACCGCGCAAAGGGCTTCCTGCAGGCCGCACAGACTGTTGCGATCCGCAACAGTCACCAGCAGATCGCCCCCGAACATTTGCTGAAGGCGCTGCTGGATGACAGCGAAGGCATGGCCGCGCAATTGATCCAGCGCAGCGGGGGCAATTCGCAGATTGCCGTGCAGGAAGTGGACAAGGCGCTGGCGAAGATTCCGGCGGTGTCGGGCGGTGGGGCGCAGCAGACGCCCGGACTCAACAATGATGCGGTACGCGTGCTCGATCAGGCGGAGCAACTGGCCAGCAAGGCGGGTGACAGCTTCGTGCCGGTGCAGCGCATTCTCCAGGCGCTGGCTCTGGCCAGCACGACCCCGGCGGGTCAGGCTCTGAAAACCGCGAATGTCGATGCGAAGGCGCTGGAAGCCGCGATTCAGGAAGTGACCGGTGGCCGCGCCGCGCATACCGCGAGTGCCGAAGAAACCTATGAGGCGCTCGACAAATATGCCCGCGACCTGACGCAGGCTGCGCGAGACGGCAAGCTTGACCCGGTGATCGGCCGGGACGAGGAAATCCGCCGAACCGTGCAAATCCTCGCCCGTCGGACCAAGAACAATCCGGTGCTGATTGGCGACCCCGGCGTCGGCAAGACCGCCATCGCCGAAGGGCTGGCGCTGCGTATTGCCAATGGCGATGTGCCCGACAGCCTCAAGGACCGCCGGCTGATGGCGCTCGACATGGGTAGCCTGATTGCCGGCGCGAAATACCGGGGCGAATTTGAAGAGCGGCTTAAAGGTGTGCTGGACGAGGTGAAAGGCGCCGAGGGCGACATCATCCTGTTCATTGACGAGATGCATACGCTGATTGGTGCGGGCAAGAGCGAAGGGGCGATGGACGCCGGCAATCTGCTCAAGCCCGCTTTGGCGCGCGGCGAGTTGCATTGCATCGGCGCGACCACGCTGGATGAATACCAGAAATATGTCGAAAAGGACGCCGCCCTGCAGCGGCGCTTCCAGCCGGTCTTCGTGAATGAACCGAGCGTGGAGGACACGATTTCGATCCTGCGCGGGCTGAAGGAAAAATACGAACTGCATCACGGGGTGCGGATCACGGATAACGCGATTGTGGCGGCGGCGACGCTGTCCAACCGCTATATTTCCGACCGTTTCCTGCCCGACAAGGCGATCGACCTGATGGACGAGGCCGCCAGCCGTATCCGCATGGAAGTGGAAAGCAAGCCGGAGGAAATCGAAAATCTCGACCGCCGGATCATTCAGCTGAAGATCGAGGAAATGGCGCTGGCCAAGGAAAGCGATCAGGCATCGAAGGACCGCCTCGATGCGCTGCGCGAGGAGTTGGCCAATCTGGAACAGCAATCGAGCGAGCTGACCACGCGCTGGCAGAACGAGCGGGACAAGATCGCTGCCGAAGGCAAGATCAAGGAAGCGCTTGACCAGGCCCGGCTGGAGCTGGAGCAGGCGCAGCGCGCTGGCGATCTGGGCCGCGCGGGCGAGCTTTCCTATGGCCGGATTCCCGAGCTTGAAAAGCAGCTGGCCGAAGCGCAGGCGCATTCGGAAAACGCCCTGCTGCGCGAGGAAGTGACCGAGGATGACATTGCCGGGGTCGTTTCGCGCTGGACCGGGGTCCCGGTTGAAAAAATGCTGGAGGGTGAGCGCGAGAAGCTGCTTAACATGGAGCAGGCGATTGGCGAGCGCGTGATCGGCCAGGAACAGGCGGTGCAAGCCGTATCCAAGGCGGTGAGGCGCGCGCGGGCCGGCTTGCAGGATCCGAACCGCCCGCTGGGCAGCTTTCTGTTTCTGGGGCCGACAGGTGTCGGCAAGACCGAACTGACCAAGGCGCTGGCCGGGTTCCTGTTCGATGACGATCAGGCAATGGTGCGGATCGACATGTCCGAATTCATGGAAAAGCACGCGGTTGCGCGTTTGATCGGGGCGCCTCCGGGTTATGTTGGTTATGAAGAAGGTGGAGTTTTAACCGAATCGGTTCGCAGGCGACCCTATCAGGTCGTGCTGTTCGATGAGGTGGAAAAGGCGCATGCCGATGTCTTCAACGTGCTGTTGCAGGTGCTGGACGATGGCCGTCTGACGGACGGGCAGGGTCACGTCGTCGATTTCAGCAATACGCTGATTATCATGACCAGCAATCTGGGCAGCCAGTATCTGGCCAATCTGGACCAAGGACAAGGCGTCGAGAGTGTCGAGCCGCAGGTGATGGAGGTTGTGCGCGGCCATTTCCGCCCCGAATTCCTCAACCGGCTGGATGAAATCATCCTGTTCCACCGGCTGGGTCAGGAACATATGGCTCCGATCGTCGAGATTCAGGTGGCGCGCGTGCAAAAGCTGCTGAAGGATCGCAAGATCACGCTGGAGCTGTCTGATGCGGCCAAGCGCTGGCTCGGCCGGGTCGGCTATGATCCGGTCTATGGCGCACGGCCGCTCAAACGGGCGGTGCAGCGCTATCTTCAGGACCCGCTGGCTGAAAAGCTGCTGGCCGGGGAAATCCCCGATGGCAGCGTGGTCAGGATCGACGAGGGCGACGGGGCGCTGGATATCCGCGTGGGATAGACAATATGCCTAAAGGCGGCGCGTCAGGCTCAGCGTGAAGCGCCGCCCCAGCGCATCATTGATTGATGCGGGGATCAGATAGCCGAAATAATCCTGTCCCTGACGGTTGAACAGATTGGTCACGGCCAGGTTCAACCGCCAGCCTTGCGCCGGTTCCACGAACAGGTTGGCGTCCACGGTCACGAAATCATCCAGTTTGTCCAGCTCGCGCGCGTCGCTGGGCGATGGCCCGCGATTGTAGCGCGAGAAGAGCTGTTCCCCGGTGTAATTGCACTGAACCGCGCCGCCCCAGCGCGGCATGGCATAGGCAAGGCGCAACTGCCCCTGAAATTCGGGGTCGCCGATCTGCCCATCGATCCGCACCGGGTTGACGCCGGTGACATTCTCGACCCGACGGCGGACGTAGAACAGGGTGCCATTCACGGCGAGGCTGCCCGGCAGGCCGATCTGATCAGGCTGGGCAATATAATCCAGCCCAGCCTCGATTCCGCTGAACCGGATCGACTTGCCGTTGATGAAGCCGGTACGCACGGCAGGATTGGCGGCGTCAGCCAGCACCTGCCCATCTGCATCGCGCCCGATCGCCGCGCAAAAGCCGTTTCCCTTGGCCGGGTCGGCAAGATCGAAATCCGGATTGTCGAAACAGGCCGATGCGATCTCCGTCACGGAGAGATAGGCGATCGGGTCAACGATGCGGATATCGAGATAGTCGGCGTGCAGCGAAAGTCCGGGCAGGATGCGCGGTTCCACCACAGCGCCGATGGTCCAGCTGTCAGCCCTTTCGTTGCGCAGGGCCGGGTTCCCGCCAGCGAGCGCAGGCACGCTGATTGCCGAGGCGAGCCGCGGCGTGGCAGCGGGAAAGGCGGCGAGGAAGGCCGCGCAGTTGCGCGCGCGCAGGTCTGGCGCGGGCCCACCGGTGATGTTGGCGGAAGAACAGAGATCGGGGACGGTCAACTTTGCGCTCCCCTGCGGCGCATGCAGTTCGGTGATCGACGGGGAGCGGAAGGACCGGGTGAAATTCCCGCGCAGGGTGATGTCCGGCACAGGCTGAAAGCGCCCGCCAGTGGTCCAGGCTGTTGATCCGCCATTGGCCGAGTTGTCTGTGTATCTCGCCCTGGCGAACAGTTCCAGCCGGTGAAAGATCGCCTGATTTTCGGGGCGGATCAGCGGATACAGCGCTTCCCCGAAAAATTCGTCCAGATCGTATGCTCCGCTGGTCGGAGCGACGGCGACTGACCGGCCAAGCCCGGCCTGCAGGAATGCGTCAGGCGCAAAGCGGCCCTTTTCCTCGCGATGTTCATAACCGAGGTTGAAAGCAAACGGATTGCCGAACAGGTCAAATGGCGAACCGCCGATATTGGCGTTTACCACCCATTGTTCCAGCCTGCTGTGCGCGGCGACATCGCGCAACACATAGTCAAGCGACTCTGCCGATGGCGCGCCTTCGCCGAACAGGTTGAGCGGGCGGCAGGCGGGATCCGCCACCGGCAGTCCGCCAGCTGGCAGGATCGGGGCAGGATCGCAGACGATTGCGCCCGTTCCGTCCCGTGTGACGTTCACCGCGTTGATGAACCGTTGCTGGTCGATCTGCTGATCGTGATCGGTAAAGTCACTGCGTCCGTAAGTGACTGACAACTCGAAATTCAGTGCACGCTTACCCAGCGCCAGTTCACCGTCGAGGCCGAGAACCGTGCGGTAGACCTGGCTGCGCGCATAGCCGGTGGGATCGCCAATATCCGCATTGGCGCGGCTGAGCATGAAGGCGCCATAGCCGTTCGCCAGCAGGAGGTTGCGCGCCTGATCGGCCAGGAACGGATTGGTCACGGGGAAGACCAGCGGCCCGCTCCTGCCCGTGAAGAGCGCGGCGTTGAAATCGGGCTGGTCAACCAGTTGGTCCGCGCGGCCATCGTAGAACAGCCCCTCGGCGAAGATGCGCAGACGCTCGTTCAACTCGTAATCGAACAGAAGGCTGGTGGAAAACCGCCGCAGATCGCTGGTGATCTGGCCATAATCGTTCAGGCGGAAGCCATCGCCGCCGCCCGCAAATGGCCCGGCATAGCGTATACCGCGATCGAACGGCACCAGATTGCCCGCGCGGTCGAACTGCATCGCCCGGTTCAGCGCGCCGCCCACGATCAACCCGCCTTCGGTGAGATAGGGGATGGTGAAATCGCGCACCATCACTGACCCGGGCACCCCGTCATCAGGCCCGGTGTCATAGCCGATCACGGGGTTCAGCCGCCCATCGCCATCCGGTGTCAGCCCGGCGGCATCCAGATTGGGCACTTCACCGATATTGGCGCGATAGAAGCCGCGCCGGTTCTGCTTGACGCCGTCCACCCGGTCATGGCTCAGCGCCAGCGTCAGATGGCCCCGGCCGTCATTGAATGTGCCGCCGTAAAGCACCGCAAGATTGTGGCGAAAATTGTCGCCGCGGTCACTCAGACCCGCCGTGCCGCGCAGTTCCAGCCCGGTGAAATCGCGCCGCAGGCGGATGTTGACGGTGCCCGCGATGGCGTCCGAGCCATAGGCTGGCGCACCGCCGATGCCGACCCGCTCCACCCGGTAGACCAGGATTGCAGGGATGATGTTGAGGTCTACCTGTGTGCCGGGCGCGGCATTGCCGAAAATGGTCGGTACGTTGGAGGAGACTGCGCGCCGGCCGTCAATCAGGGTCAGGGTACGGCTGGAGCCGAGCTTGTAGGCATTGATGAAATTGACGCCCTGGCCGAAACTGTTTTGCACACCGTCAGGCGTCACCGCGCCGCGATAACCCGGTATGGAGTTCAGCGCATCCGCAAGATTCGTTTGCCCGCGCTCGTCCAGATAGGCTTGTGCAATGCTGGTGGTCGGCTCCAGCGTGCCTGCCGCCTCCAGCCTGATCAGCGATCCGGTCACGACAATTTCGGGTTGGACTGTGCGGGCTGAGTCGACATGCCGACCAGCGCAGGGCTCAGTCGCAGAGCATGATGCGGCCCACGCGGTTTCGGCCAATGACGCCATGCCCAGGAAAGCTAGGCCGACGGTCAGGCATCTCCGCTGCCGAACATCTCGCAAGAACGGTCGTTTCACCAATTATGCCCCTTTATCAGCCGTTTAAAGCAGCCGGGAGCATGTCTAGACATTGACCTGGAGCAAATCCATACGACGGTTGAAAATTCTTCGGGATTTTTGACCTCCTGCCCCATTGTATTGCGATGCATTGCGCCCCTTGACCCGGTCCAAACCCAATCCTAGGCCGGTCGCGATTTGCCGAATTTGAGGAGAGCGACGCCGTGACCACTGCCTATATTGTCGATGCATGCCGCACAGCCGGGGGTCGCCGTGGGGGACGCCTTGCAGGCGTGCACCCGGTCGATCTGGCCGCAAAGACGCTGGACGGGCTGATGGATCGGGTCGGCGTCGATCCGGCGGCGGTTGACGATGTCGTGATGGGATGTGTCACGCAGGCGGGTGAGCAGGCGATTCATGTGGGGCGCAATGCCGTGCTGGCGTCCAAACGCCTGCCCCAATCTGTGCCGGCTGTTTCGATTGACCGGCAGTGTGGTTCCTCGCAGCAATCGATTCACTTCGCCGCTCAGGCGGTGATGTCCGGCACGCAGGACATCGTCATCGCAGCCGGGATCGAAAGCATGACGCGTGTGCCGATGCTGTCATCGTCCAGCGTGTTCAAGCAGCAGGGTCTGGGCGATTTTGTTTCCCCGGGGATGAACGAGAACTATCCCGGTTATGTATTCTCCCAGTTCGTTGGTGCGGAAATGGTTGCCGAAAAGCATGGCTTTTCGAAGGATCAGATGGATCACTTCGCGCTGGAAAGCCACCGCCGGGCAAAGGCCGCGACCGAAGCGGGCGCGTTCGACCGGGAAATCGTGCCGATCATGGTCGAAACGGCTGAAGGCATGGTAGAGCACAAGGTCGATGAAGGCATTCGCTTCGATGCCACGCTGGAAGGGATCGCCAGTGTGAAATTGCTGATTGAAGGCGGCAAGATTTCGGCGGCCACCTCAAGCCAGATGTGCGATGGGGCAGCGGCGGTTCTGGTGGTCAGCGAACAGGCGCTGAAGGATCACAACCTTACCCCGCTGGCGCGCATTCACAATCTCACAGTTACTGCGGGTGATCCGGTGATCATGCTGGAGGAACCGCTCTTCGCCACTGATCGCGCGCTGAAGCGGGCTGGACTGAAAATCGGCGATATCGACCTGTTCGAGGTCAACGAAGCCTTCGCCTCGGTGCCCATGGCATGGCTCAAGCATACGGGCGCCGATCCGCATAAGATGAATTCGCTGGGCGGTGCCATCGCGCTTGGCCACCCGCTTGGCGCCACCGGTGCGAAGCTGATGGCGACACTGGCGCATGCCCTGAAGGCGGGCGGCAAGAAGTGGGGCTTGCAGACCATGTGCGAAGGCGGCGGGATCGCCAATGTGACGATCATAGAATCGCTCTGATCCGTTCATGGCCGGGCACTGGCATATAGGGGTTATTGGCGGCTCCGGGCTCTATGACGGGATGGGGCTTGAGGACGCGCAGGAAATTGCCGTCAACAGCCCCTTCGGTGATCCATCCGGTCCAGTCACCACTGGCACGCTCGCCGGGGTGCGTTTCAGCTTTATCCCGCGCCACGGCAAGGGGCATGTGCTGGGGCCGGCAGAGGTGAACTACCGGGCCAATATCGACGTGCTGAAACGCTGCGGTGTCACTGATGTCCTGTCGATTTCGGCAATCGGCTCCTTGCGCGAGGAATTCGGGCCCGGACATTTCGTGGCGGTCGATCAGCTGATTGATCACACGACGGGGCGCGAACGCAGTTATTTCGGGCGCGGGCTGGTCGGCCATGTCAGCCTGGCCGATCCTGTCTGTCAGCGCCTGTCAGGGTTGGCGGCCAAGGCAGCGGCCAAGGCCGGGGCCACGGTGCACAAGGGCTGCTGCTATATCGCGATCGATGGTCCGCAGTTCTCCACCCGTGCGGAAAGCCAGCTTTACCGCCAATGGGGCGCGGATGTGATCGGGATGACGGCGATGCCCGAAGCGCGCCTGGCGCGTGAGGCAGAGCTGCCTTACGCCATTCTGGCGATGGTCACCGATTACGATTGCTGGCGGTCGAGCGAGAAGGGTGTCGAGGCCGCGGATGTAATGGCCGTGATGCATGCCAATGCCGACATGGCGAAGCGTACGCTGGGCAAGCTTGCCGGGCTGTTGGCCGCTGAACGCAAGCCTTCGCCTTTCGATACTGCGCTGGACGGCGCATTTGTGACGGCGGAGGCGGATCGCGATCCTGCGGCACTGGCCCGGCTTGATGCCGTGGCGAGGCGGTTCATTTCGCTGAAGTGAACCCGCCTCGCTGATACGGCACTGAAGTTTTGCGCACCGCGCTGAGCAGTTTCACGTCGCCACCACCCATCGCGCCGAGGGCAAACAGGCCCGCAAGCACAACAAAGGTTGCCAGCGCCATGCCGATCTGGATTGGAACATCCGGCCACAGGCCCAGCCCGCTGGCCAGCCAGAACAGCGGCGCGCCTGCGGCGATCGCGATGTTCAGCCAATTGTCGATCTGGCGCCGCCTGATGTCCGTGAATGCGGCCACGATCAGTGCCAGCGCCAGTGCGCCAAGCATGAAGTCGTGGAAAAATCCGTTCTGCATTGATAGCCCCCCGGCATTACCGATGGGCTAGTGGTAATCCCCATGGCTTACCAAAAAGTAACCAAGCGCAGGAGGACGGTATTATCCAAGCAGATCAGCCGCTGAGCGCCAACCCGCCGGGCCGGGTCATTCCCTCCGGCGCGCGCGAGGGGCAATGGCACGCGGCTGACGGACAACCGATCCGCCGGATCGACATAGCCGCCTCGCATGCCCCGCCGCACGGATCGCTGCTGTTCCTGCCGGGGCGAGGGGATTTCTACGAGAAATACCTTGAGACCCTCGATCACTGGGCGGGGACCGGCTGGCAGGTGACGGCGCTTGACTGGCGCGGGCAGGCCGGATCGGGCCGGCTGGGCAAGGATGATGTGACCGGCCACGTTCGTGATTTCAGCTTGTGGCTGAATGATCTTGCCGCCTTCTGGCGCGAATGGGAGGAGGCCACGCCCGGTCCGCATATTCTGGCCGGCCATTCAATGGGCGGGCATCTGGTGCTGCGCGCGGCGGCCGAAGGGCTGGTTGAACCGGATGCCCTGATCCTGTCCGCACCAATGCTGGGTTTTACCGCCAGGTTCCTGCCCGCGGCCATGCTTCATGCAGCGGCACGAGTAATGACGATGATCGGCGATCCGGCGCGGCCCGCCTGGAAATGGAGTGAAAAGCCAGGCGAGTTGCCGACAGATCGTATTGCCCTGCTGACTCACGATCAGCAGCGCTACGACGATGAATTGTGGTGGCGCGCGCAACGTCCCCAACTGATCATGGGGCCGGGGAGCTGGGGCTGGGTGGAGCGTGCCTATGCTTCGATGCGCGGCCTTTTCCGCCCCGGCGTTCTGGAAGGCGTCAGGCTGCCCGTGCTGATGCTTGGCAGCAGCGCGGACGGGCTGGTCGATTTCGGCGCGATGCAACAGGCTGCAGCGCGCCTGCCCGATTGCAGCTTCGTGACGTTTGGCCCCGAAGCGCGGCATGAAATCCTGCGCGAGGAGGACGCGGTGCGCAATCGCGCGCTTGATGCGGTTGATCGCTTCCTCGACGGAATCACAGCGCAGGGCGCGCAGTCGGCATGAGCGAAACATTCGACATTGCGATCGTGGGCGCGGGGATCGCCGGGGCAAGCCTTGCTGCCGAACTGGCTGGGCATGCGCGGGTGGCGCTGATGGAGGCGGAAGATCAGCCGGGCTATCATACCACGGGCCGGTCCGCCGCGTTCTGGGCGGAAACTTATGGCGGACCGATGATACAGCCGCTGACCAGCGCATCGGGTCCGTGGCTTATGGAACACGGATTTCTGGGCGCTCGCGGCGGGCTGACCATCGCGCGGGCGGATCAGATCGTCCTGCTTGACCGGTTCGAGGCGGCGTTTGCCGACAGCGGGGTCCACCTCGAACGCTGGGGACGGGCGCGGATGGAAGCGACGGTTCCGGGCTTGCAGCCCGACTGGGTCGCGGCTGTCTATGAGCCAGACAGCAAGGATATCGATGTCGGTGGGGTCTTTGGCCATTACCTTGGCGCGGCGCGGCGCGGCGGGATAGAATTGCTGACCCGCGCGCGGCTGGCGGGCGCAGAGCGCGCTGGCGGCCAATGGCTGCTTGCACTGGACGACGGGCGGCGCTTGTCGTGTGGGCTGCTGGTCAATGCGGCGGGCGCCTGGGCGGATGAGGTTGCGCAAATGGCCGGTCTTGAACCTGTCGGCATTCAGCCGCTGCGCCGCACCATGGCCCAGCTGCGTACGCGACCCGCCGCTGATTCCGCGATGCCACTGGTGCTGGACGCTGCTGCCACTTTCTATTTCAAGCCCGAAAGCGGGCGGGTCTGGCTGACCCCGCATGATGAGACGCCCAGTCCGCCCTGCGATGCGGCGCCCGAAGAACTGGACATTGCCATCGCCATCGACCGGTTTCAGGGCGCGGTCGACTGGGCCGTGGAGGCGGTCGAGCGCAAATGGGCGGGTTTGCGCAGCTTCGCCCCCGATCGCCTGCCGGTTTACGGTTTTGAACGCGATATGCCCGAATTTTTCTGGTTTGCGGGGCAGGGGGGCTTTGGCATACAAACCGCGCCAGCCGCCGCCCGGCTGGCCGCACAGCTGATCCTGAGGCATGAGGCCGATACGCTGACCGCCGGGCTGGACAGCTCGCTTTACGCCCCGTCGCGCTTTCGATAGGAAATGCGTTGCCGGACGAGGACATGATCTGTCCCGGCGCTGGATCTGAAGGAAAGAATGGCGCACAAGTTCGAAATCTACAAGGACAAGGCGGGCGAGTTCCGCGTACGTTTCAAGTATAATTCGGAGATCATGTTTTCGACCGAAGGCTATGCCTCCAAGGCCAGCGCGCAGAACGCGATCGATTCGATCAAGAAGAACGGTCCCGACGCGCCGGTCGAAGACAACAGCTGACCCTAGCCGCTGCGCGCCGCCTCTGCCGCATCGCTGGCAAGGCGGTCCACGCGCTCGTTTTCGGGGTGGCCGTTGTGGCCTTTCACCCAGACCCATTCGATCTGGTGTTTTTGCGTGACCTCGATCAGGTCATGCCATAATTCCGCATTCTGCACCGGCTTCTTGCTGGCAGTCTTCCAGCCATTGCGCTTCCAGCCATGGACCCAGCGGGTGATGCCTTCCATCACATATTTGCTGTCAGTATGCAGTGTGACTTTGCAGGGTTGAATCAGCGCTTCCAGCGCACGGATCGCGGCGGTCAGTTCCATCCGGTTGTTCGTGGTTTGCGGGTCGGAGCCGGACAGTTCCTTCTCATGCTTGCCCATGCGCAGCAGTGCCCCCCAGCCGCCAGGGCCGGGATTGCCCTTGCAGGCACCGTCAGTGAAGATTTCAACGTGTTTCATGCAATCGGGTTCAAAACTATCCGGCAAAAGCGAACTCCGCATTATCCCTGTAAAAGCGCAGGCGGCGCGCGAAGGCCATCGGATCCTTGCGGGTCACCAGCGCATCGCCTGGCGTGTGCAGCCAGTCATAAGCGCGGGTGGCGAGAAAACGCATTGCCGCGCCTCGCGCCAGAATGGGCAGCGCGGCCCGTTCATCCCCGGAGAGTGGGCGGGCCGTCTCATATCCGGCGAGCAGAGCGGCGGCAATGTCCGGCTGAAAATTGCGACCATCCGCATCGAAGCACCAGGCCGCGTGAGTCACCGCCAGATCATAGGCGGTGATGTCATTGCAGGCGAAGTAGAAATCGATCAGCCCGCTCACCTCATTGCCCAGCATCAGCACATTGTCGGGAAACAGATCGGCGTGAATGACGCTGCGCGGCAAGTCTTCCGGCCAGTGCGCGGCCAGAAAGGCCTGTTCCGCATCGACCAGCAGTGGCAGGTCAGGATCGATCCGGGCCAGCTGTTCCGACCCGCAGGCATCGAGCAGCGCCTTCCATCCCGTCAGCCCCAGCCCGTTTGCGCGCTGGCCCGAGAAATCCGCGGAAGCGAGATGGATTGAGCCAAGCGCGGCACCCACCGCGCGGGCCTGTGCCGGGCTGGGCCGGTCAATCGAGACTCCGGGCAGGAATTCGATCAGGGCGACCGCCTTGTCCCCGATCATGCGGAAGGGTGCGCCCGCGCGATCGTGAATCGTGCGTGGCACCGGACAGGCTTTTTCGGCCAGGTGATCCAGCAGCCCCAGGAAGAACGGCAGGTCGGACAATTCCGTGCGGCTTTCATACATGGTCAGGATAAAGCGATCGCGGTCGGTTTCGATCAGCCAGTTGCTGTTGGAGACGCCCTCGGCGATGCCTTTCGCCGACACCAGCCGACCAGCGTCGTAATGGCTGATCAGTTCGGCCAGCTCGTCCGCGCCCAGATGCGTGTACACCGCCATTCAGCGCTGCGCTTTCATTCGGTCAGCTGCCGGGGCAATTTGAAGCGCATGTTCTCCTCGGCGCTGACAAAGGTGCGTTCCTCAACTTCGCGCCATTGGCCCAGCCGCACGATGACTTCGCGCACGAGTTCTCCCGGGGCCGATGCGCCGGCGGTCAGACCCAGGGTTCCCACCCCGTCAAGCCAGCCTTCTTCAATCTCCTCGGCACGCTGAATCAGCCGCGCGTCCGTGCCGCAGCGCTGTGCCACTTCAACCAGCCGCAGCGAGTTGGAACTGTTCGGCGCGCCAATCACCAGCACCAGATCGCATGATGGCGCAATGGCCTTCACCGCCGCCTGACGGTTGGAGGTGGCATAGCAGATGTCTTCCGCCTTGGGGCCGTTGATCGCCGGAAAGCGGCCGTGCAGCGCGGCGATAATCTGCGCCGTGTCATCCACCGAAAGCGTGGTCTGCGTCAGATAGGCCAGTTCTGCCCCATCGGGAAAATCCAGCGCTTCGACATCGGCCGCGGTTTCGACCAGCGTGATCGTGCCTTCGGGCACCTGGCCCAGCGTGCCGATCACTTCGGGATGGCCGCGATGGCCGACGAAGATGATATGCCGCCCCGCCTCGATCTGCCGTTCGGCCTGACGATGCACTTTGCTGACCAGTGGACAGGTCGCGTCAAGATAATCGAGACCGCGCGCCTCGGCTCGGGCGGGCACGGATTTGGGAACGCCATGCGCGCTGAATACCACCGGCACGCCATCGGGCACCTGGTCCAGTTCTTCCACGAAAACGGCGCCCTTGGCCCGCAACCCGTCGACCACGAAGCGGTTGTGGACGATTTCATGCCGGACATAGACCGGCGCGCCATAGCGTTCGAGCGCAAGTTCGACGATCTCGATTGCCCGGTCCACGCCCGCGCAAAAGCCGCGCGGCGCGGCCACCAGCACGCACAGGGGCAAACGGCCAGCCGCGCTGGCCCGGTCCGTTGGAAAGGGGGCGTTCATGATCCTGCCTCTAGCGGCAGAAGGCGGCAGACGAAAGGGCGTGTGTCGCACGGAATGCGCTTTGCGCCCGCAGACCCGTTGCGCTTTTGCGGCGCAGGCCTTAGGGCTGGCGCCGTTCCCTAGGACGAGGATTGACGATGACCGCTCGCTTTCGCCGTTTCGCCCCGGTTGCCCTGGCTACCTTGCTTGCCGTCGGGCTGTCCGGTTGCCGGTCGAAGGGCGATATTGTCATCGAACAGGGCGTGGGGATCACCGCGCTGCGCACCGTGTGTCCTGCAGTGGGGATTCCCGATTACACCGGGGACATCACATTGTTTTCCTCGCAGGGCCGGACGATCAGCGACATGGCTATGACCGCCGCGATCACCAATGTGCGCGGCAGTTGCGATGATACGGGTGCGCAGGTCTATTCGGTGGCCAGTTTCGATGTCGTCGCCCGCCGCAACGATACGCGCGGTGCCTGGAAAGTGACGCTGCCCTATTTCTCCACGGTTGTGCGCGGCGAAAAGGCGGTGGTCGCCAAACGGATCGGCACCGTGACGCTGGATTTTGCGCCGGGCCAGGAACGCGCCCAGGCCAGCGCTCAGGCCGGTGCCTATATTGACCGCGCCGAAGCGACCCTGCCTGAGGACATCCGCAAGCGAATCACGCGCAAGCGCAAGTCGGGCGATGACGATGCCGCAATCGATCCGCTGAACGAACCCGATGTGAAGGCGGCGGTTGCCCGCGCCAGTTTTGAACTGCTGGTCGGCTTCCAGCTGACGAAGGACCAGCTGGCCTATAACGTCACGCGCTGATCGCCGCTCTTTCCCCGACGCGCCAAACCCGCTAGGCGCGCGGGCCATGTCCCAGTCCCAAATGCCACAAGCCGCAACCCTCTATGCCGCGTTCACCGCGAAGCTGGACGCTGTGCTCGAAACCCTGACGGGCGAAGGCGTTCTGCCTTCCGACGCCAATCGCTCTGCGGTGACGGTCGAACCGCCGCGCGATGCGTCGCACGGCGACCTGTCGACGAACGCTGCCATGGTGCTGGCCAAGCAGGCGAAGGCGAACCCGCGCGCGCTGGCGGAGCAGATCGCGGCGCAGCTGTTGCGAGACCCGCTCGTCGCCCAGGCTGACATCGCGGGGCCGGGGTTCATCAACCTGCGGCTCGAACCCTTGGCCTGGCTGAACGAGATCCAGGCAATTGCTGGCCTCGGAGCGGATTATGGGCGGTCAGCGATGGGCGCAGGCAGCACGGTCAATGTCGAATATGTTTCCGCCAATCCGACCGGGCCGATGCACATGGGCCATTGCCGCGGCGCGGTGGTGGGCGATGCGCTGGCCAGCCTGCTCGAATATGCCGGTCACAAGGTCATCCGCGAATATTACGTCAACGACGCCGGGGCGCAGGTGCAGGTGCTCGCCCGTTCGGTGCACATGCGTTACCGCGAGGCGCTGGGCGAAGACATCGGTGAAATTCCCGAAGGGCTTTATCCCGGTGCCTATCTCGCGCCCACTGGCCACCGTTTGGCGACGCATTATGGCAGCAGGTTCCTGAACGCGCCCGAAGCTGAATGGCTGGACCTGTTCAGGACCGAAGCGGTTGCGGACATGATGGCCATGATTCGCGCGGATCTGGCGCTGCTGGGCATCGCGCATGACGTATTTTCGTCCGAAGCCGAACTGCAGGCGGCAGGCAAGCCGGAAGAAGCCGAAAAATGGCTGCGCCAGCACGATCTTGTCTATGACGGCATGCTGGAAGCGCCCAAGGGCAAGACCCCGGAAGACTGGGAGCCGGTGGAACTGCCGCTGTTCCGTTCGACCCGTTTCGGCGACGATCAGGACCGGCCAATCCGCAAGAGCGATGGCAACTGGACCTATTTCGGGGCTGATCTGGCCTATCATTTCCAGAAGGCGGAAAGCGCCGATGCGCTGGTCGATATCTGGGGCGCTGACCATGCCGGCACGGTCAAGCGGATCAAGGCGGCGGTTGCCGCGCTGACGCAGGGGGCGGGGCGGCAAATCCCGTTCGAGGTCAAGCTGGTGCAGATGGTGCAATTGCTGCGCGATGGCGAACCGGTGAAGATGTCGAAGCGCGCGGGCACCTTCGTGACCCTGGCCGATGTGGTGCGCGAAGTGGGCAAGGACGTGGTCCGTTTCACCATGCTCACCCGCAAGCCTGAAGCGCAGATGGATTTCGATTTTGCCAAGGTCGTGGAAGCAAGCAAGGACAATCCGGTATTCTACGTCCATTATGCGCATGCCCGCATCCGATCGACCTTGCGCAAGGGAGCGGAGGCAGGGCTGGCGCCGAAAGACGGCGATCTGGCGCTGCTGGGTGAGGAAGAGCTGGGACTGGTGAAGATCGCCGCACAATTCCCGCGCATGGTCGAAGCCGCCGCTACTGCGCGCGAACCGCACCGGATCGCGTTCTTCCTGCACGAACTGGCTGCCGCGTTCCATGCCTACTGGAATTTGGGCAATGACAATCCGCGCAAGCGCTTTATTCTGGAAGACGATCCCGAATTAACCAATGTGAGGCTATTTCTTGCTACCCAGATCGGACAAGTGTTGAAAAACGGCCTTGCCCTGCTGGGGGTGGAGGCGGTTGAGGAGCTCTAGGTATGACCGGCTTTGAGGGTGATGGCCGCGATGGCGCGAATGCGCCGTTTGACGACGATGACGCCTGGGACGGCGATGAACTGGAGAATGAGGGGCAGCTTGCCCTCGACGATGACGACGGGCAGTTGCCCTGGCTCGAATCCGCTGACGACGATGAAACGGACGAAGGTGTCGACACCGCGCGGATCGTCTGGTTCGCGCTGATCGGCGTTGTTTCGCTGGCGCTGATCGTCGGCCTGATCTGGTGGTTGGGCAATCGCAGGTCGGATTCCGAACTGGTCGCTGACGGTTCCACTATCGAAGCGCCTTCCGAGCCGTTCAAGACCAGGCCCGACGATCCGGGCGGCAAGGAATTTGCCGGGACGGGCGACACCAGCTTCAAGGTTGGAGAAGGACAGGAACCGGAGGCGCGGCTGGCAACAGACACGCCCCCCCCGGCGGCCATTGCCGGCCCGTCGCCCATTCCTGGCCCTTCGATCGACCGCGAACAGGCCGGCAGCCCGGCCTCCGGTGAGGCAGCGGCCAGCGGCGGGGCGGCGGTGCAGGTTGGCGCCTATTCCTCGCGGGAACGTGCGCAGGAGGGATGGAACACGCTTTCTGCGCGGCACGATGCGCTGAAAGGAGTCAAATACCGGATCGTCGAAGGACAGGCTGACATTGGCAAGGTCTATCGTCTCCAGGCGGTGACGGGCAGCGCGTCAGGGGCAGACCAGCTCTGCGCCAGCCTGAAGGCGCAGGGCGCCGCCTGCCAGGTCAAACGCTAGGGCGGGAGCCCTTGGCGGGGTAATCCACAATCACTGGGGGGTCTGGTGCTTGCCACCCCCAACATTTCCTGCGATTCTCCCCCGATGACACCCGCGATTTTCGGGATATCTGGCCTTGCGCTGACCGCTGACGAGCGGGCCTTTTTCCGTGACTGCGATCCGGCGGGCTACATCCTTTTTGCCCGCAATTGCGAAAATCGGCAGCAGTTGCGCGCCCTGACTGACGATCTTCGCAATATTCACGGGCGTGACCAGCTGTTTATCTGCATCGATCAGGAAGGCGGGCGGGTTGCCCGCATGAAGCAGCCCGAATGGCTGGCTTTTCCGCCGGGGGAGCGGTTTGACCAGCTGTATGACGTGGCCCCGGCCAGCGCGATCGAGGCGGCGCGCGCCAATGCGGAGGCGCTGGGGCTGGATCTGGCCGAGGTGGGCATAACCGTGGATTGCCTGCCGCTGCTCGATGTCCGGCAGCAGGGCGCGCATGACGTGATCGGCGATCGGGCGCTGGGGTCCGAACCGCTGCGGGTGGCGGCGCTGGGCCGGGCGGTGCTGGACGGGCTGGCCCGGGCCGGGGTTGCCGGCATCGTAAAGCATGTGCCCGGCCATGGCCGTTCGAGCGCTGACAGCCACAAGCAGCTACCCATCGTTACCGCCAGCGAGGCAGAGCTGGAAAGCGATATTGCCCCGTTCCGGGCATTGGCGGATTCCCCCGCGGCGATGACCGCGCATATCGTCTATACTGCCTGGGATGCGGCTCATCCCGCCACGCAATCCCCATTCGTGATTGAACAGATCATTCGCCAGCGGATCGGCTTTTCCGGCCTGCTTCTGTCCGATGATCTGGATATGGAGGCGCTGTCCGGCTCCGTCCCCGAACGCGCGGCCAGGGCGATTGCGGCGGGCTGCGATCTGGCGCTCAACTGCTGGGCGAAGATGGATGACATGACCGGTATCGCGGCTGCGTTGCCGTCGCTTGGCGTGCAAGGCGCTGAACGGCTGGCGCGTGCGCTGGCCGGTACATGCATTCAGGCTGACATGGCCCGGCAGGCCGATCTGCTGGCCCGGCGCGATGCGCTGCTGGCGCTGGCAAGGGCTGCGGCATGAACGCGGACGAAGCGTTCCTGTTCGCTCCCGCCGATGTGCGGCAGGAAGAAGACGGTTGGGAAGGCCCGGCCGCCGCGCCGGGCGATGACAGTGCGCTCTACCTGGAACTTGATGGCTGGGAAGGGCCGCTGGACCTCCTGCTGGACCTTGCCCGCCGCCAGAAGGTGGATCTCAAGGCCATATCCATCCTCGCGCTGGTCGATCAGTACATCGCCTATATCGAGCGGGCGGAATCGTTGCGGCTGGAAATCGCCGCAGATTATCTGGTGATGGCCGCATGGCTGGCCTATCTCAAATCGGCGTTGCTTCTCCCGAAAGAGGAACAGGAAGACCCAAGCCCCGAAGAACTGTCGCTGCGCCTGCAATTGCGCCTGCAGCGGCTGGGCGCGATGCGCGAGGCGGCGGCGCGGCTGATGGCACGTGACCGGCTGGGGCGCGACGTGTTTCGCCGGGGGGCGCCCGAAGGCCTGCGGATCGACCGGGTCAATGCCTGGCAATGCGCGTGGTTCGATCTTGTCCGCGCATACGGCCAGGTCAACGCGCGCACCGCACCTGCCATTCATATGGTGCGCGAACGGCCGGTGATGACGCTGGAAAGCGCGATCAGCCGCGTGTCCGCCATGCTGGGCGTCACGCTGGACTGGATGGTGCTGGAAGATTTCCTGCCCCCGCACGCCGATGGGCGGCTGCGCCGGTCTGCGCTGGCGTCCAGTTTCGTTGCCGCGCTGGAACTGGCGCGGCTCGGCAAGGCGGAAATTGCGCAGGACGCGATTTTCGGCCCGCTGCGCTTGCGGCGCGTCGCGTCATGACTGATGGAGCGGCAGATGATCTGGTGCGGGCGGTCGAAGCGGCCCTGTTCGCGGCCGAGGAACCGATGACGGCGGAGGCGCTGTCCACGCATCTGGGCGGGGCCGATGTGCGCCCCGCGCTCAGCCAGCTGGCCGATCATTACCGGGGGCGGGGAGTGGAACTGGTGGAGCGCGGCCGCCGGTGGCACTTCCAGACCGCGCCCGATCTGGCGCATCTGCTGCGGCGGGAACGGGAACAGGTCCGCCGCCTGTCCCGCGCGGCAACCGAAGTGCTGGCGATCATCGCCTATCACGAACCGGTCAGCCGGGCGGAGATTGAATCCATTCGCGGTGTTCAGACTTCCGGCGGCACGCTCGACGTGTTGATGGAGGCGGGCTGGGTGCGTGTGGCAGGGCGGCGCGAGGTGCCTGGACGGCCGGTGATCTATGCTACCACACCTGAATTTCTTGCACATTTCGGCTTGCAATCGCGCCGCGAATTGCCGGGAATTGACGAACTGCGCGCCGCCGGGCTGCTCGATCCCGTCGAGGACGCGTTCGAGGCTGCGGTGGCAGAACCGGAAGAATCCCCCGACCCACTGGCAAGCGCGAGCGAAAGCGCCTAGATAGGTAGCTGCAAGGTCGGCGGACCAGCTTTCGGAGTAGGTAAAATGGGTTTTGGTTCCATCTGGCACTGGGTGATCGTGCTGCTGGTCGTGCTGGTGTTGTTCGGGCGCGGGCGCGTGTCGGAAATCATGGGTGATTTCGGCAAGGGCATCAAGAGCTTCAAGGAAGGCATGAACGAGGGTGAAAAGCCCGCCGCTCCGCCGGCTCAGATCGACGCCAAACCAGCCGAAGACGCAACCCCCGGCACGACGAACGACAGCAGCAAGACGTCCTGACCCACCCTTCGCGTCCCTGGAAGGCGCCGCACCATGTTTGATATCGGCGCGTCCGAACTGCTCTTGATCGTCATCGTGGCGATCGTGGTCATCGGCCCCAAGGACATGCCCATGGCAATCCGGGCGATTGGCCGCTGGGTTGGCAAGGCGCGGCGCATTTCGGGTCATTTCCGCTCTGGCATCGAAACCATGATCCGCGAGGCGGAGATGGAGGAGATGGAACGGGAGTGGAAAGAAAGGAACGCGCAGATCATGAACCAGCATCCGGACGCGGTGACGGAGGAAGAGCAAGCTGCACAGCCGCCCGCCGGTTCGGAATCGCGCGCCGGACCACAGCCGTCCGATCCCGCAGCCCCGCCTCGGGAAGGGGCATAAGGGGCGCGCAATGGTACTGAAAATCAAGGAAATCGACGAAATCCAGGCGCCGTTGCTCGATCATCTGATCGAGTTGCGCACGCGGTTGGTGCGCAGCGTGATTGCACTGGCGGTCGCTTTCTTTGTCTGCCTCTATTTCTCGGAAGATATTTTCAGCTTTCTGGTCCAGCCGCTGACGCAGGCCTTCCCGCAGGGCGAAGGCCGCCTGATCTACACCAAGCTATACGAAGCCTTCTTCGTGGAGATCAAGGTGGCGCTGTTCGCGGCCTTCTTCGTCAGCTTCCCGATCATCGCCAACCAGTTGTGGGCCTTCGTTGCGCCGGGCCTTTACGCCAAGGAAAAGAAAGCGCTGCTGCCCTTTCTGGTAGCTACACCAGTGCTGTTCGTGGCCGGGGCTTCGCTGGCATATTTCGTGGTCATGCCCACTGCGTTCAAATGGTTCATCGGGTTCCAGGGGACGCGCGGCGGGTTGAAGCTCGAAGCGCTCCCGGGCACTGGCGACTACCTGGACCTGGTGATGCAGTTCATTCTCGCCTTTGGGATCAGCTTCCTGCTGCCGGTGCTGCTGCTGTTGCTGAACCGGGCCGGGATCGTTTCGCGCGCGCAGATGGCCGCTGCGCGCCGTTATGCAATCGTTGCAATCTTCATTGTGGCTGCCATCGCCACGCCGCCGGATGTGATTTCCCAACTGATGCTGGCAACCCCGCTGATCCTGTTGTTCGAGGGCTCGCTGCTGCTCATGTGGCTTACCGAGCGGCGGCGCGCGAAAGAGCCGGTGACGGATGAAGGCGCGCCGGATCAAGCTGGAACGCAGGTGGAATAGGCTACCAGCCGGGCATTTTCTCGCCGAAGGGGAGCAGCGTGTCCTGGGCCTGTTCCTGCCCAGCTTCGTATACCTTGCGCCCGCTGACCCAGGTTTCCAGGACAGCCATAGCGCGCAGTTCTGCAGGTGTGGCCAGCAGCGGGTCGCGGTCCACCATCACGAAATCTGCCGCTTCACCCGCCACGAGCCGACCGAAACGTCCTTCGCCATGACCGGCGCGCGCGCCATTGACGGTGAGCGCGGCAAACGCCGCCTCGCGGGTCAGGCGCTGCTCCGGTTGCCAGCCGCCATACGGCTGGCCTTGCGCATCCTCGCGGCTGATTGCGGTCGCAAGGCTTTGCAGGGGCGGTTGAATTGTCGCACCGGGGCCGGAACCGAAGACCGGTTGCACTCCGGCACTGACGGCGCTTTGCCAGGGCTGAACATTGGGCCAGAGTTGCGGGGCAAGCGCCGTTTGCGCGCGTGCCATATCTGCTGCCAGCCTGCCGGGCCGAAATGACAGGGCCGAACTGTGGCCGGCGGCCCGGGCGAGCGTTTCCGGATCGGCCAGCTGCACGCTCTCGATCCGCCAGCGCCGGTCGCCCTGATAGGTCAGCGACACTTCATCCAGTGCACCCAACACGCTGGCCAGCGCGGCATCGCCATGCGCCACCACCGCGATCTGGAAATTGTCAATTGCCGCACGGCTCATCAGATTGCGCAATTGCGTGTCATTGAGCCGGGGCGTTCCGACCGACCCGTTCAGCAAGGCCGCGCCATCTTCCAGCGATCCATCCAGATCGATGCGCAGGCCGTTGAAGCGCAGACGATCGCCATAGAGCCACGGGGTAGGGCCGGGACCACCGATCAGGCTCATCGCGGCGACATCGGGGGCATAGGCCATGATCCGCAGATAGAGCCGGCCGGCGTCGCCCGCGCGGCGATAAGTCTGCCAGTCTTCGATCGTCGTCGTCATGTCAGCCACGGCGGTGATACCCAACGCGGCCAGCGCCGACTGGGCCTTGGCGAGAGCGATGTCCTGATCTTCAGGGCGCGGTGGCGGCAGTCCGTCAGTCTTGCCGCCGGTCAGTTCGGCAAGTCCGATCATCATCAGATCAATATGGGAATCGACAAAACCGGGCAGCACCGTGCGACCCCGGCCGTCGATGACGTAAGCAGGCTTCTTCGGGCGCTTGTCCTTGCCCGTCAGAACCTCGGTGATGCGCCCGTCATCGCCGATCACCAGCCCGCTGAACTGGACCAGCCGCCCATCGGCATCCAGCGTCAGCCCGGCGATATTGTCGAGCAGGGTTTCGGCCCGCAGCGGCTGCGGCATCATGATGCCCGCGACCAGCAGTGCGAGCGCAATCAGGGCCGTCCGGGCGCCGGCCAGGGTGGTGCGGGAGGATTCGCTATGCATGGCGCGCTGTGTAGCGGCTTTTGCGCGCTTGCAAATGCCTGGATGCGGGGGCGAAACGCTGTTCCCCTTGCCGCCGCTTTGGTCTAGGGGCCGTCGGTCATGACCCAACCAACCAGCCAGAACGCCGTTGCAGACGATATGCCCCGGCTGACGATCGACGATATTCGCGCCGCCGCCGCCCGGTTGAAAGGCGCAATCGTGCGCACGCCCACTCTGCGCAGCCACACATTGTCGCAGATTACCGGGGCCAATATATTTCTGAAATTCGAAAACCACCAGTTCACCGCCGCTTACAAGGAACGCGGCGCGCTTAATGCGCTGCTGCTGATGAATGAGGAACAACGCGCGCGCGGAGTGATCGCCGCATCGGCGGGCAATCATTCGCAGGGCGTTTCCTATCACGGCACCCGGCTGGGCGTGCCGGTGACGATCGTGATGCCGCGTACCACCCCGCATGTGAAAATCATGCAGACCGAAAGCGTGGGCGGCAAGGTGATCCTGGAGGGCGAGAATTACGATCAGGCCTATGCTCATGCGCGCAGGCTGGAGACCGAACTGGGGCTGACCTTCATTCATCCTTTCGATGATCCGGTGGTGGCGGCGGGACAGGGAACGGTCGCGCTTGAAATGCTGGAAGATGTGCCCCAGATCGATACGCTGGCCATTCCGGTAGGGGGAGGTGGCCTGGCCACGGGCATGGGCACTGCCGCGCGCGCGATCAACCCGTCCATAAAGCTGATCGGGGTGGAAGCGGAACTGTTCCCGTCCATGTACAACCGGCTCAAGGGTACCAGCCTGCCATGCGGGGGCGATACGCTGGCCGAAGGCATCGCCGTGTTCGAACCGGGCGAATACACCAGCCGTGCGCTGGCACAGTTGCTGGACGATTTCCTGCTGGTGGACGAACCGGCGCTGGAAACGGCGCTGGCGCTGTTGTTGCAGATCGAAAAGACGGTGGTTGAAGGGGCAGGGGCTGCAGGGCTCGCCGCGGTGATGAACAATCGCGAGGTGTTTGCCGGACGCAATGTCGGCATCGTGCTGTGCGGGGGCAATATCGACACCCGCCTGCTGGCCAATGTGCTGCTGCGCGATCTGGCACGACAGGGGCGGCTGGCGCGGCTGCGCATCTTCCTGCAGGACCGGCCCGGATCGCTCTATCATGCGATGCACGAATTCAACGCGCATAACGTCAACATCATCGAGATTTCGCACCAGCGCATCTTCACCACCCTGCCCGCCAAGGGGCTGGTCACGGATATCGAATGCGAGGCGCGTGATCGTGAGCAGCTGGATTCGCTGATTCATGCACTGCGGGCCAAGGGCTACACGGTCAGCCAGGTCGAATTGAACTGATCGGCGCGCGCAGGGCACGTTCCGTGCCTGTGCTGTGCAAAATCATACTTTGTTAACCGCGTTTCGTGGTTAATTATCTTTCAACGCGCCCCCCGACCATGCATAGTGCCGCTTCATCGGATGGCATAAACCGTATTTGGAAAGAGGCTGCGCCAGGCTCGTGACGGCACCTATCAGATTTCCCCGTTTTTATGTGACCAGCCCGTCACCATGCCCTTATTTGCCTGGGCGCATGGAACGCAAGGTGTTCACGGAACTGCGTGGAAGCGATGCGGATGGCCTTAACGATGCGCTCAGCCGGATCGGGTTTCGCCGCAGCCAGACCGTCGCGTACCGGCCCAGTTGCGCGGATTGCAACGCTTGCGTTTCCGTGCGGGTCGTGGCGGATGAATTCCGTGCCTCCAGCACGCAGCGCCGGATTGAACGGCGCAATGCCGATCTCGTCGCCACCGAATGCAAACCCTGGGCGACATCGGAACAGTTCGAACTGCTTCAGCGCTATCTCGATGCGCGTCATCCGGGCGGTGGCATGGCGTCGATGGATGAGATGGACTTTGCGGACATGGTGGAACACACCCCTGTCACCAGCCATGTCATCGAATATCGCGAACCGTCCACGGGAACCCGCCCGGGCAAGCTGGTCGGCGCCTGTTTGACTGACCGGCAGGGTGACGGGCTGTCCATGATCTACAGTTTTTACGATCCTGACCATGGAAGCCGCGCCGGTCTTGGCAATTATATTATCCTCGATCACATCAGGCGTGCGCTGCAGGGCGGTCTTCCCTATGTCTATCTCGGCTATTGGGTCGAAGGTTCGCCGCGCATGCAGTACAAGATCCGCTATCGGCTCATGGAACGTCTGGGGCCGGAAGGTTGGGTTGCTTTCAGTGACGCGGAACAGAAGACGCTTATTGACCATGCTGCGCGCGCTGCCCGCCCCGAAGGAATCCTGGACGGCAGCGGCAAGGACGGCGTTCCGGGCGGGCAAGGCCAGTATCAGTTTCAGGACTGACCTGTGGCGGCCCGCGCTGGCCGCGATTTTTCTTTCATGTACCGCACTTGCCGGCAAAGCCGTACAGGCGCAGCAGAGGTCGGCACCCGCTTCGCTTGAAGAGCTGATCCCCGATGCGGCGGTTGAAAATCCCGAAGGCTGGGCGGGCGGCCAGACCGTTGCCGATACGGGCGAAAGCACCGTCCCCGTGCCCGATGCTGCGCTGGATGAAGGCACGGACATTGCGTTGCCCTGGCCGGACGAGGTGGATTTGCCACCCGTCGAAACGCTGGAACCCGATCCCGGCTTCCGCTTTGCCGAAGAAGGCTTCGATCCGCCGCCGGTGCAGGATACCGGCAAGGAGGTCAGGCTGTCATCCGAACTCACGCTGGTATTTCCCCCGTCGGACGAGGAATTTCCGGTCCGCAAGGAATTCACCAGCCGGTTCGAGGCGCTGTCCGTGGTCGAAGGGCTGGAAGGGGTGCGTGACAATATCGCGCTGCTGTCCACCCGCGCGCGGCAGGATGAAGCGCTGCTAGACCGGCTGTTGCGCAATTACGGCTATTATGACGGACAGATCCTGCGCAGCCTTGGCGGTTTGCAGCCGGGCGAGGATCAAGCCGCCGCAAAGGCCAGTGTGCGCTTCGATATCGCACCTGGCCCGCTCTATCGTTTCGGCACCATCGAGCTTGGCGCGCTGGACACCGCGCCCGATTACGAAGCATTGCGGCGCAGTTTCGAGATCCAGCCCGGTGACCCCCTGCTCGCTGACCGAATCGTGCAGGAAAGCTTCGATCTCGACAGCGCGCTGGGTGAAAGTGGATATCCCTTTGCGGCAATTGGCGATCTGTCGCTGCTGATCGATCATGACCGGCAGGAAGGCGATTTGACGCTGCCGGTGACACCTGGCGGAAAATATCGCTTCGGCCATGTCATCAGCAGCAGAACGAAGTTTCTCTCCAGCCATCACCTGGAATCGATCGCGCGGTTCGAGCCCGGCGATATCTACATGCGCAGTGACGAGATGGACCTGCGCCGGGCGATCCTGTCGACCGGCCTGGTGTCCAGCGTCACCATCACCCCGCGCGAAACACAGGCACCGCAGGGCGATACGCCCGGGACGGTTGATCTTGATGTCGCGCTGGAAAAAGCGAAGTTGCGGACCATCGCGGGCGGGCTGGGTTACAGCACGGGTGAAGGCATCACTGCGCCGGCAAGCTGGGAACATCGCAATTTCTTCCCGCCCGAGGGCGCGCTGCGCCTGCGTGCGGTGGCGGGTACGCGCGAACAGCTGGCTGGCGTGACCTTCCGCCGCAACAATGTGAACGGGCGCGATCGCATCCTGACGCTGGATGCCTATGCCTCGACGACTGATCGCGCGGCATATCAGGCGCGGACCGCGGCGATGCTGGCGACTTATGAACGGATCAGCACACTGTTGTTCCAGAAGCCGTTTACCTGGAGCATCGGTGCGGAAATCATCGCAACCGATGAACGCGTGCCGAAGGTGAAGGGCGGCAAGAACCCGCGCACGACCTACCTCATTGCCGCGCTGCCTTTGCAGGCGCAGATTGACACGTCGGATTCACTGCTGGACCCGACCGGTGGCTTCCGGGTGGGAGGGCGGCTTTCGCCCGAAATATCGACCGAGCACGGCCACCAGCTGACCTATATTCGCAGCCAGTTCGATCTCAGCGCATATCAGCAACTGGGCGATACGGTGGTGCTGGCCGGCCGCGCGCGGGTGGGCACCATCATTGGCGCGCCGATTGCCGATATTGCGCTCTCGCGCCGGCTCTATTCCGGCGGTGGCGGTTCGGTGCGCGGTTTTGGCGATCAGCAGATCGGGCCACGCAATGGCGTGGGCGATCCCAATGGCGGGCGTTCGCTGGTGGAATTTTCGCTGGAAGCCAGGGTTCGCACCGGCATGTTTGATGGCGCGCTGTCCGTCGTGCCCTTCCTTGATGCGGGCGCGGTCAGCCGCAGTTCGACGCCGGGCTTTTCGGACATGCGTTATGGCGCGGGGCTGGGGGTAAGGTACCAGACGGGATTCGGCCCCATCCGCGTGGATGTGGCGACACCGATCAACCCGGAACCCGGCGATGGCCCGGTCGCGGTCTATGTCGCGCTGGGGCAGGCGTTCTGATGCCGGATGCGGAGGAACTCCCCGCCGCGCCGCGCTTTCGCAAGCGCAAGCTGGCCACGAAACTCCTGCTTGCGTTTGGCGGCCTCATCCTCCTGGCACTGGTGGTGCTGAACAGCCCGATCGGCCATCGTTTCGTGGCGGATCGCATCGCCTGCCTCGCGCCCGCATCGGGCCTCAGGATCGAGATCGGGCGGATCGAGGGATCGCTTTACGGACAGGCCCGGTTGCGCGACGTTACCCTGTCCGATCCGAAGGGGCCGTTTCTGACCGTGCCGGAGGCGGAGCTAGACTGGCGACCGTTCAACTGGTTCCTTTACGGTCTGGATGTGCGCCAGCTGGTGGCGCGGCGCGGTACATTGCTGCGCCTGCCCGAGCTGGAACCTGCCGATCCCGATGCGCCGCTGCTGCCCGATTTCGACATCCGCGTGGATCGCTTCGAACTGCTCGACTTCACGATTGCCGAGCCGGTGCTGGGCGAAAAACGCAGCGCGCAGTTGCTGGCCCGCGCCAATTTGCGCGATGATCGCGCTTATCTGCGCTTACGCGGCAGGTTTGGCGGCGGGGACCGGGTGGAAGCCTTGCTGGATTCGCGGCCAGAGCGCAATCGCTTCAAACTTGCGCTGGATTACCGGGCGCCAGCGGGCGGGTTACTGGTGGCGCTGGCAGGAAGTGACAAGGGTTTGCGGGCGCGTATCGGCGGCAAGGGCAACTGGGAAGAGTGGCGGGGCGGCCTGCTGGTCGAGCAGGAAAAGCAGCGTCTGGCCGCGCTGCGGCTGACCAATCGCCAGGGCCGCTATGGCCTTCTGGGCAAGGTCCGGCCCGAACTTATGCTTGAGGGCCTGTCGGCGCGCCTGCTGGCCGGGGATATGAGTCTGGGCGCCGATGGCAGCCTGGATGATGGCGAGCTGGACGGCGGCGTGCGCTTGCAGGGGCCCGGGCTGGACCTCGCCGCTGATGGGGCGATCGACCTGGCGGGAAACGAGCTGGATCAGGTTACCCTGCGCGCGCGCCTGCTCGATCCTTCCTTGCTGGGTAAGGGCACCCGGATCGAAGGAGCGCGCCTTTCCGCGCGGCTGGACGGACCGTTTCGCGATCTTTCGCTGGTGCATGATCTGCGGATCGACCTGCTTGATGCAGGAATGCGGTTGAGCGGGCTGCGCCAGCAAGGAACCCTTCATTATGATGGCGCGGGCGGAAACCTGCCGCTGGCGCTGACGGTGGACCGGGTCGAAACCGGGTTGTCCGCGCTTGATCCCCAGCTGTTAAAAGGCACGGCCCGGGGCCGGATAGATTTTCGCGACGGGCGCATTTCCTCCCGCGATCTGAGACTGGCCTTTCCCGCCCTCAGCGCGAAGCTTGCGCTTGCGGGCGACATGCGCGCGGGCCGCTATGCCCTGACCGGCCCGGTGGAGGCGCGCGGGCTCGCGCTCGAAAATCTTGGCGCGGTCAATGCCGTGGCCCGGATCGAGTTTGCTCTTGCCCCCAAGGCGCCATGGCAGCTGCGGGCTGATCTGCGAGGGACGATACCGCGCGTAACCAATGCTACATTGGAGAGCCTGGCGGGGCGCGATATTCGCTTTGCGGGCGGGGTCCGCCTTGGCGGTGGGCAGCCGCTCCTGCTCAACGGGGCCAGCCTTTCGGCGAGCAAGCTGGAGCTGTCTGTGGACGGGCAGGTCGCGGGCGGGCAGACTACGCTGGCCGGACGTGGGCGCCACGTGGCCTACGGGCCGTTTTCCATCGCAGCGGCGATTGCCGGGGACGGCCCGCGCGCCCAGCTGGTGTTTGCCAGCCCGATGCCAGCTGCGGGCCTGCGCGATGTGCATGTCGCGCTGGCACCGATTGCGGACGGATTCCGCTTCGACACGCATGGTGATTCCCACCTCGGCCTGTTTGACGGGCAGATCGATCTGTATTCCGCACCTGCGGGCCGATCGCGTCTGGAGGTGCGGCGCCTGGCCGTCTCCGACATGCAGGTCGCGGGCGGGCTGGTGCTGGGCGATACGGGGGCGAACGGCACGCTCGCTGTGTCGGGTGGAGGGATGAACGGCAGGCTGACGCTTGCACCGCGCAGCGGCGGCCAGGGGGTTGGGATCGAGCTTGCAGGAAAGGATGCGCGGTTTCGGGGTGCGACTCCGCTGTCGATCCGAAAGCTTCAATTCAGTGGCAGCGCGGTGCTGGGCAGTGAGCGGGCCGAGGCGCAAGGTTCGCTGTTTGCGCAGGGGCTGAACCGCGGGCGGCTGTTCATCGGACGGCTGGCTGCGCGCGCGGATGTTGCAGATGGCAAAGGCAGCGTGACCGCGTCGATGGCGGGTCGGCGGGGCAGCCGCTTCAACCTGCAGCTGGAAGCGGGCTTTGCGCCGCAACGCATCGCGGTGGCGCTGCGCGGGGATTTTGCGGACAAGCGGATTTCGATGCCACGCCGTGCGATTTTGACGGGCGAAGCGGGCGGCTGGCGGCTGGCACCCTCGCAAATCAGTTTCGGCAAGGGAACGGCCATCGCCCAGGGATTTTTCGGCGGCGCGGGCGCTCAGCGCTGGAAACTGCAACTGGATTCCATGCCTCTGTCGCTGATCGATCTCGTCTATACCGATATCGGCCTTGGCGGGGCCGCCTCTGGCGTGGTCGAGTTCGAGGGGCGAAGCGACAATCCACCGCTTGCCGATGTCCGCCTGAAGTTTGACGCACTCAGCCGTTCCGGTCTGGTGCTCACCTCGCGTCCGGTCGATCTCTATCTGGTCAGCCGGCTCTATGCAGATGAATTGGAGGCCCGCGCGGTAATCCGTGAAGATGGCGCATCGCGCGGTCGGATGCAGCTACGCATTTCGGCGCTGCCGCGGATGGGCGGCTTGCTGGAACGTATGAACGCGGGCCTGCTGAATGCGCAGCTGCGCTATGGCGGGCCGGCGGATTCCTTGTGGCGGCTGGCCGCGATCGAGGCGTTCGATCTGACCGGCCCGGTTGAACTGGCCGGTAATTTTTCCGGCAGCCTCGCCAACCCTGCGATCAACGGTTCCGTGTCCAGCGATTCGCTGCGCATGCGCAGCGGGCTGACCGGCACGGACATTCGCAACATTGCCCTGCGCGGGCGCTTTTCCGGTTCGCAGTTGCGGCTGACCAGGATAGCGGGGACAGCGCGCAATGGCGGAGCGGTGTCGGGCAGCGGCACGGTCGATCTCGACGGGTTGAGCGAACATGGCCCCGCCTTCGACCTGCGGATCGCCGCGCGCGATGCGCTGATCCTTGATCGCAAGGATATGGCCGCCCGGCTGACCGGGCCACTGCGCATTCTGTCGGATGGGAATGGCGGAACAATCGCCGGTCGGCTGAAACTGGAGGAAGCAAACTGGCGGCTGGGTTCCGCCAACGCCGTCAGGGAACTTCCCGACATCAAAACGCGCGAGATCAACCTGCCGGTGGATATCGCGCCGCAGCAGGCGCGCCGGGGGCCGTGGCGCTATCTGATCGATGCCAGGGGCGGCAGCCGCGTGTTCGTGCGCGGCATGGGGATGGACAGCGAATGGGGCGCTGACCTGAAGATTCGCGGGACTACGTCCGATCCGCGTGTCGGTGGCGAGGTCAGGCTGGTGCGCGGTGCATATGAATTTGCAGGTACGCGCTTCGATCTGACGCGCGGGCGCATTTCCTTCGATGAGACTGCGCCCCCTGATCCAAGGCTGGACCTGCTGGCTGAAACCGATGTTACTGACCTTTCGGTCCGGGTCACGGTGAAAGGCACGGCGAGCCAGCCGGACATCGCCTTCAATTCGACTCCCGCCCTGCCAGAGGAGGAACTGCTGGCGCGGCTGCTGTTCGGCGGTTCCATTGCCGATCTGTCGGCCACTGATGCGTTGCAGCTTGGTTCCGCGCTCGCATCCCTGCGCGGGGGCGGGGGGCTGGATCCGATTAACCGGCTGCGCAGCGCGATCGGGCTGGATCGTCTGCGGATCATCGCTGCCGACCCGGCTCAGGGATATGGCACGGGTGTGGCGGCGGGCAAGAATTTCGGCCGCCGCGTCTATGCGGAAATCATCACAGACGGGCGGGGCTACAGCGCGACCAAGCTGGAGTTCAAGGTCACGAGCTGGCTGTCGCTGCTGGGCGCGGTCTCCACGCTTGGGCGCGAGAGCGTGGTGGCGGAAATCAGCAAGGATTACTGAGCAGCGCTCCGATACAGTCGGGCTTCGGCTTCCCTGCGCCGCACCAGCCCCCTCAGGACACGCCCGCCTGCCCGGGTCCAGCGGGCGAATTCGGCGGCGGCTTGTGCCTTTTGTCCCGCGCGATGGCGGCGGGTCAGCGTGGCGCTGGCAATCGCCCCGGTGTTGTAATGGAAACTGACCAGGGCATCGAATTCGTGCTGGCTGGTCGGCGCACCTGCCAGGGCCAGTTCCACTTCATGCGCATGGCGGGCGATATCCTGCAACAGACGGTCATCGCATTGTTGCTGCGTCCAGATCGTGCCGGGGCCGATGCCGTGCCCGGTCGCCCCCCAGCCGATGGTCCAGGGCGCGCCGCCGGTGCCCGGGTCTGGATAGGCTTCCACCATCCCGTCCGCGCGGCGCCTGGCGCAACCTTCGAACCGCTTGATAAGTGCGATCCCTTCGCTGCTGATCTGCCGTGGAGAGGCAGGCGCCGCTCCTGTCGGCAGCGCTTCAACGCGGGCTTCGGGGATCTGGCTGGAGATGGTTTCGAACGCGCGGCGCAGTGCCGCGACGAATGCGATGGGGGGCATCGAATTGGCCTCCTGACGAGTCGGGAAGCCGGGCAATTAGGCAGTCTAGCTGCCTGTAGGAAAATGAATATTTGAATCCGGCGGGTTTGTGCGGCGCGCGATGGTGAGCAGCCGGTTTACCATGTCCGACAATATAGAATTAGGGAATTTTGGCGAGAATTTGGTCATTGGGGGCAGGGGGACTGTCTTAGGAGCTTACTATGTCCGAATGTACCCTGGAGCGCGAGGAATCCGCGCAATTGCTCAAGCGTCTGCCGCAATCCTACAAGGCCCGCTGGTCGTCCGAGCGCAAGGCCCTGGTGGTTGAGGCGGTTCAGACCGGCGCAATGAGCTTCGCTGCCGCTCAGGCTCGCTACCGGCTTAGCCGGAACGAATATCTGACCTGGGAGGACGCCTTCGGCAAGGACGGCGTCAAGGGCGCTCATGCCCGCAACCGCCTGGCGCAGGACGGCTAGCATTCCGCGAAAAAGAAAGGGCGCCCGGTTTCCCGGGCGCCCTTGTCTTTCAACCCTGTTGCGATGCAATCAGGAGCTGAAATACATGTCGAATTCGACCGGGCTGGGCGTCGTTTCGAAACGCAGCACTTCCTGCCATTTGAGTTCGAGATAGGCTTCGACCTGATCGGCCGTGAATACGCCGCCTTCTAGCAGGAATTCATGATCGGCCTGCAGCGATTCCAGGGCTTCGCGCAAGCTGCCGCACACGGTCGGCACTTCGGCCAGTTCGGCCGGCGGCAGATCATAGAGGTTCTTGTCCATGGCTTCGCCCGGGTGGATCTTGTTCTTGATCCCGTCGAGACCAGCCATCAGCAGGGCGGCGTAGCACAGATAGGGGTTGGCCATGGCATCGGGGAAGCGGAATTCCACGCGCTTGGCCTTCTCGCCCGAGCCATAGGGAATGCGGCAGGATGCCGACCGGTTGCGGGCTGAATAGGCCAGCAGCACCGGCGCTTCATAGCCCGGAACCAGCCGCTTGTAGCTGTTGGTGGTGGGGTTGGTGAAAGCGTTCAGCGCCTTGGCGTGCTTGATGACGCCGCCGATGAAGTAAAGGCACATGTCTGACAGCCCGGCATAGCCGTTGCCTGCGAACAGCGGCTTTCCGCCGTCCCAGATCGAAATGTGCGTGTGCATGCCCGAACCATTGTCAGTCATGATCGGCTTGGGCATGAAGGTGGCTGTCTTGCCGTAAGCCTGAGCGACCATCATCACCACATATTTGTAGATCTGCATGCGGTCAGCCGTCTGAGTCAGCGTGCCGAATGTCAGGCCCAGTTCGTGCTGCGCGGCGGCCACTTCGTGGTGATGCTTGTCGCAGGGCAGGCCCATTTCGAGCATGGTCGAGACCATTTCGGCGCGGATATCAGTGGCGCTGTCGACCGGTGCGACCGGGAAATAGCCGCCCTTGGCGCGCGGACGGTGGCCGAGGTTGCCGGCTTCATAGTCGCGTTCCGAGTTGGTCGGCAGTTCGATGTCGTCAATCTTGAAGCCATTGCCGGCATAACCGTCATAGAACTTCACATCGTCGAACATAAAGAATTCGGCTTCCGGCCCGACATAAACGGTGTCGCCGATGCCGGTGGTCTTGACGAAGGCTTCAGCGCGCTTGGCGGTGGAACGCGGATCGCGCGAATAGAGTTCGCCCGTCGAAGGTTCGACGATGTCACAGAAAATGATCATCATCGGCGTGGCCGAGAACGGATCGACATAGACCGCGTCCAGATCGGGCTTGAGGATCATGTCGGATTCATTGATCGCCTTCCAGCCTTCGATCGACGAACCGTCGAACATCAGGCCTTCTTCCAGCTCATCCTCACCCAGCACGGTGGAGACCATCGTCAGGTGCTGCCACTTGCCCTTGGGGTCGGTAAAGCGCAGGTCGACCCATTCGATTTCCTCGTCCTTGATTTGCTTGAGGACGTCCTTTGCACTGGCCATTTCGGTATTTCCCTTCTGTGCCGATTGAAACATGGGCCGCCCTCCGGCGCGGGCAGCCCGTCAAGTGATAAACTGGATCAGATCGCGGTGTCGTCGCGTTCCCCGGTGCGGATGCGCAGTGCCGATTCGATCGGGCTGACGAAGATCTTGCCGTCGCCAATGCGCCCGGTCTGTGCGGCGCTGGCGATGGCATCGACCACCTTTTCGGCAAGTTCGTCACTCACCACCACCTCAAGCTTCACCTTGGGCAGGAAATCGACGACATATTCGGCGCCGCGATACAGTTCGGTATGACCCTTCTGGCGTCCGAAACCCTTCGCTTCGGTAACGGTAATTCCTGAAACGCCGACATCGTGCAGCGCTTCCTTCACCTCATCCAGCTTGAACGGCTTGATGATTGCCTCAATCTTTTTCACTTCGTCTTTCCCCCTGCGCATCGTAGCGGCATAGCCTGCCGTGAAACAGGATGCTTCGTGAGATCTTCGAACCGACCCCATATCAAGAATCATGCCAAGCAACCGGAAACCGGATTAGGACATAGTTCGATCCTGCGAAAGGGCGCAATTGCGTTGGCATACGCCACCGCGGTGGCATTTTTCGCCCTGCTGCCAGCGTCCCGCACCATGATTTGCGACCACGTTGATCAATAAATAATCAGAGGTCTGCCCAAAAATCAGGCATCAAAGGCGCAGGCCAGCGGTTTCCGGCAGGCCCGCCATGAGGTTGAGCGACTGCACGGCAGCCCCGCTGGCACCCTTGCCGAGATTGTCGAGCACCGCGACCAGCCGGGCCTGCGTGCCATCTTCGCTGGCGAAGACGAACAGTTCCATCGCATCCGATGCGCCGCCCGATGCACGCAGCAGCAATTCGCCTTCCCGCTCCTTGCCCATCCGCACGATCCGGCTTTCACCATAGAAATTGGCCAGCCATTCGCGCAGCGCATGCGCGGGTCCGGCGCCGGGAATGGCGGAAAGCTGCAGCGGCACTTCCACCACCATGCCCCGGTGCGTGGCGATGACTGCGGGCGAGAAGACGGGGGCATGCGCAAGACCCGCATGGCGCTGCATTTCAGCTAGATGCTTGTGCCCCATGCCCAGTCCATAAGCGCGAAAGGCGATGTCGCCATCGTCCTCGAACCGCTGGATCAGCGCCTTGCCGCCGCCTGAATAGCCCGATACCGCATGAACGGTGTAGGGCCAGTCAGCGGGCAACAGCCCGGCGCGCACCAGCGGCGCGACCAGTCCCAGAAAACCGGTGGGGTAGCAGCCCGGATTGCTGACCCGTTTTGCTTCGGCCACCCGTTCATGGCCGATCAGTTCGGGAAAGCCATAGGTCCAGCCGTCCGCCACCCGATGCGCGGTAGAGGCATCGATGATCCGCACCTTGCTGCCAGCGGCCAGCGCCACCGCTTCGCGCGCCGCATCGTCGGGCAGGCAGAGGATCGCGAAATCCGCCTCGTTCAGGGCCTCGCGCCGGGCGGCGGCGTCCTTGCGCCGTTCTTCGTCCAGGACCAGCAGCGAAAATTCGTGCCGCCCCGCCAGCCGTTCGGCAATTTCGAGGCCGGTGGTGCCGACCGCGCCATCAATGAATACGCTTGCCGTCATCGCGCACCCTCACTCCGCCGCCAGCGCGGCAATTGGCACATAGCCGACCAGCCCGTCATCCCCGACCTGGCCCCAGGCCCATTGGCCGGCGAGGTCCAGCACGTTGAATAAAGTGCCCCCGGGCAATTGATCCAGCACATCGGCCCCTTCCTGCGTCGCGCGGACAAGCGCCGCGCCGCCAGCGGCGATTTTGCGGGGCATGGGCACGGCGTAATGCGGCACAAACACCCGCCCGGCGAGCCTTATATGCGCCAGATCCCCGCGCACCGGCCAGTGCGCGCTGTCGAGCGGCTCGCTCGGCCCGGCAAGGCCAAGCTGGCCAGTGGGGATCGCGTCTGACGTCAAATTTTCGTGCCCTTCGAAAAGGAAAACGGGGCGCTTAGACCCCGAAGGCCCGCATATCAAGCTATCCATAGCGTGCGCGGATCATGTGCCACGCCGCACGCAGGCCCAGCGCATCGCCCCCTTTGGGTCGCCCCGGCTTGGCCGCCGGGCGCCAGGCGAAAGTGTCGAAATGGGCCCAATCCAGCCCCTTGGCCACGAAGCGGTCAAGGAACAGTGCGGCCACGCTGGCCCCGGCAAAGCCACCTTCATGCGCGTTGCCGATGTCAGCGATGTCGGACTTGAGATATTCGGCATAGGGTGAGTGCAGCGGCAGGCGCCACACCTCGTCATCGCGCGCGACGCCCGCGTAAGCAGGGCCTGCGCCGTTTCGTCACGCCGGGTGAACAGGGCTGGCAGATCCGGCCCCAGCGCCACCCGCGCCGCGCCGGTCAGCGTTGCAAAATCGAGGGTGAGGTCTGGCTTGTCCTCGCTCGCCCGTGCCAGCGCGTCAGCCAGGATCAGTCGCCCTTCCGCATCCGTATTGCCGATTTCGACGGACAGGCCCGCGCGTGACTTCAGCACATCGCCGGGGCGGAAGGCATTGCCCGCCACCGCATTTTCCACCGCCGGAACCAGCAGGTGCAGGCGCAGTTTCAGCCCCGCCTGCATGACGAGCGAGGCGAGGGCGATTGCATGCGCCGCGCCGCCCATATCCTTCTTCATCAGCCGCATGCCCGATGCAGGCTTGATATCCAGCCCGCCGGAATCGAAACATACCCCCTTGCCGATGATGGCAAGGCGCGGCGCGCTGGCATCGCCCCATTCCAGTTCCACCATGCGCGGCGCATGTGCCCGGCTTGCGGCGCGCCCCACCGCGTGGACCATCGGATATTCGCGTTCCAGCGCATCGCCGCGCGTCACTTTCATGGCGCCGCCATGCACCTTGGCCAGCACTTCCACTTCATGTTCCAGCTGGGCCGGGCCCATGTCTTCGGCCGGGGTGTTGACGAGATCGCGTACCTTGGTGACCGCTTCTGCCTCGGCAATTGCGGCGTCGATCGCGCCCGCCTCGCGCGTCAGCAGGATACGCGGCCCGGACTTTTCCGCATCCTTGCGATAACGGGTGAAGCCATATTGTGCGCATTGCCAGCCGTGCATGGCCGCACCCGGTTCGCCACTGGCACGGACATAGGTGCCAGCGGGCAGCGCTTCGGCCAGCCGGGCCATGCACCAGCTGGCGAGCTGGTCAGGATCAGCCACGCCGCCGACCGCGAACCAGCCTTCGCCATCGGGCACGATCGCGATTTCATTGGCCGCCCCGGTGAATTTCTGCGCATCCAGCGCGGCCCGCTGGGCATTGGACAGCCCTTTCTTCCAGACGGGGAAACCGTCCTTGTTGACGAGGTGCAACGGGGTGGCATCCTGCCCGCGATGGGCTGCAATCAAAGCGTGTCTGGAACTCATGCCCCGCATTCTTGCCGCAGCGTGTGCGCTTAGGCGAGCAAATTCAGCGCAGGCTTGTGCACTCTCGCAATTCGCCGCCCGAATGGCTACATGGCCAGACATGACGCAATATCAGACGATCACTGGCGAAGAGACGGTGCTGCGCGACGGCACGATCAAGCTGCATGGCCCCGAAGCGTTCGAAGGGATGCGCCGCGCCGGACGGCTGGCCGCGGAAATCCTCGATGCGCTGGCGCCCTTCGTGCAGCCGGGGGTGACCACCGGAGCGATTGACGATCTGGTGCGCGAAATGACGCTGGCTGGCGGCGCGGTGCCCGCGACCATGGGCTATCGCGGCTTTGCGCACAGCTGCTGCACCTCGATCAATCATGTGATCTGCCACGGCATTCCGGGCGACAAGGCCCTGAAGGACGGGGATATCGTCAATATCGATGTGACCCCGCTGCTGGATGGATGGCATGGCGATTCCAGCCGCATGTATCTGGTGGGCGATGTGTCGCTCAAGGCGCGGCGGCTGGTCGATGTGACCTATGAATGCCTGATGATCGGGATTGAGCAGGCCCGGCCCGGCGCGCGGCTGGGCGATATCGGCGCGGCGATCCAGGCGCATGCGGAACAGCACCGCTATGGCGTGGTGCGTGAATTCTGCGGCCACGGCCTTGGCCGCCTGTTTCACGATGCGCCCGAAGTGGTGCATGTGGGCAGGAAGGGCACAGGGCCGGAGCTGAAACCGGGCATGTTCTTCACGATCGAGCCGATGATCAACCTGGGCAAGCCGTGGGTGAAGATGCTGGCCGATGGCTGGACAGCCGTGAGCCGGGACAAGTCGCTCTCCGCCCAGTTCGAACATTCGATCGGCATTACCGAGGATGGGTGCGAGATTTTCACGCTCAGCCCCGGGGGACTGCACAAACCGCCTTATTGAGGGGTCACCCCTCCCGTGCCGCCCTTACCGCCGCGCCGCCCGCAAAGGGCGCAATCGCCACCAGCACCAGGCTGATCGCGCCGCACAGGGCAATGCCGCTCGCCCCGCCGGTAGCCAGCGCGCCAGCACCGAAGATCAGGAGAGGCACCGCAAGCGGGATCAGCAGCAGCCCGGCCAGCGCCGCCCCGCCGCGCAGCCCCGCTGTCAGCGCGGCGATCAGCACGCCGATGGCGGCAAGGCCGGGCGTTCCCGCCAGCAGCCCCAGTTCCACCCGCGCCAGCGTATCGCCTCCGATCCCCAGCAGGGCGGAAGCGGGCAGCGCGGCCAGCATCAGCGGCGGGCCGAAACTCAGCCAGTGCGCCAGCACGCGGATGGTGATCACCAGTTCTTCGGCAATGCCGCGCAGTGCCCATTGATCGAAGCAGCCCTGTTCCAGGTCAGGCGCGACCAGCCGGTCCAGCGGCAGGATCGCGGCCAGCAACGCCGCCACCCAGATCACCCCGCCGCCGGTGCGGGCCAGCAGCGGGGCATCCGGTCCCACGGCGAAAGGAAACAGCATCGCCACCGCAAGGAAGAACAGCAGCGGCAGCAGCGGATTGCCGCGCCGCCCGCCCACCAGAAGGGCAAGGTCGCGCAGCAGCAACGGGGCGATCACGCCGGTCATGGTTGATATTCGCCAAGACTGATCCGCCGCGCGACGGGCAGATCGATCGGCTGGTGCGAGGCGATGATGCAGATGCCGCCACCTGCGCAGTGTGCGCCGATCAGCGTTTCGATCAGCGTCACCGCATCCCGGTCCAGCCCGTTAAGCGGTTCGTCCAGCAGCCATATGGGCGCGCCTTGGCCCAGCAGCCGGGCAAAGCCCGCGCGCTTCTTCTGGCCGGTCGAGAGGAAGCGGACCGGCACATCCCTCAGCGGGGCAAGGCCAAGCCGGGCGGCTTCATTGTCGGCCGGCCCATCCAGCCGCTGCCAGAAGCCCAGCGCCTTGCCCAGCGGCTGGTGCGGATCAAGCGCGGGGCGTTCGTCCAGCAGCGCGATTTCGCCGCCCTGGTCCACCTTTCCGGCAAGCGGGCGCAGCAGCCCGGCAAGGATACGCAGCAGGCTCGACTTGCCGATCCCGTTCGGCCCTGCGACATGCAGCGCGTCGCCGCTCGTCAGCGCGAAGGAGAGACCGCGAAACAGCAGCCGGTCGCCCCGCTGGCAGGCGATATCAGTCACGGCGAGGCGGCAGGCTTGCATCGTGGGTTGCGATAAGGGAAAGCTGCGGACCTGCCAAGGAGAGAGCCATGCCAGTGCGACGCCTGAGCGATGCCGAACGCGCCGCCGCGCTGCAGGGGCTACCCGGCTGGGTGCTGAGGGAAGATGGACTGGCGATTGTCCGCCACTTCACCTTTGCTGATTTCAGCGCGGCCTTTGGCTTCATGACGCGGGTTGCGCTGACTGCGGAGAAGCTGGATCATCACCCCGAATGGTCGAATGTGTGGAACCGGGTCGAAATCACCCTGACCACTCATGATGCGGGCGGGCTGTCGGCGCGGGACTTAGCGATGGCACGCGAAATTAACCAGCTCGTGCCAGCAGTCTGATCGACGCCCCTTGTTGCGCGAGAGACTCACGAAATGCATTTCTGGCCGATTGCCGGTATTGTCCTGGCGGTCATCAATCTGTGGACCATGTTGCGGTTCTGGCAGGACAAGTGCCGGGCCGTGCAGGGTCAACGACGCATTCCCGAAAGCGATCTTCTGGGGCTCGCACTCATCGGCGGCACGCCCGGCGCCCTGATCGCCCGTCAGATCTTCCGTCACAAGACCCGCAAGCAGCCTTTCTCGACCTGTCTCTTGCTGATTGGCGTGGTGCAACTGGGCCTGCTCGTTGGCGCCCTCTATCCTCGCTAGAGTGCCGGGTTGTCGTAACAATGCCAGGTGAAGATGGCCACGGCACCACGATGCGGTCGCCAGGCTTCGGCCATGGCGCGGGCCTGCTTCTCGTCTGGCCGTTCGGGCAAGGCGAAGATGCGATGCAGCCCGGCCTGCACACCCAGATCGCCCGCAGGCCAGATATCCGGCCGGCCTTCGGCGAAGAGCAGATAGATTTCAGCCGACCAGCGCCCGATTCCCTTGATCCGCGTGAGTTCGGCAATCGCTGCTTCGTCATCGGCGGGAAGCGAATCCAATTGGAGCGCGCCGCTCACCACCAGTTCGCACAGCGAACGAGCATAGCCCTGTTTCTGGCGCGAAAGTCCGCATCCGCGCAGGGCATCGAAATCGCTCGCAAGCAGTGCGTCGGGTGGCATGTCCGGCCCCAGCAGCGCTTCCAGTTTTGCCCAGACGGAGGCAGCGGCAGCCACACTGACCTGCTGGCCGACAATGGTGCGCAGCAAGGTCGTATAGCCGGTCGGGCGAATGCGTGGCTCCGGATATCCGGTGCGAGCAAGCGCCCGCGCAAAATCCGGCTCTTTTTCGGCAATGAATTCGAGTGATGCGTGAAGTTCGGTTTTCTGGATGCCCATCGCGCGTTCCGCTTGTCAAATCGATGATAACGGCTTAGCAGCCCGGCCCATTCCCTGACAGGCATAACTAGTTTTGAGGATGATGGTCGATGCCCAAGCTTATTGTAGTCAATCGCGAAGGTGAAGAAACGAGCGTTGATGCGGACAATGGCGTTTCCGTGATGGAAGCGATCCGTGACAACGGGTTCGATGAATTGCTGGCCCTGTGTGGCGGATGCTGCAGCTGCGCGACCTGCCACATTTTCATCGACCCGGCCTTTGCCGACAAGATGCCCGCGATGAGCGACGATGAAAACGACCTGCTCGACAGTTCCGATCATCGCAACGAAACCTCGCGCCTGTCCTGCCAGATCACCCTTTCCGATGATCTTGACGGGCTGAAGGTCACCATCGCACCGGAAGACTGAGACAGGGCAGGCCTGCCGCCTTTCGCGCAAATCCGTTGCGGAAGGCGGGATCAGGCCTTACTTCTCCCGTCATGACCGCACCGCTAGCCCGCAACAACACTCTCGACCTCATTGGCAACACGCCGCTGGTCTATCTCAAGGGGCCGAGCGAGGCCGCAGGCTGTGCGATTTACGGCAAATGCGAATTTGCCAATCCCGGCGCGTCCGTCAAGGACCGGGCGGCGCTGTGGATCGTGCGTGATGCAGAAGCGCGCGGCGAATTAAGGCCCGGCGGCACAATTGTCGAAGGGACCGCCGGCAACACCGGGATCGGGATTGCCCTGGTTGCAAATGCACTGGGCTATCGCACCGTCATCGTCATGCCCGACAACCAGTCCAAGGAAAAAATGGACACGCTGCGCGCGCTGGGCGCGGAACTGGTGCTGGTGCCGCCAACCAAATTCGCTGATCCGGCGCATTTCGTGCACACCTCGCGTCGGCTTGCCGAAGAAACACAAGGCGCTGTCTGGGCCAACCAGTTCGACAATATCGCCAACCGCAAGGCGCATATCGAATCCACCGCGCCCGAACTGTGGGAGCAGATGGAAGGCCAGATTGACGGTTTCACCTGCGCAGCAGGCACGGGCGGAACGGTGGCGGGCGTGGGTATGGGGCTGAAAAGCCTGGATGAAAAGGTCGCCATCGCGCTGACTGACCCGCATGGGGCGGCGCTCTACAGCTATTTCGCCACTGGCGAGTTGAAGGCTGAAGGTTCCTCGGTGGCTGAGGGGATCGGCCAGGGACGTGTGACCGCCAATCTCGAAGGCGCACCGATTGATACGCAATTCCGTATTTCCGACGAGGAAGGGCTGGAATGGGTGGCGCGCCTGTTGCGCGAGGAAGGGCTTTGCCTTGGCCTTTCGTCCGGCATCAATGTGGCGGGCGCGGTGGCGCTGGGCAGGCGGCTTGGCACAGGATCGCGGATCGCCACGATCCTGTGCGACACCGGCTTTCGCTATCTCTCGACGCTTTACAATCCCGAATGGCTGGAGGCGAAGGGTCTGCCGGTGTTCGATTGGCTGAAGGATGATTGAACGCACCGGCCCGTGCCGCGATTGACTGCGCCGCGCGATGCTATAGCTTCTCCGTCATGGTAGAAACACCATACACTGGCCTTCGCATGCCCGAAGACGAACTTGACCCGGCAGAGCCTGCATACAGCAGCGGGCGCGCCGAAGTGATGAAGCGTCTGCAGATCGGGCTGGTCGGGCTGGGCGCGATGCTGCTGATGGTGGCGCTGGCAAATGTGGTGATGGACCGCGCCAAGGAAAGCGATGCGACCACCGTGCCAGAAGCCGCAGCAACTGTGGAAGCCAAGCCCAGCACGCCTACCGTCGCCGACCCGCTGGTCGATGTGGGGGTGGTGCCAGAAATGCCCGCTGCCCCTGCTGCCGGGGCGGCCCCGCCAACAAAACCTGCGCGCACTGGAACGACAGGAAATGCGGCTCCGTAACGCCTGCCGGTCAGGTTGGCTTTGCTGCCTGTCGGTCCTGCTCATTCTCGCCAGTCCGGCCACGGCCCAACGGCGCGGGGGCGGTGAGGGGTGCGAACTTGGCCTGTTCGGCAGCCTGCCGATCTATTGGGGCGAGGCAACCGAACTCCCATCGCTGATTGCAGGGGCTGAGCCGCCCGGCTGGGTGCGGCAGGAACTGGAACGCCGTTACCACCTGCGGCTGCTGGACGTGCTTGGGCCATCGCAGGGCGCGGATACGCTGGCAGACATCCATTCCCTGCTTCTGGCGCAGCCGCGCGCGCTGTCCGGGGTCGAAAATGTCGCGCTGGACGATTGGGTGCGCGAGGGCGGGCGTCTGCTGCTGTTCGCTGATCCCATGCTGACCGCGCATAGCGATTTCGGGCTGGGAGACCGACGGCGGCCGCAGGATGTCGCGCTGATCTCCCCAATCCTGGCGCATTGGGGGCTGGAACTGCGGTTTGACGAAGATCAGCCAGGGTCCGAGCAACAGGTGCAATTGTTTGACCTGGCTTATCCGGTCGCCCTTGCGGGACATTTCGTCCGGATTGAATCGGCCGGAGAAAGTGCCGCCGCCGATACGCGATGTGAACTGCACGCCGTTGGCCTCGCCGCGCAATGCGCGATTGGCAAGGGCCGGGTGCTGATGATCGCCGATGCGGCCCTGCTTGACATTGCGCGCGGCGGGGCGGTGGCGGACAGGCAGTCTTTGGCTGCCGTCCTTGACCTGGCGTTTGCCGCGCCGCGCTGACGCGTCACAAGAATGGGTATTTTCGGGGAAATTGCGGGCGCCTGCTCATAGCGACTCCGGCGAGACTCGTTGAGTCGTTGAATTTCAAAGGTTTTGGTAAACACGAAAGTGTCATTCCCGAGTGTTTTCGGTCGCTGGCGCATGACTTGAAAGTACGATAAATCATATATTTACCAATTTATCCCGTGAAATCCCGCGATTTTCCCTTTTATCCCGGCAAATGCCGGGTTATGAGAAATCGCATCGGACATGAATTTCAGCCGCACTCCTTGGGGGGAGTGGACCGGTTGCGGGCGCGCGACCGAAACGGGGGAGGTTTGCGCCGGTTCGTGGCGGAATTTCAGGCGGGGGTTTTCAAGCGTGGCGGGTATGCAGCCGATTGGCTATTCGGGACAGGGCTTTTCGCTGAAAGGCGAAAAGGGCCGCTTCGTCCTGCCGCCCGCATTCCGCAAGGCCGTGCGCGAATCGAGCGAGGGGCGCATCCTCTGCCTCGCCAAGCATGATCGCTGGAATTGCCTGACCGGCTTCGGCCTTTCGCGCCATGCCGAATTCGCCGCCCAGCTTGAGCGTGAGGAGGATCTGGCGATCAAGCGCGGCGAGGATTTCGACCGCGATCTGCGTGCGATGCAGTTGTATGGTTTCGTTGAAGTGCCGTTTGACGACAGCGGCCGCTTCGTGATGCCGGAACATCTGGCGGAACTGGGTCAGCTTGACGCCGGGGTATATTTCCAGGGCGCGGGCAGTTTCTTCACCCTGTGGAACCCTGAAGAGCTTTATCGCATGGGTGCGGGCTGGGAAGGCGCGCAGGCCGCCTGCCGCAAGCTGCAGGCCGATACGCTGGACAAGGGGGGCAGGAAGTGACTGCACCCGGCGCACAGCAAGGCGCGGCTGGCGAAGCGCATATCCCGGTGCTGCTCGATGAAGTGATCGCCGCACTGGAGCCGCGCCCCGGCACCATTCTGGTAGACGCCACTTTCGGCGCGGGCGGATACACCCGCCGCCTGCTGGACGCGGGTGCTATCGTCCACGCTTTCGATCGCGACCCCGATGCGATCGCCGCCGGGCACGACTGGCCTGAAACGGCCGAAAATCCGCCCCGACTCGTGCTTCACCCGCGCCGCTTTTCCGAAATGGTCGCTGCCCTCGCCGAAGCGGGAATTGCCCGGGTTGACGGGATCGTGATGGATATCGGCGTGTCCTCCATGCAGCTCGATCAGGCGGCGCGCGGCTTTGCCTTTTCCTCGGATGGTCCGCTGGACATGCGCATGAGCCAGCAGGGGATGAGTGCCGCCGATTTCCTGAACGACGCCGATGAGGGCGATATCGCCGATGTGCTCTATCGCTATGGCGAGGAACGCCAGTCGCGCCGGGTCGCCCGGGCCATTGTTGCCGCGCGTCCGCTGGCGACCACGGGCGAGCTGGCCCATGTCGTGCGCAAGGCGCTGGGTCATCGCCCCGGCGCGCCCAAGGATCCGGCAACGCGCAGCTTCCAGGCCGTGCGCATTCATGTGAACGGCGAACTGGAGGAACTGGAAAGCGGGCTGCTGGCAGCTGAACATTTGCTGGGCGAGGGCGGACGCCTTGCGGTGGTGACCTTTCACAGTCTGGAGGACCGGATCGTCAAGCGCTTCCTGCGCGAGGCATCGGGCAGCCTCGCCGGGGCGTCGCGCCATGTCCCTGCCGCACACCCTGCGTTTGCCGCCACTTTTGCGGACACCCGCAAGCCCGTCCGCGCTGCCGACGCGGAAATCGCCCGTAACCCGCGCGCCCGTTCCGCCACCCTGCGCAGCGCCACGCGCACCGCCGCACCGGCGAGAAGGGAGGCGGCGTGATGTCTCCGCGCGGTTCCTTGCGTTCTGCCGGCTGGATTGCGGTGCTTGCAGCATGCGCCACGCTGTTCGTGGTGCTGACCTTCCGCGTCAACGCGGTGAAAAGCGAAGTCCGCCTTGCCGAACGGCGGATCGTTGCGCTGCAGCAGGAGAAGATGCTGCTGGAAACCGAGTTCGAGACTCGCGCCAGTCAACGGAACCTGTCCAACTGGAACGAGGTGGAATTCGGCTATCGCGCGCCGCGCGCCGCGCAATATCTGGAAAACGAACGTCAGCTTGCCAGCCTGGGAACGCCGCGCGCGGTGGGCGCGCCCGCCCCGATCCGCGTTGCCAGCGCGGAGGTGAGCGATGATGCTGCGCGATCGTTTCCGCGGATGGTCTCGCCCGTGACGGGTCAGGAGTTCGCGGGGGCAGGCACCATCGCCAGCGATATTCGCGCCACTGCCGCGCATGAACGCGCCAGCCTTTCCAGCCAGATCACGCGCAACGCGGCGCGGATCGTTCTCAAAGCCGGCATGGAGGCCGGCGAATGACCGCCATTACGGTGAGCTCCGCGATTTCAAGCGGGCGCAGCCAGCTCGTCAATACCCGCCAGCGATCGTTGATCATGGCGCGTTTGCGCGTGCTGTGGGTGCTGGCGGCGTTCGCGGTGCTGGCAGTCGCGGCACTGTTGCGGATCGCCTATCTGGGCGTGGTCGAGGATGCACCGCGCGGCATGTCGATGTACCAGTTGCTCCTGCCGCCGCGCGGGGAGATCGCTGATCGCAACGGGGTGCCGCTGGCGCGCGCGTTCCCGGCCTATTCGCTGTGGTACAACCCCGCCGCGCTCGACGATGGCGGCGCGCCCCTGGTCAAGTCGCCGCAGCAGGTCGCGCGGGAACTGGTGCGCATCTTCCCTGACATGGACGTCCATGATCTGACCAGGCGGCTCCAGAGCGGGCGCGCCGGCTATCTGCGCCGCCGCGTCCTGCCCGAAGACGCCAACCGGATTCAGGAAATCGGCGAACTCGCGCTGGAAATTCCGCAGGAAACCGAACGCTTTTATCCGCAGGGCTCAATGGCTTCGCATGTGCTGGGCTATGTGGCGGCGGACGGGCATGGCCGCGTCGGGATGGAAGCGGTACTGGACAAGGACCTGCTGGACCCGGCCAGGCGTGCGACCCCGGCTGTGCTCTCGCTCGACCTGCGCGTGCAGGGTGCGCTCGAAGAAGAACTGAAGAAGGGCATGCTGGCGACCGAGGCGGTGGGGGCAGCCGGTATCGTGCTGGATGTCGATACGGGCGAGGTGCTGGCGCTTGCCTCGCTCCCCGCTTTCGACCCGAACCGGATCGATGCTGAGGGCCAGCGCAACATGTTCAACCGGGTCACCAACCAGGTCTATGAACTCGGTTCGACTTTCAAGCCGCTGACGGTGGCTGCCGCCATCGATGCCGGGGTGGTTACCGATCTTTCGCGGCGTTATCAGGCGAACCGTCCGCTCGAAATCGGGGGGTTCCAGATCCGGGACAGCCACACGATCGGGGCCAGCCTCAACGTGCCCGAGGCGCTGATCCATTCATCCAATATCGTCACCGCGCAGATTGCCGATGCGCTGGGGGGCAAGGCGCTGAAGCGCACCATGTCGGACCTTGGCATGGACCAGCGGCCCTTTATCGAGCTGCCCGCGCGCGGGTTTCCGATCTGGGCCAGCGGTGACTGGCCCCGCCTGCGCACCATGACCGTCAGCTATGGCCACGGCATTGCCGTGACCCCGCTGCATCTTGCGTCCGCCTATGCGGCGATGGTCAATGGCGGCATCTGGCGTCCGGCCACCCTGCGCAAGGTTGAACCCGGCAAGGCGGCCAAGGGGCGGCGGGTATTCAAGGCATCGACCAGTGCGCGCATGAACCAGCTGCTGAGGATGATCGCGGTCTATGGAACGGGTCGCAACGCCGACGCGCCGGGTTTCAGGGTCGGTGGCAAGACCGGCAGCGCCGAAAAGCCGGGTGCGGGCGGTTACCGCCGCAGCACGCTGGTTTCGACCTTCGCCGCCGCCTTTCCGATGGATCGGCCGCGCTATGTGGTGATCGCCATGCTGGATGAGCCGAAGGGCACGGCGGCCAGTTCCTATCAACGCACCGCCGCCTGGAACGCCGCCCCGATCGTGGGCAAGGTGGTTCCCCGCATCGGACCGCTGCTGGGCATCAGGCCCGACGATACCCGCGATATCGACCTGTCCGACCTCAAGCCGCTGGTGCATGGGGGCGTCGAATGAAGCTGGCCGAACTGGCGGCGCGTGCGGGCATCCCGCTGGCCACCGGCGTGGACAGAGCTGTGTCGGGATTCGCGATCGACAGCCGCAAGGTCGCGCCCGGCAATGTCTTTGGCGCATTTCCCGGAAGCCAGGTCAATGGCGAGGATTTCATTGCATCCGCGATTGCCGCGGGTGCCGCGGCCATCGTGGCGAGGCCCGGCGCCACGGTGGGCGGCGGGGCGCTGCACATTGCTGACGAAGAACCGCGCCGTGCCTTTGCCCGGCTGGCGGCGGCGTTCTTTGCGCCATTCCCGGAAACTGTGGTGGCGGTAACCGGGACGAATGGCAAGACATCGACAGTTGAAATGACGCGCCAGATCTGGCGCATGGCGGGGCACCGCGCGGCCTCCATCGGCACGCTGGGCGTGACCACGCCTGACGGGTCTGAATATACCGGGCTGACGACGCCTGACATCGTCACTTTCCTGGCCAACATGGGCGGGTTGGCGCGCGAAGGCGTCAGCCATGTCGCTTATGAGGCGTCCAGCCATGGGCTGGCCCAGTTCCGCAGCGAAGGCCCGCCGGTGGCGGCGGGTGCATTCACTAATCTGAGCCGCGATCATCTGGATTATCACGGCACGATGGAAGCCTATTTCGCCGCCAAGATGCGGTTGTTCGACGAAGTGGTTGAGCGGGGAGGAGCCGCGGTGGTCTGCAGAGGGAGCGACTGGGCCAGCCGCGCTTGTGAACACGCGCGCCGGGGGGGATTGCGCCTGTTCACCGTGGGCGAGCAGGCGGAGGATATCTGCCTGCTCGCTCGCGCGCCAACTCAACTGGGGCAGACGCTGGAGATCGCCTATGGTGGCCAGCGGCTGAGCGTTTCGCTGCCGCTGATCGGCGGATATCAGGCCTCGAACGCGCTGGTCGCGGCGGGGTTGGCATTGGTAACCGGGGGCGAGGCCGGGCGGGTCTTCGATGCGCTGTCGCGCCTGCAACCGGTGCGCGGCAGGCTGGAACGTGCCGCAATCACGGCCAGCGGCGTTCCGGTTTATGTCGATTACGCGCATACGCCGGATGCGCTGGAAGCAGCGATCGATGCGTTGCGCCCGCATGTGTCGGGCCGGTTGATCGTCGTTTTCGGGGCGGGCGGCGATCGTGACCCGGGCAAGCGCGCGGCGATGGGCCAGGCGGCGGTGCGCGGTGGCGATCAGGTGATCGTGACGGATGACAATCCGCGCGGCGAAGATGCGGCCCTGATCCGTGCCATGGTGCTTGAGGGCGCACCGGGTGCGCAGGAGATTGCGGACCGGCGCGAGGCAATCGCGGCCGCGCTGGCGGCAGCCGGGGCGGGCGATATCGTCCTGATTGCGGGCAAGGGGCACGAACAGGGACAGATCATCGGACGCGGGCCGGACGCCCGTATCCTGCCGTTTGACGACGTGAGTGTAGCAAGGGAGTGTGCAGCATGAGTGCCAATCCGGCCATCCTTTCATGGCCCGCTGAAAGCCGGGACAAATGGCCGCTTGCGCTTTGGGATGCACCGGCGATTGCGGCCGCGACCGGCGGGCAGGCCAGCGGTGAATTTCAGTGCGCCGGGGTGGAAATCGATTCGCGCGATGTGAAGGAAGGGGACCTGTTCTTTGCGCTGCGCGGCGAGACCACGGACGGTCATCGCTTTCTGGATGCCGCATTCGCCAATGGCGCGGCGGCGGCCGTGGTTGACCGCCCGATCGCGCAGCCGCACGTGCTGGTCGCAGATACCACCTGCGCGCTCGAAGCGCTTGGCCAGGCGGCACGGGCGCGGATGGAAGGCACGGTCATCGGGGTCACCGGCTCGGTCGGCAAGACCGGTGTCAAGGAAGCGCTGTTTGCCGCGCTTGACCGGTCGAGCCGGGGTGCGGCGCATCGTTCAGTCAAGAGCTACAACAATCATGTCGGCGTTCCGCTCAGCCTCGCGCGGATGCCGGTGCGCTCGGCCTTCGGCATTTTCGAGATGGGCATGAATCACGCGGGCGAGATTTCGGCGCTGACCGCGCAGGTACGCCCGCATGTCGCGATAATTACCACCATCGCGCCCGCGCATATCGAAAATCTGGGCAGTGAAAAGGCCATCGCAGACGCCAAGGCCGAGATTTTCGAAGGGTTGCGGCGCGGCGGAACCGCCATCATCCCTGCTGACAGCCCGCATTACCAGCGGCTGCGCCGCCGCGCGGATGCACAAGGGGTGAAAGTGGTGTCCTTCGGCACCGCGCCGCATGCCGATGTCCGTCTGCTTGACAGCGTACCTGCCAGCAATGGCGGCTCGCTGGTCACTGCCGATATGGGCGACCGGCGGATATGTTACACCGTGGCCGCCGCGGGCGAACACTGGATCGCCAATTCGCTGGCAGTCATGGCGGCAGTGCGCGCCGCAGGCGGCGATCTGGGGGCAGCCGGTCTGGCGCTGGCGGAGATGGCCGGGCTGGCCGGGCGCGGCGCACGGATTCGCGTTGATCTGGGCAATGGCCGCAGTGCGCTGATGATCGATGAAAGCTACAACGCCAATCCCGCATCAATGCGCGCAACCCTTGCCCAGCTTGGCCAGACCGAGGCACGGCGCAGGATCGCGGTGCTCGGCGCGATGAAGGAACTGGGCGATTTCACGCCCGGCTTTCACGCCGCTCTGGCTGAACCGCTGGTGGCGAGCGGAGCCGAGTTTGCAGTGCTGGTGGGCGAGGAAATGGATTCCCTCGCGCGCGAACTGGGGAAAGTGAGCGATTCCGCGCTTGGCAAGGCGATTCGCTTCGCCCATTGCCGGGATACCGGCGAAGCCATCCGCGCGCTTGACGAATTCGGGCTGGAAGATGGCGACACTGTGCTGGTCAAGGGCTCCAATTCGGTGGGGCTGGGCCGGCTGGTCGCCCGTTTCTCAGCCAAGGAGGGCTGATGCTCTATTTCATCGCGCAGTGGCTGGAATTTGAAGGTCTGAGCCGGCTCATCGGATACCAGACCTTTCGCGCCGGTGCGACATTGATGACCGCCCTGTTCATCGGCCTGCTGATCGGCCCCCGCTTCATCAGCATGCTGCGGGTGCGCCAGGGCAAGGGGCAGCCGATCCGCGATGACGGGCCGAAAACCCATCTAGCGAAGAAGGGCACACCCACCATGGGCGGGCTGATGATCCTGGTTTCGCTGGTGCTGGCCATGCTGCTGTGGATGGACCTGCGCAGTCCCTTCGTCTGGGCCTGCATGGCCGTGACGCTCGGCTTCGGGATGATCGGTTTTCTTGACGACTATGACAAGGTGCGCAAATCCAGCCACAAGGGTCTATCGGGGCGGGTTCGCCTGCTGGCGGAATTTGCGGTGGCGGGGGTCGCCTCATGGATCATCGTCAGCCAGATCAGCACCAATCTCTATGTGCCCTTTCTCTCGGGCTGGGTGATACCGCTCGGTCCCTTTTACTATGTGTTCGCGGCCTTTGTGATCGTCGGGGCGGGCAATGCGGTCAATCTGACTGACGGGCTGGACGGGCTGGCGACCATGCCGGTCATCATTGCTGCCGGTACTTTCGCGATCATCGCCTATCTGGTCGGGCGGACTGACTATTCGACTTATCTCGGCATTCCCTATGTCCCGCGCGCCGGTGAACTGGCCATTTTCTGTGCGGCGATCATGGGGGCCTGCCTAGCCTTCCTGTGGTTCAACGCCCCCCCTGCCGCCGTCTTCATGGGCGATACCGGCAGCCTTGCGCTGGGCGGTGCGCTGGGGGCGATCGCGGTGGCCTGTCACCATGAAATCGTGCTGGCGATCGTGGGCGGCCTGTTCGTGCTGGAGGCGGCATCGGTCATCATCCAGGTGTTCTTCTTCAAGCGCACCGGCAAGCGCGTGTTTCGCATGGCGCCGATTCACCATCATTTTGAGCAGCTTGGCTGGGCGGAATCGACGGTGGTCATCCGTTTCTGGATCGTGGCCATAGTGCTGGCCCTGCTGGGACTGGCGACGCTGAAGCTGCGATGATCCTCTCTCCCGCCTTCTCCGGAAAACGGTTTGCCGTGCTGGGGCTGGCCCGTTCGGGCATGGCTGCGGCGGAAACTCTGATCCGCAGCGGCGCGCAGGTAACTGCGTGGGACCGGGAGGAGGCGCCGCGCACCGCGCTGGCCGGGCGGGCCGACATTGCCGATCCGGCGGTGATCGAACTGTCTGGTTTCGATGGCGTGGTGGTTTCGCCCGGCGTTCCGCTCAACTCCCATCCCGTGGCTGCGAATGCGCGTGCGGCGGGCGTACCGATCATTGGCGATATCGAACTTTTCGCGCAGGCACGGGCCGATTTGCCATCGCACCGTGTCGCCGGGATAACCGGGACGAACGGGAAGTCGACCACCACCGCGTTGCTTCACCATATCCTCGAATACGCCGGCATTCCTTCGATGATGGGCGGGAACATCGGCCTGCCGGTACTAGCGGAAGAGCCGCTGGCGGCGGGCGGGGTCTATGTGCTGGAACTGTCCAGTTACCAGATTGATCTTACGCACAGTCTCGATTGCGAGGTTGCCGGGTTGCTGAACATTACGCCCGATCATCTCGACCGCTATGCCGGGTTTGCCGGTTATGCCGCGTCGAAGGGGCGGCTGTTCGCGATGCAGGGCGCCAGTCATTTCGCGGCCTTCGGCTGCGCGGATGATGCAACCAGTGCGATTTACAGGGCCGAAGCCGCGCGGCGCCTTGCCGGGATGGCCGTCTGCCTTGAGCCGGATAGCTATGCCGCCATGCAGGCGGACTGGTTCTCGCTTCAAGGCCCGCACAATCTGCAGAACGCAGCCATGGCCATCGCTCTGGCCGAGGCGCTGGGCGTGACCGAGCAGCAATGGCGGCCCGCGCTGGCGAACTTTCGCGGCCTTGCCCATCGCATGGAGCGGCTGTGCACGGCCAACGGTGTCCTGTTCATCAATGACAGCAAGGCAACCAATCCGGCTTCCACCGCGCCCGCGCTCGCTGCGTTTCCGCCCGATCCCGACCCGCGCATTCACTGGATTCTGGGCGGGCTGCCCAAGGGTGACGACCTGGGCGAATGCGCCAGCCATCTGGGCAATGTTGCCGCCGCTTATACGATTGGTGAAGCCGGGCAGCGGTTTGCCGAATTGCTGGAACAGGCGGTGCCGGTGCAGCGATGCGAAATGCTGGCTGAAGCGGTGAATCGCGCGCTTGCCGCGGTCCGGCCCGGTGATGTCGTGCTGTTTTCTCCTGCCTGCGCCAGTTTTGACCAGTTCCGCGATTACGAGGCGCGCGGCGATTGCTTTCGCCAGCTTGTATCCGTGCTTGTCGGCGGCAGTTGCGCGGCGGATATTGAGCGGGGACGGTCGGCGGCATGACGTCCAGTTCGCCCTCCTTCATCCCCGGCCCGACCAGTCATGCGCGCCGCGGCCATGTTCCGCGCCAGAGCCGCAGGGCGGAATTGCGGATCTGGTGGCGCGAAATCGACCGCGTGCTGCTGGCGCTGGTGCTGATCGTCATGGCTATGGGCACGCTGGCGGTGGCGGTTGCCTCCCCGGCGAGCGCGGACCGGCTGTCCAATGCCGCCGAACGCCTGCCCGACCTTTATTTCCTCTGGCTTCATCTGCGCTGGCAGGCATTGGGCCTGCTGGCCCTGCTCGCGGCATCCGCCTTGCCCAAGGACATGGCGCGCCGTGCCGCCATATTGCTGGCGATGGCAATGGTCATCGCGCTGGTGCTGGTGCCTCTTGTTGGTCAGGAAGTGAACGGTGCGCGCCGCTGGCTCAGGCTGGGCGTGGCTTTTCAGCCCTCCGAATTCCTGAAGCCCGCCTTTGCCGTAGCTCTGGCCTGGATCCTTTCGTGGCGGCTGCGCGATCCCAATCTCCCGGTGCTGGCGATCAGCGGCGCGGCGATGGCGCTTGTTGCCGGCCTGCTGATGGCGCAGCCCGATTTCGGATCGACAGTGCTGTTCTTCGGTGTCTGGTTCGTGCTGGTGCTGCTGGCCGACTTGCCTGTCCAGCGCCTTGCCTGGCTGGTCGGGGCGGGGATGGCGGCACTGGCGTCGGCCTATCTGTTCTACGAAAACGCCCGTCACCGCATCGATGCTTTTCTGGGTGGCGGCACCGCCTTCGACCAGGTTGACCTGGCCAGTCGTACCCTGCTGGGTGGTGGCTGGACGGGCACCGGCATGTTTCTGGGCACACGCAAGATGTCACTTCCCGAAGCGCATACCGATTACATCTTCTCGGTCATTGGCGAGGAGTTCGGCCTGCTGAGCTGCGGCTTGATCGTGCTGCTCTATGTCGCGATCATTGCCCGCGTGCTGGTCCGGCTGGTGGAGGAGGAGGATCTTTTCACGATCCTTGCCGCCACCGGCCTTACCGCACAGATCGGCGGGCAGGCGTTCATCAACATCCTCGTCAATCTGCAACTGTTCCCGTCCAAGGGGATGACTCTGCCGCTGATCAGCTATGGCGGTTCATCAACCGTCTCGATCTGCATGACCGTGGGGTTCCTGCTGGCGATCACGCGCCGCAATCCCTATCTTGCCCGCGAAACTTTTGACTGGCGCGAAATTCTTCAGCGCAAGGGAGACGCCCGTTGAGCGCCGTCAACCGCCACTATGTCCTTGCCGCCGGGGGAACCGGGGGCCATCTGATCCCGGCATTCGCCCTGGCGCAGGAGCTGATGGCACGCGGCCATCATGTGGCGCTGATAACGGACGAACGCGGCGCAGCCATTCCGGGCAAGCCAGAGGCGCTGACCGCGCATGTTCTGCCTGCCGGGCGGCTGACGAAGAACCCGCTCAGCTGGGTCGGTGGCACCCGCGCCATTCTGCAGGGGCGCCAGATGGCGCTGCGCCTGTTCGAAAGCTTTGAACCCAGTGCCGTGGTCGGCTTTGGCGGTTACCCGGCGTTGCCTGCTCTGCTGGCGGCGACCTCTGCCGGTATTCCCAGTCTGGTGCATGAACAGAACGCCGTGCTGGGCCGGGTCAACCGTCTGCTGGCGCGGCGCGTGAACGTGATTGCCACCGCCTATCCCGATGTGGAACGGCTCGATCCCAAATTTTCAGGCAAGGTGCATCTTGTCGGCAACCCGGTGCGGGGCGAAGTGCTGGCGCTGCGTGACCAGCCTTTTCCCCCGTTTACCGAGGAAGGGCTGCTGCGCGTGCTGGTGACTGGCGGAAGTCAGGGCGCAAGGGTGCTGTCGGAAGTGGTGCCTGATGGGCTGGCGATGCTGCCTACCGCGCTGCGCACGCGCCTCCAGGTGACGCAACAATGCCGCGTGGAAGATCTCGACGCGGTGCGCGCGCGCTATGCCGGGCACGATATTCCTGCTGAGCTGGGCACTTATTTCGAGGATATGGCGAGCAGGCTGGCCGATACTCATCTGTTCATCGGGCGCGCGGGCGCTTCGACCATTGCCGAACTGACGGCAGTCGGCCGCCCCGCGATACTGGTTCCGCTACCAATCGCAACGGACGATCACCAGTCTGCCAATACGGCCGAGATTACCCGTGCGGGCGGCGCGCGGGCGATCCGGCAGGACCGGTTTACCGGCAAGGAACTGGCCAAGCAGATTCTTGCCATGGCGCAGCATCCCGAAACGCTGGCCAATGCGGCTCATGCGGCCTGGAATTGCGGACGGCCCAATGCGGTGCGCGACCTTGCCGATCTGGTCGAAAGCTTCGGCGGGGCACCGCTGATGGATGTGATCCGCATGCAGGGTGAAGCCGTACGCCCTTCCGGGCGTGAGGCGCTGGCGCGTGAAGGTGGCCGGTCATGAAGGGCGTCGCCACTGACATCGGCACAATTCATTTCGTCGGCATTGGCGGCATCGGCATGTCCGGCATCGCCGAGGTGATGCATAATCTGGGTTACAGTGTGCAGGGCAGCGACATCGCCGAAAGCGTTTCGGTGGAGCGGCTGCGCGCTCGCGGCATTCCGGTGCACATCGGGCATGCCCGGGAAAATGTTGATGGTGTTGCCGTGGTGGTCACCTCGACCGCAGTGAAACGCGACAATCCCGAAGTCGCCGCCGCCCTGGAAAACCGTGTGCCGGTGGTGCGCCGCGCGGAAATGCTGGCCGAACTGATGCGGCTCAAAAGTACGGTTGCAGTGGCGGGAACGCACGGCAAGACAACGACGACGTCCATGATTTCCGCACTGCTTGATGCGGGTGGGGTTGATCCGACCGTCATCAATGGCGGCATCATCGAAAGCTACGGGTCCAACGCGCGGCTGGGCGCGAGTGACTGGATGGTGGTGGAAGCGGACGAAAGTGACGGCAGCTTCCTGCGGCTCGATGGCACAATTGCGGTAGTCACCAACATCGATCCCGAGCATCTTGACCATTACGGCAGCTTCGATGCGGTGAAGGAAGCCTTCGTCGAATTCATTGAAAACGTGCCGTTCTATGGGGCGGCGGTGTTGTGCATCGATCATCCCGAAGTGCAGGGCGTGATCTCCAGGGTCAGGGACCGCAGGGTCATCACCTATGGCTTTTCGGCACAGGCCGATGTGCGCGGCGAAAGGATCACACCGTCTGCGGGCGGCAACGGATTTGACGTTGTGGTGCGCGAACGCGATGGCAGCCACCGCCGGATCGAAGGCATCGTGCTGCCAATGCCGGGGCGGCACAATGTCCAGAATGCGCTGGCGGCCATTGCCGTGGCGATCGAGATGGGCTGCGACGATGCGGTTATCCGCTCAGGCTTTGCCAAGTTCGGCGGGGTCCGCCGCCGCTTTACCCGCGTCGGTGAAGTGGCGGGAGCCACCATCATCGATGATTATGCGCATCACCCGGTCGAAATCCGCGCCGTTCTGGCCGCCGCGCGCGAAGCGGCGCAAGGCCGGGTGATCGCGGTGGTCCAGCCGCATCGCTACACCCGCCTGCGCGACCTGATGGACGAGTTTCAGAGCGCGTTCAACGATGCTGACATCGTGTTTGCCGCACCTGTCTATCCCGCCGGCGAACAGTCGATCGAGGGGGTGGACGCGGCTACGCTGGTTGCAGGGCTGAAGGCGCGTGGCCATCGCGCGGCCAGTGCCATTGCCGGACCGGAAGAACTGGCGCGCCTGCTTGCGGACGAGCTGAATGCTGGCGACATGGTGGTCTGTCTGGGGGCGGGCGACATCACCAGATGGGCGGCCGGGCTGGCCGCTGCGATCAGCGCTTTCCGGGAGGCAGGGGCATGAGTGTGGGCCAGTATGGCGACTGGCAGATGCGAGGCGAAAGCGTCGCGCCCGGCGCGATTGCGGCCGCTCGGGTTCGCGGCAAGCTGACCGAGGGCGCGCCGCTGGCGCCGCTGGTCTGGTTCAAGTCGGGCGGCGCAGCGGACTGGCTGTTCGAACCCGCCGATGTTGAGGATCTGCGCGCATTTCTTGGCGAGCTGGGCGGCACCGTCCCGGTGATGGCGCTGGGTCTGGGCTCCAACCTGATCGTGCGTGACGGCGGTGTGCCGGGCGTGGTCGTCCGCTTGGGCAAGCCATTCGCCGGCGTGGAGGCGGAGGATGCCGTCACCCTTCGTTGCGGCGGCGGGGCGAGCGGCATTTATGTGTCTTCGCGCGCGCGAGATGCAGGGATCGCCGGCATGGAATTCCTGCGCGGCATACCCGGCACGGTGGGCGGTTTCGTGCGAATGAACGGCGGCGCCTATGGCCGCGAAGTGGCTGACATACTGGTCGATTGCGACGTGGTCATGCCCGATGGCAGCCTGATTACCCTGCCCGCCTGTGATCTTGGGTTCTCGTATCGCCATTCCGCATTGCCCGATGGTGCGATCGTGGTGGCCGCGCGGTTTCGCGGTTCGCCTGGCGATCCACGCGCGATCGGTGCGGAAATGGACCGGATCGCCGCGGCGCGCGAGGAAAGCCAGCCGCTGCGCAGCAAGACGGGTGGTTCGACTTTCAAGAACCCGGAAGGGGACAAGGCGTGGCGGCTGGTTGATGCGGCGGGCTGTCGCGGGCTCGCTCTGGGCGGAGCGCAGGTGAGCGAGAAGCACACCAATTTTCTGATAAATACGGGCGATGCCTGCAGCGCCGATATCGAAGCGCTGGGCGAAGAGGTGCGGCGCCGGGTGCAGGCAAGCCAGGGCATCGATCTCCAGTGGGAAATTCAGCGGGTGGGAAGGCCTTGAGCGGATTGTCGAAACTTCATGTTGCCGTGCTGATGGGTGGCTGGTCCAATGAACGGCCCGTTTCATTGATGAGCGGGGAAGGCGTGGCCAGGGCGCTGGAAAGTCGCGGACACAAGGTGACGCGCATCGACATGGGACGCGATGTGGCTGCACGCCTGGCCGAAGCTGCGCCTGATGTGGTTTTCAACGCGCTGCACGGGGTGCCGGGCGAAGATGGCAGCGTGCAGGGTATGCTTGACCTGATGGGCTTGCCTTACACTCATTCGGGGCTTGCGACCTCGGTCATCGCGATTGACAAGGAACTGACCAAGCAGGCGCTGGTGCCGCACGGCATCCCGATGCCGGGCGGGCGGATTGTGGCCAGCGAGGAACTTTACAATGAGGATCCTCTGCCGCGCCCCTATGTGCTGAAACCGGTCAATGAGGGGTCATCGGTGGGCGTCGCCATCGTTACCGAGACCAGCGATTGCGGCAACCCCATCCGTCGTGATGCAAACGGGCCCTGGCAGGAATTTGCGCAGCTTCTGGCCGAACCTTATATTCGCGGGCGTGAATTGACCGTGGCGGTGATCGCCGGGCCGGACGGCGCGCGGGCGCTGACCGTGACTGAACTGGTGCCGAAATCGGGCTTCTACGATTTCGAGGCAAAATATACCGACGGCATGACTGAACATGTGTGCCCCGCCAGCATCCCGGAAGAGATCGCCGCCGCCTGCATGGACTATGCGCTGCGCGCGCACCGGATTCTGGGTTGCAAGGGCACCAGCAGGTCCGATTTCCGCTGGGACGACGAACGCGGCGTGGACGGCATTTACCTGCTCGAAACCAATACCCAGCCGGGTATGACCCCGCTCAGCCTCGTGCCGGAACAGGCCAGATATTGCGGCATGGACTACGCCGATCTGGTCGAAGCCATCATTGCCGATGCGCTGGCCGGGCGGGATCCGGCGGGGGGCGCGGCATGAGCCATACGATCAAGCGCAAGGGCCGCAGCGTGCGCCGTGCGGCCGCAGCCAGGGGCACGGCGCGCAAGGTCGACAAGGCCAGGCGCAGCACCGGTTCCGTGCTCGACCTGGCGATGCGCTGGTCGCCATTCACCGAAGAACAGCTGCACCGCATCTTCCTGGCGATCATTCTTGGCGCCGCCGCCGCGCTGGCATGGCTGGTCGCGAGCTTCGCCGGGGTTCCGGCGCTGGCCAACCGGCAGTTGGCGATCTTTGCCGCTGATGCCGGGTTCGAGGTGCAGCGCGTGGAGGTGCGCGGCGTCGAACGGATGAACGAGCTCAAAGTGTACGAGCGCGTTCTGGGCCAGCGTGACCGCGCGATGCCGCTGGTCGATGTCGAGGCGCTGCGTCGCGACCTGTTGTCGCTCAGCTGGGTCAGCGATGCGCGCGTCTCGCGCCAGCTGCCTGATACGCTGGTCGTCGATATCGTCGAGCGCGAACCGCATGCGGTGCTGCAAAAACCCGGCCGGCTGGTCTTGATTGATCGCACGGGCCACGAACTTGAACCGGTCTCGGCCGCCAATGCCAAGGGCATGTTGCATGTTTCCGGCCCGGGCGCGGCGCGGCAAGTGGAGGCGCTGGCCCGGCTGCTCGATGCCGCCCCGGCCCTGCGCCCGCAGGTGAGTGCGGCCGAATGGGTCGGTAACCGCCGGTGGAATCTTACTTTCAGGACCGATCAGGTGCTGGCGCTGCCACAGGGTGAAAAGCAATCTGGATCCGCGCTGGTGTCCTTTGCGCGGCTGGACGGTGTCAACCGGCTGCTTGGCGGCAAGGTGGCGACATTCGACATGCGCGCGCCGGATCGCATCTACATGCGCATCCCAGGCCGCGCGCAGGAAGAGCTGAAGGCTGCGCAGGCAGCCAAGGAATAGGAGCAGGAAAATGGCCTCACCACCCAAGATTTCCCGCCTGTTCGGTGCGGTAAACATCGGCTCTTTTCGCGTTTCGGCGATGGTTGCCGGGCTTTCCGAAACCGGTGAAATCGTGGTGCTTGGTTCGGGTCACCGGGCCTCGCAGGGGGTCAAACGCGGTTATGTGACTGACATGGCTGCGGCAACCTATGCTGTGCGCGACGCGATCGAACGGGCGGAACGCATTGCGGGCACCAGCGTTTCGGACGTCTGGGTAGGCTGCACCGGCGCCGGGCTGTCGAGCAAGATCGAACGCGCCGAAATCGACATTGGTGGCCAGCGTATCGACACTGCGGATATCGAACAACTGCTGCTCTCGGCGCGCGATGCGATCCGTCCGGACGGGCGCACGGTGCTGCATGCACAGCCTGCGCATTACACGCTCGACGGCGCGCATGGCGTCGCTAACCCGCGCGGGCTACATGCCGAGGTACTGGGCGTGGATATCCATGTCATGCTGGCCGAAGGCGCGCCCATCCGCAACATTACCGAAGCCGTGCAGAACGCGCATCTGGATGTCGAAGGGGTGGTTGGTTCGGCAGCGGCGACGGGCCATGCCTGCCTGACCCCGGAAGAACGCGAACTGGGCGTGGCGCTCGTGGAAATCGGCGGGGAAGTTACCAGCGTTTCCCTGCATATGGCGGGCATGCTCGTTGGCCTGAAGACGATTCCCATGGGATCGGCAGAGATCACGGATGCCATTGCTTCAGCGTTCGGGATTCGCCGTTTTCAGGCTGAGCGGCTGAAATGCGTTTCGGGTTCGGCTATCGCCAGTCCCACCGACCATCGCGAGATGATTCCGGTCAACGGACCGGGCGATGGCCAGGAAGGGCCGGTGGCGCGTCATGCGGATGATCGCAACCGCATTCCCCGGGCCGAGCTGATTTCGGTCATCACTGGTCAGCTTGATCATCTGATGAAGGAAATTTCATGCGAATTGAAGGAGATGGGCTATGCGGGGCCGCGCGGCCAACAGGTCGTGCTGACCGGCGGGGGTGCGGAACTGGCGGGGATCGCCGATTACGCGCAGAATGCCCTCGGCAAACCGGTGCGGATCGGGCGCCCGCCCGCGCTCAAGGGCTTGCCCGAAGCGCATTCCGTGCCGGGCTTTTCGACCCTTGCGGGGCTGGTGCTCTATGCCGCGGCAGACCCGGTGGACATCCGCACGATCCATTCCAACGTGCAGCAGACGATCCGGCCTACGGGCCTCGCCCTGGCGGGGCGGGTTTACCGCGCGCTTAAGGAATATTTCTGAAATGCATGATATGCATTCGCCCCTATCACCAGCCTTGTGGAAAAGGTGGTTAACCTTGCGTTGGGTGGATTCACTTTTTGGCAAAAGTCGCCTTAACTGTCCTATTAACGTCTTACGCCTCGCGGAGAGAGCACCATGAGCATCAATATCGGCCCCCCTTCGGTTGAAGAATTGCGCCCTCGCATCACCGTTATCGGTGTGGGCGGGGCGGGCGGAAACGCCATTGCCAACATGATCCAGGCCGAAATCGAAGGCGTGGATTTCATCGTGGCCAATACGGATGCGCAGGCGCTGAATACCTCGCCCGCCGAATTGCGTATCCAGCTTGGGCCAGACATTACGCAGGGCCTGGGCGCCGGTTCGCGCCCCGAAGTGGGTCGTGCGGCTGCTGAAGAGACAGTTGAAGAGGTTGAACGTGCACTTGACGGTGTGAACATGGTGTTTATCGCCGCAGGCATGGGCGGGGGTACCGGTACGGGTGCGGCTCCGGTCATTGCCGAGGCGGCGCGCCGCAAAGGGGTGTTGACCGTAGGTGTGGTGACCAAGCCGTTTCTGTTCGAAGGGACGCGCCGGATGCGCGCCGCCGAACAGGGTATCGAGGAGCTGCAGAAGCATGTCGACACGCTGATCGTCATTCCCAACCAGAACCTGTTTCTGGTGGCGAAGGCGGAAACCACCTTCAAGGAAGCGTTCCAGCTGGCGGACGAGGTGCTGCAGCAAGGCGTTCGTTCGATCACCGACCTGATGGTCATGCCTGGCCTCATCAATCTCGACTTTGCCGATGTTCGCTCGGTGATGGGTGAAATGGGCAAGGCGATGATGGGTACGGGCGAGGGCGAGGGCGAAAACCGCGCGCTCCAGGCGGCCGAACATGCCATTGCGAACCCGCTGCTGGATGGGGTTTCGATGCAGGGCGCCAAGGGGGTCATCATTTCCATCATCGGCGGCGAAGACATGAAGCTGCTCGAAGTGGATGAAGCCGCTAATCACATTCGCGAACTGGTCGATCCCGAAGCGAACATCATCTGGGGGTCGGCTTTCAATCCCGATCTTCAGGGCCGAATTCGCGTTTCGGTGGTGGCGACCGGCATCGATCAGAGTGTAGTGTCGGCAGAGGAAAGCCCCCGCGCGCTCAATCTTTCCGCGGGCCGTGCGCCAAAGCGGCCGGTTCTGCCCCTGCCGACTGAGGCGGAACTTGCCGAAGACGTTTCCGATGTCGGCACAGCTTACGAGTCGGAGGCCGCGCCGGCGCCCGAACCGCAGCCCTATGAACCGGCGATTGCGACGGGCATGCCCGCCCCTGCCGATGACGATGGCTATGGCCACACTGCGCATGATGCAGGCTATGGCGACGAAGACGCGGAAGACGAGGATGAAGGCGGAGCGGCGGAACCTTTCGAACTGTCTCTAGAACTCAGCGGCGACGATGAGGAAGAAGAGTATGACGAGGACGAGATCGGCCGTGAAGACGGCACCGCATCGCTCGCCGGTATCGGCAATGACGGTCTGCTCAAGGATGCAGACCGGCTGGCCGAAGATGATGCGCCCCTGTCGCCCATGAGTGGCCGCCGCCGTGGGCTCCTTACCGGTGCTGGCGAAGCCGCACCTGCGGGTGACGCTTCCGGTGGCGGGGCAAGCGCCTCGCCAGCGGTCGGCAGCACCCTGTTCGAACGCATGGCCAATTTTTCCCGCTCGACCCGTGAACCCGATGAGGACGAGGAGGAAGGCGATGAGGAGAGCGGTTCCGCGCTCAATATCCCCCGGTTCCTGGGGCGTCAGAACAACCAGTAAGCGGACCCGGCGGCCGGGCGACGCCGGTTGACGGCGTTCGCCTGCCGTTCAGGTGAATGGACCTAGAAATGTGTTGGTCAGAGATCGGGTCGCTTCCTCCCATGCCGGGCATGTGCGACTGATCGCTTTGCGAACAGCTGAGAGGAACCTGGCCTTGCCCGCCAAAACCCGATTTTGCAACGCTCTGGCTTTCGCCATCTGGGGTTCCCTGTCCATCGCGCATTCCGCGTGGGCGCAGGGCGCGGGGTCTGTTCCGGTGGTTCAGCCATTGCCGCCACCGCAGGTTGCGGATCTGAATGGCGCGCTGCGACGGCTGGCAAGCAACCCCCAGGATGTGACCGCGCTGATTGATGCCGGTCATGCCTCGCTCGCGCTCGATGATGTCGATGCGGCAGTCGGTTTCTTCAGCCGCGCTGAAAACCTCGCACCTGGTGATCCGAAAGCAAAGGCAGGGCTCGCGGCGGCCTATGTGCGCAGCGAAAATCCCTATGACGCGATCCTGCTGTTCGAACAGGCGCAACAGGCCGGGGCCAGCCTGAACGACGTTTCCGCAGATCTCGGGCTTGCCTATGATCTGGTCGGTGCGAATGAGCAGGCACAGGCCTATTACCGCAACATCCTGTCGCGCGGCGCAGATGCGGAAGTTGCGCGAAGGCTGGCGGTCAGCCTTGCAATCACTGGTGATCGCTCCGGGGCGGAGGCGGCGCTGCGCCCCCTGCTGGAGCAGCGCGATCTCGCGGCCTATCGCGTCCGCGCATTTGCGCTGGCGATCATGGGCGATGCCAAGGGTGCGCTGGAGATCGTCAACGCGGTCATGCCGGCCGAAATGGCCGGAAAACTTGCGCCCTATATGCGTTACATGCCGCGCCTTACGCCTGCACAACAGGCAGCGGCGGCGAATTTCGGCCATTTCCCGCGCACCGCCGACATCGGCCGCGATGATCCCCGGGTCGCTCGTTTCCAGGGCAAGGCCATTTCGCCGCGCGGTGTCGATTCTGCACTCGTCCCGGTGGGTGAACTGCTGGGCAAAGGCGCGATTGCCGATGCTGTCGTGCCGAAGGCTAAGAAGAAGAAAGACAAGGCAAAGCCGCTCCAGGATGCGGCACTCGTTGCAAATGCTTCACCGGCGCCTGTTTCCCCGCCCCCGCCGCCGCCCCCGCCCTCGCGTGTGGCCACTCAGGATGCCGCGCCGGTCGCGCGGATCGAACGGCTCGAACAAGCGGCAGCGCAGGCCCCGGCTGCCGCCAATCCATTGGCTCGACCTTCATTTTCCGCCATTTCCGCGGCGCAATCCGGGGCCGGGCAGGACCGGTCGGAACCCGCACCGCAACCCCGACCGCCCCAGGCCCAACCGCCCCAGGCTCAACAACCCCAGATGGGGCCGGTCCCAACCCCGTCCTTCGATCTGGCCGGTGTGGACGGAAGCCGCAGGGTCGAACCCGCCGCTGCCTTGCCAGCACAGCCGGACGTGGCGGCAGCGGTCTCCGCGCCGCTCGCCAGCATCGAGGCCGTCCCGACGGTTGAGACCCCGGCAGCGACCGCCAGTGTTGCACCGGCATCTGCGCCGCAGCCTTCGGCGGAACCTGCGCCAGCGCCCAGCGTTGCGGATGCTTTTGCCGATTTTGCCGTGCCTGCAGCGCCTGTGCGGCCAGTCGCCGCCGGTGCGGTCGATATCACCCGCATCAAGCCCAAGCGGGAAGAACCGCCTGCGCCCAAGGTCGACGAAAAACCCAAGCCGCCCGCGCACCCCAGCCGGGTCTGGGTTCAACTGGCGACCGGGCGTGATCTCAAGGCGCTGGGGTTCGACTGGCGGCGTTTCACCCGGCAGGCGGCTGATCCACTTAAGGGGCGCAAGCCCTTCTACACCCGCTGGGGTCAGGCAAACCGCCTGCTGACTGGCCCGTTCGATGCGCTCGCCGCGGCGACGGCCATGGTGAAGAAGCTGAAGGATGCGGGGGTCGATTCCTTCACCTTCACCAGTGATGAAGGGCAGGAAATCAGCCCGCTCGGTTCTGCGAAGTGAGGCGGCGGAGCTGTTTCCAGCGCTTTTTCACAGCTTTTGAACAGGCTTGTCGAGTTTTGCCCAATGCCGCCACCCCGCTCCATTGCGCCGCAGGGCGCTGCGGGCGCATCGATGCGGACATGAGATCGATAACAGGGCCTGCGGGATGAGAGTGAACGAGCCGGAATTTGAACGGGATGACGATGCCGCGCCCGTCGATATGCTCGTCTCGTTGTTCGAGGCGCGCGGATGGCCTTGCGAATATGTCGCTGATGACGAGATTTCCGGCGAAATCCAGGGTAGCTGGGCCAATTACCAGCTGCGCGGTATCTGGCGCGCGGACGATCATGTGCTGCAGCTCCTGTGCCTGCCCGAAGTGCGCGTGCCGCCGGGCAAGCGCGCCGCCGTGGTGGAACTGCTGGCGCTGGTCAATGAACAGCTCTGGCTTGGCCACTTCGACATTTGGTCCAATGGCGGCGTGCTGCTTTACCGGCACGGGATCATGCTGGGCGATGATGGGCTGCTGAGCCTTGGCCAGGCGCAGGCGGTGGTCGAAGCTGCGGTCAATGAATGCGACCGTTTCTATCCTGCATTCCAGTTCGTGCTGTGGGGCGACAAGAGCCCGGCAGAAGCGTTGGAAGGGGCGATGGTGGACGCAGCGGGCGAAGCGTAGACTTTGCCTGTTTCCTGCGGCAGAGCGTGGACATGACATTCCAATCCATCCTCATTGCCGGGTGCGGCAATATGGGCGGCGCCATGCTGCAAGGCTGGCTGGCCGGTGGCGTGAATCCGGCGCGGTTTGCGGTGCTCGACCCCGCGCTGCCTGCCGCGCCAGACGGCGTGCGCCTTTATCGTGATCCGCCATCCGGCCCGGTTGACGTGCTGCTGCTGGGTATAAAGCCGCAGCTGTTCGATGCGGTCGCCCCGGGGCTGGTCGCTCTGGCAGGTCCGCAAACCCTGGTCCTGTCCATCATGGCAGGGGTCGAACTTGGATCGTTGAAGGCCCGTTTCCCCGATGCGCGCGGGGTGGTGCGGATCATGCCCAATCTTGCCGCTGCGCTGGGCAAATCGCCTGTGGCGCTGGCTGCGCTGGGGCTGGAAGCGGAGCTGCAACAGCAGGTGAGCGCTTTGCTCGCGCCGTTGGGAACGCCTGAATGGCTGCCCGAAGCGCAGTTCGATCTGGTGACCGCGCTGGCCGGGTCAGGCCCGGCCTTCGTCTATCGTTTCATTGATGCGCTGGCAGCGGGCGCGGCTGCGCTGGGGATGGAGCCAGGTCAGGCGCAGCGACTGGCGCTGGCGACGGTGGAAGGCGCGGCGATGCTGGCAGCCTGCTCCGCTGACAGTCCGGGCGAACTGGCGCGCAAGGTGGCCAGCCCCGGCGGCACCACCGAGGCGGGGTTGAAGGCGCTGGACGAAGGCGGGGTGCTGGGCCGTCTGGTTGAACAGACGCTGCGCGCGGCGCGCGATCGCGGCGCTGAAATGGCAGCTGTGACGCGGGGCGAAGGCGCGCAACAGTCATAATTCGTGAACCTTGCGCGGCCAGTATCTGCCGATGACTGATTTTGGAGCGATTCGTTCCGGTTTTCCTTGAAATCCGCAGCAATCATTGCGATATTTCACCCAGTCAGGCCCGATAGGGAGGCCGGCCACAGGAGATTGGATCAAATGGCAAACTGGAACGAACCCCGGCCCGACCTGACGGGCTACGGCGCGTCCCCGAGCCTTGATGGCCGCACAGCGGGCCGCGCTGGCTACGACATGGGCCTGCGCAAGCATATGCTGTCGATTTACAATTACATGGCGTCGGGCGTGCTGCTTTCGGGCATTGTCGCGCTGCTCACCGCCAGTTCCGGCACGACTCAGGCGATGATCGGTTCACCGCTGATGTTCGTGGTGATGCTGTCGCCGCTGGCGATCGTGTTCGCGATGAGCTTTGGCGCGAACCGTTTTTCTGCGGGTACGCTGCAGATGCTGTTCTGGGCTTTCGCCGCGCTGATGGGTGTGTCGCTGTCGACGATTTTCCTCGTCTACACGGGTGGGTCGATTGCGGCCACTTTCTTTGCCACGGCGGGCGCGTTCGCGGGTCTCAGCCTGTTCGGTTACACCACCAAGAAGGATCTGACGGGCTTCGGCAGCTTCCTGATCATGGGGGTAATTGGCCTGCTGATCGCCAGCCTGCTCAACATCTGGTTGCAGTCGCCGGGCCTCTATTGGGCGGTGAGCTTCCTTGGCGTGCTGATCTTCGCGGGTCTTACGGCCTATGACACGCAGCGGCTGAAGGCGCAGTATTACCAGCTGCAGGGCACCGATTTTGCCGGCAAGGCGGTGATTCTGGGCGCGCTCAGCCTCTATCTGGACTTCATCAACATGTTCCAGTTCCTGCTCAGCTTCATGGGCAACCGCGACTGATCGCGAAAACAACGTCCGGTCGCATGCCGGAATCCTTCTGTCGTGCCCGGGATGCGGTTTTCGTGTCCCGGGCATTTTCTTTGTCCGGCAGACCAGTTAGAAGCCCTTAAGCCTGTGTAAAGCCGATGTGATGAAGGATTGCATCGCGTCTGCATGAGGAGGGGCACGGCAATGACGATGAATGCAACCATGCGGATACGCGCAATCCTGGCCGGCACGGCGCTGGCTGCGATTGCCGCCTGCACGGCGCCCCCGCCGCCCCCGCCGCCGCCCGCGCCGGTCGCCATCCCCTCGCGCCCGCAGCCGCCGGGCGGCGCGTCACCCAGCTTCACCGTTCCGCCGCGCGACATGTATGGCATCCGCCAGACGGTGAACACGAACCTCAGCGGGGTGGAGAAGAGCTGGAACATGCGTTCAGCCTTCACTGTCGCGGCGCTGAACTGCCTCAATCCGCAGCACGCAGCGATCCTGCCCGCATACAAATCCTTCATCGAAACGCACAAGGCGGGGCTGGCCCGCATCAACCGTTCAGTGGAGCAGGAATGGCGGGAGAAGACCGGCTCTGGCTATCAGCGGGCACGCGATACCTATACGACCCAGGTCTATAATTATTTCGCGATGCCGCCGATCCTGCCGCGCTTTTGCGATGTCATGACCGAGATCGCGATCCAGTCGCAATCGGTCACCCCGGTCGATCTTGATGTGTTCGCCCAGAACAGCCTTGCCCGGATCGAAACGGTGTTCGAAGGCTATTTCACCGATTTTGAACAATATCGCATCGATCTGGCCGCATGGGATGCGCAATATGGCGCGCGCTATGGCCAGCCGCAGGTACAGCAGGTGTCTGCCAGCTACTATCCCTCTGCTGCAAGCAGCACGGTCGTGCAGCAAACCCCGGCAGGTGACGGGTACGGACCGGTTGCCGGAGGTGACGCTGCCTATGCTCAACCCGGCTTCGGCGGTACTCGCTGAGAGGCCATTGGCGAGGCGGTCGGGGCGCTAAAATTCCTCTTTCAACCGCTGGGCCTCTTCGCTAAGAGGCGCGCTCTCGGGGGGTTGACCGGCCTTGCGGGTATGCACTGGAACGGGGCCGTAGCTCAGTTGGGAGAGCGCGTCGTTCGCAATGACGAGGTCAGGGGTTCGATTCCCCTCGGCTCCACCAGTGACGGAATTACTCAGAATTCCAGAGAGTAATCGCGCTGCTCGCCCTGCCGGTGCCCGGTACCGCGCCTTCGCATTCGACAATTCAGCCAAAGCCTCTAAGGCCGCATCATGCATTTTCTAGACCAGGCCAAGATCTATATCCGCTCCGGTGGGGGCGGGCCGGGTGCGGTCAGCTTCCGGCGGGAAAAATACATCGAGTATGGCGGGCCTGACGGCGGTGACGGCGGGCGCGGCGGCGATATCGTGTTCGAGGCGGTGCCCGGCCTCAATACGCTGATCGATTTCCGCTATACCCAGCATTTCAAGGCGAGCCGCGGTGGCCACGGCATGGGCAAGGACCGCACCGGCGCCAGCGCGCCACCGCTGGTCATCAAGGTGCCGGTGGGCACGCAGATCATCAGTGACGATGATCGTGAGACCGTGCTCGCCGATCTCGTCGAAGTCGGCCAGCGGGTAACCCTGCTCGAAGGCGGGCTGGGCGGGCGCGGCAATGCCAGCTATAAAACCAGCACCAATCGCGCGCCCCGCCAGCATCAGCCGGGCGAACCGGCGCAGGAATTGTGGGTGTGGCTGCGGCTGAAACTGCTGGCCGATGCCGGGCTGGTCGGCCTGCCCAATGCGGGCAAGTCGACTTTTATCAATCAGGTGTCCAACGCTCGCGCCAAGGTTGGCGACTATGCGTTCACCACACTGGTACCGAAACTGGGTGTGGTGCGGCACAAGGGCCGCGAATTTGTGCTGGCCGACATTCCGGGCCTGATCGAAGGCGCGGCGGAAGGCGCGGGGATCGGCGACCGCTTTCTGGGCCACATCGAACGGTGCCGGGTGCTGATTCACCTGATCGACATCGCCGGGGCCGACCCGGCAGAAGCGATGCAGATCGTGGAGGGGGAATTGCGCGCCTATGGTGCGGAACTGGATGACAAGCCCCGGCTGGTCGCGCTGAACAAGGTCGATCTGGCCGATGCGGAACTGGTCGCCGGCTTTGCCGATGAACTGAAACAGGCCGGCGCGGACGAGGTTTTTCCCATTTCCGCCGCCACCGGCGTTGGCATTCCGGCGCTGCTGGATGCGGTTCTGCGCTATCTTCCCGCGGCAACCGCCACCGAACGCCCGAGCGGTGAAGTGGAAGACGAAGACGAGGCTGAACCCTGGTCCCCGCTCTGACGCGGCTTCTCAAGTCCTTCATCAGCAGCTAAGTCCCGGCGCCATGAATATCGCCCGCCTTGCCGATCTGGTTGATCCCGCCGCCTGCCCCCGGCTGGTGGTCAAGGTCGGCTCTGCCTTGCTGGTGAGCCGTGATGGCACGCCGCGCCGGGAATGGCTGGCCACGCTGGTGGCCGAAATTGCGGCCGCGCGCGGGCGCGGACAGGATGTGGTGGTGGTCAGTTCCGGGGCGATCGCGCTGGGTGCTGCGCGGCTTGCCCTGCCCAAGGGCGGGCGGGCTGACCTGGCCGATGCGCAGGCCGCCGCCGCGGTGGGCCAGATCGCGCTGGCCGAATTATGGTCGGAATTGCTGGGCGGCCATGGACTGACGGCGGCGCAATTGCTGCTGACGCTGGAAGATCTGGAGGATCGCCGCCGCTATCTCAACGCCACCGCCACGCTGGGGCGTCTGCTGAAGGCGGGCGCGGTGCCCGTGGTCAACGAGAATGACAGCGTCGCCACGCAGGAAATCCGGTTCGGTGACAATGACCGGCTGGCCGCGCGCGTGGCGCAGGTGGCGCGGGCCGATGCGGTGCTGCTGCTGTCCGACGTGGATGGCTTGTATGATCGCAGCCCCGCCGATCCGGCTGCGCAGCGTGTGCCTGTGGTCCGGGGGATCAGCGCCGAAATTCGCGCCATGGCCACCGGCAGTTCCGGTTCGGGCATGGGTTCGGGGGGCATGACCTCCAAACTGCAGGCCGCCGAAATCGCGGAACGGGCAGGAATTGCGCTCGCGATCGTCAACGGCACGCATGATGCGCCGCTGGCGCGGGCGACCGGGCAGGATATCGGCACGCTGTTCCTGCCCCGGCGCAAGGATGCGGCGCGTAAGGCCTGGCTGGGCGGGCGGCTGCGGTTGAAGGGGCAATTGACGGTAGATGCGGGTGCGGCGGCGGCGCTGGCGCGCGGCGGCAGCCTGCTGGCCACCGGCATCACCGGGGTTGATGGCCAGTTCGGGCGGGGCGATCCCGTGTCCGTGGCCGGACCCGATGGCGCAGCGATTGCGCAGGGACTGGTCGAATATGATGCGGCGGAATGCGTTCGGCTGATGGGCCGCCGTACGGCCGAACATGAAGCGATTCTGGGCTATGCCCCCCGCGCGGCTGTGATTCATCGCGATCAGCTGGTGCTGAGGTGAGCATTGCCCTGACCGGCGCGACCGGGTTTGTGGGACAGGCGCTGCTCGATACGGCGCAGCATGCCGGCACGCCATTGCGCGCGCTGGCCCGACGCGAGCAGGCAGCGCGGAGCGGTGTGGATTGGCTGGGCGGCGATCTGGCCGACCGTGCCGCGCTGAAGGCGCTGGTGACGGGAACCGAGGCGGTTATTCACGTTGCAGGCGTGGTCAATGCCCCTGATCCGGCGGGGTTTGAGGCAGGCAATGTCACAGGCACGCTCGAACTGGTGGAAGCGGCGCTGGCGGCGGGTGTGCCGCGCTTCGTCTTCGTATCCTCACTTGCCGCGCGCGAGCCGCAGCTTTCAGCCTATGGCGCGTCCAAGCAGCGCGCGGAGAAGATCGTGATGGCCAGCGGGCTCGACTGGACCATTGTGCGCCCGCCCGCAATCTTTGGCCCGCGCGACCGCGAGATGTTCGAACTGTTTCGCGCTGCCCGCTGGGGCGTGGTGCCGCTGCCGCCGCCGGGTCGGCTGTCCCTGATTCATGCAGAGGATCTGGCGCGCCTGCTGCTCGCCCTGGTGCCAGGCGGGGAGGATGTGACGCATCGCATCCTCGAACCCGATGACGGGCGGGAAAATGGCTGGAACAATCGCGAACTTGCCCGCTTGATCGGGGCTGCGGTGGGCCGCCGCCCATGGACCCCGCACATGTCGCGCCCGCTGCTGCACGGTGCGGCGCGCATTGACGGCATGTTGCGGCGGGGCAGGGCGAAGCTGACGGCGGACCGGGTGCGCTACATGGCGCATCCCGACTGGGTGGTCAGCAAGGGCGCCCGCCCGCCCGCCGCCTTGTGGACGCCGCGCATTGAAACCCGCGAAGGGATGAAGGCCACGGCCCGCTGGTATCGGGCGCAGGGCTGGCTATAGGTTGGCGAGGCTTCCGGAGCGTTTCTTGCCCATGGTGAGGGGTGCCCGCTTGCGCGATGCTTTTTTGGGTGCGCCGGACTCGGTGCTGGACGGGGCCAGCACTTCGGCGGGCAGAGCCTCGTCAAAGACCAGGCCGCAGCCGTCCTGCGTTACCCACTGGATGACACAGTCGTAATTATGGCCATCCCAGCGTAGGCGTGCGGCCGCGCCCTGCCGTGGAACTGCCTTCATTTCCAGCCGCGCGCCGGACGCGGACAGGTCGGTCAGAAGGGCAGGAAGCACAGCCTCGTCCGCGATCAGCTCCGCCTCGCGCACCACAAAGCTGCGCGCAGCGGTTCTGCGGTCCATCTGCAACTGCCCGTCCTTGCCCCTGAACAATACCATGCAACCAATCCCCTTGTGTGGCCAGGCGCATCATGCAGGCAGCAGGTTAAGATCGGCTTGCCTTGTCGGAAAAAGGGTGCGGGTCAGAAAACCGGTTCATATCCGGGCGGCAGATCGCCTGCATTGTCATCGGGTCGGCTGGGGCTGTGAATGCCGCATTCGACCTTGTCCCAGCCTTTCCACCGGCCCGAACGGGGATCTTCGCCCGGCGCCACCTTGTGAGTGCAGGGCGAACAGCCGATCGACGGGAATCCCAGTTCCACCAGCGGGTGGCGGGGCAGACCATGCTTGTCCAGCCAGGCTTCGATATCGGCCGCGGTCCAGTCAATCAGCGGATTGACCTTCAACCGGCCCTGCGCATCGGCCGTGTCCACCTCAAAGCGGGGCAGGCCCGCGCGCGTATCCGACTGATAGGCCTTGCGCCCGGTGATCGAGGCGTCAAATCCTTCCAGTGCCCGGGCCAGCGGCTGGACCTTGCGAATTTCGCAGCAGCCGTCTGGATCCCAGCTCCAGCGCAGGCCGTTTTCGTCCTTATCCGCGACAAGCCGGGCTTCCGGCACAAGGTTGCGGACGTCCTTGAGGCCGAGGTGCGCAATCAACCGATCACGATAGGCCAGCGTTTCGGGAAAATGCTTGCCGGTTTCGAGGAACAGCACCGGCGTGGCCGGGTCGACCTGCGCCACCAGATGCAGCAAGACCGCGCTTTCCGCGCCGAAACTGGACACCACCGCGACATCGCCTGCCAGCCGGTCGCGCAGGACGCCGGCCAGCATGTCGAGCGTGCCCTGATCCGCAAACACGCGATTGAGCCGGGCCGCATCCGCGTCAGTGAAACGCGGGCCAGTGTCGATCCGGTCAATCCTGCGGGTCATGGCGCGCAGCTCAGCCATTCGATTGCGCGTCGTGCCTCAGCGCCCAGATCGGGCGGCGGCCATCGCCGGTGGCCTGATAGACCTGTGGCCAGCGGCTGAGCGCCGCTTGCGCATCGGCAGGATTGAACGGCTTTTCCGGGGCAAAGCTGTCAAACCCGCAGCGGCGCATATGCGACAGCTGGTCCACCAGCACATCGCCTACGGCGCGCAATTCGCCGTCAAAGCCCGCTTCGCGCAGGATGCGGGCGGCGGAATAACCGCGCCCGTCACCAAAGCTCGGGAAATTTATCTCCACCAGCCGCAGCTGGTCCAGGAAGGGCAGCAGGTCGCGCGCGTCATCGCCCGGTTCCAGCCGCACGGCGGAAGCGTTCGACTGATCGGAAAAGGAATCGACCGTCACGGCCGGATCGGCAACCGGTTTATCCTCGCGAAAGCGCAGCAGCTCAACCATAGATCGCCTCCTTGAACGCATCGATGCCGACGCGGCGATAAGTGTCGAGGAAACGTTCCCCCTCCTGCCGCCGGGCCAGATAGACATCGGTGGCGCGTTCCACCGCATCCACGATCCCGTCCTCGTCAAAGCCGGGGCCGGTGATCTTGCCGAGCGAGGTGTCGTCACCCTCGCTGCCGCCCAGCAGCAACTGATAATTTTCGGTGCCTTTGCGATCCACGCCCAGAATGCCGATGTGGCCGGCATGATGATGCCCGCAGGCGTTGATGCAGCCCGAAATCTTCAGCTTCAACTCGCCCAGTTCAGCGGTCTTGCCGGTGTCGGCGAAACGGCGCGAAATCTTCTGCGCCACCGGGATGGAGCGGGCATTGGCAAGGCTGCAGTAATCGAGGCCGGGGCAGGCGATGATATCCTCCACCGTGTCGAGATTGGCTGCACCAAGCCCCGCCGCTTCCAGCTGTTGCCAGATTGCGAACAGGTCCGCCTTGCGCACATGCGGCAGGACGATGTTCTGCGCATGAGTGACGCGGCATTCGTCAAAGCTGTAACGCGTCGCCAGATCGGCCATCAGGTGCATCTGTTCGACCGAGGCATCGCCGGGGATGCCGCCCACCGGCTTGAGGCTGATGACGGCGATGGCATAGCCCGGCTGCTTGTGCGGCAGGGTGTTGCGATCGAGCCAGAGCGCGAAGCCGGGGTCGCTGCGGTCCACATCGTCAGCCAGGCCCGTCTCGAACGGCGGATCGGCAAAGAAGGTGGCAATCCTCTTCAGTTCGGCCAGCGGAGGTTCGATCCCCTGCGTCAGCAGATGCGCGAATTCTTCCTCGACCTGGCGGGTATATTCTTCCCGCCCCAGCTCATGGACCAGGATCTTGATCCGCGCCTTGTACTTGTTGTCGCGCCGCCCATAGCGATTATAAACGCGCAGGCAGGCCTCCGAATAGGTGATCAGCTGGTCGACTGGCACGAACTCGCGGATGCAGGGCGCGATCATCGGGGTGCGGCCCATGCCGCCGCCGACATAGAAGGCCGCGCCGATTTCGCCCGCATCATTCCTGACCATGCGGATGCCGATATCATGCAGCTTCATGGCCGCGCGATCGGTCTGGCTGGCGATCACCGCGATCTTAAATTTCCTTGGTAAAGCAAGGAATTCAGGGTGAAAGCTGGACCATTGCCGCAGTAATTCGGCATAAGGTCTTGGATCGATTATCTCATCCGCGATGGCGCCTGCATATTGATCCGAACTGATGTTGCGGATGCAATTGCCGCTCGTCTGGATGGCGTGCATTTCCACCCTGGCAAGATCAGCAAGCAAATCAGGTGCTTCTTCCAGCTTTATCCAGTTATACTGGATGTTCTGCCGGGTGGTGAAATGGCCATAACCGCGATCGTATTTCCCGGCGATATCGGCCAGCGCATGCATCTGCGCTCCGCTGAGCGTGCCGTAGGGGATGGCGACCCGCAGCATATAGGCGTGCAGTTGCAGATAGAGGCCGTTCTGCAGCCGCAGCGGCTTGAACTGGTCTTCGGACAGCTTGCCTTCAAGACGGCGGCGGGTCTGGTCGCGGAATTCCTCCACGCGGCTATCGACCATTGCCTGGTCGTAGTGGTCGTAACGATACATCAGATCACCCAGTTGCCGGCTTCGGGATCGGCCGGTTTCAGTGTCAGGTCGGGGCGCACGGTGGGGCCGAGCGCGCGAATCCGGTCCTTGATATGTGCGGGGCGGACACCGCCATTGGCGTCGCGTTCCGCATCGATGGCGTAGGGGGCGTTGACGCGGCGGGCGCCTTCTTCGCGCGCGGCGATGGCGTCAGCCTCGTCGCCCGCGTCCACGGCGTCTTCGACATGGATTGACCAGTCATAGCCGGTCCACCAGGTGACCGCCCCGCTTTTCAGATCATTGCCGGTCAGGATCTTCATGCATGCGCCTCCATCGCGATGCGGGCGAGGGTGCTGTCATCCTGTGCAGTCACATCGCCGATAATTATCAGGGCGGGGCTTTTCACCTTGCCCCGTTTCACCAGTTCGGGAAGGCCCGCCAGCGCCGCGCGCAGCACGCGCATGTCGGCCCGGGCCGCGTTTTCGACCACCGCCACCGGAACATCGGGGGCAAGGCCATCCGCCATCAGCTTTTCCGCGATGAGCGGTGCGGTCTTGACGCCCATGTAGATCACCAGCGTGCGGCCCTTGCCCGCCAGCCCGGTCCAGTCCTGGTCAGTCAGCCCCTTGCACTGGCCGGCGACGAAGCTGACGATGCTGGACCGTTCGCGATGAGTCAGCGGAATTTGTGCCGCGGCTGCCGCGCCGTTGGCGGCGCTGATGCCGGGGACCACTTCGACCGGAACGCCAGCCGCGCGGCAAGCCTCCGCCTCTTCGCCGCCGCGTCCGAAAATGAACGGGTCGCCGCCTTTCAGGCGCACTACGTCGCGTCCGGCCAGCGCTTTGCGCACCAGCAGGGCGTTGATCTGCTCCTGCGGCATGGTGTGGCGCGCGCGCTGCTTGGCGACTGAAACGAAGCGCGCAGAAGCTGGCGCCATGGCCAGTATGGCGGGATCGACCAGCCCGTCATGGACCACGATTTGCGCGTTCATCAGCAGGCGCGCGGCGCGCAGCGTCAACAGGTCCGGATCGCCCGGCCCTGCGCCGACCAGATGGACGGTGCCGATGGTGGAAGTCTGATTCATGGGACGCACTTGGCGCGGCGGGCGCGATAAGGCCAGCGAGAATGGTTTGGGCAGGGCTAAGGTGAACTTTAGCGGGTAGCGCGCAGCGCCTATTTCCCCTGGCCGCCGCCCGCTTCCATCCGCTGTCCGATTGCGGCGATAAGCTGTTCGAACTGTTCGTTATTCCTGAAATTGATATCGCGCTGAGGGAAGGGAATTTCGATCCCGTTTTCCTGGAACAGCCACCACAGCGTCTTGAGCACGTCGGAGCGGATATTGCCGACCCCTTCTTCGGGATCGGTGATCCAGCAATGAATCATGAAATTGACGGAGCTGTCGCCATATTCGGTCAGCCAGACCGAGGGCGCAGGCGTTTTCAGCACGCGCGGACATTCGCTCGCCGCCTGAAGCATCAGCTTTTCGGCGAGCCTGAGGTCGCAGCTGTAACTGACCCCCACCGGCACCTGCATGCGCACGTTCTTCGATGAATAGGACCAGTTTTCAACCTGATTGACCATCAGATTTTCGTTCGGAATCAGATATTCGCGCTGATCACGCGTGGTGACGGAAACGGCGCGGATGCCGATCTTGCGGATCTGTCCGAAGCTCTCGTTTCCGGCCATGTCCGTCACCGCAATCACATCGCCCGGCTTGATCGAACGATCCATCAGCAGGATGATCCCGGCGATAAGATTGCCGAAGGTCTTTTGCAGGCCGAATCCGATGGCGAGGCCAAAGGCGCCGGAAAACACGGCCAGGGCGGTAAGATCGATGCCGAGAATGTCTATCCCGATCAGGATTGCCAGCGCCCAGATGGCGAGCGTTACCAGCTTGTCCGCCAGCAGGCGCTGGGCAAGGTCAAGCCGGGTCATGCGGCGGATCGCCAGCCGGGCGAGCTTGCTGACCAGGAAGGCGAGCGCGAGGACGCTGGCGATGACCAGCATGACGACCAGCGTGTCCCACAGCGATATGCGGCTGTCGCCAATCGAAATGGCGAAACTGTCGAGCGTGTCGATCAGCCCGCCCGCCGTATGGCTCTTCGCCGAAACCGCCTCCTTCAATCCGTCAGCGCCCTTGACCGCTTCCGCCACCGGTTCTGGGGGGGCGGGGGCCGATACCGGATCAGTGGCCGGTGCCTGCGGCGGTTCGGTTGGCGTTTGCGGATTCATCAGCTTTCCATGGCCCTGAACGCCTGATCGAGATCGGCAATCAGGTCTTCGGGATCTTCAAGGCCTATCGCCAGGCGCACGCCCCGGCAATCCTGCGGGGCAAGCCCGTGTGGCGGCCAGGCCATCACGCTGCGCGCGAATGCGGGGTCAACCGGCACGACCAGGCTTTCATAGCCGCCCCAGCTGTAACCGATGCCAAACAGTTCCAGCGCATCGATAAAGCGCGCACGGGCTGCCTCATCGGCATCTTTGAGGATAAAGCTGAACAGGCCGCAGCTCCCGGTGAAATCGCGCTTCCACAGGGCGTGCCCCGGGTCTGAGGGCAGCATCGGGCACAGCACCCGCGCGACCTGCGCCTGCTGTTCGAGCCAGTTTGCAATCACGAGCGCGCTGGCGGCGGTTCTTTCCAGCCGCACGCCCAGCGTGCGGAGCCCGCGCAGCGCCAGCGCCGCATCATCGGGCGAGACGACATGGCCCAGCAGCTGCGCATGATGGCGCAGCACGCCGTACAGTTCCGCCCCGGCCGATGCGCTGCCCATCATCAGGTCGGAATGTCCGCCGACATGCTTGGTCAGCGACATGATCGCAATATCGCAGCCACGCTCCAGCGCCGGGAAGCCCAGCGTGCTGGCCCAGGTGTTGTCGATCAGGCTGACCGCGCCCCGGTTCCGCGCAATCGCCGCCAGCGCGGGAATGTCGCACATCTCCATGGTCAGGCTGCCCGGCGCTTCCAGCAGTACCGCGCGGGTCCGTTCGCAAAAGGATGCTTCATAAGCGCCAAGATCGAGCGGATCGAAGAAGCGGGTTTCGATGCCGAACTGGCCCAGCAGGCTGCGACCCACGGCCCGGCTCGGGTCATAGACATTGTCCGCCATCAGCAACACGTCGCCGGGGTTGAGCACCGCCATGAGCGCGCTGGAGATCGCCGCGACCCCGCTGGGATAAAGCATCGTGCCCGCCGCGCCCGGCTCCAGCGCGGTCAGCGCATCGGCCAGCGCCCATTGCGTGGGGGCGCCGCGCCGACCGTAAAAGAAGCGCCCGTCCTCGTTCTGTGCGGTGCCTGCCTTCAGCGCGGCGGTGCTTTCGTAGAGATGCGTGCTGGCGCGCCAGACGGGTGGATTGACCACCGGGCCGGTCCATTCGGGACGGCGGCCCGCCGCAGCCAGACGGGTCCCGGGGCCAGCGGAATTTTCACGTTTTCCAGTCACGCAGCCAGACCTAACCGACTGCCCGCGCGCCGTCGAGGGGCTTCACGCCGCCGCGTTGAGCGGGCGCTGGCCAAGATCAGTGTAGATGCGCGGGCCAAGGTCCAGCCGGAAGGGCCGCAGCCCCGCGCCCGGTCCGGCGGGGCGCTGCCCGACAAGCGTTGTCTCCAGCACCACCTCGTCGATGCCGGTGCCGTTCATGCGCAACCGCGCCAGCGGAACGAACAGCACCGCCTGATCGCGCCTGATGGGATGAATCGCGCTGATCGGCAGGCCCAGCTTGCCATTGAGGATCAGGCTCTGCCCCGGCAGCAGCGCCTTGACGTCGTGCAGGCGGGGCAATTGCAGCTGCGCACCGGCCAGCTGCTGTTCCTGCGGGAGCGAGGCATGTGCCGAAATCATGTCCCCATCGACGGTGAGATCGTGAATCGAGCGGCGCGAAACATTGGTCAGCGTCAGCCGATAGGTGAGCGTCGCGTTGACCAGCGTAAGGCTGAGATTGGAGGTTTCCAGCGCATAGCGCAGCTGGGAATTGCCTATTTCGACTTCCGCCGCTTCGAGCGGCTCCGCCGTCTGGCCTGGGCCATTCTGCTCCTCGCGGACGACCGGCCGGGGGCGGGGCCGCTCGATCAGGCCGACCGCCACCGGGCTGCCTGCCCGGTCACGCGGGCGCTGCCGCCAGAACAGCCAGCCTGCGAATGCCATGGGCACCAGCAGCAGCCCGGCCAGCGCATATTCCCACCAGCGCATTCCCTCGGCGGGCGGAGGCACGAGGGCCGGGCCGGGCGTATCCGGCACCACGGCGGCGGGCGCTTGCGGTGTCGCTTGAGCCGCGCGGGGAGGCTCAGCAGGCGCGGATGCAGCTGGCGGCACAGCTGGCGCGGGCGTTGCGGCTTCAGGCCTTGCCACTGTTGCAGCGGCTGGGCTGCGCGGCGGCGCGACGGTGCGGGTGGGCGTGGCGGGCGCTGCCGGTTCGACGGCGGCAGGCGGGGCCTCCACCGCAGCGGGCGGCGGGGCGGCGGGAGCGCTTGCGCGCGGCGCTGGCGTGTTGGCCGTGACCGGGCCCTGGACATCGGGTTGCGGGGACCGGTCAGGGGGCAGTTGGAAGTCCTGAAGCGAATCCGGGCCGATCTGCGCGTGCGCCTGCGCAGCGGCGAGCAGGGCCACGATCGCAATGGCTGGCGCCGCTCGGCGAGACATGATTCCTCCCACTGCCTGTGACAAGCCCGCCCAAGGCGGAGCGGGCGCTGAATAGCGACTGAACCGGCGGCGTCAATTCGCCAGCTTGTGCATCCCGCTCGTTCGCGGCATCAGGCGGGCATGACCAGCAGCGATCCTCACCCCGCAACCCGCCATCTGGGCCAGCAGAGCGCCCTGCCATCCTCGCCCAATGCCGCAGAGCTTGACTATGTGCCCAATCCTCGTCCCGGCGCGCTATATCTGGTGCGCTTTGCCGCGCCGGAATTCACGTCGCTCTGTCCGGTTACCGGCCAGCCCGACTTTGCGCATCTGGTGATCGATTATGCGCCCGGCGAATCGATCGTCGAATCCAAATCGCTGAAACTGTTTCTGGGCAGCTTTCGCAATCATCACGGCTTTCATGAAGCGGTGACCGTGGGGATCGGCGAGCGCCTGTACGGGGAAATGCAACCGCGCTGGCTCAGGATCGGCGGATACTGGTATCCGCGTGGCGGCATGCCGATTGACGTGTTCTGGCAATCGGGCGAGGCGCCCGCCGGGCTGTGGGTGCCGGATCAGGGTGTCGCACCCTATCGCGGGCGGGGCTAGGCGCGGCATAGTGACCGCCGGATCGCCGCGCCAGCCTTCGCCATACGCATAAACGGCCATGCGCAGGCTTTACCTCGTCCTCGGCCTGTTCAGCGTCGCGCTGGGCGCGATCGGCATTTTCCTGCCGATCCTGCCCACGGTTCCCTTCCTCATCCTTGCCGCCTGGTGCTTCGGCAAATCCAGCCCGCGCTTTGAACAGCGCCTGCTCGATCATCCGCAATTCGGCCCGGCGATCAGGGCATGGCGGGAAAAGGGGGCGATCGGGCGCAACGGCAAATGGGGTGCCAGCGTGGCCTTCGCCACATCCTTCCTGCTTGCCCTGGCGCTCACCCCCTGGCCCTGGCCGCTGCTGCCGCTGGTCGTGGGGCTGGTTGCGGGGAGCTGGATCTGGAGCCGCCCCCTGCCGTGAAGGCGGGGGCAGTCGCCGCTTACATCGGGCCGAGGCCGAAGCCGGCACGTTCCTTGTTGATATAGGCGCGGCACATTTCGCCCATCTTGATGATGTAGATCGCGGTGGGCGCCGCCCCGGCATAGCGATTGTCCTGATAGGCCGTGGTGATCCGGTCAGCCAGCAGCGAGGAATTGGTCTGCTGCGCGATCAGGCATTCGGTCCGGCCCTTCTTGGCCAGCGCATTGACCAGCGTATCGTCCACGAAAATATAGTTGAGGCTGTCATTCAGCCCCTGGACGTAAGCGGCCTTGGATTCGGGGGACAGCGCCATCCAGCCATCCTTGGTGTTGACAAAGCCCGCCGCCTGCACGGGCAGGCCAGCGGCAAACGATGCGGCAAGGGCAAGGGGCAGGGCAAGCAGGCGAAGAATGGCAGGCTTCATGAAATGCACTTTCCTGTCTCGGGCATGGTTCGTCGGGCCAATGGGCCACCCTCTGTGACCGGCCCCGTATGAACGGTGATGAAACGCGATGTCCAGCGCCGTTACCAAAAGCTGCAGGTGCGGGCCAGCGCAATGGAACAGATGCAAACTTTCGCCGCGCGGCGGCCACGCGCAACTATGCGAAAGCCGCGCGGCCTGTCGTCAAACCGTCATACGGGTAAGCCATGAAAACTGACAGGCCTTGTGCCGGAACCGGACATTCTGGCCGAAATCAGCCAGAAAATGTCTGTTCCAGCGGGGGTTGTGCGGTTGACTTGGTCGGATCAGCAGGTAAACCGCAGATTACCGGACTCGGGGTCGATTCTGTCTTCTGGACATGTGTCTTGATGTGGAATGCCTTGAGTTTGCTGGTCTTTTGGGGGTTTCAATAGGGGTTTCATTCAGCCTGAATCACATCTCAATCGGGATCATTCCGTCTGATGTCCTGCGTCCCTCCTGCACAAGATCAAGGTCGCGCAAGCCATAAATTCGATCGAACATACTGCTCTATCCTGATTTTTTTGGAGGTTTATGATGTCATTCAAGCGCAATCTTCTGCTGGGGAGCTCGGCACTCGCCGCGGCCGCCACGGTCATTATCGCGACGCCCGCAGCGGCGCAGATCACGATCAGTTCCGCTGGTAACCCTGACGAAGCGATTACCACGAATAATACGAACACCGGCAACGGTCCTGGCGCTGTTCTCGACCTGAATGGCTTTGATATCATTGCTGGCGGCACGATCAGCACCACGACCCTCTCTGCGACGACCGTTTCGGGCGGCACGCTGTCCGGCACCACGGTTTCGGCGACGAACGGTTCGATCAGCAATATCAGCACGAGCGATGTGACGGCGACCGGCACGGTTTCAGCCGCCACGCTGTCGGGCACCACGGTTTCGGGCACCACCATCAGCGGCACGACCGTTTCGGGCACGACCGGCAGCTTCACGACGGTTTCGGGCACCACCCTGTCCGGCACGACCGTTTCCGGCACCACCATCAGCGGCACGACCGTTTCGGGCACCACCCTGTCCGGCACCACGGTTTCGGCAACTAACGCCTCGATCAGCAATGTCAGCGTCAGCGATGTGACGGCGACCGGCACGGTTTCGGCTGCCACCCTGAGCGGCACGACCATTTCGGGCACGACCGTTTCTGCTGGCACTGTCTCGGCAACGACGGTTTCGGGCACCACCGGCAGCTTCACGACGGTTTCGGGCACGACCCTGTCCGGCACCACGGTTTCGGCTTCGAGCATCAGCGCATCGAACGCCGTGATCAACAGCGCCTCGATCAGCAATGCCGCGATTGCCAATGGCACGATCAGCAATGTGTCGATCAGCAATGCTGACATCAGCAATGCGATCATTCGCAGCGCCTCGATCAGCGATGCCGCCATCGTCAACAACTCGGTGAGCAACGCCACGATCAGCAATGCTTTCGTGATCAACGGCTCGATCAGCTTTGCCTCGATCTCGAATGCGACGATTGACAGTGCTTCGATCAGCCAGGCGAATATCGACAGCGCCTCGATTTCGGATGCCTCGATCTCGAATGCGACGATTGACAGCGCCTCGATCAGCCAGGCGAATATCGACAGCGCCTCGATTTCGGATGCCTCGATTTCGAATGCCTCGATTTCGAATGCCTCGATCTCGAATGCGACGATTGACAGTGCTTCGATCAGCCA
>Ga0255752_10000146_pt1 | contig 84077 bp, 68 predicted proteins | sample 011ome_25_FD_179952 | JGI IMG/M metagenome (GOLD analysis project Ga0255752, IMG submission 179952) | Coastal salt marsh microbial communities from the Groves Creek Marsh, Skidaway Island, Georgia - 011512CT metaG (version 2) | ecosystem: Environmental > Aquatic > Marine > Intertidal zone >...
GTCACCGTGTCGATCGTATCGCTCACAACAACAGCAACCGTCGGATCAAGCGTCAGGTTCTCAAACTCCGAACCGCCACTCGTCACGCTCGCATTCAACGTCAACGTCTCGCCATCCAGGTAAACATCATCTCCCTGGATCGCAAACGCCGTCGACGTCGCACTCGTCGCGCCAACCGCAAACGTGATCGTCGCACCGTTATCCAGCGTCACAACAACCGGACCATCCGTCGGCGCATTCGCGATCGTCGCCGTCACACTCGCCGTGCCACTTCCCTCATCAACCGCAAGGTCGACAAGACTGATCGCCGTCTCGGTGTCATTCTCCGTTACATCCGTGCTAACGCTCGTATCACCCGCAACAACCAGGTTCTCCAGCGCGCCCGCCGTACCCGCATTCGACTCAACAGCCGACGCGATGCTGTTCGTGATCGATGCCGTCACATACGCATCGTCAACCGGCGCAGCAACATCAACCGTGCCACTCGCAGCGCCCGCGGCGATCGTGATCACCTCGCCATTCGCTAGCGTCACCGTGATGTCGTTATTCGCAACACCTCCCGTCAACGTCGCCGTGTACGTGATCGTCCCATCTTCCGCGACCGTCTCCGTCGCACTCAGATCAACCGTCACCGTGTCGATCGTATCGCTCACAACAACCTGGGAGCTATCTTCAACATTGACGGCCTCAAAGACACCTGACGTGACCGAAGTAACGCCAAGGACTAACGTCTCTGCGTCAACAAAGACATCATCTCCCTGAATGCCGAACGGCGTTGATTCAATTTCAGTGCCAGCGACGTAGTCAGTACCAAACGTAATAGTTGCACCATTATCGAGGGTGACAACGAACTCTTCATCAGGGACTGCATTCAAAGAGCCCGTAATAGTGACGTCGCCAGACCCCTCATCAACCGCCAAATCACCGAGACTAACGGTGACAATGTCATTATCTTCCGGCACCCCAGGATCGTTATCAGTCTCATCAACGATCGTCGTCGTTACAGTACCGCTGTAAGCAACACCCTCGAACTCGCCTGCTCGACTCCAGTCTTCACCCAAACCAAGCGTGAACACCTCACCGTTATCAGCAAGCACATCGTCAATCGCTGCAATCGTGAACGTCGTACCCACCGTCGCAGCAACCGTCGCCGCCGACGCATAGTCATCACCACGGTCGGCCGTATCCGTACCCGCACCAACATTGACGGTCACCGTACCGCCAGGCTGATCAGCGTCCGCTAACGGATCACCGTTCTCATCAACCGCAAGAACAACATATGTACCGACACCGCCATCTTCAGCAATCTCGTTCGCCGCCACATACTCAAACTCAGGACTCTCATCCGTGCCTTCAACCTGAACAACCGCAAACAGACGAAGCTCATAAGCGGTATCAGGTGGATTCGGGGCATCAGGATCCGTCTCATCGATGATAGCGTTCGCGACACTGCTCGCAGCAGGGTCCGCCGCAATCGCTTCAAAGTTCGTATCAGTAATATCGCCAAGGCTAATAACGAGTGATTCACTACCTTCAGCTAGCGCATCATCGATCGTATCGATGGAGAAGGTCGTACTGTTAGTACCGGCTGCAATCGTCACCTCAGTAACGCCCGTGAAGTCCGTACCGTCTTCAGCGACACCGCTATACGTCAACGCAATCGTAATATCGGATGTCACATCAGAGGCCGCCTGATTCACAGCAACCGTAAACTCGCCCGAGGTCTCGCCCTCAACAATCGTGTATTCACCACTAATGGAAACCAGCGCTGTATCTTCAGGGCCAGCAGTAGACTCGTCGACGATGGTGCTAGTGACGCTACTCGCGTTTGGATCCGCATCAATAGTGACAAAGTTGGTATCAGTGATTGTGCCGATGGAGATCGTGAAGCTCTCTGCACCCTCCGCAAGCGCATCGTCAACTGTATCGATATTGAATGCCGCCGCGTTGCTACCTGCTGGAATAACCACGGACGCAACTCCGTTAAAGTCAGTGCCATCCTGCGCAACACCACTGTAATTGAGCGTCACAACAATATCACTGCCGACCCTCTCTGGTGATTGGTTCAGCACCACAACAAAGGCCCCAGATGTATCACCTTCGGCGATGTCATATTCGCCCAGAATCGAGACGAGAGCCGGCAATTGCTCGATTAGATCTGCCTGCCCTAGCACATCCTCCAGAACAGCAAGCAGCTCTTCTTCTGTGACAGTGCTACCCTCTGAGAGCGCCAAGACAATCCGTCCTAAGCGAATAAACGTGTGTCCGTTGCTACCTGAGGTACCCCCTGCCGCTGTCGCCTCGAGAACTTCTAGAAGATCACCCCCACTTTCCAATGCTGCTGCCACAGCTGCTATCGTCTCGTCGGCAACTTCGTTGTCACTCGCGTCGCCATCAAAAGAGAAGCACTCTGCCGAAGCCAGGAACTCCGTATCTTCGGCAATAACGAATGGAGATTCGGAGCTGCAGTCTATTTGCACAGAGGCAGCCGAGGCTGTGATGATTACATCACCTTCGTGAATTTCATCACCTACCGCGACTTGACGCGTTTGTCCATCCACGCCTTTTACAACTGCATTACCGACTACTGAAGTTACGACACCCAACATTGGAATTTCCTTTTATTTCCCTAGACGTAAACTCTCATAACGCAAAGGGCAACAATAGGTACCAAAGGGCAGGTTTTAATATTTATTTTAAAAAAGGCGGCTAGTTAACCCTACCGCGCATGAATAGCGCCAACTGCACACGATCGCGCACATCGAGCTTTTCGAATACCGATGTCAGTCGCGCTTTAACCGTTCGTTCCGAGATATTCAGTAGCGCGGCAATTTCCCGATTACTGCAACCGCTCGCAACGGCCTGTGCGACTTGGGTTTCACGCGCCGTCAGATCATCTAGCAACATCTGAGACCGAGCAGGCCGTTGTGAAACTAACCCACCGGCGCTACTCATAAAACGGCGCATCAGCGTTGTGGGCAACCAAAATCCCCCATTACCGACTGTATTTGCAACCAGCCTCAATTGGCTGGCAGCTGCTGCAACGTGGCAGTAACCTCTGGCTCCTCGAGCTAGCAACGCAAAGGCTTCTTCATCCTTTGGAAAGGGCACCATACAAACGATCGGTATAGTTTCATCTGCAGCGATAATACGATCGATAAAACCCAGGGCCTCCTGCGACTCCAAACTCGACAAATCCAGCCAAAACGTATTCGCAGGTGAGAGCCGAATACCATCGATGGATGCGCGCAAAACGACCGTACCGAGCGCATCTATCCATCTCGCGGCTGGCTCTTTCGCACGTGTGAGAACGGTGTGGGACATCAACGCTCCGATAGTGCTCGTTCTTGCGCGCGCAAAACCGGCTTCATGAGATATGAGAGAACGGTCTTACGCCCGGTTAGAATATCTACATCAACAGTCATTCCGGGAATAATGGGCTTTTCAGGCCCAAAATCCACATTCTTCGTCCGGACCGTCACTTCGTAATAGGGTTCCTCGTCGTTATCGAGAAGCGTATCAGCCCCTATTTGCTCGATGTAGCCTTCCAGCCCACCGTAAACGACAAAGTCGTAAGCCGTAAACTTCACATTAGCCGCTTGCCCTGGCACCAGGAACGCAATGTCTTGCGGCTTGATTCTAACCTCCAGCAGCAAAGTATCATCAGCAGGCACGAGCTCAACAATATCCCGACCCGGCAAAACAACACCTCCTACCGTGTTGTAGTGCAACTGCTTCACTGTGCCCGTTACCGGTGCTAGCACCTCTGTACGATTTACCCTGTCGCTTAGGCCCTCACCGGCCTGAGACAGCGCTGCAATGCGTGTATAGGTCTCTGCCAACTGCTCGCGTTTCTCATTCAAAAACTCAAGGCGCACAGTCTCCATTTTGCTGACGGCTTCTTGAATAGCGGCTTCTGAGCGCCTTATGCCTGCCCGCACTTGCCTGAGCTCGCCAGATGCACGGTTTACCTCTCGCTCCAAACGCAATATCTCTACCTGTGAAACCGCTCCCGATTCGACCAACGGGCGGGTAAACTCCAACTCTTCTCTCGCCAGCCTTGTCTCATTGGTTAACTGCTCCCGCTTTGCAGTTAACTCCTTCAATTCCTCCTCACGCTGGCTTTTTTGGCGAAGAGCGATCATCTCTTGCGCCTCTAGTTCAGCCTTGCTGGTGGCAAATAACTCAAGCTCCTCGGCGACCACTTCGGGCGCAAATTCCAGCATCGCAGGGTTTGGCACAAAGTCGCGGCCAGATACTAGTGCGGTCAAGCGACTCGCACGTATCTCCAAACCGCGGACCTCGGCTTGATTCTCCCCTAGCGATGCCTCAGAGCGCGTTCGATCTAGGCGAAGCAATACCTGCCCCGCCGTCACTACCTCACCCTCTGCGACAAGGATCTCATGAACCACCCCTCCGTCCTGAGAGCCGATAATCTGAACCTGACTTGAAGGGATAACCTTGCCGGGACCTCGGGTCACTGTATCGATGCTTGCTACTGCGCTCCAAGCCACCAACAGCACCAAAGCCGCAAGAACGGCATATAAGAGCCGCCGAGCGCGCGTTGGCTCTTGCTCTATAACAGCCTCCTCCGACAGCTCGCTCCACTTGCGAGTGACCGTATTTGCAGCCTCTACCGCATAGTTTTCAGAATGTGGCTGCACGTTTTGATCCGTCTCAGTCATCAGCCCTCCCAATCTTGCCCTGTCGAAGCGCACTCACGACAGCATCCTTGGGACCATCAGCAACAACTTTTCCTCGATCGACAACCAAAATGCGGTCAACCAGCGCGAGAAGGGAATTTCGGTGAGTAACCACAATTAACGTGCGCCCTTGCATGAAGGACTCAATGTTCTCGATGATAGTACGCTCGGTGGTCTGATCCGTGCCGCCTGTCGGCTCGTCCATGATTAAAATGCTGGGGTCAGTAACTAAAGCGCGTGCCACAGCAATGCATTTTTTTTGTCCACCAGAGACCGAATCGCCTCGTTCTGAAATTGGCATATCAAACCCTAAAGGGTGACGATTGACCCAATCTGCAATCCCCGCACGCTCTACCGATTTAATAAGCTGAGCGTCGGTTATTGACGGTCTTCCCAAGGCGATATTGTCTCTGAGCGTTCCCGAGAACAAGGTGACGTCCTGCGGCACATATCCGACCGAACTTCGGTATTCATGAGGATCCAGCTGCCGTATGTCCACTCCGTCAACTCTGATTTCTCCCTCTGTTGCTTCGAAGAGCCCCAGCGCGAGTTTAGAAAGCGTTGACTTACCCGAACCTACGCGTCCCAAAATCGCGATATGTTCGCCTGCTTTGATCTTCAGTGATACTGCAGACAAGGATTGAAGCTCGGTATTCGGGTATTTGAAACTGACATTCTTAAATTCGTAAGCCCCGGAAAAAGACTCCCGGGACAAAACGCCCCCCTCCTGGCGGTATTCGCTGGGTGTTTCAAATAACGAATCCATCGCCTGCATCGCAACTCGAGCGTTCTGGTACTGAGTGATAAGAGACCCTAGCTTCGCAAAGGGTGCAGTCGCTCTAGACGAGATCATCATGCAGGCGATCAAACCACCCATGCTTAATTGACCGGCAGCGATCAAATAGACACCAAAGACAATGACGAGTACCTGAACAAAGCGCTGCAGTGCTGAACTAATCTGGGACAGCCACTGCTGCAAATTTTTCGAGCGGAGATTTTGGCTTGCCAGAAACCGCGTCGCCTCCTCCCACTGCCGTTGCATGACAGATTCAGCGCCCATCGCCTTGAGCGTCTCTAACCCTGAGAGCGTCTCAATCAACGTTGCGTTGCGTTGCGCGCTCGCCGCATAAGTGGTCTCTGTGAGCTGCTCAAGCCTTGGCCGAAGTGCCAGTGCCACTATCAAGAGCGACACGATGCCGACAACAATGGGGATGAGTAAATAAGGCGAAATCCAAGCGACAACGAGGAGAAAAACAAAGGCAAATGGGATGTCAATAAAGCCGGTTAGGGACGCCGACGTGATGATGTCCCGCAGAAATTCAAAGGACCTGAGGCTTGCCGCGTACGAGCCCACAGAGATCGGCTTGTGCTCGAGACGCATTCCCAAAGTTTTCTCCAAAATAGCGGCCGAGAGATCAACGTCGATCCGGCGAGCGGAGTAATCTAGGAAAAACCCGCGCATCACTCGCAAGCCCACATCCGCCAAGACCGCAAGCAAAACACCCGCGGCCAGAACCCAAAGTGTCTCAAAGGCAGCATTTGGAACCACCCTGTCGTACACATTCATCGTGAAAATCGGCAAGGCAAGCGCCAAAATATTTATAAAAAGAGATGCGTATATAACATCACGATAAAGGCCACGATGCTCGAGCATGACCGACCAAAACCAGTGCTCCGACTGCCTTCCAATACCACCTAGCTGTGACGCCCTCAGCCGGAATGTAGGGCGCGCTAGCAAGACAAAACCCGCTGACCTTGCGCCCAGCTCGCTCAGTGCTATTGGCTGTGGATCAGGGCTCTGCTGAGGATCAAAAATCAGTGCATTTTCTTCGTCTAAGAGAGACTCAAGCAACACAGCCTTCTCGTCCTCAAGCAGCACGATGACCGGAAGCGCATTACGAGGCAAGCTAGCAACACTGACCTGCTGCAGACGCGCCTTGATGCCAACGCGTTTAGCCGAGCGCACCAGTAGATCAGGCGTGAAATCGTTGAGCGTTGTGGGTAGACCAGCCACCAGTGCTTCTGGTGTAACGGCAATACCATGGTGCTTCGCCAATCGCTGAAGACACATGACGAGCGCATTCCCAGCGCTTATACCTTTACTGCGCTCAGATCTGTTGTCGGGCTGTACCGCCACCCCAACCCCCTAAAGTAGTTATTATGAGCCTCATTGAGGCCTCAAGCTTCCGCTTTTCGCGCCTAATAGCATTAACAATGCTAAATCAGACCGCGGACCATAACTACCTCATTGATACAAGCTCGTTAGGTCCGCTGAGCCTCAGTGCGCTTACAATGCACCCAGAACAAAGTCGCCGTCAACAAGATCACGGCGCCACCCTGATGCCCTGCGGCAATAGCGACATTGACATGCGACAGCACAGTGCTGATTCCCAGCACGATTTGGAGGGTGACAGCAGCCAGGAGCATCAAGCCAGCTTTGCGCAATCTTTTGTCAGAATCTGTGAGCGAGGTCTGTAGCGCAAGAAAGACCAGCGCAGCACCGGTGAAGTAAGCCAACATCCGATGATTAAAATGGATAGTCGTCACCTGCTCAAAGGCTGAAACGAAGCCCTGTGCATAAAGTGCTGGTGGTATAAAACTGTCCCCCATCAGCGGCCATGTCGGGAACGATAAGCCAGCATTTGTTCCTGCAACGAAGCCTCCACTAAGAATCATGACGTAAACAAGCGCAATAACCGCAAAGATGCCTAGACCCGAATCGTTTCGCAGTGAGCGATTGGGCGAGAACAAACCAATGGTTAACCAAACGATATAGGCATAAATCGCAATGGCTAAGCCGAGGTGACCAGTCAATCGATATTGGGAAACATCGGGTCTGTCCACCAGACCGCTCTTGACCATATACCAACCCATAAAACCCTGACAGCCGCCCAAAAACAACAAGAACAACAGGTGCGGCTTGAGTGATGCCTTCACCTTGCCAAGCCACAAGAAGATCATGAGGGGAATAAAAAACATCACACCGATCAACCTGCCCAGCATCCGATGTAAATATTCAAACCAAAAGATCTGCTTAAACTCGTCAAGCGACATGCCTTTGTTGACCAACTGATACTCAGGAAACAGTTTGTATTGGTCGAACAAATAAACCCAATCAGCCGTAGACAAAGGAGGTAAAACACCCATGATGGGTCGCCAATCCACCATTGATAAACCAGACTCGGTAAGGCGCGTGACACCGCCCAATAAAATCATGCCAAAAATCGTGGCCGCGCAAATTGCCAACCAGCGCCCGATAATCACGTCGTCGTGATATGAAGTTACTGCAGTCATCTAGCCCCCCAAAACAACGCAGTTAGTTTAACAAACTCGAGACGCGAATCGGGGACTAAAGTAGACTCCCCGCCACAACAAGGATGATGTTGATGGCGCTCTTACGATTAAGTGATGCCGAATTACATTTCGGCACTCAAATACTCCTCGATAAATTAAACCTCACTATCTCCAAGGGTGAGCGCTTGGGTCTCTTGGGCCGAAATGGCGTAGGTAAGACAACACTCTTCAAGGTCCTTACCGGTGAGCAACAACTAGATGATGGTGAGCGATGGATTGATCCGGGTGTGAAACTTTCGCGCCTTGAGCAAGAGTTGCCGCTCGAGGGTCAAACATCGGTATTTGACTGGGTAGCCGGAGGCTTATCGGAAGTAGGAAGCCTTCTTGTAAAGTACCGAACGCTATTGTCGTCCAATAACATGGATGATCTGGAAGCGCTCTCATCGATTCAACTGGCGCTGGACGCCAGCGACGGATGGAACAGTCAAAACCGTGTCGAGACCACGCTGACACAATTGGGACTCGATGGGAGCGCCTATTTGGCTGATCTATCGGGCGGCTGGCGACGCCGCGTTGCACTCGCGCGCGCGCTGGTCTCGGACCCAGACCTACTCCTACTTGATGAGCCTACCAATCATCTCGACATACCCACCATCATTTGGCTCGAACAGCAGCTGCAATCCTTTAGAGGTGCCATCGTCCTTATCACCCACGACCGTCGGTTTCTGCAAGCCATTGCTAATCGAATCGGCGAGCTTGACCGGGGGGTTTTGAGCGTTTGGGACGGCACCTATGGCGACTTCCTAAAACACCGTGCGGAACAAATTGCAGCAGAGGAGACGGCGAACACGCTCTTCGACAAAAAGCTTGCGCAGGAGGAGGTTTGGATTCGACAGGGCATCAAAGCCAGGCGTACGCGCAATGAAGGACGCGTTCGTCGCCTTGAGGCCATGCGTGAAGAGCGCGCGGCACGTCGAAAGCAGACAGGAAAAGCAAATATCAACGTGGGCGCAGGCTCACTATCGGGAAAACTGGTAGCAGAAGCAAAAAACGCAGGCGTGAACTTTGGTGACAAAACGGTTATCAAAAACGTCAACACCATTATTCAACGCGGCGATCGCATTGGCATCGTGGGGCGTAATGGAGCGGGTAAAACAACGCTCATAAAAATGCTTCTAGGCGAACTGGAACCGAATGAGGGAACGATCAAAATTGGTTCAAAATTGGAAATTGCATACTCAGATCAGCTCCGTGGTCACTTAGACCCTGAAGGTACCTTGATCGATAACATATGTGGTGGCCAAGAGTTCATTGAAATTGACGGGAAAAAACGGCACGCCATTGGCTACCTCGGCGACTTTTTGTTCTCTCCCGACAGGGTTCGGGCGCCGACCAAAGTATTATCTGGCGGAGAGCGCAACCGTGCGATTCTTGCGAAGCTTTTTACCCAGCCCGCCAACTTATTGGTGCTCGACGAACCGACGAATGATCTCGACATAGAAACCTTGGAACTCTTAGAAGAGGTGTTGCTGGAGTTCAAAGGAACCGTCCTATTGGTGAGCCATGATCGCGACTTTATGGATAGCGTCGTGACCAGCTTATTGGTTATCAACGAGTCGGGCGAGATTGAGGAACAGGCAGGCAATTTTTCTGACTGGGAAAGTCGTGGTGGAACCCTGCTGAGTATCGGGGCGCGTATTGATACAGGAAGCAATGGTTCGCCAAGACCAACCCCCCCCGAGACGGTGCTCGGTCCGCAGGCGAAAGGCACTGCTAACGCTAAAACCGTCGCCCGCAAACTAAGTTATAAGGAATCGCGAGAACTCAAGGATCTACCCAATCGGATAGCGAAGCTCGAGGAGGAGCAAGCTGCGCTCGAGACCAAAACCGCAGACCCTTCTTTTTTCACCGGTGATGGCGATGAGGTTGCTAAAACACTGGAGCGACTCACGGCAGTAACCGCCTCGCTAGATGACGCGTTAGAGCGGCTGATAGAGCTCGAAGGTTAGGCGATATCAGCTCTTTAAACTAGTTTCGCCTAGCGTCAGAGCTTGTCGTGCTCGTTCACTCTACGCCCGGCTCCCCTGACTCCCTTTAACTCTACCTTGAGCTCACTTAGGGGATTTAGATTCGGGCCTCTGCAAATTTTTAAAGCGCCCTGGGCACATCATGATCAATGCACAGAGCTAGGCTCTCATTGAAGTAAGCTGACTGAAACTCTTTCGGTGATTATCTCTGCACTGACTATTCGCTAACTTTACCGCGACTCTGTGCGCTGCGCTTGTTGCACGCTCACCATACACAATCATCACTGAACAACGTGTAACTAGCACAGTGCACGCTTAATTAGTTGCATTTGAGCGATATCAGCTCACTAAAGAACTGAGGCAACCGCCTCTACCACTGTATCCATGTTCCGTTGGTTGAGTGCTGCCACGTTAATACGCGACGAATCGAGCATATAAAGGCCGCGATCTCTACGAAGCCCTCGGGCTTGATCGACCGAAAGGCCTAGGAAAGAGAACATTCCCTTCTCTCGGGATATAAAAGAAAAGTCCTGATTCGTTTTCTCGGAGAGCTTCTCGGATAACTGGGTACGAAGTTCGATCATCCGGGCACAAATATCTGCGAGCTCACTTTCCCAAGATGCACGCAGTGAGGGATCGCTCAGTACGCGGCCAGCCAGTAATGCGCCGTGTGCAGGCGGCATAGAATAAACGCGCCGCGCGGCACCTAACCCGTGGCTATGGGTTGCAGCTGCAGTTTGCGTGTCTTTTCCAAAAAATAAAGCTACACCCGTTCTCTCACGGTACAAACCCAGATTTTTGGAGCAGGATGCAGCGACGATGAGTTCACCTAAACGACCCGCTAATAAGCGAAGTCCTGCCACATCAGCCTCAAGGTTCGTGCCCATTCCTTGATATGCTAGATCAACAAGGACCGTGAAGCCTTGAGCCTCTGCCATATCGCCGATCTGGCTCCACTGTTCCAAGGTCAGATCTGCACCAGACGGGTTGTGACAACAACCATGCAGAAGTACAACGTCGCCCTTTTTGGCAGACTTTAGATCACTGACCATGTTGTCAAAATCAACACCGTGCGACGCGGGATCGTAATAACTATATGTTTCAAATTTCAGCCCAACGGATCCCATCAAAGGAATATGAACAGGCCAAGTAGGGTTGCTGATCCATACTGTTGCGTCAGGAGCTGCCGCAGCCAATACCTCTGAAGCAATGCGGAGCGCACCGCAGCCACCGGGTGTTTGAATAGCCGTGATATTCGAGCCATCACCCACAAGTTCGTCTCCAAAAACCAGTGACTTCATAGCCTGCAAATACACAACATCTCCGGCAGCGGGGAGATACGCCTTGGTGACTTCATCTGCCACCAACTGCTGCTGAGCTTGACGTACTGCCTGAAAAACGGGGCAGATGCCCGCTTCATCCATATAAATACCGACCGTCAAATCAATCTTATTTGGATTCGGATCTGCGCGACACTCAGCGGCAAGACCAAGGATGGGATCGGGTGATAAAACAGAAAGTTGCTCTAACATCTAAGGCTCTTACGTAAAAAAAACAGGGCGGGAGTATACGGTATGGGTGTAGCCGCATAAATGCCTGATAGTATTCGCAAACAATTTCTTAACCGATCAAACACGTACCGCCATGTCTTCCAACCAACGCGACAACCTTTTTGCCGAGTTACGCAGTGATAAGACGTTATTTAGCTTCAATGACTCGGTTGTCGATGTCTTCCCTGACATGATCCAGCGTTCAGTGCCGGGTTACTCGACAGTTGTACGAATGACTGGCGTGCTCGCTGAGCAATATGCACAACCGGGGACCTGCATTTACGATATTGGGTGTTCGTTAGGCGAGTCAATACGCTCTGTAGAGCTCGCGCTTGGGGACAGTACTGTGTCGCGGAGAGATTGTCGGCTTATAGGGATCGACAACTCTTCGGCCATGGTTCGCCGCGCACAGGAGCAAGCAGAATCAAAGTCTCGTATCGAATGGATAGAAGCCGATGCGCTCGAGGTCAACTTCGCCCCTTGCAGCGTGGTGATATTGAACTTCACACTGCAATTTATTCCTGTCCCTCAGAGGCTCCGCCTACTCAAATCCATCCGCTCGGCAATGGTGCCGGGTGGGCTATTGATCCTCTCAGAGAAGATTACTATGGCTGACCCTGCCATGGATGCACTGATGATTGATCTGCATCACGACTTCAAGCGCAGTCAGGGTTACAGCGATCTAGAAATTGCTCAAAAACGAGATGCAATTGAGAACGTTCTCATCCCCGAAACGGCACAGGCGCACAGTGAACGCCTCTCGGAAGCAGGGTTTTCACGATCAAGTATTTGGTTTCAGTGCTTGAACTTTGCATCTTTCATCGCAGTTGCGTGATCCCCGATGGAAATACCGAAGGAGCTCACAACAGACCTAGAAGCCTTCGCAGCGCGATGGGAAGAGCCAAAGCTCTGCGAGTGGCTCAAAAGCTTGCCCGAGCAATTAGCTCAATCCATGTCCGAGAAGCGCTATGGCGACCTAAAGCGCTGGCGGGACTCAATGAATTTGCTGCCCGACCTCACAGCCGGAACGGTCAATCTAGATCGTGCTTATGTCGGCGCAAGCGGCGACATTCCCACGACAGTACGAGACGATTTAGAACAAGCACTCCGAGGCTTACACCCATGGAGAAAGGGCCCTTTCTCCCTCTTTGGTGTGGATATCGAGACTGAGTGGCGATCCGATTTTAAATGGGATCGTCTTGCTGATGCGATATCACCGCTACAGGGTCGCCGCGTACTCGATGTAGGTTGCGGGAGCGGCTACCACTGCTGGCGTATGCGAGGCGCGGGCGCAGAAGAGGTAATTGGAATCGACCCCACCGCGTTATTCGTGCTGCAATTTAAGGCCATTCAAAAATATCTCAATGAGCCTGCAGTTCACGTTCTGCCTTTGACACTTGAGCAGTTGCCACCAAAGTTACAGGCGTTCGATACGGTATTCTCGATGGGAGTGCTCTACCATCGCCGATCACCTATAGATCACCTGACAGACCTTCGCGACACCCTCGCTCCGGGTGGGGAGCTGGTACTTGAGACTCTGGTGGTTGAAGGCGACGAACAAACTGTCTTTGTGCCGCCCGGACGCTACGCGAAAATGGGCAACGTTTGGTTCCTGCCAAGCCCGGAAGCACTGAAACTCTGGCTTTCAAAAGTGGGTTTTGAAGATATTCAGCTTGTCGATGTCAGCCAGACCGGCTTGAAGGAGCAGCGTTCCACTGACTGGATGACCTTTCACTCTCTAGTGAATTTTTTGGACCCTGAGGACCCAACCAAAACCGTAGAAGGGCATCCATCACCACGACGCGCGATTATGACTGCACAGCTGCCGTAACTTTGCTCCCGGTGTTAGTCGTCTGATGTCGCACCCGAGGTGGCGGCCGGACTTATGGGAAAAGTCGCTATCTTTCCGGACTCACCACCTTCACTGATCTTCGCAGCACCTTGTTTCTCAACCTCGTCGATTCGAATGATGGACTGCATGGGAATATAGCTACGCTTAACCCCCGCGAACTCAGACTTGAGCTTTTCCTCGCCTGGGTCTACTAAAATCGCGGAGCGCTCCCCGAAAAGCATCTCCTCAATTTCAACAAAGCCCCACATATCACTCTGGTAGATGTGTTTAGCGAAGACTTCGAAGATCTGCTTACCGTTGTGAAAGATAATTTTATACACAGGCTGATTTGACATGCTTTTTCAAGTGTTAGGTCCGGGGCGCGCGATGCTACCACTTTTGCCAGAATTCGGAAGGGGTGGCGCCAGCCCATTTAAGAAATACACAGGTATAATAGCGTTTTAGCAAATACATTGAGCACAAACACGTGAGCACAAAAACACCATCCAAAGTCTTCATCCAGACCCACGGTTGCCAAATGAACGAGTACGACTCTTCGCGCATGGGTGACCTGCTGCGCGAGAGCCACGGGCTCGAGCGCACGGACAACGCAGAAGAAGCGGATGTATTACTGCTCAACACCTGTAGCATTCGAGAAAAGGCACAAGAAAAAGTCTTTCACCAATTGGGGCGTTGGAAATCTATCAAAGCAAAGCGTCCAGAAGTGGTCATTGGTGTAGGTGGCTGCGTTGCCAGCCAAGAGGGTGAAGCGATCAGCGAGCGCGCACCTTACGTTGATCTGATATTTGGTCCGCAAACGCTCCATCGTTTGCCTGAGATGCTCGAGACACGAAATGAGGGAGACAGTGCTGTTGTCGACATCTCATTTCCTGAGATCGAAAAATTTGATCGACTGCCTCAGCCGTCAACTGGCAGCGCCACAGCATTTGTCTCCATCATGGAGGGTTGTAGCAAGTACTGTACTTTTTGTGTCGTGCCTTACACTCGAGGCGAAGAAGTATCGCGCCCGGTTGACGACGTGATAGCCGAGATCGCGCACTTAGCGTCTGAAGGTGTTAAAGAGGTCAATCTGCTGGGACAAAACGTTAATGCCTATCGCGGTGAGAATCATCTCGGCGAGGTTGTCGACTTCGCCGAGTTGTTAGGTCTCGTCAATTTAGTCCCCGGCATTGAGCGCATCCGTTACACAACATCACATCCCGTAGAGTTTAGTGACGCGTTGATTGAGGCTTACAGAGATATACCCGCGCTGGTCGACCACCTGCATCTACCTGTGCAAAGTGGTTCAGACCGTATTTTGATGGCAATGAAGCGTGGTCATACAGCGATAGAATACAAATCAAAGATCCGTGCCCTGCGAAAGATTCGTCCCAACATATCGTTATCATCGGATTTCATTATTGGATTCCCTGGCGAAACCGAGCAAGACTTCCTTGCGACCATGAAATTGATTGAGGAAATCGGATTTGACACGTCCTTCAGCTTTATCTACAGCGCTCGACCGGGAACGCCCGCGTCGGATCTCCAGGACGATACACCCGAGGATGTGAAGAAGAAACGGCTACACCTGTTACAGAGTCGCATCAATCAGCAGGCGATGGAGATCAGTCGTCGCATGGTTGGAACAACGCAGCGTATTCTCATCACCGGAGTCTCCAAGAAAGATCCCGGGCAGCTAGCTGGTCGGACGGAAAACAATCGCGTGGTCAACTTTACTTGCCTTGATCATAACTTGATTGGAGAGTTTGCTACGGTCGATATTGTCGACGCATTGCCAAACTCACTGCGTGGTGTGCTTGTTGGTTGACATGCGTCGCAAGCAATGTATCTTCACCTGCCCATACGTTATATGAGCGGCCAAACAGTCCTTGGACATTGACCCGACACCTCCTGAGCCCGACAGTCGGGAGGACATAGTATCCACGTCTTTCACGCTAGAACCTGAAAACGCGAAGCATGTTGCGCTGCTCTGCGGGCATCTGAACACCCATCTGAAACTCATTGAGGACCGGCTCCGGGTCTCGGTTAGTAATCGAGGCAACCAAATTAAAATAGGCGGTCCTTCGGCAGCCTGTCAATCCGCGGAAAAACTCCTAAAAAAACTGTATAGCGATGTTTACAAAGGCATTCGCCTGAGCCCTGAGACGATTCATTTACAATTGCAACAGGCTGATCTCGAATTATTACAGGATGAGGGAGCCACTGATGAGTCCGTTCTGATCAAGGCAATTAAGACCAAACGCGGGACGGTGAAGCCACGCGGACATAGCCAGATTAGTTACGTTAAAGACATTCAACGATACGACCTGAATTTCGGTGTGGGACCTGCCGGTACGGGAAAGACATACCTTGCGGTTGCCTGTGCGGTGCAGGCGCTTCTCGACGAAGAGGTAAAACGCATCCTACTCGTGCGACCGGCGGTTGAGGCGGGAGAGCGACTGGGGTTCTTGCCCGGTGACTTGACGCAAAAAGTTGACCCCTATCTCCGCCCTCTCTACGACGCACTCTATGAAATGCTTGGGTTCGAGACAGTGGGCAAATATATTGAGCGCAATATCATTGAAGTCGCGCCGCTCGCCTTCATGCGAGGTCGCACACTTAACAACGCATTTATTATTCTTGACGAGGCTCAGAACACCACTCGAGAGCAGATGAAAATGTTTCTGACGCGACTAGGCTTTGGTTCAACGGCTGTGATTACGGGTGACGCGACGCAAATTGATCTCCCTCGCGGTCAACCCTCTGGGCTAATCCATGCAACCCAAGTGCTTGATGGTGTCGATGGCGTCTCATTCACTTGGTTTAGCAATAAGGACGTTGTCCGTCATCCGCTGGTGCAGCGCGTAGTTAATGCCTACGAGGAACACGATGCGATCATGAACTCAAACGAGGCTCCGCACTCGTGAACCTCTCCGTTTACGTTGACTGCGGCCACCAAGACGCCCCAAAACCCGAAGCTTTTGAAGCATGGGTGGCAACCGCGCTCTCGGGACACCACTCTCGGTGGTGCCCCAAGGATATCGCTGAAGTCAGCATTCAAGTGGTCGATAGTGAGGAAATGACACGCGTCAATTACCAATATCGTGGTAAAGACACTGACACTAACGTGCTTTCTTTCCCCGTTGATGCTGAGCTGCAGAAACAAACTGGCTTACTCGGTGACCTCATTATTTGTAGCGATGTGGTGCAACGCGAGGCGCATGAGCAGTCAAAGATACTCGAGCATCACTGGGCACACATGACCATTCACGGCACACTTCATTTACTCGGCTACGATCATATTGCTGACGACGACGCAGAATTGATGGAAGCACTTGAGGTCGCGTGTCTAGCACACTTATCTATTTCAAACCCTTACACCCAAACCGAAAATCTCACCTAATGAATACGAACGACACACGTAACAACGAGCCTGAAGAACGATCCTGGCTGGATCGACTGACACAGATGGTTACTGGCACGCCCTATACCCGGGCCGATCTCGAAGGCTTGCTACAGTTGGCTGTTGAAAACGAGGTCATCGATGAGGATGCGCGAAATATTATGGAAGGCGCCCTCACAGTTGGGGAGATGCAAGCTCGCGACGCCATGATTCCACGTGCGCAGATGGTTGTGATTCGATCGGGCGCCACATTGGACGAGGTGTTGCCACAGATCATTCATACAGGACACTCACGCTACCCGGTTGTGGGTGAGGGAACGGATGATGTTCAAGGCATTCTGCTCGCAAAAGATTTACTGCCCTTCGTACTAAATCCCAATGCTGATTTTGATGTGCCAGCGTTACTTCGACCCGCAGTAATTGTTCCCGAGAGCAAGCGTTTAAACGTGTTGCTAAGAGAGTTCCGACAGGCGCGCAATCACATGGCGATCGTTATCGACGAGTACGGTGGCGTGGCAGGTCTTGTAACGATAGAGGACGTATTGGAAGAGATCGTTGGTGAAATTGAGGACGAGACCGATTCCGACGAAGAGGTTCAAATCCGCAAGCTCACAGAAGATAGCTTCTTTGTTCAAGCGTTGACGCCTGTTGAAGACTTCAATGAAGCATTTGACGTCGAGTTCAGTGATGAAGAATTCGACACCATCGGTGGACTCGTCCTGCAAGCCTTTGGAAGGCTCCCCACACGCAACGAGACGGTAACTTTTGACGGCTTCGAGTTTCGTGTCATAAACGCCGATCAGAGAAAGCTTAACAGCCTACGCGTAACGATAATCAGCGAGCGCTAGAACATGTTGCGCTGGAACAAATCGCAGCGCGCAATTTGCAGCCTCGTCGCAGGGCTGATTTTCACTCTGGCGCTTGCGCCGTTCGATCTTAAAGTTGCCTCACTTCTCAGTATCGCCCTGTTTTATCTGGCGCTAGAGGGGCAGACAGCAAAACGCGGCGCGGCCTTAGGTTGGATTTATGGCGTCGGCTTCTTTGGCGCTGGCGTCTCTTGGGTCTATGTCAGCATTAACGTTTACGGAAACGCATCCGCTCCACTCGCAGTCCTGCTCACTTTTATTTTTTGCGGTGGACTCGCGCTACTACCCGCGGCGCAAGCTGCCCTTTTCTGTCGTTTTCAGCCAGATAACGCATTGGCCCGAATCTTTACTTTTGCCGGTTTATGGGTGCTGTTTGAATGGGTGAGAACCTGGCTACTGACAGGTTTCCCTTGGCTATTCGCGGGCTACGCAAGTATAGACACTCCTATCGCGGGTTGGGCTCCCGTAGTCGGTGTCTTTGGTGTGTCTCTACTCATTGCTCTGACAGCTGCCGGTCTAGCAGAGGTCTTGCGACTCAGGGAACCGAGAGCTGCGGTATCGTGGCTTGCGTGGAGTGGCTCGATACTCCTCTGCGGAGGGCTGCTGCTGCAAATACAATGGACTCACGCTAGCGGTGGCGCCGTAAATACGGTCATCTATCAACCGAATACCTCTTTGTGGGACAAATGGGACCCTCAAAAGCGCCGAGTTTTTCTGGCCGATTACCTTAAGCACGCCGAAACCTTTTCTAGAGATGCTGACCTTCTAATATGGCCGGAAGGTGCGTTACCGTTTTACGCTGATCAGGCGCCAAACTATATAGCGCAACTGAATACACTAGGCGAAGTCAACGACACCTCTATCGTTCTCGGTATCGCAACCCGTGAGGACTTAAAACGATTCAACAGTATCGTTACTCTCGGCAATACGAATGATGAGTATCGGAAACAGAAACTCGTGCCATTCGGTGAATTCGTCCCTCTAGAATCACAACTCAGAGGGCTCATCGCGTTTTTTGACCTACCCATGTCGAACTTCTCACCAGGATCCAGCGACCAAGATAGCCTTACAAGCGGCGCCGGCGAGCTTGCCCCTTTTATCTGCTACGAAATCGTTTACCCAGACTTTGTAGCAAAAGGCTCGCGGGGCACCTCTATACTGATCACCATTTCAAACGACTCATGGTTTGGCACGAGCCATGGACCTCACCAGCACTTCCAAATGGTTCGCTTCCGCTCGCTTGAGCTTCAAAAACCTACTCTCAGAGGCGCTAACAACGGCATCACGGCGGTGATCTCGCCTTTCGGAGAGGTCGAAAAAGCACTACCTCAATTCACAAAAGGAAATCTCATTGCGACTGTCGAGCCACACGAGGGCCTGACGCCCTTTGCGCGCTGGGGAAGCGTGCCCGTTATCCTCATAAGTCTGCTGCTCTCGATCCCTGCAGTGGCTCTGGTTATAGCTGGTGCAATAACGAGGGTTATCAGAAAAAATGGCATAAAACCTCAGCGCTAAGCACATCTATCCTGATAGACTGTGCCCGCAGACCCCATCACCGACGCCAACAATATTGTAATGAATCCAAGCGAATACCAACCAGAGATCCTCGAAACCGAGATTCAATCATCTTGGCTAGAGGAAAAAGCCTTTGCCGTAGATGTCGACACCAGTCGAGACAAGTTTTACTGCCTAGCGATGTTCCCCTACCCCAGTGGCAAATTACATATGGGGCATGTACGTAACTACACGATTGCCGATGTGATTGCGCGCTATCAGCGAATGATGGGAAAGAACGTACTGCAACCTATGGGTTGGGACGCGTTTGGGTTGCCGGCGGAAAACGCTGCAATCCAAAAGAAGGTTGCGCCTGCAGCTTGGACTAAAAGTAATATTGCCGAGATGCGCCGACAACTGCGGCGGCTGGGTTTTGCCTACGACTGGGACCGAGAGCTTGCCACCTGCACGCCTGAGTACTATCGATGGGAGCAGTGGTTTTTCACACGGCTGTATGAAAAGGGCTTGGTCTACAAAAAGATGGCGACGGTTAACTGGGATCCAGTTGATCAGACAGTATTAGCCAATGAGCAAGTTATTGATGGTCGCGGTTGGCGATCAGGGGCGGAGGTAGAGCGTAGAGAGATCCCTCAATGGTTTATCCGCATTACGGATTACGCCGAGGAACTCCTCGAGAATCTGGATAAGCTCGACGGCTGGCCGGAACCTGTTCGACTCATGCAACGAAACTGGATTGGTAAAAGTCGTGGTGTTGAACTTAGCTTCGAGCTCGACGCACCGATAGCAGGCCTCGACAAGGTCGACGTCTACACAACGCGTCCCGACACCCTATTCGGTGTCAGTTACATCAGCCTTGCAGCTGAGCACCCGATCAGCCTTGAGCTGAGCAAGGAAAACCGTGAACTTGCTGATTTTATTGCTGATTGCAAAAAAGCATCAGTCGCTGCTGCCGATATGGCGCGCGCTGAAAAGCTCGGTATGGATACGGGCATCCGCGCTCGCCACCCGCTTACCGGCGAGGCCATCCCCGTTTGGATCGCAAACTATGTGCTGATGGACTACGGATCGGGCGCGGTCATGGCCGTTCCCGCGCACGACGAGCGCGACTGGGAGTTTGCGCGTCAGTACAACCTCCCCTTGATCACGGTGATCAATGATGAGAGTGGACAACCTGCCGACGTATCAAACGCTGCTTACATCGAGCGCGGGACACTTACGGCTTCGGGTAGTTACGACGGACTGGGGTTTGAAGCCGCGTTCGATCAAATAGCCGAGGCACTCGAGGCAAAGTCACTCGGAAAAGTCACCACACAATATCGCCTGCGTGATTGGGGTGTGTCGCGGCAGCGTTATTGGGGTACACCCATCCCCATGCTAAATCTTGAAGGCGGTGGCGAAGTCCCTATTCCCGCAGATCGACTGCCCTCACTCTTGCCTGAAGATGTGATCATGGACGGCGTGGCCTCGCCAATCAAAACTGATCCCGAGTGGCGCAAATTCGATCTCGACGGTGTCTCTTGCGAACGCGAAACCGACACCTTTGATACGTTTATGCAATCGTCCTGGTACTACGCGCGGTTCACCTGCCCAAACTATGATCAAGGCATGCTCGATTCAGATGCAGCCAACTACTGGCTTCCCGTTGATCAATATGTGGGAGGCATTGAGCACGCAATTTTGCACCTGCTTTACGCGCGTTTCTTCCACAAGCTGATGCGTGATGAAGGCCTCCTAAGTTCAGACGAGCCGTTTGAGCGGCTACTCACTCAAGGCATGGTGCTCAAAGATGGCGCCAAAATGTCTAAATCCAAAGGCAATACAGTAGATCCTCAGGAACTCATCGATCGTTACGGAGCAGACACTGTCAGGCTGTTCAGTATGTTTGCTGCGCCACCCGAGCAGTCCCTCGAGTGGTCTGACGCAGGCGTTGACGGATCGCACCGATTCCTGAAGCGTTTGTGGCGCTTGGTTCAAGAGGCAAGACCTGCATCGTCCGATACACTAAACGCAGCAACGCTCGATAAAGCCCAAAAAGCGTTGCGGCGAAAAACACACGAAACTATCGCCAAGGTCAGTGATGATTATGGTCGCCGGCAAACCTTTAATACGGCTGTTGCCGCGGTCATGGAACTCTGCAACGAGGTCAGCAGACACGAAGGAGACTCGGCTGAAGACGCAAGTGTTGTGCACGAGGCACTGACCGCAGCCGTATTGTTACTGGCGCCCATTGTGCCCCATATCAGCGAAGCGCTTTACAGCGTTTTAACGGGCGAGCGCATTCTTTCTGCTACTTGGCCTGTGGTCGATGAAGCAGCACTTACTCGCGACGAGATCGATATTGTGGTTCAAGTAAACGGTAAGGTGAGAGCTAAGATCTCTGTTAGCGCCGATGCGAGCAAAGATGATATTCAAGAAGCGGCATTGGCTCACGAAAATGTTCAGCGTTTCATTGAAGGCGTCAACATCAGAAAAGTGATTGTTGTTCCGGGAAAACTCGTCAATGTGGTTGCTAACTAGGCTCTCTCTGCGAACAACGATCGCCGCGAGCCTCTTAAGTTTGCTTGCTTTGACAGGTTGCGGCTTTGAGTTGCGTGGTCAGAACGCCCGTGCAGAAACGCTAGGGCTCTACCCCATCGCGGTTTTAAGCGCTGCGCCGAACAGTGAATTCACGTCACAGTTGCGCACAGCACTTAGTCGCCTCGGGGCAAGTGTCGTCGAACCCTCTGAAGCCATCTTGATTCTGCAAGTAGGCACAGAGCGCTTTGAGCAGCGAAACCTTTCGCTGACCGCCCGAGCACGTGCTGCGGAACTTGAACTTCGGGCTAGCGTCGATTTTTCACTCCAGCTCGGCGAACAGTGGCTTATCGAAAGCGAGACACTCACCGTTGTTGATCAGATGCTCAACGACCCACTCAATGTGGTTGGAAAAACTGAAGAGCTGAGACTTCTACAGGGTGAATTGCGCGCGACCCTAGTGGAAGCCCTGACTCGCCGCATTGATTACAGGCTCGCGGCAGACAATGCAGATAAGACCTGAACAACTAGAGCAATTCCTCAAACAAGGCCTATCGGCTTGTTATCTCGTAACGGGTGCTGAACCCCTTATCGTCCAAGAATGTGCCGACGCTATTCGTGTTGCCGCAAGGGAGCAGGGGTGTGTCGATAGAGAACGTATAGACGCATCTGATAAAGCCGGCTGGCAAAATCTTTTGCAGAGCGCGAGCGCTATGTCGCTATTCTCCGATCAAAAGCTGATCGAAGTCCAAGTCGAGAGTGGCAAGCCAGGGGCTGAAGGTAGCAAAGCCATCCAAGAATATCTGTCTATGGAGTCTGACGATATCTTGCTTATTGTTGCCGGCAAAATTGATAAACAGTCACAACGTGCTAAATGGTACACGGCCCTAGATCAGCGCGGAGCCATTATCACCGTATGGCCAGTAGGTCGCCGTGAGATGCCCTCGTGGATTCAAGGCCGACTCAAGCAAAGAGGAATGTCTGCTGATCGCGATGCTGTTGCATTACTTGCTGAGCGGGTAGAAGGCAACCTACTGGCAGCTGCGCAGGAAATCGAAAAACTAGCGCTATTGACGGGTGACGCGCACCTGTCGGTTGAAAAAATTGCAGCATCGGTGGGTGATAGCGCTCGCTACAATACATTTGGCATGGTCGATACCGCGCTCGCAGGCGATGCTCGAAGCGCACTGAAAGCACTGCGCGGATTACAAGCGGAGGGAAATGCCGTACCGGTTATATTGTGGCCACTGTCGAAAGAATTGAGACTCCTTATCGACGCTGAAGCGGCCGTACGAAAAGGCACCTCACCCGCCAATGCGCTCGACCGTTTAGGCGTGTGGCGAAGCCGAATAAACTTATTGCAGTCTGCACTGGCACGACACAATCGCGAGTCTCTAGAAGCATGTTTGTCACTCAACTTCGCAGCAGACGGAAGCGCGAAGGGCTACATGCCTGGTAACTGCTGGGACTACCTCGAATCGCTGGTTGTGACGTTGGCCACAGGCGCCGCGCCAGTCATACCGAGACGTCGCGCGTGAAGCCCTGCAAGCCCCAGCACGCCCACCACTGCAGCAAGGGCAAACGCCACAACAAAACCCAGCCACTCGGCGACAGCGCCATGAGTAGCGGCGCCCAGAGCCGGCGCAGCCATCATTGTCATCGACCACAAGCTCATCACTCGACCGTGATACTGCGGGTCTATGATTAATTGCGCTAAGGTCTGACAGGCCGTTCCTGCAAGCGTGGTCGATAAACTCAATAATCCCACCAAGATAAACAAGCTTGGTAACTGAGCTACCCAGACAAGATTGGAGAGTAGGCAGGCAGCAAAAAACATCGCAGCCAGACTCAGATTAAAAAGGTAGCGAACATCTGCCTTCATACGACTCATAATCAAGCCACCCAAGACCGCGCCACTGCCCGCGGCAGCCGTCAGCCAAGCGAGTTCCCCAGGACCACCATCGATTAATCGGCCCGACACTGCTGGCAATAACTCAATAAAACTTCGACCTAGAAATCCGTTGACTAAAGTCAGCGCAAGAATAGTGACGAGCGGCGCCATACTCAGGGCATAGCGAAGTCCATCAATAAATTCACTATTTACACTGCCGTGTGTCCGCTTTTGACGCGCACCCACACCGCCCAATGAATTTAGGATCAAACCGGACGTCGCGAAGATGAAAACCGGGATCATCCAGGCCCAAGCGGCACCGGCTCGAGCAATAACCGCCGCACAAATAGCGGGGCCTAAAATGCGGGCAATATTAAAGGACATCGCTGTCAGCCCCACCGCACTGGGAAGCGCCTCGCGTGGTACGAGCATAGGCACGAGAGCCAAACGCATAGGACTGTGCATTGCCGAGACAGAACCCAGTGCCGTCGCCAAAATCAGCAACACAACCACATTAAGAATGCCGAGATAGCTCGCCAATGCGCCACTCAGCGCAATTGCGCCGTGGATGAGCATCGACCACATCAAACCATGTCTAGGATTAATACGATCAGACTGAACACCAAAGTAGGGCGATAGAATAAGTGCCGGTGCGAGCATGAGTGCACTAACAATTCCAACCCACAAAGCGGACTGGGTAAGCTCCCATGCGTTCCATCCCAGCAGGAATCTCAGCATCCAACTACCCAAACCTGAGCACCAGCTGGCCGGGTAATAGCGCCTAAAACGCGGTTCATTTAACGCGGAATGCTTCACCTGTCGCTTTTCACGACACACAAATGGCGCCTCTCTTGCTTTTCAACAGCAATAGAACTACTGTTTATTTATACAGTATTTTTACTGGTGCTCTCGGGCAGCACCACATCAACTTTGCGGAGCACATCATGAACTACTCTATCGAACAGATCATTAATCGTCCGGATACTTGGCAGGGTGTCGATAACAACACAAATTCGCGCGTTATCTTTACCACCAAATCCGCCAATACAGATTGGCACAATAGACAGAGTGTACCAACGGGTTTCACCTCTCTCGACGAAGAATTGCAGCTTGGCGGTTGGCCAAAGCATGGCGCTGTCGAAGTTTTAAGCGATCACGATGGCTCTGAATGTATGGGGTTGTTTCTGCCAGCCATGCAGCGACTTTCCAATGAAAAGCGCTGGCAAGCATTTATCAATTCGCCGCACACACCGTACGCACCACTATTACGCGCCCACAACATTCCCTCAGAACAAATATTGATGGTTCACCCTAAGCACCGGGATGAAACCTTATGGGCGGCAGAGCAAGCTGTTCGCAGCACCACCTGCAGTACGGTATTTGTGTGGTTAGGGAGCACTCACTACCGTTACGCCGAGATACGCAAGCTACAACTTGCAGCGGCGAGTACCGATACGTTGCTTTTCCTATTTAGATCGAGCGATGCGCTAAAAGATGCAACACCCGTCTCTCTCAGACTGCATATCAACGCTTATCGCGAAGTCACCGTCGTTAAACAGCGCGGCGGTAAGCGAGAAGTCGAGATACGACTCCCTGAAAGTCACCTATTAAAAGTACAGACAGCGCAATCACACACCAAAGCCGTCGCCACGAAAACAGGTACTTTCCTGACACCTGTCGCCTAATCCATTTCCGCGTCCCGCTTCCCCTTCCCCGGGCTCGGCTCCCCTCCGAGCTTCCGGGGTAACCTCTTTATCGCACTTTTTGTTTTAGAAGCATCAACTTTGGGAGATGAATTTTTAAAGCGCTGATTTCCCCTACCCGCTATCTCCTACTATATGCTTGGGAAACATCTGAACACTGTTAGCCAATGCCAGACTTACCGATCAGTCTCGATATTCTGACCATTTTGATCATAACGAGCTTTGTTGCATCTCTGCTGACTGCATCAGTGGGTATTGGCGGTGGCACACTCGTCCTCGCCGTGCTCGTCGTTACCGTTCCTATCGCTGCAGTCGTGCCTCTGCACAGTGTCGTTCAACTCGGCTCGAATACAGGTCGAACGGCCATGACACGACACCACATTTCGAGGCCGTTATTTTGGCCGCTGGTGATGGGTGCCATTATGGGAACCTTACTCGCAGCACCACTTTCCGCATTTTGGTTGAACGAACTACAGTTAACCCTGTTGCTCGCGACATTCACACTCATCGTGACTTGGGTTCCGATACCGGTCGTGAAGACCCACAGTACGCGCCATAACCTACTGTTTAGTATCGCGGTGAGCTTCATTGGTGTTTTTGTGAGCGCTACCGGCCCATTAGTAGCAGCCTTTCTGCGGCATCAAGTAGCGGACAGAAAAGAGCTAGTCGCTACCATGGCAGCAAGCGTGTCGACTATGAACTTTCTACGCATAGTCCTCTTTAGCAGTCTCGGATTTTTTTGGAGCGAGTGGCTCATCACCCTCGCTTTAATGATTGCCGCAGGCTTTGGCGGAACACTCATCGGCTTACAGCTTCTCGGCAGGCTCCCCGAGAAGCTGTTTCAAACCATCCTTAAACTACTTTTAACGATACTCGCGCTATCAATGATCGTCCGAGCCTTTTAAACACAAGGTAACACCCTGAACACCAGCGCAGTGCTTACAACACCGAGCCAGTTACCACTATCCCTGGGCTAGTTGCGAAACCACCATCGCATCGATATTTTCCGCCAGCTTGTTCAATGGCACCGGACCGCTCCCCAGCACCGTATCGTGGAATAATCGTATATCAAATCGATCACCCAAACGCGCTCTCGCATCCTCGCGGAGCTCGACAATGCGTAACTTACCAATCATGTACGCCGTAGCTTGGCCTGGCATCGCGATATAACGCTCGATCGCTTTTATGCAGTCATACTCAGCATTCGGCGTATTCTCGACGAGATAGGCGATGGCTTCCTCACGACTCCAGCGCTTGCTGTGAATACCTGTATCCACGACCAAACGCGCTGCACGCCAAAGCTCCATAGCAAGCTGTCCAAACCGTGAATATGGATCCTCGTAGAACCCCATCTCGTAAGCAAGCTGCTCTGTATATAAGCCCCAGCCCTCGGAGAACGCAGTAAAACTTAGATATCGCTGAATATCGGGCACCCCTTCAAGCTCAGCCGTTATGGCCCGCTGAAGATGATGACCTGGAAGCCCCTCATGAAATGCCAAGGCCTCTAGATCGGTTTTTGGCATCGCAGCCATGTCATACAAATTGGCGTAAAAAATACCTGGGCGCGAACCATCTGGTGGCGGGCTTTGATAAAACGCTTTACCCGCGTTTCGCTCACGGAAAGGCTCGACACGCTTCACGATCAGCTCAGCTTTTGGCAGCACGCCAAAGTACTCAGGAAGTTTTTTCTCCATTCGAGAGAGCGCATCGCGTGCACTGACGAGATACGCCTCTCGCCCTTCATCCGTATTCGGAAAACGCAGCGACTGATTTTCGCGAACAAACACGAAAAACTCCTGCAAGCTCCCTTCGAAACCAACCTCGGTCATGATCTCCAGCATTTGACCATGGATGCGCGCAATATTTTCCAGACCTAGCTGGTGCACCTCGTCCGCGGTGAGGTCTGTCGTTGTATACCACTGTAACAATTGCTGATAGAAAGCTTCGCCATCAGGCAGACGCCATATCCCATCATTGGGTGAGGCTAATTCACTCTGCTTCTCGATCACACTGATGAAGCGCTTGTAGGCCGGCTTGAAGGCGTCAATAAGCGCTGTTCTGCCCGCATTTACTAATCGAGCAGTTTCATCCTCGGGCAAATCAAGCGCCGAGACCTTCTTTTGAAAATCCGCCCAAACCGGTGAAACTGCCTCTGAATTATCAAATGGTTGCCCCGTGATCACATTGTTAGACGATTCGAGAATCGCCGGATACATCCAATCAACGAGATAAAGTCCTTTCTCGGCACGCAGTTCGAGCTGCTCGATGACCTCCCCGAGGTAGCTCTGTACATTTTGGATTCGATCGACGTAGGCCTCAGCGTCACTTAGATCCGACACACGGTGAATATTGATGAGCGAGCTGGGAATTTGAGTATGTGCACCACCGAATTGGTGAAGCGCGTAACGGTGGTGCCGAAAGTCGTCCATCGCCAATGATCGCTCTAATGACATGCGGTAGAGATCAAAAGAAAGCTTTCCTGCATCGGGTAACGCAGCTCTATCGAACGCAGCCAGATCGATGAGACCCTGTTCCATGCGGACACGCTCTTCATCATTGAACGCCTCAGACTGAGGATTCCATTCACCGTGCCGATCCTTGACACCCAAATAGCTTGCGGTGAAGGGTTGCCGCGAGAGGTTGTCAGCAAACACCTCGGCGAGGTAGGCGTTAAGCCGCTCGTGTTCCGAAATCGAAGCGTCTGCCGTATCACCAGTAAGGTTCTGACCTATTTCCGAAACAGCAACCTTCCCCTCTGATTGCTGTGAATCAGCTTCGCCGCAACCCACGAGCGAGAGACTCAAAAAGCTACCAATAATAAAAAGCAGAATATTTCGGTTCATCACGATTTCTCACACAAAAAAATAGAACGCGATGATAGCTCAGTTAACACCGAAAATTGGCGCTGCGTTTGTGCTTGCCTGAACATGGCTCGAACCTTAAGGTCTAATGACGAGACGTGGAGAATAAATTGTGTCGCAGGGACCTATACCAACCGATGCGCAAAAGCATCTCGATGAGAGCATAGCAGAGACGCTTGATGCCACTCGCACTCGCGCGAAAGAAAAGCGTCACAGTAAAGGTTATCGAACAGCAAGAGAGAATTTGCAGGACCTGGTCGATGAAAACAGCTTCATTGAGTATGGTCAGTTAGCCGTTGCCGCGCAACGCGACCGCCGCGACGCATCCACGCTTCGCGTTGATACCGCTGCTGATGGCGTTATCACGGGCACTGCCACCATTAATGCCGCACTTTGCCCGGATGAGCGTACCGACGTTGCCGTTGCGGTATACGACTACAGCGTTCTTGCTGGAACTCAAGGCTTTTTTCACCACCAAAAGCTCGACCGTATCTTTGAAATTGCCGAGCGAGAGCGCCTGCCTTTTGTCATGTACACCGAAGGTGGCGGCGGACGCCCGGGCGATACGGATGTAAAAGTCAATATAGCAGGCCTGAACAGCACTTCCTTTAGCCGTTGGGCTGGCCTCACGGGGAAAGTACCTCGAATTACCGTGAACAACGGTTATTGCTTTGCGGGCAACGCAGCACTCTTTGGCGCAGGCGATGTTCGCATTGCAACAAAGAGCTCATCTATTGGTATGGCGGGGCCTGCCATGATTGAAGGTGGTGGCCTAGGCATCTTTCACCCTGACGAAATTGGTCCGGTTAATACACTGTGTAATGTTGGCGCCGTCGATCTACTTGCAGAAGATGAAGCTCACGCGACTGCACTTGCCAAATGGACCTTAAGTTATGCACAGGGAGTCACCGCGTCGGGCGATGTCGCAGATCAAACCGCGCTGAGGACCTCCCTTCCTGAGAACCGGCGGATGGCTTATGACGTCCGAAAAGTAATGAATATCTTGTTCGATCAGCAGTCGGTCTTGGAACTACGTCCTGTCTATGGCCGCGCTGTGGTCACTGCACTTGCGCGTATTCAAGGCCATCCTGTCGCCGTTATTGCCAGCGATTGCCGCCATTTAGGCGGTGCCGTTGATGTCGACGCGGCTCGAAAGGCCGGGGAAATGATGGAGTTGGCGAAGCGGTGGCGGTTACCGATTGTCTCTCTCGTTGATACCCCCGGTTTCATGGTTGGCCCCGAGAGCGAGGCCATGGGCGCGGCAAAGGTCATGCCTGAACTCTTCAACACCGCAGCCGGCGTCACAACGCCTTGGGTCGGTCTCTTCCTACGACGCGGTTATGGCTTGGGTGCAATGGCACTTGTTGGTGGCTCCTTCGAATTCCCAACACTCACAGCTAGCTGGCCACAAGGCGAATTTGGCGGCATGGGCCTTGAAGGCGCTGTTCGATTAGGCTTCAAAAAAGAGCTGGAAGCGACGCCTGCCGGTGAAGCGCGCGATGCGCTGTATGAAAAACTCGTTGCGGAGATGTACCAAAAAGGTCGCGCCACCGAAGCGGCGGCCTACCTCGAGATCGATATGGTGATAGACCCAGCGGAAAGTCGCGCAGTTATCCTGCGAGGGCTTGGTTTATGAGCCCCGGGGGCTATAAGTCTTGGAGTTTTTAAGCCATAGACTTATTAGGCCCTAGCTTTCAAGGCCTGAGTTTATGAGAAATGGGTAAAGTGCAAATCCGCGCGGCAGGCTAACAAATGTAATGCACCACTTGCTCTAAAGAACCCACCAATATACTGTATAAATAAACAGTATATTGGTGCCCCAAGTGCTCTGGCTTTGCTTACACTTCCCAAAACTCCCTCTTGAAGCATTGGCATCCAAGCCCATGTGTAATGACGATATTTTACGTGTGGTCATTGAGGGACAGCGCGCCGTTACCTGCGACGATGAGGTCGAGGCACTCGGGGTAACACCGGGGCTCAAACAATCCACTGTAAGCGGTTTACTCAGTGGTCACCCGCTTAAACTGCTATCCAGAGCCCCTGAAGAAGAACTCAACGTGCTCAAGCGCCTTCGGCAATGGGCCTATTCAATTACTCCTACCCTTACGCTATGGCGAGATAACTGCCTTCAACTAGAAATCGGTCGCTGCTTATTGATCCATGGCGGTTTAGAGCACTTAATCGAAAAGATCACCGCCGAACTCGACCGGCGTGGCTTTACTACACATATGGGTATAGGCCCAAGTCAGGAAAGCGCCTGGCTGTTCAGTCAAACCAACCTCACCTCCGAAGCATCGCAACTCGATGATGGTGCATCGCTAGAGGCACGGCTGGGGCCCATTGCCCTTCACCGACTTGATACATTTGAGAAAGATATCTCTGCGCTCAACAAAGCCGGCATTCATCGCTTCGGTGAACTCCTAGCACTCCCTCCAGAGAGCCTAAAGCGACGCTGTAGTCAGGCGTTCTGCAACTGGGTTGATCGACTTTTATGTCGGGTTGAAGTCGCAATAGAAGACTTCCACCCCGAGCCTGAATACAGTGATATTGCCTGGCTGGGCTACGGATCTACAAACAATCAAGAACTCATCTACCCCATGGAGCAATTACTTCAGGGCTTCTCGCAGTTCTTGAGAAATACTCAGCTGCAAACACAGCACATACGCTGGAATTTCATTGCAGTCCAAGGTGAAAGCCCGCAACTACACGTGCACAGCAGTGAGTGTCATAACGACCCTAATCGTTGGTTAGAGCAATCACGCTTAAAACTAGAAAGACTTCAATTTGATGATCTGATCGAAGGCATTTCACTCACAGCCTGCGAGCTCAGCTCGGCGCAGCTCACAACGCAAGATCTGTTTCTCGAGTCCAAAAACCAAGAACCTTTATCGCAACTCATCGACCGTTTGCGCAGTCGATTGGGCTTCCAAGCAGTGTCACATGTTTATGAACGTACAGAGCACTTACCTGAGCACTGCTCATTTGCAGATTCTAATCAACTCGACACAGCGACAGCCAAGACAAAAAACTTGCGTCGACCTTTTTGGTTACTCAAGTCACCGCAACCGATTAGCCAGCGTGGTAACCAACTGTATTGGATGGATGCACTGGAGATTATTAGTGGACCGGAGCGTCTCGAAGACTGTTGGTGGAGCCAACCCACAAGTCGAGATTATTACATTGCAAAAACAAGTGCAGGCCAGCCGGTCTGGATATTTCAAGACCGACACAATCGCTGCTGGTTTCTACAAGGAGTCTTCGAGTAGTGAAATATTTCATTAATATGACTCTTTTATTTCAAAAATATTTCATTTAAGTTACAGAAGTGGTAATAAATAAGTGTGGAAAACCAACACAACGCTGTGAAGCGATAGTACGCCGTGAGGCGTAAGGAGATAGAAATGAACAGAATTAAGAACTTAGCAATAGGCCTCTGCGTTTTAGGGGGTATGCACATCTCAGGAGCATCTGCTGAGGTAGTGCAAGACTGCATACTAAGCGGCGAAGTCGTCAGTAGTAATCAGCAATCCTCTGAGAAAGTGCGCGTCCGATTCCATAAGATGGAGCACGGCGAACTCGCAAACTGCAACTTAAAAGGTCGGGCTAAACGCGGCCGAGTTGATGCAGACATTACGATGACAGGTCTTGATCTACCAAAGGGCAGTAAGGTCACTTATGCCTTCCAACAGACACGATCAGAGGCTAACTGGCAGCTTCTCAGTGTTCAGCGCCCTGTTTTACTGACGTCCAAAGACTAAATAGTAAGCAATCTATACAGCGTCACCTGGATCCTTTTCAGGTGACGTTTGTCTATCACCAATTAAGCTGAAATCTTTTGAACAGGCTTCTAGAAATCATTACCCATGCGGTAGTAAATCTGAAGCAACGCCTCAATCTGCACTTTTATCCTGTTCGTTTGTCTCATCGTTTTATCTCGCTTTTACCCTGGCACTGCTTGGCACCTTTGACGGCGAACTTAGACCTACAAACTCAAGATAAGCCTCAAAAAACTCAGTGATAAAACGTTAAAGGGTCGAAAACTCCGACCCCAAGCTGCGACCATTACAGTTGTAACAAACGCACTGGCAAATCTATCGGCATTATTGTGTCGCCGGCCAAATTAGCTCAGACGTATCGAAACCGAGTTGCTCGCTTTGTGTCAGGAACGCCTCTCGCACCGACGCACTTACCTCAGGCTCGCGTGATAACAACCATAGATAGTCAGTGTTATAGCCGGCAACAAATGCGTAACTGTAGTCTTCAGCCAGCTCAAAGACCGCGTAGGTTCCATAAAACGGCCCAAAAAATGAAACCTTCAAATGAGCAACGTCTTCGTCCCCCATCGGCTTGGCAACGCCCTCAGCTTGACGCCATTCGCCCTTCTTCGTGTTAAAGCCTTTGTTCAATACCGAAATCGACCCATCCTCATTAGCCGCATAGGTCGCTGTCACACGCTCAAGATTTCGCTCGAAGCTATGATCCAAACGTGCAATTTCGTGCCAGGTACCCAGATAGCGCTCGGAGTCAAAACCGGTAACTGGCGTCACACCATCGGGCAAGCCAGTGCAAGCACTGAGTAAAAAAAGCGATAACACGCCAAGTCGCTTGAGCATGTGATGCCCTCCTTTTGGTAAATCACTGACAGAGTATGAACGACTACTCGGAGTGATATGAGGATTATTTCAAAAAGTCCTATACTGTATAAAAATACAGTACTTTTAAAATGTCATACGCTGAACTTCACTGTCTGAGTAATTACAGCTTCTTACGGGGCGCTTCGCACCCACAAGAGCTCGTAGAGCAAGCGGCGCACCTTGGTTACTCCGCACTCGCCATTACCGATGAATGCTCACTAGCTGGCGTCGTTAAAGCACACGTGACTGCCAAAGAACTCAACTTCAAACTCATTATTGGTAGTGAGTTCACGGTCAGCGAAGGCTTGAAGCTCGTTGCTATCGCACCCTCACGGGTGGCGTACGGTGAATTATCCAGTCTTATCAGTCGATCTCGGCGACGCAGTGAAAAGGGGCACTACCTCACCCACTTAAGGGATATCTACTTTCACTTAAAGCGCTGCTTCATCATTTGGCTACCCGACGATATTGATACAGAACGCCATCACGCAGAGGCCCTTGCACGACGCTGCCCGGACCGATTTTGGATTGGCATCCATCAACTCTTAAGACATGACGACTTGCTGAGACTCGAAGAAATACAAGCGCTTGCTGATGAGATACATGTTCCAACACTTGCTTGCGGTAGTGTTGAAATGCACTCCGCGAGCCGGAAAATGTTGCACGATGTCGTCACTGCAATACGCCACAACACGGCAATACACGATTTAGGTCAGCTTCGACTGCCGAATAGTCAGCAACACTTGCGACGGCTCGATAAACTCATACCGCTCTACCCTCAGACGCTTATTGGCGAAACGCTGCGTCTAGCCCAACGCTGCAACTTCAGTCTGGATGAATTGCGGTATGAATACCCTGAGGAAGTTGTACCCAAGGGCCACACTGCAAATAGCTATTTGCGTGACTGTGTAACGCAGGGAGCGTCTAAACGCTGGCCACAGGGAGTCCCCTCTGCTATTCACGAACGCATAGAGCGCGAACTCGCCCTCATTACCGAGCTTAATTACGAGTACTACTTTCTGACGGTGTACGACATTGTCAATTTTGCGCGCACGCGAGGCATCTTATGTCAGGGGCGAGGATCAGCAGCCAACTCGGTTGTCTGTTACTGCCTGCACATTACCGAAGTCTCACCCGAGCAGGTCTCTTTACTCTTCGAGCGCTTTATCTCTCGCGAGCGCGATGAGCCACCTGATATCGACGTTGATTTTGAGCACGAGCGACGAGAAGAAGTCATCCAATACATCTATCAGAAATACACGCGCCGCCGAGCGGCGCTTGCCGCGACAGTTATTACCTACCGATCTCGAAGTGCCGTACGTGACGTTGGTAAGGCGCTGGGTATGGACGCGGTCTTCGTCGAAGACTTAGCGAAGTCGCTCGCCTGGTGGAATCGAGAGCGTGAGCTCACAGCAAAGTTTAAGGAACAGGGCATACAAGCTAGCAGTCAGCAGGCCGATATTTTCTTGCGCATGACACAACAAATATTGGGGTTCCCCCGACACTTATCTCAACACGTTGGTGGTTTTGTCATTAGCCGCGGCCCTATTTCAAACTTGGTGCCGGTGGAAAATGCCAGCATGCCCGATAGGACTGTTATTCAATGGGACAAAGAGGATATTGAATCACTAGGGTTGTTGAAGGTAGATATCTTGGCATTGGGGATGCTCTCTGCCATCAAGAAATCATTAGCGCTCGTCCAGCGAAGAAATCCCTCGATAACACGCATCCAAGATATCCCTAGCGACGATCAGGCAACATTCCGGATGCTTCAGACTGGCGATTCATTGGGTGTCTTCCAAATTGAATCACGCGCTCAAATGTCGATGCTCCCGAGGCTAAAACCTAATTGCTTTTACGATCTCGTCATTGAGATCGCTATTGTCCGGCCTGGCCCGATTCAAGGCGACATGGTGCACCCATACCTTCGCAGACGTACGGGGCTAGAGCCGATCACTTACCCAGATCCCGCCATCAAATCTGTATTAGAGAGCACCCTAGGTGTGCCTATCTTTCAGGAGCAGGTGATTCGACTCGCCATGGTCGCCGCAGGATTCAGCGGAGGAGAGGCTGATTCGCTTCGCCGTGCCATCACGAACTGGGGTCGTAACAGCAAGCTGCTGACCTTTGAGCACAAGCTAAAAGCGGGCATGTTGAAACGGGGTTATAGCCCCGATTTTGCCGATCAGCTGTTTAATCAAATCAAAGGTTTTGGTGGCTATGGGTTCCCTGAATCACACTCGGCAAGTTTTGCCTTATTAGCCTATGTCTCAGCGTGGCTGAAACGTCACTACCCCGGTGCTTTTTACGTCGGCCTCTTGAACAGCCAGCCTATGGGCTTTTACACCCCCTCACAGCTTGTACAAGACGCCGAGCGACATGGCGTTAAAAGCCTACCCATTGACGTTAATGCTAGCGACTGGGATCACCGCTTAATAGACGGTGGACCACAGCAAAGGGAGGTAATACAGCTCGGCTTGAGATTAGTGAAAGGACTAACTAAACGCGGCGCAGAACAACTCATCGACGCACGTCGTAGTGGTCAGTTTGTCTCTATCCTTGATATTAAGCGGCGCGCAAGGCTCGACAAGGATGATTTAGAGGCCCTCTCTGCTGCCGATGCATTACGAGCGCTTACGGGCAACCGCCATCAAACGCATTGGGCAATCATGGCCGTCAAAGATTCACGCCCTTTACTGCCTGAAATCCACACATATGACAACGATGACGCTGGCACGATTACGGCACCATCAACCACAGAGAACGTTATCTTTGATTATCAGAGTACAGGCCTAACCTTACGTTCGCATCCGTTAGCACTTCTTCGCCAGCAAAAGCCGTTTAGTCAGTGCCGTAAACAATCAGAACTGATAAATATGGGGAGTCAGCGCTTTGTCCGCACCGCAGGACTGGTAACCTGCAGACAACGCCCCGGAACTGCATCAGGCGTTGTCTTCCTAACGCTGGAAGATGAAACCGGAAATATCAACGTCGTCGTGTGGCCAAAAATTCAAGAGCGCTTTAGAGCGGCTCTGATGACCGCACAACTGCTATTAGTAAAAGGCACCGTAGAGTCACGCGACGGGGTCACACATGTCATTGCGAGCGGACTATACGATCACAGCAGTGCCCTTAGCGAGCTCGCGGTTAAATCACGAGATTTTCACTAACGGCAAGCCTACTGCCTTTGTCTCTGTAACGCTTAGTTCAGAGGCTGGCTAAATATTACTAAAGAAAAAATGTCTACGGCCGGCTTTTTCCAAACGTAGCTAGATGAGCAGACTCCTGCGACCAAGCTGCGCCTTATAACTCCCAGGTGACCCTAAAAAATCATGGGTGTCGTGGCCATCGTGAAAGAGACCGTCGGGAACGTGATTGCTATGAACCTACCCTCATCTACTTAATAGAAGGTCTAGTTTGTTTCCGCCTATTGACGTGGTCTCACGAATCCGGCGTTGCAAGGGATACCGTAATAGGCTGCCCCTCGATACCGGCGTAAACAACCAAAATAATGGCGTCGTCATCGCCAATATTAGCGCCACCGTGCGCTTGATTAATGAGCTCTATAACCGCATCACCGGCACGAGCAATGTGTGTGTCACCGGAGTCTGTGCGAACCTCAATCGTCCCCTGTACAACGACCCCCGCAGTCATAAAGGGATGTTTGTGGAGGGGCAAGGCTTGCCCGGCGGGAATAGTGATCTTCGCGACCGTAACCTCAGGCGTTCCCTCTGAATAGTGAGGTAACGCATTACCCTTCCAATCGACCGTCGACTTGGCTAACACATCAACCTCAATGGACTTCCCGGCCGTTGCTGATTCCTGTGCGACAAGGTGATGACTCGCAGCTAAAAGTCCCACTGTTATTAACAACACCCACCCTCGTTGTAGTCGATTGATATGTGTTAGCTGGAACGATTTAAACAACACCACTTTGTCACCTATTAAAAAAGACCCGCTATAAATTAAAAAAGAGGATGCTCATAGCACCCTCTTTTGCCACATGACACCCACTATACGCCTAGCAGGAAGTCCAACCAAACAACAGAATACGCTGGAGTTAGGCTTCGAACTACCCGAGGCTGGATACCTAATTGTTGAGCATGTCGTCCACTGCTCACCACGCTTTTTTGCCGCTGGCATTCTATTGCGAAGTTACGTTAGCTTGATCCTGAGCCCACTAATGTCGAAGCTTTATTAACGCTAATGCTTCAGTCAATCGCCTCGCTACTGGTTAGCTTGGCATAACGGGCCTTAACGTAATCCAACATTGTGTCAGCGTCAGACACCTCGAAAGGATCCTCTGTGTGATTGTCCTCAAGCCCCGGCTCGACAAATGTCTTCTCAATAGCGCCATCGTTGACCAACATTGAATAACGCCAAGACCTGAGTCCGAACCCGAGATTTGATTTATCAACCAGCATTCCCATCTTTCGGGTGAACTCGCCGTTACCGTCAGGTATCAGCCGAACCCTATTCGCGCCCTGCTCTAAACCCCATTTGTACATAACGAAGGCATCGTTAACCGACACGCAAACCACTTCATCAACACCATACTTTTGAAAGTCTTCAAAAAGCGCCTCATAACGCGGCAGGTGCGATGTGGAGCACGTAGGGGTAAACGCACCTGGCAGTGCAAACACAACTACGGTTTTCCCAGCGAACAGCTCAGCAGTTGTCGTTGGTTGCCACTTGAATGGGTTTGAGCCCGCGATCGACTCATCGCGAACGCGTGTTTGAAAAACGGTTTTAGGGATATAGCTTGTCATGCACTCTTCCTCTCTGGTTAGCGATAGAAGAAGTATGCTTTACCCAAGAAGAATGGCAAAACCGATTAAAAAGTAAAAATAGATCGGTTTTTTCGATTGCTAACCATCAGAGGAAACCGATGCCTGCAGTTCCCCCATACCTGTCTGCTGGACCAGAAACTCAATGGGACGGCAACAAACCTGACAGTCTTCCACGTATTCTTGCCCAACATCCTCGGGGTTTAGCAACACGCAGATCGACTCCCAGCAGTATGGGCAGTCAATCCACGTCTCTTGCAGAGCACGATCCAAAGTGACTACCCGGCCGCTCTCAACTGATCGCCCTCGACCTCTCGTGAGGTGAAGATGAGTGCCCCGTCGGCAATTGCCGTGTCACGGAACATCTTCCGATCTTTACGATAGTTCTGAGGATTAACCCATGGCATTTGAGTGCCCTGCCGAGGCATCTTCGGCAACATACGTTGCATGTAGCCCGCCGAGAAATCGTGAATCCAGTATCGCTTCTCCATCGTCCGTTCAAGGATTTCAGGAATACGCGGCGTGGCCTGATCGTAACCAAATTCATCCATATGATTGAGGACGCGACAAACCCATTCGGCTGTAAGGTCTGCGCGCAACGTCCAAGACGCATTAATATAGCCAAAGGTCTGGACCATATTGGGTATGTTGGAACACATAACGCCTTTGTACGTCCACTCGTCAGCAAAGTTGATCGGCTTGCCATCCACGACGAAGTCCGCGCCACCTAAATTTAGGAGCTCGATGCCCGTTGCCGATACAATAATATCCGCCTCAACATGCTCACCGGAGTCGGTCATCACACCCGTCTCATCGATGTGGGAGATCGTGTCTGTCACGACGTCAGCTTTTCCCGCGCGCAGCGCCGTAAACAAGTCGTCATCAGGCACTAAACACAATCGCTGATCCCAAGGATTATAGGACGGGGTAAAGTGCTTTTTCACATCGACAACATCACCGATAGCTTTTTCAACCTCATCAAGCAGCATGGTTGCCACTTTCTCGGGCTGGGTGCGCGTTCGGTTATAGATAAGTTGTTGCCACAATGTATTTCTGAATCGAATAAGACCATAGGCCCAGCTCGAAGGCAGAATTTTTCGCGTGAAATTAGCGATCCGATCCACTGAGGGTCGCGACACCACATAAGTGGGCGACCGCTGTACCATTGTTACTTTCTCGGCCTTTAGCGACATGTTTGGCACCAAGGTCATCGCTGTCGCGCCCGATCCAATTACAACGACCTTCTTGTCCGAATAATCCAAGTCTTCTGGCCAAAACTGCGGGTGTACCCATGTTCCCGTAAAGTTCTCACGTCCCTTAAACTCGGGTTGATGCCCCGCGTCATAGTTGTAATAACCCGAACACATCAGCAGAAAATTGCAGGTGTAGTAAACAGTCTCGTTACCGGTCTCTACGGTTAATAACCAAGTCGCAGACTCCGATGACCAAGAAGCCATAATCATCTTTTGTCCAAAACGGATCTTGTCTCGGATGCCATGCTCGTCAGCGGTTTCATTGACGTAATTCCAGATTGCGGGGCCGTCTGCAATAGTCTTTTCATCTCGCCAGGGCTTAAAGTTATAGCCGAGCGTGTGCATATCTGAATCAGACCGAATACCGGGGTAACGAAAAAGGTCCCAAGTTCCACCGATGGCCTCTCTTCGCTCGATGAGCATGTAGTCTCGATCAGGACAGCTCCTCTGTAAGTGGACCGCAGCACCAATCCCAGAGAGTCCAGCGCCCACTATCATGACATTGGTATGGATAGCCATTTCCGGCGACGTATTGGTATTCATAGCTTCTTCCTTACAACTCCAAGCACACACTATTGCGGACGAAACTAATCACCCAGCGCTGACCGTCCTCGCTCTGCGGCGATCCTTAGGCGAAGTGCATTGAGCTTAATGAAGCCCTCCGCATCCGCTTGGTCATACTTTCCCGCGTCGTCCTCAAATGTCGCAATCGCATCATCAAACAACGAATCCGTCGACCGCCTTCCAGTTACCGTCACATTACCTTTATAGAGCCGTACACGCACATCACCGTTGACCACAGTTTGCGAATCATCAATCGCCTTCTGCAGCATGAGACGCTCGGGTGCCCACCAGTAGCCGTTGTAAATCAACTTGGCATAGCGCGGCATGAATTCATCTTTCAAATGCGCGACTTCTCGATCGAGTGTAATGGACTCAATGGCGCGATGGGCACGCAACAAGATTGTTCCGCCGGGCGTTTCGTAACAACCGCGAGATTTCATACCCACGTAGCGATTCTCAACGATATCTAGACGGCCAACACCATGAGCGCCGCCCACCTGATTCAAGTACGCGAGCACGCTAGCCGGCGACATTACCTGACCATCGATGGCTACCACATCGCCTCGCTCAAACGTCAGCGTGAGCTCGTGGCCTGATTCAGGCGCCTCCTCGGGAGACACAGACCAGCGCCACATTGATTCTTCCGGCGGACACCAAGGGTCCTCGAGAACACCGCCTTCATAGGAGATGTGCAGCAGATTAGCGTCCATCGAATAGGGTGACTTTTTAGATGCACTTGAAAAGTCGACCGGGATATTACGCTCAGCACAATAAGCCATCAGCGATTCACGGGAGTTGAGATCCCATTCTCTCCAAGGCGCTATCACCTGAATACCGGGCTTTAACGCGTAGGCACCCAGTTCAAAACGAATTTGGTCATTACCCTTGCCAGTAGCACCATGAGAAATCGCATCAGCGCCCGTCTCATTAGCAATTTCCACTAAGCGCTTCGCGATGAGGGGGCGAGCAATAGAGGTGCCCAATAAGTACTCACCCTCGTAGATCGTATTCGCCCGAAACATGGGAAATACGAAGTCGCGAACAAACTCTTCTTTAAGGTCATCGATGTAAATTTCTTTAACACCCAACGCCTCGGCCTTCGCTCTGGCTGGCTCGACCTCCTCACCCTGTCCAATATCGGCGGTAAAGGTTACTACCTCACAGTCATAAGTATCTTGAAGCCACCGAACGATGACAGAGGTGTCCAGACCACCCGAGTAGGCCAAAACGACCTTATTAACGTTACTCATTAATTACTCCCAAACTAAGCGGTGAAGTTTACGCGCGCTGATGCTCGATGGACAGCCGATCACTGTTAAACTACGCGAGCAATTCGCAAAAGGGCGTTAAATGTCTCGTATCACTATCACCAAACCCGACGATTGGCATATTCATCTAAGGGATGGTGCCATGCTCGACCGTACGGTCAATGATGTCGCCGCTTGGGCAAATCGCGCGGTCGTTATGCCCAATCTCACGCCTCCAGTAAAAACGCTCGAAGATGCTCTAGCGTATCGAGATCGTATTATATCTGCCCTTAACAGTGACCGCGGTAACCCCCGCTTCGAACCAATGATGACGTTGTATCTCACCGACGCCACATCGCCCGAGACTATCAAGGAAGCGGCAGCGTCCCCCTCGGTCTGCGGTGTCAAGTTGTACCCCGCAGGTGCCACAACAAACTCCGCTGCGGGTGTGACGGGACTGGAAGCGCTAAAGCCCACTCTCGCCGCGATGGAGGAATGTGATTTACCGCTATTAGTCCACGGCGAGGTTACGGACCACGATATCGATATCTTCGATCGGGAGGCGGTATTCATCGAAAGAACATTGGCCCCGCTGGTTGAAGAGTTCCCAAATTTACGAGTTATCTTAGAACACATTACAACAAAAGATTCTGCTGATTTCGTAGCCTCTGAGAGAGAAGGTGTGGCGGCGACCATTACACCTCAGCACTTACTTTTTGATCGTAACGACATGCTGGTTGGTGGCATACGGCCACATTTGTTCTGTTTACCCATCTTGAAGCGCCGTCAGCACAAGGAAGCACTTAGGGCCGCGGCAGTATCCGGCAATCCTAAATTCTTCCTAGGAACGGACTCGGCACCACATACGGTTGAGACGAAAGAGTCCTCCTGCGGCTGTGCCGGCTGTTACACAGCACATGCCGCCCTGCCGTTTTACGCCGAAGTATTCGAGGAAGAAGGTGCTCTCGATAGACTCGAAGGTTTTGCTAGCCACTTTGGTCCCGACTTTTATCGCAAGCCAAGGAATTTAGAGCGTGTCACCTTAGTAAAAGTCGACCATCCCTCACCCCAAAGCCTGAGCTTCGGCGACAGCACGGTAACGCCGCTTCGCGCGGGTGAGACACTAACCTGGCGTTTGGAAGTCTCAGAATGAGTGAGTCTGCCTCTATCAAAATGAAGCATCGCTTCAGAGGATTTCTACCTGTAGTCATTGATATAGAGACCGGTGGCTTCAATGCGGCCACGGATGCAATGTTGGAGATAGCCGCCACCTTCTTCACTCTTACAGACGAGGGTCACCTTGAGGTGAGTCACTCACTCGCACGAAATGTAGACCCCTTTGAGGGCGCAAATCTCGAGCCGTCCGCATTGGAATTTACGGGCATAGACCCAGAAAACCCGCTACGCGAGGCGGTACCCGAAGCCATTGCCTTGGGAGATATATTCTCTGAAGTTCGCCGCGAAGTGAAAGAGCACGGCTGTAACCGTGCCATTCTTGTTGGCCATAACGCACACTTCGATGCGGGTTTTCTAAATGCCGCAGCGGAACGTTGTGACATAAAGCGGAATCCCTTTCACCCGTTTTCACACTTCGACACATCAACGCTGGCCGGTCTTGCGTACGGACACACGGTATTAGCACAAGCCTGCAAGCGAGCAGGCATTGACTTCAGCAATAGCGAAGCGCACTCGGCGGACTATGACGCCAAGAAAACCGCTGAATTGTTCGCAGGGATCGTAAACCGCTGGCAAGATTTGGGTGGGTGGATTTGGCCCGAAGAGCCCCCCGCAGACGCCGAATAACTCAGCCTGAAAGCTCACTCAAGATTGCATCGAGTGCCTCGACGAGCTCGTGAACGTCAGTGATACCAAGTAGGTCGTACTTCGTTGCACTGTCGACGGGTAAAAGCTGCAAAAGCGCAAAACAAACTTGCCAAGCATCACCTGTATCGACTGTCATCCCCAACTTCCTCACGTCGGGGTGCCGCTGTAATCCCGCAAGCACATCGATCATGGAGCGCCCCGTCTCCGGCAGTGCCACTGAGGGGAGCGTAGGATCGACCTCAACCGAGGCCATGTTTAAACCCGAGTCCTCTCGCCAAGTCTCCTTGATATGGAAGCGTTCACCTCCCTCGATGGTAATCCCGAGAAGCCCATTGGGTAACTGGTCCCAGTCAACAATGCTTGCCACAGTGCCATAGGCACCCAAATCGAGACTCGTTTTAGAGGCCTGAGCTACTTCCGACCCTTTTCGAATCCAGACAACCCCGAAACCCGTTCCCTCGCGCATACAAGCGGAAATCATATCGATGTAGCGACGCTCAAATATTTGTAGCGGTAATCGCCCATAAGGTAGTAACAAGGTGCCAAGAGGGAAAAGGGGCAGATCAATCAAACTTATCTCCTTGCGGATCGCTCATTGTTTCGAGATCGAGCAGCAACAGTAACGCTTCCTCTCGTGAATTCCCGCAGAACTCTAGCTCTGCACGAAATTGACTACAGCACTGGGGACGCCGTGGGTCATTAAAAAGCGCGCATAAACCATCACTGTCATGATGAACACAACGCTCTCCTTTCGCTTTGCCCTGCGGCATTCCGAAAAACGGCGTATGGATGGCAGGTATAATGCAACACGCACCACAACCAGCTCGGCACTCCATCAACACGCCATTAACCGCGCTCTGGGCCTAATGGCTGGAACGCGAGTATCAATTTAGGCAACAAGAGAAGCGCGCCCATTACAGCTGCAAGCATCGCCATAACAGTTAGCACACCAAAATAGATGCTAGGCGTAAAATTCGAGAGCGTTAACATAGAAAAGCCAACAACGACTGTCAGAGTGGTGTAGTACATCGCGCGACCAATACTCGAGTGGCTGCGGTACATCGCTTCGCGATAGTTTCCATCGATTTCAAACTCGCGTCTGAACCGGTGAATGTAATGGATGCAATTATCGACCCCCATACCCACCACAATAGCGGCAATCGTGATCGTCATAATGTCTAGCGGAATCCCAGCCAAACCCATTACACCCAGCACCAAGCCCGCCGCTAAGATATTGGGCGCCAGTCCCAATAGGGCGAGTGAAACAGATCGAAATAGTGTCAAGAACATGACTCCAATGGCCAAGAATACAGCGCCCAACGTCAATATCTGTGAAGCGTAGAGGCTTTGCAGTACATTGTTGTACAGCACAAGTAGCCCGGTAAATTTGACGCGGGTCGCATCCAGGCCCGTCTCTACCAGTATCTGATCGTATAGCGACTCCAGATACTCTGCGCGACGTAATGTTTCACTTGTTTCCATCGCCCGAACCGTGACCCTGGCCTGTTGTTCAACGGGGTCGTAATAGGGTGCGATCAGCACATCGGCCACGTCTGAGGGCAAGCTCCTCTCGATGAGCGCAAGCTCGACCCCACCCAATTTATCGTCGTAAAGGCGGTCCATAACAGAAAAACCTGTCGACAATGAGAGGACTTTGCCGGACTCAGGTCGCGCGTCGACGATGTTATGTACTTGATCTATAAGTTGGCGCCCTTCGAGGGTAAACCAATAACCGACCTCAGCCGAGTTCTCGTCGGCAAACGATACGTCCTCGCCGAAGGGATCATCACCCCAGAGCCCATCTTCGTCATCCACAAACTCATCACTGTCAAAATCATCACCGAAGCCACTGTCAAAACTCAGATCATCAGCCCCAAAGCGCTCATCCATCGAAATGTCGTCGACACGCGCAGTCTCCAGTGCAGTAAGGTCATCTACCTCTGAGGCACTCTCCGCGGGTGGGTACAAGATTATGTCGAGCGGTATCGTTCCACCAAGGCGAGAATCAAGAAGCTCCATACCTTGATAAATCTCGGTCGTATCTTTGAAATAGTCGATGAAACGGTTTTCGACTTGGAGGCGCGATAGCCCTAGCAAAACCAGCAACACCAATAGTGCTGCCACGGACAGCACAACGCCTCCAAAGCGCTCCACGATAGTTGCAAACCATTTAGTCATACTGAGGTTATCGGCCGCCCCTTTCGCACCTGAGTCGGGCAATACCGCGATTAAGGCCGGCACAAGCAAGAAGCTGACCACAAAGGCCACAACAATCCCCGCAGTCATCATCCAGCCAAAATCAATGACGGGTTTTATACCCGCAACGACCAGCGAGGTGAAGGCAACCATTGTAGTGATGGCCGTGTAGAAACATGGGACAAACATGAGTCGGGCCGCCATCACTGCACGCTCTGCTCGCAGCATGTTCGGCTCTCTAGCCTCCAGCTCTCGGTAGCGTACAACGAGGTGAATCGCGAGTGCTAAGGCAACAACGAGAAGCACCGCAACAAAATTTGAGGAGATAACGGTCATGCGCCAATCGGTGTAACCCAAAATACCGAGCATAAATAGCGCTGACAGCGTGCAAACAGAAATAGGGATCACGACCCATCGATAATCTCGGAAGATGAGGGCCAACATGGCAATCATGACTAGGATGATCGATGTGCCAAACGTTACGAGATCATCCTGAACAAAGTCCAACATATCCGCAGCGATCATGGGGACGCCGCCTACAAATATTCGGCTCTGTTCACGGTATTTCTGAGCAACCGCACGCACGTCAGCCACAAGTGCGGCACGGTCTGCGTTTACCGTGCGCGTCGCCTGGTCATAGGCGACTTCGATGTTGACGAGTTCACGCTCAACGCTCGCATCAGCTCCCTCAGCAACCGCTCTGCGCAATGACTTGCGCAAATCGCCAAGACGGTCTATCTCTTTATTTGGCTCAATCGTTACCTGCACAGCAGTCAAGTCACCGCCTTCACTAACAACCAAATTTTTGTAGAGCTGGCTCGAGGTAAATTCGCGTAGCGCAAGCGAGCGATCCACATTCGGATCTCTGAGGCTAGGTATCGAATCCAGGTCCGAGAGGTCGGTTAGTGAAATGGGGGGACTTTCCAATAAAGGCACATCCAGTGCAGATGTAACAGAGCGTACGCCGGGCACTTTCTCGAGATCGGCCACCATGGCCGCCAATCCGGAGAGCGAGGCGTCACTTAATAAGGGGCTATCAGGCTCCCAGGTCATGATCAAAAACTCATAACTTTCGTAGCGCTCTGTCGCCTCTTCAAAGAAAGCGAGGTCGGGATCGCCCTGTAGCAACAAGCTGTCGGAGGAGGCGTCTAAGCGAACTTTTCCAAGTTGAGAAGATGCTATTGCAGCAAGTATCAGCACGGAAACCACAACGGTACTAGCGAAGCGCGTTATAAGAATTTGGTAGGGAGAGGACATTAAAGCTCCGTGGTTGAAGGGTTACCCGCGAGCGATTGTAACAACTGTTGATGTAACCCAGAAAAACTGCCGTTACTCATTATGACGAGATGATCGCCTGCTTTAGCCTCAGCGACCAGCGCGTCATGAAGGGCCTGAACTTCATGGAACACAGCGTGTTTTGGATCTTGATCTACACTGGCCGACAGCGACCAAGCCGAGCCCTCAGCCTGGAACCAAAAAACGTTATCAGCGGCCTGCGTCGCAGGTATTAAAGAGTCGCGATGTGTGCCGTCCTTCATGGTATTGGAGCGCAGTTCAACAACGGCGATAACGCGAGCATTGCCTACAGCACTTCGAACTCCTGCTAACGTCAGCCCAATTGCGGTTGGGTGATGAGCAAAATCATCGTATACGCTCACACCCGCCGGCCTCCCTAGCAGCTCTAGCCGTCGTTTGACCCCCTCGAACGTTGACAACGCTTTACAAGCAGCATGAAGCGGGACGCCAACATGAGAGGACGCCGCGACAGCAGACAATGCATTCTCTGCATTGTGACGCCCTATCAACGACCAGGCCACTTCTCCAACGTTTCCGCTGGGTGTTCGAATACGTATGTGGCTGTAACTGTCTGTCAACGCATCTACGGCCCAAATGCTTTCATCTCCGACGCCCATACGCTCGGTAGGCGTCCACACACCTCGGCTTAGAACGCCATCAATCGCCTCGCTCTTGGCAGCAATAATCTTTCCGTTGGAGGGAATGCATCGAATTAGGTGATGAAATTGCGTTTGGATTGCTCCTAAATCGTCAAAGATATCGGCGTGGTCAAATTCTAGGTTGTTGATTACCAATGTTTTAGGCTTGTAGTGAACGAACTTGGAGCGCTTATCGAAAAAAGCTGAATCATATTCATCGGCCTCAACAACAAAGGGTCCGGATCCAAGCCGAGCAGAGCCATGAAAACCACAGGGAACACCTCCCACTAAGAATCCGGGCTCTTTTCCAGCACAAGCCAGTATCCAGGTCAGCATGGACGAGGTCGTTGTCTTCCCGTGAGTACCCGAGACCGCCATAACCCAGCGATTTGTGAGTAACTCACCAAGCCATTGCGGCCCTGAAATATAGGGTATTTCCTCGTTGAGCACATATTCGACAGCCGCATTACCACGAGACAAGGCATTACCAATGACAACAAGATCAGGGGGTGGGTTTAGATGCTCGGGCGAGTAACCCTCTACTATTTCTATGCCTGCGTCATGCAGCATCGTACTCATCGGCGGATATACATTCGCGTCCGAACCCGAGACGCGATAACCCAACTCGCGCGCTAAAAGAGCAACGCCACCCATAAAGGTCCCACAAATACCGAGTATGTGAACGCGTGCCGACATCTACCGCTCCAAAGTGCTGGAGTAAGCGTATCATGCCTATCAAGATCTTAAGCCAGCCGCATTAGGAGAAATTATGCCTGCAGATCCATCGCCAAACGCCTTTTATGCACAATCAGGGGGTGTGACTGCAGTCATCAACGCTAGCGCCGCGGGAGTAATTAATACTGCGGCATTATTTCCCGAGAAAATTGGCAAGGTTTACGCGGGCCAGAACGGAATACTCGGAGCGCTGCGCGAGGAGCTGATCGATATTTCCCTTGAGTCGCAGGCGTCAATTGATGGCCTGATGACGACACCCTCGGGTGCGTTTGGCTCCTGCCGATATAAACTCAAAGGTATTGACGAAAATCGTGCGGAGTACGAGCGGCTTATCGAAGTATTCAAAGCACACAACATACGCTACTTCTTTTACAACGGTGGCGGAGACTCCGCCGACACCTGCCAAAAGGTCTCAGAAATCGGAGCGAAAATGGGATTTCCGCTTCAGGCCATCCATGTGCCAAAGACCATCGACAACGACCTCCCCTTCACTGACAACTGCCCTGGCTTCGGCTCGGTCGCAAAATATGTTGCTCTCTCCACCAGAGAGGCCGCTTTTGATATTGCGTCGATGTGCGCCACCTCAACTAAAGTTTTTATTTTGGAGGTCATGGGTCGCCATGCAGGCTGGATTGCAGGGGCCGCCGGTCTCGCTTCGCGATCTGAAGCTGAAGCGCCTCACATTATTCTATTTCCGGAAATTGCCTTCGACGAACCGCGTTTCCTCGCCAAGGTTAAGGATACCGTAGAGAAATTCGGTTTCTGCGTCATCGTGGCATCTGAAGGAACACAAACTGCCGATGGGCAACTGCTGTCCGGATCCACCTCACGTGATGCCTTTGGCCATGTCCAGCTCGGCGGTCTGGCACCTAAATTGGCAAACATCATCAAACAAGCTCATGGGTATAAATATCATTGGGCTGTCGCCGATTATTTACAACGGTCAGCTCGACACATTGCGAGCCAAACCGATCTCGATCAGGCTTATGCACTGGGCGAGGCGGCGGTTAACCTTGCAATGGAAGACAAGAACGCCCTGATGCCAACCATCGTCCGAGTAAGCGATGCCCCCTACTCGTGGAAAATTGGCACAGCACCGCTCGATGAGGTGGCTAATCAAGAGAAGATGATGCCGGAGTCGTTCTTCTCCGAGGATGGCTACGGAATTACCGAGGAAGCACGCCGCTATTTCCAGCCTCTGATTATGGGAGAGGCCTATCCGGACTATGTTAATGGGCTTCCGGCTTACGTGACGCTCGACAAACAATTGGTACCGAAAAAGCTTTCTCTCGACGATCGGTGGTAAAACGATTTCATACCACGTAGCGTTCAATCAGCTGATCCAGCAAAGGCAGGATAACCTGGTAACCCACGGGTTGTAAGTTGGGTTCCCGCAACCACAACTCTCGCAAAGTATCTGCTGTCAACAATGGTCTGAGCGCGGACGCCGCAGGTGCAAAACTGAGATGCCACGGCTCTTCTGAGACGCCACCGAAATCCCGATCATAGGGTCGAAAGAAGCCTTCACAGTCGTCTTTGGCAATGAGCTCATCCAACCACTGAGTCAAATCCTCGAAAAGACCTCCTTTACGATATTCACTTGGGATGAGTTGCAGCGACTCACCCTCAGGAATGCGAGTTGGATCGAAAATATCGATATCGGTACCCCAGTGATGACGAGAGGTACCTGGTAACGCAGAAAACCGCAGGATACGGTGTAACCATTCCTCGACTGTGTAATCTAACCGCGCGAGCGCCCTATTGTTGTCGTCCAGTACGGTACGCTCACCGTTCCACTTGCCATCAAAAATTTCAAGTTGCCGTTGGTAGGATCGAAAACCTGAAGCTACGGAGAGCTGGAAGCCCGCTCGTTCAGCGCGAGCCTGCAAAACGCTGAATGCTCTTGCAGCAGACCGACTCATGAGCGCACCACTATCGCTTTCGATAATGTGTTCGCTGGTTAAGCCCAAAGTCATTATCACTTTGCTATTCATTTCGATTCATATCGGACTCAGGTGCTCTCTATCCCTTTTATGTGACTATAGGCTTTTCAATGACCATCGACTGTCCTTAAAAATGGCGCTTGCCGCCCTAAACCGCTACTTTTCGTGCCAGTCTAAGATCAAATCTTCACATTAGTAATGACGATTTATCATCAGCTAAAAAAGCTGCTAGCAAACGATTCACAATTCTGATAGCTTCCCGTGCCCAATTACGCAGGTCAACTGCGAATTATCCCAACTTGGCGTAACGGACACCAACATGGCGACGAAGAAATCCTCCGAAACAGCGGACGAAACTGCAGCAAAAACACCTGCCAAGGCGAAGGCAGCCCCCAAAAAGAAAGCGGCCGCAAAGGCAGCCCCTAAGGCAAAGGCCGCTGCGAAAAAGACACCCGCTAAGGCAAAAGCCGCACCAAAGGCAAAAGTTAACGCAAAGGTAGCCAGGGCTGCAGGCGAAGGCCAAAACTTTGGCGACTTCAAACCCTACAAGCCGTCTCGCGGCGAAAGCTACATGAACGACGAGCAACTCGAGCACTTCAGACAGTTGCTACTCAGTTGGCGATCAGATCTGGTGAATGAAGTCACCAAAACGGTCGGGCACATGAAAGATGAGGCGGCCAATTTTCCGGATCCCGCGGATCGGGCAACTCAGGAAGAAGAATTCAGCCTCGAGCTTCGCGCCCGAGATCGCGAGCGCAAGCTCATAAAGAAGATCGATGGAACCCTTGAGCGCATCTCAATGGATGATTATGGCTACTGTGATGCCTGTGGTATCGAGATCGGTATTCAACGCCTTGAAGCAAGACCAACGGCAACTCTATGCATTGACTGCAAAACGCTCGCCGAAATCAAGGAGCGTCAGGAGCTAGGCTAAGCTAGGCTCCTGAATTTGCCTTCTCATGTATAAAGGCCGGTTCGCACCATCACCAACCGGCCCACTCCATTTCGGCTCGCTTATTGCCGCGCTTGCAAGCTACCTTGATGCACGTTGCCACAGTGGTGTTTGGCAAGTTCGCCTAGACGATATTGATCCACCCAGGCACGACCCCTCGAGTTTTGAAACTATACCCAATTGCCTCGAGCAACATGGCTTGTATTGGGACAACGGAGTTATCAGGCAAAGCAATCGGAAGGAAGCCCACGAGTCCTACATCCAAAGCTTACAAGCCAAAGGTCGGATCTTTGTGTGTCAATGCACACGCGCAACCCTCGGATCCTTAGGGCAATGTAAGTCTGACTGTAAGGATCACCAATACGAAGAGGGCAGCCTGCGCTTGATACTAGCAAGCGAGACTATGCATGGCTTTGATGATCTGGTGCTAGGAAGGCAAGCACCCACTGAAGTGCCTGAAAATTTTATCGTGAAGCGGCGAGATGGCTTAATCGCCTATCAACTAGCAACAGCCGTGGATGACATCGACGAAGGCTATACCCACGTCATCAGAGGCAGCGACTTATTAGACTCAACGTTCAAGCAGGCTGCTATTCACGCAGCGCTTGGCAAAGCATCGCCACGTTACGGGCATCTGCCCTTAGCAACTGACCCCCAAGGTAACAAGCTGAGTAAGCAAAGCGGCGCTCCCGCCATAGACGCAACAAAACCGGTCGAAAATTTGAGATTGGCCCTCGCGTTCCTCAATCAAATAAGACCAGTGGCGGCCTGTAAGACCCCCGCAGAGGTGCTCCTTTTTGCCACAGAGCACTGGGATTTGGCGCAAACAAATCTGTTTAAGATGTAACTTTTCGTCACGAACTATGTTACCCCGGTGACACAATAGCTTTAGTTCATGTTAGCCTCGGTGACGTTCAAGTAATCGAGACTTGCGATGCTGACAGTGCTACTCCTAGATGATGATCCCATTAGTGCGACACATACCGCTGATGACTTAACCGCTGAAGGTCTAAAGGTTATAAAGGCCTCACCGTTTTCCGCTGTAGGCGCCATCAAATCGACAGAGAAAGTCGATGTCGCGATCCTCGATCCCGGTAGGAACGAAACCGGAGCCGCTCAACTCATCCAAGATCTATCTCCGGTGCCCGTGCTTATTCATGCACAACACGCGTCACTGCGCTCTGCGATAGACTTAATGAAGGCCGGGGCAAAGGACTATTGGGCAAAACCAGCCTCTATCCGAGAAATGTTGCCTGCCATATCTCGATGTGCTCACAACAGAGCCGCTGTTGAAGCCACACCGCAAGCAGTAGAGGCGTATGTCGGCAAATCGAAAGGTATGCGAGCACTAATGAACATGGCCAACAAGGCCGCTCAAGCAAGCTCCACCGTTCTGATTATCGGCGAGACGGGTACGGGCAAGGAACTCGTAGCCCGACACATCCATCAATCGAGCAAGCGTAAAAATAAACCCCTGATTTCGGTCAACTGTGCGGCCATCCCGGAAACCCTAATCGAGTCTGAGCTTTTTGGTTTCGAGAAGGGTGCTTTTACGGGTGCGAATTCGCAGCGCGTTGGCCTCATAGAAGCTGCAGACGGCGGCACACTTTTTCTGGATGAGATTGGCGAGCTACCCCAATCTGCGCAAGCACGTTTACTGCGATTCATCCAGGAAGGAGAGATACGCCGCATCGGTTCGGTCGAGAGCTCAAGCGTGAATGTGCGGCTAATCTGTGCAACGCATAGAAATTTGCTGGAGCTCGAAAACACTGACGCGTTTCGCCGTGACCTTTTCCATCGAATTAATGTGCTACGCCTTGAATTGCCGCCCTTACGTGAGCGCGGCGATGATATTAACGGATTGACCAACTGGCTGCTTAAACGCGTCGCCTCGCGACTTGAATGCAAGGAAAAACAATTGTGTGAAGAAGCTCGCAAAGCGCTTACCGCACATGATTGGCCGGGTAATGTGCGAGAGCTTGAGCATACGATCGAGAGAGCGCTGGTGATGTCCGACGGAGACACAATCACAATTGACGACCTAAGCTTACCCACAATAGGAAAGAGGCAGCTAACGGCGACTAAGGCAACACCTCACGCCCTTACCCATGGAGCCTCGGATGTCGCAAGACAGGACGCCAATGATGTGGGGCTTAATGATGCAGTGAGTGAAGAGCTCTCTCTGGAAGATTACTTCCAGCGCTTTGTCCTAGAGAACCAGGATGCCATGAATGAGACTGAGCTGGCTCAAAAACTAGGGATCAGCCGTAAATGTTTGTGGGAAAGGCGCCAACGCTTTGATCTACCCCGGAAGCGCAAACGTGGTGTTGCTTGACACGCCGGCATTGTCGTCAGCGTACACACCTCACATGAAAATGGTCCGATCGGTAACAATCAAAAGTTGATTTACGTAACACTTTTGTCACAGACAGGCGGTATCCCGTCGGTGGGAATCAGTTAAACTGCTGTTTTTTAGAGGCTTTTTTCTGATGGCATAGCAAATGCAACAATTGGGACAGAGCCAAAATAAGAATAAGCGGCCGAATAAAAATAATATGTGTCACTACGGACCTGGGCGGGGAAGGCAACTTCCCCCAGTTTCTTTATTTCCCTCCTAACAGCATCACTTGGTAAACTGTGCGATTCTGCAGCTGGAAAAAGCACATTGAATAAAATCGATGCTCAAAGTCTGGTAGACGCCTCGGCACTTTCAAAATCTGCTGTCGCTGTTGTGGCTCGTCTGCGCGAGAGTGACTACAGCGCCTTCATCGTTGGTGGTGCCGTTAGAGATCTACTCCTAGGGAAACGTCCCAAAGATTTTGATGTGGCTACCGATGCGACGCCGGAGCAAGTGGTAGCGCTTTTCAGGGGTGCCCGAATCATTGGAAGACGCTTCCAAATAGTTCACGTCCGGATGGGTCGTGAAATCATTGAAGTGACAACTTTCCGCGGCCATCACGACGGCGACAGTTCTAAAATTGCGGCCAAGAGTAATAAAGGACTACTGTTACGGGACAACGTCTATGGCACGCTTGATCAAGACGCCGCTCGCCGCGATCTTACGATTAATGCATTGTATTTAGACCCCGTAAACAACCTGATTTACGATGACCTCAACGGTCTTGAGGATATACAGCGACGCACAATCCGTATCATTGGCGACCCCGCTACACGGTACCGCGAGGACCCCGTGCGCATGCTCAGAGTGGCGAGATTCGCGGCCAAACTTGGCTTCAATATCGATACACCAACCCAAGAAGCGATTACTGAATGTCGACACCTTCTGGCAGAGATCCCGTCAGCGCGACTCTTTGATGAAGCCATCAAGCTATTTATGTCGGGGCATGCGACAACAACATTCCAGCAACTCATCCGACATGATTTGCTCGAGACGCTTTTTCCAGAGGCAGTTAACGCACTGCACCTAACTGGCTCGCGCGAACTAATTTATCAGGCCATGAAAAATACTGATGGACGGATCGCTAGAGGTAAACCCGTGACTCCGGCGTTTCTTTTTGCAGCAATGCTCTGGCCGGCGGTTGCCTTGCGAAGTGACGAAATTGTTAGGGCAGGCAATGTCGAAGGCTCACCCGTCGACGCTGCGGGACAGCAGATACTGAGTAAGTCTCTAGAACGAGTTTCTATTCCAAAACGATTCTCGATGCCAATGAGAGAAATCTGGGATCTTCAGCCACGGCTGGATAAACGCTCATCAAAGCGCGCTAAATCAATTTTGGCCTTACGGCGATTTAGAGCCGCATTCGATCTACTCCTTCTTCGTGCCGAGCATGACAGCGAGCTTAATGAAGTGGTGAAATTCTGGGAGGAACAGCAACTGCTGTTCCCCGATATTGTAGGAAGTCAGCCAGCAGCTGAATTACCCACTAAACGTCGGCGACCGCGTCGGCGCAAGCCCGCTTCATGACTCTGGCTATCATCGCACTCGGCTCAAATATCGATGTCCCAATACAACGGTTGATTGAAGCGCGCGGGTACTTGGCGGAATTATCTGAGTTCAGAGTTCTCGACGCGTCCCCTATTTACCAATCCCCGCCAATGGGGCCACAGGACCAACCCCCCTTTTTTAACGCGGTTGTGTCAGGGGTCTTCGCTGGAGAACCTCTCGCACTGCTGAGCGCTCTTCAGCAAATCGAAAAATCGATGGGGCGCGAAAAAAAACGGCATTGGGGCGAGCGCTGTATTGATCTCGACATTATCCAACTGGGTGACAGCAAAATTGATTTACCGAATTTGACAGTTCCCCACCCCGGCTTAAGGAATCGGTTGTTTGTGGTGCAGCCAATGATCGACATTTTGGGTATTGATCACAAGGTGCCGGGACTTCCGGAACTTGGTACCCTTCGTGAAGCACTCAGTGCTGAAGCGCTTACTTTGTATCAGGACGCCGTTCTGGATTGAGTGAACTCGGGCGGAGGTAAAGTGATAGAAATAACGACAGCGCCTGTCGATTTGCGAGGGCGAACACCTCAGCCCTACATCGCTATTGAGGGTCCCATTGGTGTCGGCAAAACCACCCTGGCCAAACGACTGGCAGAGCTCTTTGATTATCAGCTACTCCTCGAGGAGGCCCACGAGAACCCGTTCTTAACAAAGTTCTATGAGAACCGCCGGCAGAATGCTTTGGCGACTCAGTTGTTCTTCTTGTTTCAACGGGTTCAAAAAATGGACGATCTGAAACAGCAGGACATGTTCAAGCCGCTGCGCATCGCCGATTTTCTCATAGACAAAGACCCTATTTTTGCGCAAGTAAACTTAGACCCTGACGAGTTTGCGCTATACCGCAAAGTCTATGGCCAAATGACGGTGGACGCCCCAACCCCCGACCTGGTGATCTATCTGCAAGCTTCTGTCGATCGCCTTCTAGAGAGAATTGATCGCAGAGGTATCACGTCTGAGCGCACAATTAGCAGACAGTATCTTGAAGAGCTAAATGAGGTATACAGCGAGTTCTTTCTTTACTACGATGCCGCGCCGTTACTCATTGTTAACGCCAATCAGTTGGATTTAGTGAACCGGCAAGAAGATTTTGCACAGCTAGTCGATTATGCTCTCGACATCAAAGCCGGGCGGCATTACTACAACCCAACCTCAATCGACTAACGTAAGTACGAGAAGCACCAAGGAGCCCATTCATAGATGTCTGATCGAATTACCACTAGCAAACTAGAAGCCATGAAGACCGCGGGCGAAAAGTTTGTGATGGTTACAGCCTATGACGCGACGTTTGCGCGCCTCGTAAGTGAAGCGGGTGCAGAGTGCATTCTCGTGGGTGACTCGCTGGGGATGGTCTTACAGGGTCACGATACAACCGTTCCTGTGTCACTCGAAGCAATGGTGTATCACACTGAATGTGTGGCGCGGGCTCGACCCCGCTCACTTATCGTCTCAGATCTTCCGTTTATGACTTATTCATCACCCGATGTAGCACTTGCTGCCAGCATGGAGCTGATGCAAAAAGGCGCACAGATGGTGAAGCTTGAAGGCGGAACATGGCTCAGCGAAACCATCCATCAGCTAGTACAACGTGGTATCCCGGTCTGCGCCCACCTCGGATTAACGCCTCAATCCGTCAACGTCTTTGGGGGTTATCGCGTGATGGGACGCACGCCAAAAGAAGCTAAATCAATACTGGCGGATGCGGTAGAAATTCAGGACGCGGGGGCAAGCATTCTGCTACTTGAATGCGTGCCCGAAAGCCTGGCCGCAGATATCTCTTCCAAGCTAGACATTCCCGTGATCGGTATCGGCGCAGGGGCCGGGACTGATGCGCAGGTGCTGGTACTGCATGACTTGCTAGGGCTGACTGAGAAACCTGCGAAGTTCGTGCAGAACTTCATGACCGAAGCTGGGACCGTGCAAGAGGCAATAGCGGACTTTGTGAACGCGGTAAAGGACGGATCCTACCCGCAGGCTGAACACACCTACCGCTAGATGGAAATTCTCGACAGCATCGAGGCGATGAAGGCGTGGCGCAAATCAGTGCCACACCCTGTTCGCGTAGGTTTCGCACCCACCATGGGAAATCTGCATGCCGGACACATCTCGCTGATTGATCAAGCAAAAAGCAATGGCGACATTGTTGTCGCTTCAATTTTTGTAAACCCCATGCAGTTTGGTGAAAACGAAGATCTTGACGCCTACCCGCGTACCCTGGCGGCCGACTTAGAAAAGCTAGAGGCCGCAGGCACTACCGCAGTTTTCACACCTACCATCGACGATATCTATCCAGAGGGTGTCGAATACCACACCTCGGTTGATGTACCTGGATTAACCGATGTTCTATGCGGTGCGTCCCGACCCGGTCATTTCAAGGGTGTCACCACCGTTGTCAGTAAACTGTTTGGGGCGGTACAACCCGACGTCGCTGTTTTCGGCGCAAAGGATCTGCAGCAAGTTCTTATCATCAAGAAAATGGTTCGCGACCTTCTACTCCCTACAGAAATCGTAACGGTGCCTACAATACGAGAAGCAGATGGGCTTGCTATGAGCTCCAGAAATGGCTACCTCACGCCTCGTGAACGCGAAGTGGCACCGCGCTTCTCGCAGGTTCTAGCAGCCTGTGCGGAGGCAATCGCAAGTAATCCTGGCGCGATTGAAACCGCCTTGAACGCTGCGTGCAAGACGTTGATTAGCGAAAGCTTTAAAATTGATTACCTCGAGGCACGAAAGACCTTTGACCTCTCCACCGCAGTGTCAGCCGACGACGATGTTGCCCTGTTCGGTGCGGTTTACTTGGGTAAAACGCGGCTAATAGATAACCGCCTGATACGCTCTCGCTGATGGTCTCTTAGACGCGCTTCAATCGCAGACCGGCGTTACAGCAACGAACACAGCGTCACTCGGCATTCCCCGGCTCATGAAGGAAATCGAGCAGCTCCTGAACTTCCCTTGGCGGGGGTGCTGTCACTCGACTTACGATGAACGCTACCGTGAAGTTGACGGCCGCGCCAACAACACCAAAGGCATTTGGCTCGATTCCGAAGAACCAATTCGGCGACATATCACCCAAGAAGCTCGTACCGGGAATAAACATGATGCCTTTGTGCTGGAAGACGTATAGCAACGTTACAGAAATGCCCGCCAGCATACCTGCAACCGCGCCCTCGCGGCTGACCCTACGGGCGAATATTCCCATCAGCAGTGCCGGAAAGAGAGAGGAGGCCGCAAGCCCAAAGGCTAAGGCTACCGTTCCCGCGGCAAAGCCGGGCGGGTTGAGCCCCAAGTAGCCCGCACCAAGTACCGCTACTGCCATCGCAATTCGAGAGGCTCTAAGTTCAGAACGCTCAGAAATGGTGGGCATATAAGTACTCTTAAGTAAGTCATGCGAAATGGCACTTGAGATAGCGAGTAGGAGCCCGGCGGCGGTAGATAAGGCGGCCGCCAAACCACCCGCAGCAACCAACGCAATGACCCAATTAGGGAGCTGCGCAATTTCAGGGTTAGCCAAGACCAAAATATCATTGTCTAGTTTTGTTAACTCATTAGTGGCTGGGTCTGCGGTGTATTCGATGCGACCGTCACCGTTGAGATCCTCAACCTTTAAAAGCCCGGTTTGCTCCCAGTTTTCAAACCAAGCTGGCTTGTCTTCAATGAGGAGCGCCTGACCATCTGATGCCTGCATCGTGTTAACGATGTTCAATCTCGCCATTGCCGCAATCGCGGGCGCAGTCGTGTAGAGAATAGCAATAAAGACGAGCGCCCAGCCTGCGGATCTGCGAGCCGCGGCAACGCTAGGCACGGTGAAGAACCGGATAATGACGTGGGGAAGCCCTGCGGTGCCGATCATTAACGAGGCGGTAAATGCCAACATATTCAAGGTGCTACCGCGAAGCGTTGTCGTGTATTCCTGGAAGCCCAGGTCGAGCAAAATCAAATCGAGTTTATCCAGAAGATACATATCGGTACCAGCAAGGGTCGACCCCAACCCTAACTGTGGCAACGGGTTTCCGGTTAACTGCAGACTGATGAAAATTGCCGGAATGGTGTAAGCGGTAATCAGCACCACGTATTGCGCAATTTGCGTATACGTTATGCCCTTCATTCCTCCCAAAACGGCGTAGAAAAAAACGATAAACATGCCGATACCCAGACCAGTTTCGTAATCGGTCTCCAGGAACCGAGAGAACGCAACGCCGACACCCTTCATTTGACCAATCACGTAGGTCACCGAGCAGAGAATCAAGCAGATAACCGCCACCACTCGAGCAGTGTCCGAGTAATAGCGCTCGCCAATAAAGTCAGGGACCGTGAACTTCCCATACTTTCGAAGATACGGTGCTATCAACAGGGCGAGTAGCACGTACCCACCGGTCCAGCCCATGAGGAAAACTGAGCCTCCGTAGCCGTTGTACGACAGAGCGATCAGGCCTGCCATCGAAATGAAGGAGGCCGCAGACATCCAGTCAGCAGCGGTTGCCATACCGTTAGCAATCGGGTGCACACCGCCGTCGGCCACGTAAAAGTCTCTAGTCGAAGAGGCTCTAGTGGCTATCGCAATACCGATATACAGCGCGAACGTAGCACCAACCACAAGGTACGTTAATACAGTAAGGCTCATTACTCAGACCCCTCACTGTATTGACGGTATTCGCGCTCCAATCGGCTCATCGCCGCCGCAAAATAGAAGATCAATGCAATAAAAATAAAAATCGATCCCTGTTGAGCAAACCAGAATCCTAGCTTGTATCCGCCCAAACGAATCTCGTTGAGAGGCTCGACCAAGAGGATGCCGAAGCCAAAGCTTACGACAAACCAGATTATCAAGAGCTTCAGCATCAGCCCTCGAACTTGCGCTAAGAATTGAGCTTTTCGCGCGTTTTTATTATTCGTCTCAGCCATTCGCTGGAGATCTCCCTATTGCAAACGCATTTTATTCCACTGCAGGAATACATACGGCATTATTGAGTGTATGGCTGCTATTTGTTGCAGCCGCGCACAGATAAAACCACAAGGATCCATTGCATGTCTAACAAGGCGATTTATCCCGTTCCGGCAAACTTTGCTGACGCTCACATAACACCTGCGAAATATCAGGCGATGTACCGGCAATCGCTCGACGATCCCGACACTTTCTGGAGTCATCAGGCCTCAGAGTTTTTAACCTGGGATAAGCCTTGGGATACCGTTTGCGAAAGTGACTTGCACAAGGGGCACGCGCGCTGGTTCGATGGTGGTAAGTTAAACGCCTCCGTGAACTGCATCGATCGTCATCTACCCGAGCGAGCGGATCAAACGGCAATTCTGTGGGAGGGGGACGACCCGAACGAGCACAAGCACATCACCTATCAGACACTCAAAGACGAGGTGTGTCGTCTCGCTAATGTCATGTATGACCGCGGGGTTCGCGCCGGCGATCGTATCTGTATTTACATGCCTATGGTGCCCGAAGCGGCTTACGCAATGCTCGCCTGTACGCGCGTTGGGGCGGTACACTCTGTTGTATTCGGCGGCTTCTCTCCCGAAGCGCTCAAAGATCGAATAAATGACGCAGCCTGTCGTATGGTAATCACAGCGGATGAGGGCTTGCGTGGCGGCAAAACCGTACCACTGAAGACCAATGTAGATGCCGCACTAAATCACTGCCCATCCGTCGATACGGTTGTCGTCCTTCAGCGCACTGGTGCCAAGATTCACTGGGAGGAAGGGCGGGATATCGCCTATGGTACAAGCACCGCGGCAGCGAGCACTGAATTCGCTCCTGTCTCAATGGACAGTGAAGCGCCTCTCTTCATCCTCTACACATCTGGTTCAACAGGAAAACCCAAAGGCGTTCTGCACACCACGGGCGGCTATCTTCTACAGGCGGCAAGCACCTTTAAGTACGTGTTTGACTATCGTGAAGGCGAGGTTTTTTGGTGTACAGCGGATGTAGGCTGGGTGACCGGCCACTCGTACATTGTCTACGGTCCGCTAGCCAATGGTGCAACGACAGTCATGTTCGAGGGAGTTCCTACTTACCCCGATGGTGGTCGTTGCTGGGAAGTCATCGACAAACATCAAATCAATACATTCTTCACCGCACCGACCGCCATTCGAGCGCTGCACGCGCTGGGCGACGACCTGGTTACAAAGTATTCGCGCAAGAGCCTTAGAATCATTGGATCTGTGGGTGAGCCAATCAACCCTGAAGCCTGGGAGTGGTACCACCGCGTGGTCGGTGACAGCCGATGTCCAATAGTCGACAGTTGGTGGCAGACAGAAACGGGCGCAATGATGATTACGCCAATGCCATCAGCGCACGCTATGAAACCAGGCTACGCGAGTTTCCCTTATTTTGGTGTCGAACCTGCCTTATTAGACGAGCAGGGCCAAGAAATCGAGGGCGAGGGATCGGGCTATCTGGTCATCAAACGTTCTTGGCCGGGTCAAATTAGAACTGTCTATGGTGACCACCAGCGCCTCATAGACACCTACTTTTCAACCTATGCCGGCTACTATTTCACAGGGGATGGTGCGCTTCGCGATGCTGATGGCTACCTCCGCATCACGGGACGCGTCGATGATGTGCTGAATGTCTCGGGCCACCGCATGGGCACAGCAGAAGTGGAAAGCGCGCTTGTCTTACACAACGACATCTCTGAAGCCGCAGTTGTTGGCTATCCCCATCCGATCAAGGGTCAAGGCATCTACTGTTACGTCACACCCATTACAGGTATTGAGGACAGTCCCGAGCTAAGAGCAGAACTTGTAAAGTTGTGCGTTAGAGAAATCGGTCCTATTGCAAAGCCTGACGTAATTCAGTGGGCCCCGGGCCTGCCTAAAACACGCTCGGGAAAAATTATGCGGCGAATATTACGGAAGATTGCTGAAAACGAGCTCGACAGCCTGGGAGACACATCAACACTCGCTGACCCTTCGGTTGTCGAACAATTGATCGCAGGCAGAGAGCAAAGCTAGCGGAACCCAATGGGGAAACGCTTATTAGAGTGGCTGAACTTTGGAGCCTGCAACAACTGGGGCGGTACCTTAATGCGGCTCTGACTGCAGGGTTTCAGCTTGTAATATGACAGACTTAAAGTGCAAGTCGAAAACCTCGAAATCAAAAAGAGCGTAAGCCTCTAGACAAACCCCTCTTCAAACCAAAGCAAGACCGAATTACAAAGTCTGGCTACAAAAAAAGGCCCGCGAATGCGGGCCTTTTTTTTGTGCGAACGATCTAGACGCTATCGAAATTTTACTTTGCTTCCTCGTCGTCAGAAGCTTCGTCAGCCGTCTCATCTGATACATCTGCTTCATCAGTGGTAGCTTCCTCTGCAGACGTCTCTTCTAGCGTCTCTTCCGCAGCATCAGCTTCCGTTGCCTCTTCCGCAGCTTCCGCCTCAACTTCTGCTTCTGTAGCTTCCGTTGCAGGTTCCGCAGTTTCAGCTTCAATAGCTACAGCACTTGCTTCGTCCGCAACTTCCTCAGCGTCAGCTGAGTCGTCACCCTCGCCTTCAAGCAACTCTTTAATAGAAAGCTTGATACGACCGCGCTGGTCTACGTCGAGACACTTTACCGTTACCTCTTGGCCTTCGGTCAGATAATCACTCACATTTTCAACACGCTCATTGGCGATTTGAGAAATGTGTAGCAAACCGTCTTTGCCAGGAAGAATGGTAATGAAGGCACCGAAATCAACGATACGTGCCACCTTGCCCGTGTAAACTGCACCAACCTCAGCTTCTGCTGTAATCGCCATGATCATATCAACCGCAGCGTCGCGCGCTCCCTGATTCTGACCAAAGACTTTTACTGTTCCATCATCATTAATATCGACGGTTGCGCCAGACTCTTCAGTAATCTGACGAATCATCGCGCCGCCCTTACCGATAATGTCGCGGATCTTGTCGGAGTCCACCTTCAGCGTAACCATGCTAGGCGCGTTTTCTGACGTGATTTCACGTGCAGAATCAAGCACTGCATTCATCTGACCGAGAATATGCAGTCGCGCGTGTAGAGCCTGCTCCAGCGCAACTTCCATAATCTGCTCGTTGATTCCTTCGATTTTAATATCCATCTGAAGCGCAGTAACACCTTCAGCGGTACCAGCCACCTTGAAGTCCATATCGCCGAGGTGGTCTTCATCGCCAAGGATGTCAGTCAATACTGCAAACTGATTTCCTTCTTTGACCAGACCCATAGCAATACCTGCAACAGGTGCCTTCAAGGGGACGCCCGCAGCCATCATTGCCAGTGAACCAACACAGACAGAGGCCATTGAACTAGAACCATTTGATTCAGTAATCTCTGACACCACACGGATGGTGTAAGGGAACTCGTCTTCGTTTGGCAGTACAGCTGCCAAACCACGACGGGCAAGACGACCGTGGCCGATTTCACGACGACCTGTCGCACCAATACGACCCGCCTCGCCCACGGAATAGGGGGGGAAGTTGTAGTGGAGCATGAAGGGGTCACGACGCTCACCTTCCAGCGCATCGATAATTTGCGCATCACGAGTCGAGCCGAGTGTTACCGCACCAATTGCCTGAGTTTCGCCACGAGTAAACAGTGAAGAGCCGTGAGCATTGTCGAGTACGTCAACCTCGCAAGCAATCTGACGTACTGTGCGACCATCACGACCATCAATACGAGGCTCGCCCGCAAGGATACGCTGACGAACGATGCGCTTCTCAAGCGCCTTAAATTCGTCTTTGATATCGTCTGCTGAGGGACCGTCTTCTGTTGCGAGCTGCTCAACGATTGCATCGCGAACCTGACCTACACGCTCGTAGCGAGCGGCTTTCTCAGTGATGCGATAAGCTTCACCCAAATCAGCACCAGCAGCTGCTTCTACTTGCGCACGCAGCTCTTCATTGACTTCTGCAGCTGACCAATCCCAGCGTGGCTTACCCGCTTCCTGGACGAGCTCGTCGATGGCTTTAATGACGGTTTGCATCTCTTGGTGAGCGAATAGTACCGCACCCAACATCTGATCTTCGGACAGCTCCTTCGCTTCTGATTCAACCATCAGCACAGCGTCACGGGTACCCGCAACAACCATGTCAAGCTTACTTTGCTTCAGTGCCGCATAACCGGGATTGAGCAGGTAACCTTCGGCTTCTGTGAATCCAACACGCGCACCGCCGATGGGGCCGTTAAACGGGCATCCAGAAATTGCCAATGCTGCTGATGTACCGATCATTGCAGGAATATCTGGGTCAGTATCCAAATCCGCTGACATAACTGTACAGACAACCTGCACTTCGTTCATAAAGCCATCAGCAAACAACGGGCGGATAGGACGATCGATTAGACGCGATGTCAGCGTTTCTTTCTCACTGGGTCGACCCTCACGCTTGAAAAAGCCACCGGGAATCTTGCCAACGGAATAAGCTTTCTCGATGTAATGAACCGACAATGGGAAGAACGCCTGTCCTGGCTTCTCTTTTTGTTCAGCTACGACTGTGCAAAGCACAGACGTTGTGCCCATGGTCACCATAACGGCGCCAGAGGCCTGGCGCGCAATGCGACCAGTTTCCAGTGTGACCTCTTGGCCACCGTACTGGAAGGTTTTTGTAACTACATTCACTTAACTATCTCCAAAATAAATTGGCCGGCATAAAGCCGGCCCTAAGTCGTTTTTATCGGCGCAAGCCAAGACGCTTAATCAATGATGCGTATCGACTGGTATCCTTGCGCTTCAAGTAATCCAACAGTTTACGGCGCTGGTTAACCATGCGAATCAGACCACGACGTGAATGGTGATCCTGCGCATGCTCTTTAAAGTGCTGCTGTAATTGCTCAATATTTGCGGTCAATAAAGCGACCTGAACTTCAGGTGAACCTGTGTCACCTTCTGACTGCTTGTAGTCTTCTACGATTTGAGCTTTTCGTGCTGCATCTAGTGCCATGATATTTCTCCAACCTGCATTACTCGACGCCCACCCGTGCAGGTTTACAGGGGGGTTGATTAATGACTGTCAACAAACAGTCGTTTCGGAGCGACACGGCCATCATCGAGCATTTCTCCAATGCCCAAAAACGAGCCTGCCGCTTCAGCGACGCGCACCATACCATTTAGCGGCGCATTTCGCACTACTACAGCCTGTCCTTGTTTTAGGTAGAAAGCCGCAGAATTGGTGACTTCCACGCGTGGCAGATGACCCACGGCCAACTCGGGATCGAGCAAAAAATGATCGAGCGCCTCTGCCCCCTCCGCGTCAGCCAGTTGCGCCAATGTATCTAAGCTAACAGCCTGCGCCAAGCTAAACGGACCTGTCGCCGTTCGCCGCAAAGCACTCATATGGCCCGGGAAACCCAGTGATGCTGCCACATCCTCAGATAGCGTTCTAATATAGGTGCCTTTGCTACAGAGGACATCAACCGTCGCCTCTGCGCGCGCACCCGGCTGAAATCGGCGCAAATCAACCGACCGGATAGACACAGACCGGCTTTTTCGCTCAACCTCCTTGCCCTCTCTCGCAAGCTTGTATAACGGCTGACCATGGACTTTCAACGCGGAGTACATGGGTGGTACCTGTTCGATGTCACCGACAAATTTATCGAGCGCTTTGCAGACAGCGATCTCAGTCAATTCGCTAGCATCAGCTTCAGCGACCACCTCGCCCTCACTGTCAAGCGTGGTCGTGCTAGCACCGAAACAAAACTGAGCTTGATAAGCCTTATCCGAGTCCAATAGATACTGTGAAAGCTTCGTTGCTTCACCGAGGCAAATAGGCAAAACGCCGCTCGCAAGGGGATCTAGATTACCCGTATGGCCTGCTTTTGCTGCACCAAAGAGGTGTCGCACACGTTGTAGTGCTTGATTTGAGGATGGACCAACCGGTTTATCGAGGACGATGATTCCAGTAACAGGCCGGCCTTTACGACGCCGACCCATTCAGCCCTCGTCTGTGTCGTCTTGAACAATATGACGCGCGTCCGAAGCTCTTGCCCTACCCAGCAAGTCTTCCATGTGCCTACCATGCCCTACACTTTCATCAAATTTGAAAGTCAATTTTGGCACTGTGCGAAGGCTAGAGCCTTTCGCTATTTCAGTTCTGAGAAAGCCTGCTGCTCGATCAAGAACACGGGTGACGTCTGCGGCCGAATCCGCATCATCAAGGCCAAGTTTCGTGAAATAAACCTTGGCGTATCGGAGATCGCGACTAACGTCCACCGCAGTGATACTGACGAATTCGGCACGTGGATCCCGGACGCTGTGCAACAAAAGCTTTGCAAGCTCCTGTTGCAGGTAGTCGGAAACACGTTCTGTGCGACTGTACTCTTGCGGCAAATCAGTACCTAATTATCTAGAGTGAACGTGCAACTTCATTCACGTCATAAACTTCGATGAGGTCTCCGACCTTAACGTCCGTGTAGTTCTTTACACCGATACCGCACTCCATTCCGTTGCGGACCTCACTCGCATCATCTTTGAACCGACGTAGCGACTCGAGCTCACCTTCATAAATCACGATACTGTCTCGCAGCACACGAATAGGCTTCGAACGGAAAACGGTGCCTTCGGTGACCATACATCCGGCGATGAGTCCAAACTTCGGCGACCGGAAGACATCTCTGACTTCCGCAATACCGACAATTTCTTCACGCAATTCTGGCGATAGCATGCCAGAAAGTGCCGCTTTAACATCGTCGATGATGTCGTAGATGACGTTGTAATAACGAACTTCAACACCTTCATTTTCCGCCATACTGCGCGCCTTGGTATCCGCGCGTGTATTGAAGCCGAATATCACTGCATTACTTGTCATAGCAAGCGACACATCAGTCTCCGTGATACCGCCTACCCCACCGGCAACAACGTTGACCTTGACTTCCTCGTTGCCGAGATCGGACAGCGATGATTGCAGTGCTTCAAGCGAGCCACGTACATCGGCTTTTATAACAATATTTAGGGTCTGAACCTCACCCGCTGTCATCGTCTCGAACATGCTATCGAGCTTCGCAGCCTGCTGACGTGCGATCTTGCTAGAACGCTGCTTCTCCTGACGGAAGTCGGCAATTTCGCGAGCGTGCTTCTCGCTCTCCACAGCGACAAAGGGGTCGCCTGCATCAGGTGTACCGTCAAGCCCCAAAATTTCAACAGGGATACTTGGACCGGCTACTTTCACGGGCTGACCATTTTCATCGAGCATCGCTCGAACACGACCGTATTGCAGGCCCGCCAAAACAATATCGCCCTGGTTGAGCGTCCCCTGCTGCACAAGGAGCGAGGCGACGGGACCGCGACCACGGTCCAAACGTGATTCAATGACAAGACCACTCGCCGGAACATCGGCTGGCGCTTTAAGCTCTAGCAATTCTGACTGGAGAAGGAGCGCCTCAAGGAGCGTGTCGACACCTTCACCCGTGTGAGCCGACACCGGAATAAACTGCGTATCTCCACCCCAGTCTTCCGGGATCACTTCTTTCGCAGCAAGCTCGTTCTTAACCCGGTCCGGGTCAGCACCTTCTTTATCCATCTTGTTAATAGCAACTACAAGTGGCACACCCGCGGCGCGCGCATGCTGAACCGCTTCTTCGGTCTGAGGCATAACACCATCGTCTGCAGCAACGACTAGGATTACGATGTCGGTAGACTTCGCTCCACGCGCACGCATCGCAGTAAAGGCGGCGTGTCCTGGAGTGTCGAGAAAAGTGATCATCCCCTGATCAGTTTTTACGTGATAAGCACCAATGTGCTGGGTAATACCGCCGGCTTCCCCAACAGCAACCCGAGAACTCCTAATGTAGTCCAATAGCGATGTCTTGCCGTGGTCTACGTGGCCCATTACCGTGACAACAGGCGCTCGAAGCTCAGGCGTGCCCTCGTGATTCGCCATTGTCTCTTCGAGGCGCTCTTCCAACTCGTCGTCGGATTTGAGCTTGACTCGATGCCCCAGCTCTTCAACAACTAGGCTTGCCGTATCCTGATCAATCATTTGATTGATGGTTGCCATGACACCAAGCTTCATAAGTTCTTTGATGACGACACCCGCCTTAACCGCCATCTGCTGGGCAAGGTCGCCAACGGTGATATTGTCAGGCAGCTCTACATCGTAAACAATCTTCTCGGTTGGCTGTTCAAAAGCGTGCTGATTTTGATTGTCGCCCGACCGTCTGCGCTTACCGCCACGCCCCCGGCTCCTGCCAGCCTCTGCGGCTTCGAGGTCAGATAGCGAGAGATTGTGACCACGTTGCTTGCCACGAGCACCCGACATATTCGATCGATCGAGTCGTCCGCGACCAGCCTTGTTACGACGACCGTCGTCAGAGTCACGTCCACCCGCAGGCTTGGGTGCTTCATGAAGTCGCTTCGGACGCTTATCGCCTTGCAAAGCTTCGGCTTTCTCTGCTTCAGCCGCTTTCTGAGCAGCCTCCCGCTCAGCTATTTTCCGCTCTTCCTCCGCCTTACGCGCCGCAACAGCATCATCGAGCTTACGCTGACGCTGTTCTTCCTCTAATCGGCGGCGTGCTGCTGCCCGCTGGCGCAGCACCTCGGGATCCATGTTCCGAGGATCCTCTTCGATTTCGGGTTCGGCCTCTGTAGCCGCACCTACTTCCGCAACCTCAGGTTCCTCTGCGACAGGCTCAATGGGTTCTGGGTCGGATGCTGGCTCCTCAACATTAGAAACTTCTGGAGCAGGAGCCACTGGCTCAGGCGCAGCAGCCACTTCCAGATCTGCCGTCACTTCTTCCTCGACTTCCGGAACCTCTTCAACTTCCGGTCGTTTTACGTAAGTGCGCTTCTTTCGCACCTCGACGTTGACCGTTCGTTTCCCGGAGCTTCCACCCGTCTTAAGTGTGCTAACCGACTTGCGCTTCAGCGTGATTTTACGAGGCGCTTCATCCGTGTTGCCGTGACTTCGCTTAAGATGCGAGAGCAATGTGCGCTTGTCGTCGTCCGACACGATTTCATCGGATGCCTTGTGGGGTAATCCCGCATCCTTCATCTGCGACAGCAGTTTTGCCGCATCGGTACCTACGGTCTTTGCCAACTGCTCTACGGTTACTTCAGCCATTCTTTTGTCTCTCTAATCTCGCTGTTGATCGTCTACGCTGCTGATTGTTGGATCAGCTAGGCAGTCTCTCCCTCTTCCGCAAACCACGGTTCGCGAGCAGTCATGATGAGCTCAGCAGCCCATTCCTCGGTCATACCTTCGATCTCCATGAGCTCGTCAACGCTTTGCTCTGCAAGATCTTCCATCGTTACTACGTCCATACTCGCAAGGACGTACGCGAGTTGCTTATCCATGCCGCGCATCTCAAGCAAGTCCTGTGCTGGCTCATTGGCGCCGAGCTCCTCCTCAGAAGCAATCGCCATCGTGAGTAACGCATCCTTGGCTCGGGCCCGAAGCTCTTCCGCGATATCTTCATCAAAGCCCTCGATATCAGCCATCTCTTCCAATGGGACGTAAGCAACTTCTTCAACCGTTGTGAAACCCTCTTCAACCAAAACGGCGGCAACGTCCTCATCGACGTCCAACGCCTTCATAAAGGTCTCCATGACTTCACCGGCCTCGGCTTCTTGCTTCTCGATCGCCTCGTCAGTACTCATGACATTGATCGTCCAGCCAGTTAATTCAGACGCCAGACGTACGTTTTGACCACCACGGCCGATCGCCTGTGCGAGGTTATCCTCCGCGACCGCCACTTCCATGGTGTTGCTCTCCTCATCAACAACAATCGACTCCACTTCTGCAGGAGACATCGCGTTAATAACCAATTGTGCGGGGTTGTCGTCCCAGAGAATGATGTCAACACGCTCAGTATCGAGCTCGTTTGAAACCGCTTGAACACGTGAACCACGCATACCCACACAGGCACCCACAGGGTCGATGCGTTGATCGCCTGTCTTGACAGCGATCTTAGCTCGTGAGCCGGGATCGCGCGCGGCGGAGCGAATCTGAATCACGCCCTCTGAAATCTCTGGCACCTCGATTTTGAAAAGCTCAGTGAGCATTTCCTTGCATGCGCGAGACATGATCAGCTGAGGACCACGTGCCTCCTCATTGATCTCAGTGAGGATCGCGCGAACACGGTCGTTCATTCGGAACGTTTCGCGGCCTACGAGTTCTGAGCGAGGCAGCAAACCCTCTGCGTTATTGCCGAGGTCCAAAATAATGTTGTCTCGAGTCACTTTCTTAACAGTGCCCGCTAACAACTCACCCATCCGATCTTTATACAGATCAACGACTTGCGCGCGCTCCGCCTCACGGACTCGCTGAACAATCACCTGCTTCGCGGTCTGTGCGGCGATGCGACCAAAACCGACGTTGTCAATGATTTCTTCGTGAACATCACCGGGTCGAAGGTTTGTATCCACCTCAATTGCTTCCTCGGTAGTAAATTGCGTACCGAGCAATGCCAATTCAGTATCGGGAACGACTAACCATCTGCGCTTCGTGACGTATTCGCCCGAGCTTCGATCGATAACCACCTCAATGTCCGACTCTTCGTCGTACCGTTTTTTTGTCGCAGTGGCGAGTGCTAGCTCGATTGCTTCAAAGATAATGTCTTCAGAAACGCCTTTTTCATTTGAAACGGCTTCGGCGACCATCAAAATTTCTTTGCTCATTCCCTATGTCTCACTGTGATCGAGGACTGCGTCGCCCTCTTTAACGCTTTCATTTAATTCAGTAATTGCGGCAGGTCTGGCTCGTTCTATCCACTCCGCCGTTGGCTCTACGCGAGCTCTATCTACACTGCTCAAAGGCAGCAGATATTCGTGCTTGTCGACGCGGACGATAATATCGTCGCCGTCAAACCCCAAAAACCACCCTCGAAATTTTCGTCTTCCGTCAAACGGAAAGCGCAGCTTTACCTCGATAGGTTGCTCTACATACGCTTCAAATTGATCTCGCCTGAACAGCAGGCGATCGATCCCTGGTGACGACACCTCAAGTGTGTATTCTCCAACAAAAGGGTCTTCAACATCCAACACACCGCCAAGATGACGACTGACTGAAGCGCAGTCGTCGACCGTGACACCTTGCTCCTTGTCGATATAAACCCGCAACGTCGGCCTGCGATTAGGGCTAAATAACTCAAGGCCCCACAGCTCGAAGCCCAACATCTCAACTGTTGGTTCAAGCATGGTGAGCAACTGGCTCTCTTTACCACCCATCGTATTCATCGCCGTCCTCGGCAAATTTCAGACACAAAAAAGGCCCGAACAAGGGGCCTCAAATGCAGCGCCAAACCATCGCGCTATGTTGGTAGCGGGGGCCGGATTTGAACCGACGACCTTCGGGTTATGAGCCCGACGAGCTACCAGGCTGCTCCACCCCGCATCAAGTCTTTGCAATGCCCCTTGTTTCGACGCTGGTATCGTCGAAGGCACTCCCACAGCACCCTCGGCACTGCAACTAAGGGGGCGAAGTCTAGGGATTCCCCACTAACCCGTCAAGGGAGAAACCCGGAAAAACCGCAGTATTTCGGGTCCCGGTGCCACTTAGCGGCATATTTGACCAGGCTCACCAATCCCGACTCGCCACGCACCCTGAAAGAGACTCAGCAGCGGTGACGGCATCAATGATTGCTGACTCTACCACTCTAGCTGCCGCCACACCGATCGAATTAAGGTTGGCGGGAAAGTTCAGGGCCTCCTCCGCATTTTTGTCGGTAGTAGCAGTAGAGACGGCAAAGAGAGCGTCACCATCAAATTGCGTATGCACGGGCCGAATCGCTCGCGCAAACCCATCGTGCCCCATTTCAGCAACTTTCTTTAAATCAGCTTTCGTAAGCGGCGCATCCGTCACGACAATACCGATCGTAGTGTTGGATCCAATTGGCCCCTGTCCGTCTGAAAGCCCCATGGCAATATCGACTGCAGGGCGGTACGCGCCTTTCTCCGACCCACGAACACCTGCGATGACAGCTCCCGTTGCACTATTAACGATCTCACCTACGGCGTTGACCGCAACCAGCGCAGCTACTTTAGTCCCGTCGGGAAGTCGCAACAGGGCGCTACCCAGGCCACCCTTGGTGGCAAACATAGGTCCTGCCAACTTACCTACAGTAGCACCTGTACCCGCACCTAAATTTCCTGACTTCACGGGCTCTGGCGAGGCGTCGTGCACCGCCTGCTTTCCCCACTCCGACGTGGGCCGAATTTTTGAAGAGCCAATAGCCAGATCAAAAAGGACAGCAGCGGGCACAATCGGCACCACAACATCCGGCAGTACAGCAAGGCCCTGCCCCTCTCCTTCTAGTGCCGTCGCAACGCCGGAGGCTGCATCCAAGCCGTAAGCGCTACCCCCCGCAAGAACGATGGCATGAACTTTATCTACTAAGTTGCCAGGCTCAAGTAAATCAGTCTCACGTGTTCCGGGCGCGGCGCCTTGTACCGAAACAGCAGCTGTCGCCCCGTCCCCCGCAAAACGGATAACGGTTACACCGGTAGCGTTTTGCTCATCAGTGACGTGCCCGACGGTGATACCACTGATCGCGGTAATCGTTTCATTACTGCTAAACATCAGATCCTTCCACTTTTTCAATTGAGCAAGACCCTCTGGAATCTCGCTTCTTTAGGTTTACCCCCATCAGTGGGATTCGGCAAGCAATGACAATCTTTTACACTCAATACGGCCCTCTAGCGGGCCTCGAACTGGCGATTTAGCGCTCGGGTGTACCACGGTGCTCTCACATCCTACGATGATATTCCGATCCGCAAATTCGCGTACTAGACCTATAACCAATCACCCGTAAATGCTACTTGGTAACACGTGAGGGGTAGACGCGAAGTTGGGTACATAAATCATCTGCAAATAACACAGCATTCTATTTCGTTCAGGCCAATCACCGCATACACTCGGAAACTTAAAACAATAAGCATGCCAGAGGAGATTTACATGGCAGACCTTCCACAACACGCGCGGGTTGTTGTCATCGGACAAGGTGGTATCGTCGGTGCATCAGTGGTCCATCACCTCATCGAGGAGGGTTGGGATGACATTGTAGGACTCGAGAAGTCTGCTATCCCCACTGACATTGGTTCGACCTCACACGCGTCTGACTTCTGCTACATGACCTCGCACGACAAGTTAAACGTCGAACTCACAAATTACAGTCGGGAGTTCTACACCAAACGCGGCAACTACATAAAAACCGGTGGTCTGGAGGTTGCGCGCAAGGGTGACGACGAGCGGATGCTTGAGCTCCTTCGCAAGGTTGGCTCTGGGAAGGCGTTTGGGACCAATGCCTACATGATCTCTGCAGCTGAAGCGAAAAAGAAGTTCCCTCTGCTGGAAGAAGATCAAATCCAAGGCGCCATGTGGGATCCAGACGCGGGTCTTGTGACGCCGCGATCACAGAAAGTCGCCGGCGATTTGGTGGACGAGGCAGTTGCGAGTGGCAAGTTAAAAGCGTTTGCCTACACGCCAGCGACAAAGCTTATTGTCGAAGACGGTGTTATCAGAGCGGTAGAGACTCACAAGGGGACTATCACAGCTGATTACGTCGTGCTTTGCGTTGGAATTTGGGGGAACCTCGTAAGTCAAACAGCAGGTGTAAAACTGCCGTTAATGCCGCTAGAGCACCCGCTGTTATTTTTTGGGCCTTGGGATCATCTCGAGGGCACCGGAAAAGATATCGTCTACCCGTTGATGCGAGACCAAGGTAACTCAGCCTATGTCCGGGATACGGGCGACCCCACCACACCAGAGGGTGGTCTATTGGAGTGGGGTTATTACGAGCCCTTTGAGCCTCGATTAGTCGACCCAACTGATATCGCAGAACCCGGCGAGGCTCGGCTGTCACCCTCGATGCGCGATATGACGCTTGACCAAGTGATGGATGCGTTCGAGCGTGCAATCGAGCTCACACCCGTACTGGGTGAGCTTGGCTGGGAAGAACGACGGTCCTTCAATGGTCTGTTATCGATCACACCAGATAGCGGTTCTATTATCGGTGAGTCAACCGAGGTTAAAAATCTGTGGTTATGTGAAGCGGTGTGGGTCAAGGAAGGCCCGGGTGCTGGAAAATTATTGGCCGAATGGATGACGCATGGCCGTACCGAGCAAGACATCCACAGTGTCGATACGGCTCGCCATTATCCCATCCAAAAAGGCGACGACTATGTTCGAAGCCGCTGTTACGAATCAGCGCAGAAAATTTACACGCCTGCAGTTCATCCACGCGAGCCCTTTGCTACGTCACGAGGCATGCGAGTCAGCCCATTCTACGAGCGCGAGGTGACCCTTGGCGGTTACTTCATGGAAGTTGCCGGCTGGGAGCGAGCACACGGTTATGCGAGTAATGAAGAAACCTTGCTTGCCAAGTATCGTGACCAGATACCAGTTCGCGAAGCCGAGTGGGATAACCGCCACTTCTGGGAAGTGTCTAACGCAGAGCAGCTCGCCATGAGCGATTGTGTAGGCATGATCAACCTATCGCACTTCGCGATCTTTGACGTTGAAGGTGACGACGCTGAAGGACTGATGGAATACCTCTCTGTGGCTAAGGTTGGTGCGGACACGGCGATTGGAAAAGGTGTTTACACTCACTTCCTCGATAGTGCGGGCGGTATCCGCTCGGACCTAACCGTTATTCGACTCGCCGAAGACAGCTTCCGTGTAGTCTGCGGTGGTGACACTGGCCACCGCGACTATATCTGGATGCGCGATATGAGCGACCGCAAGGGATTCTCGAACGTCGCCTTCCATGATCGCAGCGAAGAACTAGCCACGCTGGGACTGTGGGGCCCTGAGGCGCGAGTTACTCTCGCCAAGCTGATGGATGACCCTGAGAGCATCTCTAACGAGTCCTTCCCGTTTGCGACAACCAAAGAAATCACAGTCTGTGGCGTCAAGGTTTGGGCCTTCCGGATAAGCTACGTGGGAGAACAAGGGTGGGAGCTTTACTTCCCATTCTCCGATGGCCTCATCATTTGGGATGCGCTATTCGAACTGGGTGTCACACCTGTTGGTATCGAAACCTACGCAAATAGCCGACGTCTTGAAAAGAGTCTGAGGCTGCAGAATGCTGACCTTGAAACCGAGTACAACCTCTACGAAGCAGGTCTTGCTAGACCCAAAGTCAAAGCGGCGGAATTCCACGGGAAAGAGGCGTACGTGCAACAGCGCGAGCTCGACCGGCAAGCTGCGTACCTCTGTACCTTTGTCTTGCAGGATACAACTGACCAGAATGGCGTTGTTCGCTATCCAGTTGGTACTTGCCCAATTCTCGACGCTGAGTCGAAAGAAGTCCTCATCGACTCGCAGGGTCGACGCTCTTACACAACAAGTATGGCGTTTGGACCTAGTCTAGGCGTGAACATTGCGATGGGGTATCTACCTGCGGAAAAGGCAAACGAGGGTGATACAGTACTCATCGAGTACTTCGGTGAGCACTATGAAGCCAAAGTCATGAAGGTAGGCTACGGTGCGCTTTTGGACCCAGCGAACGAGCGTCCAAAAAGCTAGAACGACGCATCGAAATGACTAACCCAAAAAGGGGCCTCGGCCCCTTTTTTTCATGCCTGCAGATCCCTCGTCGGGCATTATATCGAGGGTGGGGGCCTATCGGCATGTCTTTACGTCCATCTCCAAGGACAGTAACGCCTCCGAAGTCGCAGAGGCATTCAATGTTCGGCTGAGCAAGCCAAATCCCTTGGAGACGATGAGGCGCCACAACCACACCTCGGTGAACACGCGCTACAGCAATAACATCCGCACCGCCTGAGTCATGAGAGGTATGAGGTAGACTTCGTGCCTCGCAGATATCCCTGAAGACATACATCGTCTGTAAAGCACCCACATGGGCAACGGTCATAATTGCACCGAAGTCGGCGAAAAGGACTCATCGATGATGCGCCTACCGAGAGGCGCAATCCGAATCACTCTATTTTTCAAACTGGGGGTCAACCGCGACGGCGACGTCTGCGGGGTGCTTCGGATGTATCAGACACTTTGGGTAGTGGCCGTTCAATAACAGAAAATAGATGCGAAAACGGATCTGATTTGTGTGGAAACGCCATAGCAGCAACAAAGTAATCCTGAAAATCAGTCTCGGTTGCAGTCTCAATACGCTCTGCCTTATTAACCGTACGTTGGATACCTTTGCGAGTGTCCTGGTCTAGCAAAGCGATTCGAGCGCCAACACCTGCGGCGTTTCCCGCGGAGGACACATGATCGAGGGAGCAGTCGGGAATGAGCCCGAGTACCATCGCGTGTTCTACACTGATATGGCTGCCAAAAGCGCCTGCAAGGCGTATGCGATCCACCTCAGATACCCCCATCTTGTCCATCAGCAATTTGATACCCGCATAGAGCGCAGCTTTGGCCAGCTGTATCTGACGCACATCATGTTGCGTGACGACAATGTCGCGCTGGGACTCATCCTCAGCAAAATGTAAAACATAAGACCAAGTGCGGCCATGAGCGCGCACGCGCGAAGACCGATCCGCCAGTGCTCCATCAACGATACCGTCCTCGGAGATAATGCCTGCCAAAAACATCTCAGCGATGACTTCAATAATCCCAGACCCGCAGATGCCGGTAATACTGAGATCTTTTGCCGACTCCCCGAAACCAGTATCGGTAGACCACAACTCAGAGCCGATCACTTTGAACCTAGGCTCGAGAGACTCACGATCAATACGCACGCGCTCGATTGCCCCCGCAGTAGCCCTCTGGCCGGCGCTAATTTCACCGCCCTCGAAGGCGGGGCCCGTTGGACTCGAGCAAACTAAAAGTCGATCTTTGTTACCAAGGACGATTTCCGCATTGGTACCCACATCGACAATTAGACTCATCGCGTCGTCTGTATCGGGACTTTCTGCAAGAATCACCCCTGCCGTGTCCGCGCCCACGTGCCCTGCGATACAGGGCAATACAAAGAGCCGCGCCTGATTATGGGTGTCGAGCCCCAAATCCCGGGCTCTGAGGGTTACCGCTTCATCCACCGTAAGTGCAAAGGGCGCACCCCCTAAGTTGATGGGGTTAATACCCAGAACCAAGTGGTGCATGATGGGATTGGCGACTAGGGAGATCTCCAAAATATTATTGGTGGTTTCGCCGAGCTGATCCGTCAGTTCTACAAATAGTTTACTAAGGGCTGTTTGGATCGCGGTGCTCATAGCCTCAGCACCTTCGGGATGCATCATGATGTAACTGACGCGACTCATTAGGTCTTCACCGAACGGAATCTGCGGGTTCATGACACTCGCTGACGACAGCACATCGCCAGTCGAGAGGTCACACAGATGTGCAGCAACGGTTGTGGAACCCACATCAACCGCTACGCCTCGAGGCGATTCAAAGAGCCCCGACCATACGCCTATCACTTTTCGAGATTCAAAAACGGCGACAGTCACACCACGATCGCCCGACGCTAAAGCTGTTTGAAGCTTGACGAGCTCCGAGGTTTCTATCGCCAGATCAGCAAGATCCCACTCGTTTGCAAGCGCCTCGAGTAAGAGCTTTGATTCACCACGCGCATCCTCAAGTGTCGACTCGGGTAACGTGACAAAATACAAGCGAGTCGCTGTATTGAGCTGAATATCGCGATGCTCGGCGTCTTTACGAATGATCTGCCTGTGCACCTGACTTTCCGGAGGAACATCGATAATAACGTCGTCAAGGAGTTCCGCGTGACAACTCAGGCGCCGACCTTCAGGGAGCGGGCCTTTTCGTTCGTTAAATTTGACTTCTGTTGCTACGAGCGGAGAAAGGTGCTCTGGGCTCGACGTCATCTCGTGCTTTTGGAACGTTCCCGACATACACGCTATCTGGCAGCGACCGCAGAGACCGCGGCCACCACAGACCGAGTCGATGTCAACACCGAGAGATCGAGCAGCCGCTAGCAAGCGAGTATGTTTTGGAAACTCACCTCGCTTGCCCGATGGCAAAAAGAGAACTTTAACCTGCTCGGCACACACGTCTATGCGTTAACCTCTTCGACGGCCCGCGCGACCGCGCCGTGCACCGGCGCCCTCAGGTACAGGCTCGCGATACGCGCGAATCCAGTTCGCGCAGTCAGGATCATGTCCCATCATGACGTCTCCACCTCTAACAGCCTGCATAACTTCAGCATGCAGTGGGCTGGTGATAGCAGATGTCATACCCGCTCCCATAGCCATGGAAAGAAACGCCGCGTTGATGCCGTTTCGATTAGGAAGACCGAAGCTCACGTTTGATGCGCCACACGTGGTATTTACCTTTAGCTCCGTGCGCAGACGACGAACTAATTCCATCACCTGAACACCCGCTTGGTTAATGGCACCAATGGGCATGACGAGTGGATCAACTATCACGTCTTCATACGAGATACCATAATCCGCCGCTCGCTCAACAATCTTCTTGGCTACTTTAAATCGCTCATTGGGATCCTCAGAAATCCCGGTCTCATCGTTGGAGATGGCAACCACCGCAGCACCGTACTTGGCCACGAGTGGGAGTACGCGCTCCAGCACTTCGTCTTCGCCCGTTACCGAGTTGACTAGCGCTTTTCCTTGATACACTGAGAGGCCCGACTCCAAGGCTTCTACGATAGAAGAATCAATGCTCAAGGGGACATCGGTAACCGACTGAACGAGCTGCACCGCCTCGGCGAGAATGCGAGGCTCGTCCGCAAGCGGAATGCCCGCATTGACATCCAGCATGTGTGCACCAGCAGCGACCTGCGCGAGTGCGTCTGCTTCAACACGGCTGTAATCACCGTTTTTCATTTCTTCGGCGAGAATCTTGCGCCCGGTAGGATTGATCCGCTCACCAATAACAACGAAAGGTTGATCAAAACCGATGCGGATTTCTTTGGTGGCCGAGCTGATAATGGTGGTTGTCATGAGTGTCTCCGGTGCACTTACTCGTTGGGATGTGCACGCCTGTTATTGATGGTGTCTGACTTATCGTATACTCAGCGCTCGACCGAATACCAAAGGTATTTTAGCGTCTCGACGCCTAAGCGCTTGCGATGCAAGCTAATTTATCTCGTCAAACCCTTTGTTTTTGATCCAGTTTGCGAGCATCTCATCAGTGACTTCCGACTCAATTGCCTTGCCTATCTGGACAGCGAGTTCTTGGGCGCTCTGGTCCGAGTCTACAGAAGTAGTAACCCTTCGCCACTCTTCCAGGTAAGCCTCGCTACCGCCTTTACCAGCGCGCATTGCTGCGCGATCAATCGCCGCCTGAAACCGATGTTCCAGAAGGTATTTGCCGCGCTCTCGTCCTCTTTTAATCAGGACTTGCGAGGGTATATCTCGCCAATAGACATCTATTCGTTGCACCCTTTAAACCCTCTTTAATCCTCTTAAATCCTCAACAAACTTTGACAACCTGGGCCTCTAGACTATCGGCAAGCAAACCATAGCCCGTGTCGATTACTTCAAGCGGAAGCCCTAGTCGGTTAGCAGCAGCCCTTGCCATGTCTCGCAATGCTGTGTCAGCTGTCTGAGCGAGATATACCACTTTGCGGTAATGACCGAACAACATACCCTCCAACTCGGGATGCGCGTCGAGTTTCATGTCGTCGATGACCAATCGATCGAAATGACGTGTCAGAAAATCCGTCAGATAAAAGGTTCCCGGCTCGGCTTCGGCTAGTCTTCGAAACACATCGCTCGTTGCGAAGAATTCGTAGCAATGCGCACCCGGAAGCCGCTCAGCACCAAAATGTCTAGCAACACGATCAACGCCACCGCCAGTGCCACAATCAGCATAGGCAATCACAATTTTTTCATAATGCGAATGACATTTATCCAGCGCTTTCTGGAGTTGCTCTGCAATACGCTCAGGGCGATTGTGCAGGGCGGCGTCTAAGCACTGAACATCAACGCCGCACCAATTATTGGCTTTTTTGAGCGCGGTGATCTCGGCTGCGAGCGCACCACAGCCGATGATTAGAGCGCGCGACACGTGCGTCAGCCTTGAGCGATGCGACGCTCTTCGACGAGTCGAACCGCCGTAACAGCCGCTTCTGCCGCATCGCGGCAGTAAGCATCAGCACCCACCGCCTCACCAAACTCCTCGTTCAAGGGTGCTCCGCCCACCATCACAATATAATCGTCGCGGATACCTTGGTCTTTAAGCGCATCAATTACGACCTTCATATAGGGCATAGTCGTAGTCAAAAGTGCAGACATTCCTAGGATATCGGGCTTGTACCGCTCCAGCGCTGCGACATAATCTTCAACCGCGTTGTTGATACCAATATCGTAGACCTCAAAACCCGCGCCTTCCATCATCATTGCTACAAGATTCTTGCCAATATCGTGGATATCGCCTTTTACCGTTCCGATCACCATCGTTCCGACCGGCTTAGCACCTGTCTCCGCAAGAAGCGGTCGCAAAATAGACATACCGCCTTTCATGGCGTTTGCCGCAAGTAATACCTCCGGTACAAATAAGATGCCGTCGCGGAAATCGATGCCCACGATAGTCATCCCGTCAACAAGGGCTTTACTCAAAACCTGCTCAGCCGACCAACCGCGTTCTAGCAGGATGTTTGTCCCTTCTTCAATCTCTTCTTTGAGCCCGTCGTACAAATCGTCATGCATCTGCAAGACGAGGTCGTCATCGGAAAGCTCTGAAAGGATGATGTCTTCTTCGTCGGACATTAGTGATGTCTCCCCTTAACTCGCCTAGTAGTCTCTGTCGGCGAAAGATGCTTTTTCACGCGCCATAAAGCCTAAAAGCGCCTCGTCGATCGCTGGATCCAATGCCGGCGGCTCGTAATCCGCCAACATTTTTTTCCAAACGCCATTTGCTCGCTGGGCCGCATCGAGGCTACCTTCAGCTGACCACTGCTCAAAGCTGTTGTTATCGGCGATGGTCGACCGATAAAACGCGGACTCAAAATTACTCAATGTGTGTGCTGAGCCCAGGAAGTGCTTGCCGGGACCCACTTCATGGAAGGCCTCCATGGCCTGCGCATTCTCAGACAGATCCATTCCCTCGAGAAGCACTGCGATCATGCTCGCCTGGTCGCAGTCCATCACAAACTTCTCATAGCCCATGGCAAGGCCACCCTCGAGCCAGCCTGCGGTGTGAAGCATAAAGTTCACCCCCGCGAGCGCCGCCGTCTGGAGTGTGTTGGCTGCTTCATAGGCCGCCTGTGCATCGGGTAGTTTTGACCCACACAACCCACCACCACTTCGATAGGGTACGCCAAGACGTCGCGCCAATGCTGCAGTCGCGTAGATAACTTTACTAGGCTCAGGCGTACCAAAGGTTGGCGCACCGGTCGCCATCGAGACGGCAGCAGCGAACGTACCGAACACCACTGGGCAACCAGGACGAATCAACTGGGTCAGTGCAATCCCAGCCATCGCCTCAGCCAAAATCTGTGTGCATGTACCCGCAACCGTCACCGGTGACATCGCACCCGCTAGGATAAAGGGCGAAACCACACATGATTGATTATTCCGAGCGTAGACCTTAAGTGATCCAAGCATGGTGCCATCAAACACCATAGGCGAGTTCACATTAATCAGACTGGTAAGCACGCAATTCTGATCAACAAACTCATCGCCGAAGACTAGCTTCGCCATATCAACAGTGTCCTGCGCGCGGCGGTGATGAGTAACGGAACCCATCAGCGGTTTATCACTGTATTTAAAATGGCTGTACACCATGTCGTAGTGACGCTTGTTTACAGGCAAGTCAACAGGTTCACAAACCGTACCACCCGAGTGATGAAGGCCTGGCGCCATGTAGGCTAGCTTCACGAAGTTACGGAAATCTTCGATCGTTGAATAACGCCGACCGTTGTCCAGATCATGAGCAAACGGGGACCCATAAGCAGGCACAAGCACCGTATTCTTGCCACCAATGGTGACGCTGCGCTCGGGGTTACGCGCATGCTGCACATACTCAGAGGGCGCCGACGCTTGAATTATCTGGCGACACATGCCACGAGGAAACCTTACGCGCGTACCGTCAACGTTAGCGCCAGCAGCCTTGAAAAGCTCGAGAACTTCGGGGTCATCAAGAAAATCAATACCCACCTCTTCCAAAAGCTTGTCGGCGTTGTCCTCGATGAGCTCAAGACCTTCCTCGCTGAGGATTTCAACGTAGGGAATTTTTCGCTGAATGAAAGGTGCCGCGACAGGCCCTGAGCTCGCTCTAGCTTCCCGCCGACCGGCCCGGCCACCGCCTTTTCGTCTTCCAACTCTCTCAGTCATACGAATTTCTCACTCAATTTTGACTGCAAATTTTGCAGTCATTTTTAATTCATATACCAGCGTTACGCCACAAAAATCGTCAGTAACCGCAGACGATTTTCTAACACCTTCTGGTAAGAAACCTGCACCCTCAGAGAGATCGCTGGGAGCACCGCTTGACCTGCACGCCAAAAGGTTTTGGGTCAGCCTGTAAGCGACATCACAAACCTGCAAAATAACTCGATGTAGACTGTTGGCCTAGGTGTGCACTTAAACTGTTTGCGTACATCAAATAGTTGATGTTCAGCCAGCGGTTGGGTAAGCCCCTCTATCAACGCTTTGTCAGGCTCTCAGACCGCGGGTTTACCGGGTGGTGTATTGGCTACTGCGGTGGGCACTGCCTTTGGAACTTGGTGTATCGCCAACCGAATAGTGTGTCGAGCACTTAGTCCGATCATTGCTATAGTAGTTCGCGTCGAAGTTGAAGAGCCAGCTTTAGTCAGAAGCCAGTCGAAACTTGACTGGGGATGTCATTAATCAAGGGACCGGGGCGTGCATAGAAAACGAATTGCTGTTGTCGGCGCGGGTGTAAACGGAACGTCAATCGCTACAGCCTGCGCAAAGCGCGGCTTTGACGTCGCACTGTTCGAAGCCGGAACCCCTTTCGCAGAAACAAGTAGCAAATCCTCTCGCATGCTACACGGTGGAATTCGGTACCTAGAGCACGGCCATTTTAAGCTAGTGCGGGAGGCATTGCTTGAGCGAGAGGAATGGCAGCGTTTCGCGCCCGATGCCACACGCGTTGAACGCTTTTTCTTTCCCATTTACAAAGACTCCCCGAGGGGTCGCGCGTCGTTATTTGCGGGAACTCTTTTATACCAATGGCTCGCCGGCCGATATTCCCTCGGCCGCAGCCAACTCCACAGCAAGCATGAGCTGTTACAGTCCTTTCCTACACTAAATCCAGAGAACCTTAGAGGTGGTATCAGTTACTGCGACCTCGTCATGGATGATCACGTACTGGCTGAGCACCTACTAGCCGAGGCTCAGGCATCGAATGTTTCCATTCACCCACACAGTAGGGTGTCTCAATTAACACCTGACGGAGCCCTCACAGTAAACAACGACATCTTGCACTTCGATTGCGTTATCAACGCAGCAGGACCTTGGGCGAGCGAAGTTTTAAGAGAAGCCAACATTGACTCGCGCTTCGCTATCAAACACGTTAGAGGCTCTCACCTTTTGCTTGATCTCGCACTCCCTCATGCTCTGGTTTTCCAAGTCCCTGATGATGGCCGCATTGTATTCTGTATCCCTCAATCAAATAGAGAGGTTCTTTTGGGCACAACCGAACACGCGCATGACCTACAGACTCCTATAACCTGCACCGAGACCGAGATTGACTATCTCTTGACCTTATTAAATAAACACATTCAATCGGTCGTTGGTCGGGAACACATTACTGGCACTTTGTCAGGCGTTCGGCCTATTGCAACCGAGCCTGATAGCCAACTCTCCAATATAAGTACTGCAAGCCGAGATTCGGAGATCGAGGTTATTGATTCGTTAATCAACGTTTTTGGAGGCAAGTGGACATCCGCACGCCACCTCGGACGAAAAGTCGCCGCCTTGATCTAAGAACGCCACATTGCGAGCGTCTGTGGTTCAATGTCGGCAGCGCAGGCCCTGAACTGACCCGTGCCCACAAAACAAGAAAGAGAGTGAAATAATGATCACCGCACTTTATGCAAGCCTACTTACGCTGTGGCTCGTTTTATTATCGTTTCGTGTCATCGCACTAAGAGGAAGTCCTGTCTTCGCGTTTTTGAATACTAATACTGATGACGATGAAGTATTGCAGCGAGCGATCCGAGCCCATGGCAATCTGACCGAGTACGCACCCATGATGGTGATCTTGCTGTATTTACTCGAAATAAATGCAGTAGACCCTGCGACGTTACATGGATTAGGGCTAGCGTTCCTTATCGGCCGTTTGATGCACGGCGTCTGCTTTGGCTTTATGAAGTCGAGTATGCCCTTAAGAATTGGCGGTACTGTACTGACGCTGACACCACTGCTCGTAGCAGCGCTCATCTTGGGATGGCTGGCAATCTGAAGCCCAGTGATTCGCTACGAGCTTTACTCTTATTTTTCAGTGGAACGAGCAAATGACGTTATCGATTCAGGAAATTTCTGACCGGCTTGAATTACAAGATCTTGTGACCCGCTATGCCGAAATCATCGACCGAAAGGCGTTTTTGGAACTGAGTACGATCTTCATTGATGATGCCGTTATCGACTATGAAGCCACGGGTGCGCCGAAATGCTCCGTAAATGAAATGATTACCTTCTTGACGGAAACCATGTCGCTCTTCCCCAACCATCAACACCTCGTGAGTAACACGCAGTTCAAAATTGATGGTGATACAGCCACAGGACGCGTCATGTGCTTCAACCCCATGGAGATGGCAGTAGAAGACGGCACGCAGACCTTTATGTTAGGTATCTGGTATGTCGATGAGTTCGTGCGGGTAGACGACTGCTGGCTGTTCGCCTCGAGAAAACAAGAAGCCAGCTGGAATTTGAATTTCCCCGAGCATCTAAAGCCAGCGTAATCTGAACTTAAACGTCTTAAGCCTTAGAGGTAAAAAAAGCCCTTAACTTCCAGGTTTTTTGCATCGTAATATTGGTGCGGAAGGGGGGACTTGAACCCCCACAGCCATAGGCCACTACCCCCTCAAGATAGCGTGTCTACCAATTCCACCACTTCCGCAAGTCGTGTAGTACTCAGTCGATTGGGAGATC
>Ga0255752_10000148_pt1 | contig 82489 bp, 52 predicted proteins | sample 011ome_25_FD_179952 | JGI IMG/M metagenome (GOLD analysis project Ga0255752, IMG submission 179952) | Coastal salt marsh microbial communities from the Groves Creek Marsh, Skidaway Island, Georgia - 011512CT metaG (version 2) | ecosystem: Environmental > Aquatic > Marine > Intertidal zone >...
CAGCGGTATGAGTCACGTGCCCGTCAGAAACCCGAAGCGACGCTCCACAAATGCTCGAATCAATGGTCGAGACTCCCACCGCGTAGACGGCTTTCGAGCCCTCTTCCAAGCATACTCTCTGTAAATGGCATTTTTCGTTTGTTTCCGTCGCGATAGCTTCGGCCACGTTCGCCTTCCACTGCGTCACGCCGTCGGCGAGAGATCGTAACGTCACCGTACCTTTTGCGAGCACTAAGAAATCGTGGACTGTATCACCATCGACATCTTTGCCCAGAGGTAAGATGTCGATACCCAAGTCTTTTGCTGACTCCAAGTATAACTCCTCAGAAGCTGCGGCTTCGGTGTATGCGATGGTCTCCCATATCATAGAGCCGTCCTCGATATCGAGCGCTCTGATGAACTTCCCACTCGATGACTGCACGAGCAAGAATTTTTGTTCGTCCCTCGTATGTGTTGTCGCGGAGACGAGCGAAGCGTAATCGACCGCATCGGACTCATCCAACGTAGCTCGCCACTCTATGGTACCATCTTTCTGATCGAGAGCGGCGATTATGTTCGAATCTTGCGTCGTGACCAAAACCTTATTCCGATCGTTTTCCCCGGTGAGAAACGAAACGAAACGAACGTCGCCGACGAATTTCAAGTGCCAGTCGTACGTGCCGAGTTGGTCTTCGCGCAAAGCGTTCGATGTGTTCACTAAGACTCCGCATAGGAATAAGACGACCGATGCGATGTTCATCGAAAAGTTGAGGCTTTTTTTGCGCTTGGCCGCCGATGCTTTTGCTCTCATATCAACGACGAAAGTTATTGTGATGATGTGTCTTTCGCCTCCAGTGAGTGAGGAGTGAAATATTCTTGAGAAAGAAGACGAAAAAGAGAAAATCGACACGTGGTGTTGGTGTTGGTGTTTTGAATTATTAGGGGATTTGCTGCTTCAAAGAAAAAAGCGTTGAAAAACATCATCATCACGCGACGTAATCACAATCAGCAAGGAAAGATCTTTCCTCTCTCTCTCTCTCTCTCTCACTTCTCTCTCGTTTCTCTCTTTACGTGTGTGTGCGTGCGTGTCGATAAAAAAAGAAGGCAATGGGAGGCACGTATTCCGAGGGGTTCTCTCAAACCGACGGGTGGAAATTGGGAGTGCTCTTTCTTCTCTTTGTCGTCATCTCGTACGCGTTCATCGAATTCAACGCGAGGCTAGAGAATTATTTAAAAGAGAAGAAGCTGAGAGCGTTGCGGCACGTTTTGCATAAACTGCAGCACGAGATTATGCTTTTAGGATTCATATCTCTCTCGCTCATCGCGCTGCAGGAACCTCTACTGAAAATTTGCGTCAGTGGGGAAAGTTCGTCGGCGGAGCAATACACGCACGATTGCGGCGAAGGCAAGAAGCCATTCTGGTCGGCGACTACGATTCATCAGACGCACATTTTCATCTTCATTCTAGCGGTAACGCACGTGGCGTACATCTCACTATCTATGCTCGTCTGCATTCTTAAATTGAACTCGTGGAAGAAGTGGGAAACCGGCGACCACGATATCGTGCCGTTGAATCCCCACATCAATCCGAGACTGGTCATTGATGCGAATTTATTAGTGCTTATATGGAGAGCATTTTGGGCGCAATTTCGATTCTCGGTCAACCGAGAGGTGTATCTTTCGTTGCGAAGACTTTTTGTCGAACGCCTAGGCACGCCGGACGACTTTCATTTCCACGATTTTTTGGTAGAGGCAATGGAGGAAGATTTCGCGAGCATCATTGATACTAAAGTTTTCATGTGGGTTTTAGCCGCTTTATGGGTCACTGTACCAAGATATGTCTTCTTACCTGGAGGGATCGCCGCGTTAGCGATCATGCTTTTCGTGGGAACGATGTTAGAAGCCGTAAATATTAGATTAGCTCAAGCAGCCTACGAAAGATTCGTAGGCGAAGCTGCTCAAACGTCCAAAACTCTGCGCGAAAACGGAGAAGACGAAGGCGAGACCGAGTACACCGACGATAATAATTATACTCCAGCAGAGTTGAAGAATAAAAAGAAGAATGTAACAGATGCTGCAGAAAATGGGACGCAACTTTCGGGAGGCATGCGAACGATAGCGGAGGAAGAGGAGAAAACAGCAAAGCCTCAAACGTTGCCAAGCAAAAGTACTTTCAGCAGTCTCCGCGACAGAGCCGGTGATTTTTTCAAAGGTGTTAAAGATAAAGTCTCGATGCACGCAACTAAAGAGTTAACGAGTGAAGAACGCTCGAAGAAACGGCGAGCGTTGCGGGCAGAAATTGATTCGAAAAATTATTTTTGGCGCGGAAGACCTCAGATTTTACTCACAATCTTCCAATATGTTTTGTTTGAAAACGCCATGTCGCTTGCAATGTTAGTTTTCTCGGCTTGGCAGGATCCGGATTGGTTATCACAGAATGCAAATGTGCAAGCGAATGCGTCTATTTTGCTTTTCATAGTCGATATTATTGTTCTTTTGCATTCCGCGTATTTCATCTTGCCGGTGTATGCGATATCCTCGGTAGTCGGAACGCACTGTTCGATGTCTTTGGTTGAATATGCTAAAAAAATGGGCATTTCGAACGAGCGCGCCGTGGAAGCGTACCGTCGCCGGGCTGACTTTAAGGAAGATGACGCCGATAACTATATGTACGACTCCTCTGGAACGCAAACACCAGATTTTGATGATGTTTTAAAAGCAGCGTCATCGATGTCATCGCCGCAATCGCAGACGAAAACGAAATCGCAGAAAGCTCCGGAATTTTTATCGCATTTTGTTGGTGTTCCAACGGATAAATCTTTGGCGAGACGTAACGAAGTTCCAGTCGCTCCGTTTGATCATTCACTGGATAACGAGCGGTCAATGACGGCTTTGCTCGGTGCGATTCTAACGAAACAAATGCGTGAAATTCGTGCGAAAGAAGCTGCGCGTGCGGCGCAGAAGCATAAACCGAGACCACATTCCAATTCACCTTTAGCTGCACTTAAACGTACAATGTCTGGAAGAACGCTGAATTTAGGACTAGAAGAGATGACAGATTCACAGCAACTGCCAAGCAGCAGTCGATTTCGAGGCGAACCGCTCGCTTCTCCGACGTGGTCGGTTTCCGAGCGAGCAAAGCAAAAAGAAAAGGACGAACAAGAGGAAGTAGCATCCCCAGAATCAAAGGAGACGCCATCGACTGCGCCAAAAGGTCGCATGGTATCCTCAATGCGAGCAGTGCCATCTTTGAAAGACGTGTTCCGATTCACAGAGCAGCAGCCATCGCGTACGCGTACGAGTTTTAGCGAAGAGACTAGGGATGAACAACATCCACAACAAGAAGTAAAGACAGAGCTGGAGGAAGTCGTCGTTGAACAACAGCAAAAGCGGAAAATTAGTTTGGACATTATGAGAAAGACAAGTATCGATGAAGAAAGGGAGACTACGAAGAACCTGGACGACGATGGTGACGAAGAAGAAACCAGTAAACGATCAATCAAGGATATATTTCCAATGTAATTTAGTTCTCATAGAGTTACTGTATGTATTTGATGATATTAAAAAGTAGTGTCTGTGTGTGCGTTTGATGTACAAAAAAGATGCGCGTCTCTCTTCTTTCTCTTTTCTCGCCGCGTGCCGGATCGTTGACCACCTCCCTCAGTTTTCGTCATCCGCAGCGTACGCACGTTTGGCTTTCAATGCAAGCTCCCCACCGCACAATTCTAAAACTTCGCGCCACAATGGCTTCGGGAGGGCTATGACAGGTTTGAGCGCGATTTGTCTAGAGCATGCAACTGGGTACCACACGCCGCGGGCACACTCGTCTTCGAGTTGGCCAGGAGCCCATCCACAGTAGCGAGCAAAGAATTTGAACTCGCGCGGGTCCTTCTTCCCTTCCTTCACGAGCCTCCCAGCATCGTTGAATCCACCAATGAAGACACCTGGGGAGACTTCCTCGGCGTCCGCAACATCGGGGGAACCGTGCAGGAACGATACCGTGCCATCCCCTACGTCGCCTCCGAAATACAACGCGTTTTCGCTAAACGGTCCGTTTTCGTCGTTGACAACGTCTGCCATTTTGTACATCGTCGGTCTGTTCAGTATGACGCCCATTGATCCGTCTTTAGAGTGTTCCAGCAATAAAATGACGCATTGGTTAAAATATTGCTGCGAAGTTACGAAATCGTCCGTGGCGGCAACTATCAACGAACCTTTCTCCGGCTTGGCGATGACGTGCGCCCAAGCTTTGTCTTTAGCGAGTCCCGGGTTTTGTGTTTTAAGTAACTCCAAATTCGCCTCCGTCGCTTCTCTTTCGCGTCTATCGCGTTCTTCCTGGCTTTCAATTTTAGCGTTATCAATCGCATCATCGATGATACCGGATCCAGATTTCGTCGTTTTGCGTTTCTCTTTTTCTTGGTTGTTCGTCCCTCCTTCTCCTCCTGCTTGCATCTGCTGTTGCAACTGTTCCACGTCGATTTGTTCGTCCGGAAGTTCCGCCGTAGCTTGCGAAGCGACGAGCTTTGCCCGAAACTCTCTCCAATCACCATCCAACGCAGGTGCCACGTCGTCCTTCATAAAATCAGAGTTATGATGGTAATGTGAAATATGAAAGGTCAGTTTCAAGAAGAGAGAGAGAAAAGATACGCCGTTTGAGGAAAAAATATCAACGACCCGCCCCTGGCACGAAAAGAGAAGACGAAGAAGAGAGGAAACGAAATTTTTCGATGAAGAAAGATTGATTGAGACTCTCGCCGAGAATACGATCTTCTCCACCGTCGCTCTGTCGTCAATGACGAGAAACGAAGGTAAAATCGCACAGGTTTTGGATTCTCACCTCAAATTCAGGAAGTTTACTGTTCTCGTCGTTCTTCTCGTCGTCGTCTCGTTTTGCTCGTAATCTTGTTCGTTGGTATTTTTGGTGACGTCCAAGATTTTTGTTTTGAACAGAAGAAGAAGAGGAGACGATGCAGCAGCGCAGCGTCGATAAAGACACCATTCTTTCTATCTTGACTTTTGGAAAGGTGTGATAGAATTGAGCGCGTCCGTGTGTGCGTGATGTGCGCGCGTGTATATTTAGATGAGCGCGTGCTTTCTTTATTCTTTTTGTGGAATTTCGAAAGGAAAGATTATTTTTTTCTTCGTGCGCGTGAGTTGGTTTGAGCAGCTGACTCGTTAATATTTTTTCGCGTGCAAAACGAAAAATAATGCGCGCTTCAAAAACTTTCTTCGAAATATATTACAAATGCAGCTTCACTAAATCAGATAGGATGTCATCTTTGCCTCCAAACGCGTACTTCCATCGCCACGACGGCACCCCGGGAACGATATCTTCATACGTTTCACTTAAACAACCCGCATCACCATTCACACTTCTAATAACTAGTCGCTTTCCATTCGGTACTTCGTACGCACAGTTGCCGCGCAATGCACAGCCTTCGATATCGATTTCAGCGTTACCGTGAAGAACAATTTCCGCACTTTCGTCTCTGGAGTACATCGCGCTCCAATACACGTTTCCTTCATTTTCCCAATCTATCCCCGCATTCAGTACGTCGACGTCTACTATTCGAGCCCTTCCGCAATCTATATCACTCATTGTACCTTCTCCAGTCACGTTAGTACACGTAATCAGTAAAGATCCGTCAACGCGCACGTTTTCCCAATTCAGTTCCGCTATTTCTAACTTCACTTCCGATTTTCGAGCTATAAATCCGCCGCGAAGTTTTTGCGCGATGATGTCCCACAAAGGACCCATCGCCGGATGGATGGCGAAAATAAAGCCAGGCCCGGTGTTCAAGTATCGCTCTGCAGAGCCATCATCCGGCGGAGGATGCTCGATCGAACATTTCGACAACATATCGGAGGCGTTTAAAAGTAAATCGAGAAACGAACCGTCCGGTGTTTGCGCGAGAGACTTATCGTCAAGTTTTCTTTGGCGTTTTGCACTACTCGTAACTCTTCGCCGTAAAGTGAAAAGTACAAAAGTTGGGAGATTCATCCAATCTTTTTTCGTCAACTTCCCGGGAGATTTACGCATGAGCGCATCCGCGATGTTTTGCATCGAGCATTCTAATCGGCCACCTTTCGTTCCGTCTTTCTTTACAGCTTTTGATAAATTAATCAACATTCCTGGAAACGCAGCTCGCGGAGAGGACGTCAACGTATCTCGAATGTGCTTTAAACCGACGTATAAAACGTTTGTGTTCGCTGGATACGCGGATTCTTCGGCACCGGAGTTTTCAGCCGGCTCATCCGAGATGCCTAGTTTATCTAATTCTGTGTACTCAACGTTCGAAATGCCATACCATCGCTCTTTCGTGACTTGATTCGTCTTCTCAACCAAAACATTAATCCCTTCCGAAGCGCCGACGGCGCGCTCGCAAGAGACGAACCCAAGCGCTTTGTTGTCTTGTCTTCCCAACCCGGAAAGCGCTAAAAGGGTCGTATCCGTCCCGGCCATAGGATTGGTGATTTGTCGAACAACACCTCCAGTTCTCTTTTGTTGCTCCAGCCAATCAAAAACACCTTCGTCGTACATTAGTTTCCATAACGCGCCGTGTCCGCCTGGTTTCAGCGCAATGTCGCACGAGTAGTTTTCGCCTTTATCCTCACTCGAAGATGCGCTAATCCACTCACCGCCTCGAGTCGTCAACACCGGCACTAAAGGCTGCTCAAATAAACGAAAATTATCACTTCCTCGTCCAAACCAATTTGAATCGTTCATAAACTTTGATATTCGACGGTGGTTACCTTTTGCCATCGACGTCATTATCGCGATCGGTGTGACTAACTTGCTCGCCTTCTCTATCTCCTCGTCGTCGAATACATCCGGAGAACTAGCTTTTATTTTATAATACAACCACTCCCTCGCTCTCACGTCGCGAATGAGGCCCTCGAGCAACGGCCTCCCGTTATACGGGAGAAACGCCGCGGGTAACGCTTCACCATTTTCGGGATCGAGGAGACCTAGCCGGTCGCCCGCGCCGCCCAGAGGGTATATTTCGCACATCTCCGGGAGCGCCTCTATTCCTTTTCGCGCAGCTTTTCGAGCAAACTCGCCATCACCTTCTCTTAAATCCGGGCCTGAAGGAACGTGCAACGACATGTCACATTCAGAATCGTCGCAACTTTTTGAAACATTTTTATCCTCGTCGTTGTCTTCGTAACTCGGAACGCAGTCTAATCCGTGGCAGTCTTTATCAGCATGTATCGCAGCAGGAGGGCCACCGAAGGATTCGTGCATGAGCTCTAAAGCAACGGTTTGATACCCGACAATGCCACCAATCATATCGTAAAACACTTCAACTTTCCCTAAAGTAGTCAAAAGTTTACTCAGCGAAGCTTCGCTTTCTGGATTTTGAGCAGCAAACCTGGAAAACACGTGTTGTTGCCCGCAAAGGACCGTGACTTTTATCAAGTACTGCTCTGTTTTTGATAGACTAGGCATAACTTTTTCCACGAGATCTGTTTTAGAGTTCATAAACGCTTGAACGGTCTCAGATGCGTCTACGATATCTATTTTTCCTTCCAAAGTGGGCTCTAGTAAAAGCCTCTCTCGATAGGGAACGAGGAATAAAATCTGTCTTTCCTGAGCCTCGAAATCAGTGGACGTTTCTGTGGATGCTCTGAACTCGTGCTGAGGCGCGACCGCAGACAGTCTTTGGACGTGTCGTCTGTTCTTTGCGATTAATTGGCGTCGATAGTAGTTGCTCGAGGAAGAAGAATGTATGGCTTCTCCAAGCTGTTGTTGTTGTTGTTGTTGTCGTCGGTTATGGTTATTATTCCTTTTTTGTTGTTCGACAGAACAGCGCGATGCTTTTACCGCGTTTCTTTTGCTTTGCACTCGCCATCGACGATGCGATGCGTTGGGGCGTTCGTGCCCTGATACAACGCGCGTTGAACCAGCGAGCGTCGTCGTCATCTCCACGTGTACTACCTCTTCCCGCGCAAGCGGTGGTTCCTGTCCAGCTGTCCTGGGTGGAGAAAATTCTGAAGAAGTTTTGAACTCCTCGTCTCTTCAACCAACGAGGTCACAAAAACAACAGACAGCTAAGAACAGACCAACTCGGAACAAAATTATAACATAACTCTCTCTCTGCTCTCTTCTTGTATTTATAATAAGATGGTGCTGCGCCAATCGACGCGTGACGATGAGGCATTTCATTCGCGCTATGACGAAGAAAACGAAGACGAAGAAGAAGAAGAAGAAGAAGAAGAAGAAGAAGAAGAAGAAGAAGATTTCGTTTTAGTCGGGTATCGACCAACGAGAGGAAAAGGAAAATCTTCGTCGTTGGTTTTTGAACAAGAAAAAGAAGAAGAAGAAGAAGGAACAGCAGAACACTCATCGACTCCAATCAGGAAAAGAGGAGGTTCAGTCGTGCTATCGGCACCGAGCATTGACGATGATTTTGACCTCGAGCTTTCCAAGTTTAAACGACTCGTCGAAACGATATCGCCAACGCCAGGAATCGATGCGTTGCGAGAAGAATTCGAAAAAAATACATCCTTGCAAGCGGTTGAAAACGCAAAAATAGAAACAGAGGAAAGGGCGCGCTTGCGGAAAAGTCGAGTGCAACTCGCCGCGCAACGTCGCATGCAACGCTTAGAGGAAGAGTTACGGTTGACTCTAGTCGAAGAATCAGCCTCTCGCGACGGTGCAATGCTGAAAATAGCATCGTTTCAAAACGCGCTCTCGCTGCGAGACGTTTCAGATGCGAGCGTCACGAATAAAGCGACCGAAGTTCGATTGAATCGCGTCGAAAAGGAACGCAAAGAGAATCTCGAAAATATTTCACAATTAGTACAGGATGCGAAAACCATGGCGCAGAAACAGCGCGAGGAAAAGGAGAAGCAGAAAAAAATTGAAGCCGAGAAGAAACTCGAAGAAGAGAAACGCGACAAGGAGATTCAAAAACAAAAAGAGAAAATGAAACAGGAGGAAGAGGCGCGAGCGTTGGCAGAAGCAAAGCAGCGAGAAGCTGAGAAAGTCCCCGCGGTATACGTCACTGCAGAAGCTTTAGAAGCGGAAAAGAGATCGCTTCAAGTACTGCACGCGGCTCGCGAACGCGTCGCCGCGTATTCAGCCTCTCCAGAGGCAAAAAGAGAACGACGCACAATTATTCAACGTTTGACCATACACGTTCAGCAAGTGGCGTGTACGAAAGACCAAGTCGTGAAGAAAGCGGACGATATCATCCGTGAGTTCTTAACGCCGGCAACACCTGAGCACATTCGGACGTACGCGATGATTACGCTCTCCAAGAAAATTTTAGCCCAGTGCGACGTTCAAGTTGCAAAGCTCAATCGTTACGCGTTCGCGTTGGCAGAAGTGCTCGCGAGATGTGCGGCGCACATTCCCGAACTCTCGGAGATTTTTGTTGCGTTGCTCCGCGACGCGTGTCCCCTCGCGGTGCCGAAATATTATCCATTCCTAAAGAGTAAGTATGCGGAAGAAAAAGAATATTTCAAAATATGTGGATACGCGCCGAGCGAGGACGACCCGAACGCGTTTGAAAGTTCTGATTCGTACGCTAATCGCATTTCCGGATACATGCTCTTGTATGGAGCGTACGTGCAAGTTTCTCCGGTAGTTGTGCAGAATCATCCGCACAGCATCGACCAAGCCTGGGCTTGGTTTTCTCGCCTGTTGAACAAGTGCCCTCCCAATCGACAAACAGCGGTTGCTTTGGAAAGTTTCCTAAAACACGCAGGTTACGAGTTCGTGAAAACGTATAGAAACCAAGGCGTGAAGCTCTTGTTAGTAATTGCGCAGCAATGGATCCCGAAATTAGAAAGTGCGCGCGATCCGGACGCGGTTCCTGTCATTTCTCGTTTGCGGACGTATCTTAACGAGCGCAAGTTTGAAATCCTTCCGGAGGGCTCTAATATGCCTAAGACGGACACGTCTTCGCTGACGATTTAGCAAATAGTAGCGATAGGTTTAGTAGTAACAAATAGATGCGTACTGGTATGTGCAGTGCAGTAGTTGTAATAAAATAGTTTAATTGTTGTTAGTTCAGGATGTAGGGATGATAATGGATGCGTTCTTGTGCTGAAAAGAATACTTCGACTCTCGCTGCTCCTTCTTTTTCGTGTTTGTATTGCTGTGTGTTTAAAAAAAAGCAAAAACAAAGCGACGTGAACGTACGTTTCGTGCGAGTAATCAAAATCATCGCCTCACATTTCGCGTCTCTTTTCTCTTCTCTCTGTCCGCATAGGAGTAAGTTTAGAACAGAGGTCAGGATGTCTGAACCAACTCCAACTGCGAATGATGGCGAGGATGAGAACGGAACCGCGGTGGCGGCAGCCCCAGCCGCAGAGGACGTCTCTCCCCCAAAAGTAGTAGAAGAAGAGAAGATCGACGAATTGGAGGAAGTGCGGCTCCCGATCGAAGAAGAAGAAGAAGAAGAAAAACGAAATGGAGAGGAGGAACCCGAGGACAAGGACGAGGACGAGGACAAAGGAGACGAATCTGATTCCGAGGGCGGGGCTCAGATTGCTCGCAGAAGAAGGAAACGTCGCGCGTTAGAGCTCGACGAGGACGACTACGACTTGCTCGAAGACAATCAAGTCACCGGATTTAAACGCAAGGAAAAGAAGAAACGATTGCAAAAGAAATCCGCTGCCGCAGTCGGAGAAGACGACGACGATGACGACGACGAGAAGGAAGATCAGCAGAAGAAAGAACAAGAACAAGAAGAAAAAGAAAAAGATACAAAAAAAGATGAAGTCGCCGGTGCAGACGAAGAGGCAGGTGGCGAGAAAGAACAACAACAACAGCAAGATGACGCCGAAGAAGAAAAGAGAAGAGCAGCTGCCGCCGAACGACGATTCGTCGATTCAGACGACGAGGACTCCGAAGAAGAGATGGCAGATTTCATCGTGCGCGATGAAGGTGAAGAACGCGAAACGGACGAAGAACGCGCTCGAAGGAAAGCGTATAATCGTGCACAACGCGAGAGAGGTGGAGCTAGGTACGACCAAGTTCGTGAGGCTGCCGACATTTTCGGAGACATTTCAGACTTACAAAAACTGTTCGCCAACCGGAAGCGACCGGGAGACGAAGGCTACTTGGGTGGAGAGAGTTTACCAGAGGACGTCTTGGAAGAAGAAAGTCAAAGTGAATACGAAACCGACGATGAAGATGTGGACGATTTTATCGTCGATGACGAGGAAGGAGGAGAAAGACCACCCCGCGAAAAGAAGATGCGTAAAGTTCGCAAGTTCAAGAAGCGAACGGCGGGAGTAACTCCAACCAAGTCTTGGGCGGAATTTGCTTTTGAACCGTCCGTGATCAAAGCACAAATGCTTACCGCAACCGATGATGAAATCAGAAATGCCGATTGGCCGGAAAGACTTTCAATTGAAAACGTCCAAGTACCAAACTTGAACACGCCTCGCGATTTTGCGGAAGAAGCTACGTGGATTTACGATCGCGTCATGGGAGTTGGCTCAATTCGAGGTATCCCGACTGAAGCCGGCGAGCTTTTATTGCGCGGAAAGATGGATTACGAGTCCGACGAAGTTATGGAAATGCGTTTATATCAACTTCAAAACGAATGGGGAGGTCAGCTGCCGGACACGGAGAGGCAGAACGTGTTGATATGCATCGAATGGTTTTTGAAGATGGTTCGTACGCAAGGTTATGAATTGGAGTACCTGGCGACAAATATGCGCGATGACTTGCATCCTCTTTTGCGTGGCAAACCAGAAGAAGCTCGCCCACCGCTCGTCGGCGATCAAGTCATCATCCAAAGAAAGACTCGTTCCTTTGACGTCTTGCAAGCGGTATACGATTGGGATATTGCGTATGTGAAGTTGCAAAACAGAAAGCAAAAAGCGATCGAAACTTTGAATAAAGAGTTGGAAGCACACAGCAACGATCAACAGAGCGTGGCTACGCTAATGCGATTGCAAAAACTTATCGCGAGTTCGAAGTACGACGAAAACGTTCAAGACGTGGAGTCGAAAATGCAGCTGTTGTTGAAAGACGGAGCGGCAGCCTTGGATGCGAACAGCACTGGAGGAAGTCGCCGCCCACGTCGACGAACGGCGTATGATATGCACGTCAGTAGAGATGTGTTAGAGTTGTTCAAAATTTCTTCACCTGCACCCGAGAAGGTTGCGATGGCATTGGATACCACGTTCGCGTGGGGAGAGGCTGAGGGCGTTTACGACGTGGAAGACGACGCTATGACTGAAATTTTACCAGACGCGTCGCCGGAAGAACTCGCAAAACATTATCTCGATCAAGGCTACGAAGATGAAGAGGATGTCATTAAAGCATTGATTGAAGTTTCCGCTACTGAACTCGCGAACGATCCTGGTATTCGTCAGTGGGTTCGATTTCATTATCGTCAGTATGCGCAGTCGACGACGAAACCCACGTTACTCGGCAACGAGCAAATTGATACATTTCATCCTTTAGCAGCGGTGAAAAGAACCCTCAACAAACCATTATGTCATTTCACCGACATCGAGTTCTCAATGATCGCCGAAGGAGTTCGGAAAGGATTGCTTGAATTCGACGCATTTTTACCGGAACAAGAAGTTGAGAGACTCGTGCAAAACCTTTCAAACGCATACTGCTCTGAAAATGTTTCCGAGAAAGCCGAGCAATGGAACACAATTCGTCGAAAAGTTGTTGAAGATGCTATTAAGAAAAAGCTTGTTCCGCAAATTGCACGAGAGGCAACTGCGCAACTCGTATTGGAATCGAAAAGGTCGATGGCCATCGCCGCGTTCAACGGAGCGTGGAGAATGTTGAATAAGAAGTCTTGGACGCCGCAGTTGATTGGCGTGAAGGAAGAAGATGTGCATTCTACGTTAAAGCACTTGGAAGTACGCATTATTTCCGCAGTTCCTGCCTCAGATCAAGAAACGCCGACCACGCTCGTCTCGTTGGATGGTTCCGGGCAACTTGTTGACTTTTTAGAGCTGACGTCTTTCGGTAAGAGCGGAAGAGGCGGTTCGTACGGTACGCAGCAAGAAGAACAGAGAAAAGTCGCAGAGTTCATATCGAACCATCGACCGCACTTAGTTGCAGTCGCGGCTTCGGGGAAAAATGCCAAAACGTTGAAAGAAGAGCTCGATCGCGTGACTGGTGGTTTCCTTGAGAAGGATGGTTTTGTCAAATCGATTCCTGAAGAAGTGAGTGCGATTGAGGTTGAGTTTATTAACGACTCGGTTGCTTCGCTCTACGAAACAGCATCGGCCCCGGTGAAAGAGATGGGAGAATTGCAAGCCACTATTCGACATGCTGTTGCGTTGGGTAGGTTTGCTCGCGATCCGGCGGCGGTTGTGGCGAACTTACTGCAACCGAGCGGCGGTTCTCATGAAGCCGCGACTATTTCTCTCTGTCCATTTCAAGATGCCGCGTTGAGTCGCGAAGAAAGGGTGAGCTGCATTGAAAGAGCTCTTCGCTGCTGCATTAACCAAACTGGTGTGGACGTTAACGCGGCAATGTCGCATCAATGGATCGCTAGGTCTTTAGAACACGTCGCTGGGTTAGGTCCGCGTAAATTGGTTCCATTTTTGACGGCGATTCGAAAAGTTGACGGCGGCGCGCTCGATAACAGAGAAGAAATTTTGACGGAATTGCATGCCGTCGAGGAACGCGTGTACGAAAATGCCGCGTCGGCTATCAATATCACCGATGGGAACGTTCTCGATGGCTCCCGCATTCATCCGAAGCATTATGACAAAGCTATTGCAATTGCCTCCAACGCGCTCGACATTCAAATTGACGAATCCGGCGTTGGACGCGAACGCGCTCTCGAAAGATGTTTCGATCCGCGCGAGTGGCCGAAGCTTAGCGTTTTGATGCTTGAAGATTACGCAAATTATCTCAGCACTCCTGAAGGTGGTGGTGTGAACGCTTTGGAAATTCTCAGAGACATCCGCATGGAAATGCGCAAGCCGTTTGAGGATGTCCGCTCAGAGTGGACTCGTCTCTCGAGCGACGAGATCTTCACCGCCGTTACCGGCGAGACCGTGCACACGTTGCAAGCTGGTAAGCTCATCACGTGTACGGTGAAGAGAATCGATGCTCGTGCTAACTGTGTGATTGTACAGCTCGATTCCGGAGTCACCGGTGTTATTGAAAGACAAGACGTTTCGGATTCGCCTTTCGATCGTCTCGATGACAAAGTTCACGTAGGACAAGTCATTACTGCTCGAGTAAAAGCTCCCGAAACGACTGCGTATGGACAACAAGTTAAAGGAATCGATCTTGAAAATCTCAAGGTATGGCTAACGTGTCGTGGCTCGCATCTTTCTGAGGATGAGTCGCGAAGATGGGAAGAGCACGTTCTCGCGACGACGACTCCCTATTATTCCTTGGATCCTTTACCGGGAGAGAAAACTATAGCGGCTGCGCGAGCCTCGAAACCGAAGAAGAAACCGAACCAAGTCAAGCACGAAAAGTCTTATATCGCGCGTACAATTGATCATCCTTTGTTCAAGAATTGTTCGCACGTTGAAGCAACCGCTGAGCTTGCCGACGGCGACGTGGGTGATTTCGTCATTCGTCCTTCCTCCAAAGGCGTTAAGAATTTGTCGTGCACCATAAAAATGTTTGACGACGTGTACTGGCACATGGACATCAGAGAAGGCAAGAAGCCTGGAACTGGTGGCACTGCAAACTTGAGATTGGGTACACCACTCATGATCGATACTTCGAAAGAAAAATATGAAGATTTGGACGAAGCAGTTGCTCGCCATATTGAACCTGTGGCTGGATTTTTGCGCGACGCTGTTATGCACAGAAAATTTTTGGGTGGCAGAGACCACGAGGTTGATGAACATTTGCAAGAGTGCTTCCGAAAGAACCGAAATCAGCGCCCGTATGCGTTATCGGTTTCAGATAAACACCACGGATATCTTTGCATTTCGTACATCATGTCTGCGAGCGGCAACGTCCATCACGAGTACGTCGAAGTCAGACCGATTGGATACTACTATCGTAAAATGGAATTTCCTACCGTCGATCGTATGTTGGCGCACTTCAAGGTAAACTGTAACAAACCCGTCGACCGGTAATAAATAAACGAACACGTCAAGAGAAAAACAGAAACAATAAATATATAACAATAATAATACTTAGCGCACATTTTTTTCGTCACGATACCATTGATTTGAGTTTACTACAGTACTGCACGAACTAAAACAGTTGCTACTCCTACTCCTACTCAACGCTAACCTTTTCTAGCTCCGCACGCATATCGTCTCTGTTCAAAGCGTCCCAAGTCGCTTTTTGTTGTACCAGTGTTCGCTTTAACTCGTTCGCGTCTCCACTTTCCTTAGCGTTTGTGATTGCTAGATTTGAATGGACTCGAGCATCATCAACTGCGCCTAAGAATGCATACGCAGCGAAAATATTCCCGTGACACATTGATTTGAGAAACGCGGCTTTTTTTACATCCAGCGCTTTGTCGCTTTCGTTTTTAACGTCGTCGTTGTTTTTGAACTTCTCAAGAGATTCGAGCTCATCTTTCCAAGCAACGATTGCATCGCTGGGTCTCTTCATTTGTATCAGCGCGTGTCCAACTCTGTTTTTTGCGCGCGCGGCGATGCCATGAGCATTCAATTTTTCCGCGCACGCTGAAGCTTGGATGAAGACGCCAATTGCTTTGTCGAATAACTTTCCATCCAAAAGACAAATACCACAACGTAACAGAATCTCTGCCTGCTTTGTTTCATCTTTTTGCGTGTATTCTGTAGCTGCATCGAGTGCGGCAGCGAGCTCTACTTTACATCGTTCTTTAAATTTCTCTTTCTGTTCATCTTCGTCCCCCAACAATGATGATAACTTCACGCAACACTCGGCGGCTAACACGTGAGGTTCCACCGCTTCAACTGTTCCTTCTCTTTTGTAGTATTCTACGACTGGCTCGAGATAATGCAGACCTTCTTTCGCGCGACTGGAATATAAGTACACGTGCGCTAAACCAATTCTACATTTCCGTTCTAAACTTTCGTTCTCGTTCGTAATCGCAAACACGAGCGCGTCTTCAAACTCGTCCACGAGCGCTTCCTCCGGTGGGTTTCCTACACCAAAATTCGTCTTGTTCGCGCTGCTGCTGCTGCTACTATTATTCAGAACGCTTGGCAGTAACTTTGTTTCTATTCGTTTCGTTTCGATTTCGATTTCGTTCTTTTTCTCCTCCTCCGTTTTCGGCGCTGGCATGCCTTTGGGTAAGTTGAGCGGCGCCGGTGCTTTACTCACGCACACTTTCGAATGTTCTTTGTGCGCTTCTCGTTGACACTCGCTGTTGCAAAAATAAACCGATTTACATCTCGCGCAGACTTTTAAGAAGTCACCTCTCGTTCGACAGTTTAAGCAGAACTTGTTTATTTCGTCGTCGTCATCATCGCTGTCAGAGTCTGAAGAGGATGAGGAGCGCGCTGATGTTGGCTTCATATGTCTTCGCGTCTTGAGCCTTGACTGGAGGTGATTTTGTTCTGAAGCGCCAGAGGAAAAATTAGGGGAGTTGATATTGCTGCAAAATTTTAAAGCTACGCGTTCTTACTTTAATTAATGATACATGTGCTATCCGTTCTCATTTCTTTCTACTTTTCTTCGTCGTCGCCTTCATCGTCGACGCCGGAGCTTTCTTCGACTTTGTCTCCTTCTTTCTCTGCTTTTTGTCCCCTTCGTCTTCTTCGTCTTCGCCTGCTTCTACAACGTCTGCTTTTTCTAGATTGCCGCGTTTAAAGCCCGCTCGTAATAAATGCACTCGCTTTGTAATCCTCTCCGCGTTTTTGAACGCCTCCTTCGTGTCGCCTTCTCGGACATATACCGCTCGAAGTGCTTTGACCCCGTCATCTTCGCTTTGTACGATTCTATACCGTCGATTGATACTGGCATCGTCGTCGTCGTCTTCATCCTCGTCGTCGACGGCGTTCGCTTTGTTCGCTTCGAAGCGACCGATTTCGTTCGGAGCGATTGCAAACTCGCAGTCCACGTTTAAACTTTTTTCGTTATTCTCATCTGATTTCTTTCTATCCGCATCGCTGTGTATTCTGACGGTCACGCCATCGAAATCCTCCAGCAAAGAACCCGGCGGTAACTTTACGAGCCATAACTCGCCTTTCCCTTCGTCCTCTTTTCCAACGCTCGTGGATGGTTCCGCGATGTGTTCGTACTTCTTCTCGTAAATAGCCCGAACGCGTTCGTCCACAATATCACTGCACGCGAGATGGTCGGTCAGTCGTAAGAACAACGCAGGAAAGAATGCTTATAACGATAGCGATATGTGATGAACGGAAAGACAGAAGAAGAAGAAGAAGAAGAATGGAAACAACAAACAAAAACGAGGAGATATAGGTAGACTTACAGAAACGAAGTATCCTTCTCGTCTACGGTTAGGACTTCAGCCGTCATCAATTTTGATGTTTGTTGTTGTTGTTGTTGTTGTTGTATGTATGTGTGTGTGCTTTGAAAAGAATACAGGCGAGTGAGTGAGTGAATTTGTGTCGCCGGCGGCGGTTTCTTTCTTCTTCCTTTTCTTTGTGACGAGTTTGAGTTTTGAGAAAATCCTCAAATTGAGCTCGTGATGATAAGAAGAATTGTGTGTTCGTTACAATTTTTGCCTCTGCCGTAAAAAAACATGTTCACAACAACCACGACAACGACAACGACGACAACACCAACTAAACCACCGGCAACTAAAATGCTCAAAGCTACGCGTCATTATACTATCAGAGATGCCTCGCGGCGGATAAGAACAAAGTTCCCAAAAACTCAAGCTGCGATTCACCATCATCGTCACTATGAACGAGAAGAAAAAAATGAGCCATCCACATCCACATCCACATCCACATCGTCCACAGTGTCCTCGTCCAAGACTTTGCTTGCTGCTACCGCACTGGCTGTGGTTTTATCGACAATGTCACCTGTGGGTAGTGCAATTGCTGGCGATGACGACGATAAGAAATTCGTGAGGAATATGCTTGGAGGTTGTACTCCAGACAAGTTAGATTTGTTTAAAGATGTCAGAGCAAAATTTTCCATGGAGGCTTCGACCGGCGCTTTGCCCGAAGCCATTTTAGATTTAGATAAGTGCGACTACTCAAACATTGATTTGGACGCGAAGGTGCTGTCTGGATTGATCGCTCGGAATGCTAATTTCGAGAACTCACAGCTGACGCACACGGAAATGTCGCGAACAGATGCTCGCGGGTCGAATTTTAAAGGCGTAAATTTTAAAGATACGAACGCGTACTCAACTCGTTTCGATGGGAGTAATATGGAAAATGCAAATTTTGAAAACGTCATCTTATCCGGTGCGTCGTTTGGAAAGTACAACGGAGAGTGGGCGAATATGAAAGGTGCAAACTTCGAAGGCGCTTTGTTGTCGTCGTCGGACGCGCGAGAGTTGTGTAAGAACCCTACGCTGGATCTCGAAGGACAAATGAATGTCGGCGGATGCTAGCAGAGATAATTGTTATTTATCAATACAACATGCGTAAAAACGCATAACTAAGTACTATTATAATATACACAAATCCAAGCATGCGCCATTTGCCATTACCACTCGCCATGCGAGCAAAGTATAACGTCGCGCGATCGAGCTCAGTAAAAAGGAAAACAACTTTCCCTGCTCTTCGATGCCCAATGAACTTAGCGATGTGCATTCGAAAATGTTCAAACACATTTCTCTGCTCATCGAAATGCAGCAAGTTGCGAGCGCTCGTAGCTGGATCGATCGAAGCGTCGTACGTCGATGTTTTGGAATAAGTCGAAGCGGCGGCGTCGCGTCGCATCGCTAAGGTGGCTATTTCACTAGTGTGGCGTTCGATTGCAATCTGCGCTTGGATGAGTTCATCTGCTTTTGCGTTCAATGAAGCCTCCAACTCTACTTCTTGAATCGAAGAACCAACCCTGTTTGTATTCGTGCGGGTCTGTTCACTCAGTGTTTGTCTTCGTGTTCGAACTTTCTCTCGCACGTGTTCTAATTCTTCTTGCGTGGGATTCGGCATTGCTGCTTCGTAATTACGATTGTTCGCACCAGAAATCGTCCCAATTTCCTTGCTTATCTGTCCATGCAGCCTTTCTAACTTCTGTTTCGCGTCATCTCGATGCAGCTCTACAGCGAGTAAGGACTCTAAACGTTCATCTCTCAATCTCGTTTCCATCGAGAGCTCTTTCTGAGCGTGAACGAGCGCTTGGACCACATTGATGTCACCGGATGTGCTAGTTTCATCATCATCAAAATTTCCTGCTGTTCTCGCTTCTATAGATGCTCTCAGAGCACGTTCGTGAGATATTTGTACATTTAATCGATCGATACGTTCGGTTTGTCGCACTGCGCTATCGTTTGTTAATAATGTTTTCGACAGTATGCGTTCTAAATCCCTCTTTTGCGCCTCTCGTATCTCTAATAACTCATTTGTTCTCAAAAACAGCTGCTCATCTGGAAGCACTCTTTTCGCAGAATACTCACGAGCATCGCGATTGCTTTGTTGTTGCTGTTGTTGTTGTTGTTGTTGTTGTTGTTGTTGTTGAGCGTTGATTTCTCTATCTAACTGTTCAAGCCTTTGAATTGAAGTTTTAGCAGCGCGCTCTAAGAAGTCCATAGCATTCAGAGCATATCAGAAATTGAAAACAATAACGCAGCAACGGCGCAAGACCGTGGAATGAGATTTACTTAAACGCGTGATAAAGGAGTTAGTTGGAGCTTTGTCCTCGAGTTGCGTTGTTGTCAGAGAAAGTATGGATTTCTCGATTTGAAATCAAACTTGACTTTGAGGATTCTCCACAAAAATAACAAATTCGAAGCACACGAACGATGGCAACGGATGAGCCTCTTCCAACCTCTCCCGAAGGAGGGGAAGAGGAGGCGAAGACAACGACGCTTAAAAATCCATACACCGCTCCAAAAACGAAGCGGAAACCGTATGTGCAAGCGAGAGACTTTGAAAATTATGCGGGTTTAGCGCGTTTGGAGAGTATTCTCGCTCGCATATACGTAGAAGATTCTTTCGCATCGACGGCGCATGCGGACAGATTGGACGCAAAAGCAGTCGTCGAATCTATTCTCGAACTTTTACAAGGAAACGAGGAGTGTCTTGGTTTTAAAACGCCGATGGATCCAAAGGTCAGACGGCTGATGAAACTACCAACGCACGTGTTCGGCGATTTAAAACCGGCTGGCTCTTTATTCAGAATTTTGTTGTGCGCGTTTGAAGCGAAAATGTCACACAACTGGAGGAACTTTTCTTGGGTATCCGAGCAACGAAGAAACGAACTCATCGAGGACGTGTTTAAAAGAGCCGAGCGAGAGCTGAAAACGCACGGCTTTTTGAAGCACAAGAAAGTGTACATACCTCCTTCGCTGAGGAAGTACTTGAAAAATGCCGTCAGGGCAACGCGCATTGCCGTAGCCGATAAGCCGACAGACCCGGGTGTCACCCACTGTATAGAAATTCCGAGAGGACAAGACGTGCTCTCTTCGTTGAGTACGCGGGGAAGCGAATTCACTCGCACTGTTCGCGTTGATCGTTCTGAGACGCTCGTACATTACTCGTATCACCCAGATTCGTACGATTGTTGGGTTCCAAACTCGAGTGGACAAGCTCCACGGTACATGGACATGTCAGAGGCCGTGCCAAAAAACGGGAAAGCTTGGGTGGTAAATCCGCTGTGGTTATTGGACTCGGCTTCTTTCAACGAATGGATGAATGAACTAGACTATCGCGCTAATGTTGAGGACGACTCGTGTAATCAGCAGCAGCAGCAACAACAACAACAGGAAGAGGAACAACAACAAAATGCTGGTGCGAGTGAAGAGAAAAAAAGAAAAGAAAGAGAATTGAACGACGCGCTCGGGAAGGAGAACTTGAGTTCTCGCGCGACGGAACGTCTAGATTTTAGGGTAACTCGTCAATACGTCGTTGATCAGCATCCATTTGTTATAGCATCTGCTGATTTCGATGTGGATAAATCGAGCGGTGTGGCGGGTGCTGACCCGACTGACGACTCTAAAATCGAGGCAAATAAGCGCTTGATCCAATTGAAGAAGAAAATATGTTTGGAAAACTTGACGCACGGTCAGCTTCCGAGCGCTGCTTTTCCGAGCGTAGCAAATGCCAGTGCGGATGAGCAAAACGTTGCAAGTGCACTTGTCATGAGTAGTACTAAAGAGAATGTGGGAGCATACAGAATCCCTGTACACAGCTCGATTTGGTTTGATTGGTCCTCAACGAGTGAAGTGGAGAAGCGATCTCTTCCAGAATTGTTCATCCCGACCAAAAGCAATGAAAAGAAGAAGAGGGCGAAAAGCAATGATAGCAACGAGCAGAAGTACATCACTTTGCGCAATGCGATTATAAACGCGTATAAAGCTTTGAAACCTGGCGTTGCGCTTATGCTTCAAGAAGCGTTGGAAACGTGCGCTGCCGTAGAAAAGAACGAAATGAAAGTGCAAAGAGTATTTTCATTTCTCGAGAGATGGAATGTGATTAATTGGCCTTGGTCGAAAGGAGCGACACGAAACGTTCCTCGCGTGAACTCCTTCCCCGCCACTGCAGTTGCTCTCGTCTCTTCTGACTTTCTTGAAAGGGTCAAACATCTAGAATCGCGTCCCGCGTTTGAGCACGATCCGTTTGTTTTGGTGGATTCTAAGTCTTTAGACGCGAAACGCAACTCATCCACGTGCTCGCAAAGGCAAATGTTAAAATTGAAGATAATAAGTGAGATGAAATGCAGCTCGTGCGATGTTTCTTTGAACGAAGATATTTCTGGGAGCAGCGAAGACGCGAAGAAGAAGTACTATTATCATCTCTTGGACGGTTTCGATTGCGATTTGTGCGAAGGCTGCTTCTCGAGCGCGCGTTTTCCGGAAGGTTTGCAAGCGGACAAATTTGATCGCGTCGAAGTGAAATCCACAGTGAGCGATAAAGCTACCGGTGAATCAAAGCAGGGTGATAGAGTCTCATCGAAAGGTGATAGCATCAACAACGATGCCGATGACGATGAAAATCTAATTCAGATTGGTTTCGAGGATTGGAACGAAACAGAGCTGCTCGCTTTATTGGAAGCTTTAGAAAACTACGGCATCGGAAATTGGAAAGAAGTTGCTGATTTCGTTCAATCTCGAACGGCAGAAGATTGCATTCGAGCTTTTGTGGCCTTACCCATTCAAGATGAGGTTTTGAATGATTTACAAAAACGAACAATTATTCCGCGCGGCGTTGCAGTCGATCATGCCAGAGATGCAAAACAATACGATTTTTGCGCTGAAAGCTTCGACGAGAAGTTGTGTAATCCAGTTCTGGCTCGAATTTCGTTTTTAAGTACAATGTTTTCACCCAGAATTGCCGCCGTTGCCGCTCGAGAAGCCATGCTGAAACTGCTTGAAAACAAAGTGAACGAAGAGGATGAAATCAATGACCGGGAATTTGTTGAATCTGCAAACGCTTTGTTCACGGCGGCTATTCTTGCGATAAAAAACGCAGCGATAAACGAAGAGATTGAAATAGAGAGATTAAGTTCTTCGATTGCTGAGAATAGAATCAAGAAATGTCTCATTAAAATGCATCAGTATCGACTACTCGAAGATGCGTTTCATCGGGAAAAAGACATGATGGGTAACGCGAGAAAAGAAGCCGAATCAGAAATTGAAATTTTTGCGCTCGCGGCTTCGAAGCACAAAGAAACGATTGAGCGGTACACAGAAATGGAAACTAAAATCACAACGCAAATGGCAAAGATACAGGAAGCTGCTACTGCTGCTGCTACTGCTGCTGCTACTGCTACTGCTGCTAGTGTTGCTACTGCTCCTCTCGCTGGACAACAACAGCAACAACAACAACAACAACAACAAGAAAAATAACAACAACAATAAGAATAGCTATAGATAATGTAGATAATGTAGACACAGAATTAATGCACAATGAAACACGTGATGTGAAGCGCGTACGTCGTGCGATTGATTTTATTAAACGCGCCATTCCAACCCCTCGACAACTTCTAACGTGTTTGAATCGGGATCTCGGAAGAATATCGCCGGTCTGCCCGATTTACTTTTCGTGTATTCAATCTTATTCGCATCTAAAGCATCCATCAGCGGCTGTATGTCCATGCATCCGATGCAAAAGTGTCGATCTCTGCCGCCGTGCGTCGGTCGAGACTCGATGTCGTCCGGATCTGGGTTTGGTAGTTCCATTATGTGAATCATCTCGTCTCCAATCCATAACCAGGCCCCATCGTACGGTAACTTATCTTTCGGCCTCGCAGGATTAATCGCTAATCCTAATATGCCTTGGTAGAAATCCATCGTTCGTTGCATATCTTTGACGATAATCGCCACGTGGTGCACACCAGTTATTTGCATCTTCTTCGCCACGGACGCGTCCGGTAACTCCTTCGTTTTCTCGTCTATGTCCGACCATTTCAACATTTTCCCTTTCGTATTTGTGACTGTATTCTGGTTGTCTGATGACGATCTCGTTTCTAGCGCACGTTCTCGATGTCGTCGTCGTCGTTGTTGTTGTTGTTGCTGTTGTTCTTTTCTAACAGACACCAAGTGGATAAATTTTCTTGATGAATTCGTCGATGATGATCCTCCTCCTCCTCCTCTTCTCCCGTGGTGTTGGAGTGGGTAAAATGGTTTTGATGTCGTCGTCGTCGTCGTCGTCGCGATGACGATGCTCCCAAAAGCAGTCATCATCTCGCAAACCACTTTCTTTTTACTCACTGTGTATATGTCGTGAACAGATTTAGATGACTATATGATGAATACACAGCAAAAGTTTTTTGTTTTTATCAAATTGGTGGTTTTGTTTCTCCCCACAAACTGACAAACACACAAACAAACAAAAAAAAAAGAAGAGTTTTGAAGAAGATGAATCCGGCGAAGGATCTTCCTTCGACGGAGACCACGGTGGACGTGAGGAAGAAATTCTACGAGGGGTTACTGTTGCAAGAGTTGAAGACGCACATGAACACGCAGAGAGAGTATAAGAACGACTTGATCGATAACTGGTCCGGGGATGCCGAAGCCGACTGGTTCGCCGCGTTGAAGGAAGACGAGGTAAGGGCGAGAAAGAAATGGGAGGAACAAAAGAAAGCCAAGAAAAAAGAACAAACACAACAGGAAGACGAAGGAGACGACGACGAATAAGAAGAAGAAGAAGAAGAAGAAGCTCAAAACGACGACCAGAAGTAGATGCTCGAGATAGTGAAAAGAGAGCTTACTTTTAGCTTTAGCAGTGTTTAGATTAGAGAGATGCAACGATAGAAAGAAGTGTACATTAGTAAAAGAAGAAACGTTTCTGTTTCACAAACGTATAGTAATTAATAATGGATTCTATATCACAACGCGAAAGGTCGCGAAACGGCGTCTAAATCACATTCGATGGCGTTCACTTCCGCTATTTTTTCTTGTCGTCCTCGTATGCCCAAAGCTAGACCGCTTTCAATCATCCATTGGACGTACGGTCCCCAAACCTTTCGGTCGCAACGCAACGTGTTCTCATGCCCGATGACAACCAACCCTCTTCTCGCTCGCGTGAGCGTCACGTTACATCGTCTCGGGTCGGAAACGAAACCTAAACTTCTGTTCGTATTTGCTCGAACCGTGGAAACTATCATGAGTTCTTTCTCGCGTCCTTGAAACCCATCGACGGAGGAGACTTCGATACCGCACTCGCCGGTATTCCTATCGACACCGGTTTGAATCCCGGCGCGGCGAATCATTTGCCGAAGCAAACGAACTTGTGCAGCGTACGGGGTAACAATCCCAATATCTTTCGGTCGTAATTCTTGCGCGGATAAGAAACCACGCAAATACGCCAATACTAACTCTGCTTCCGCTCTGTTGGAATACGAATTCGAGTCGTTGTTTTCCATCGCGTTTGTCGGGTGCGTTGGGATGTAACAAATAGGAACATTTGGCTGTGGCCAATTGAAACCAATTGGTGTTGGTCGCATCGCTCGAGGCGTTCCGTTTTTCAATTGTTTATCGTAGAACGCGTCCGATGGAAATTTACCCAAAGCCGGGTGCATGCGAAACTGCGTGTCGAGCATGTACGGCACAACCCCTAAGGACACGAGTCGATCGAACATGGAAAGCGTTAATCCACCAAGCTCGGCTTCTCGAGATAAAATAGTCGGCGGTAACTGCTTATGGTCTCCAACTAAAACAAGCTGTTGACATCCTCTCGAGATTGGCACTAAACTCATCGGCTCCGTGACTTGAGAGGCTTCGTCTAACATCACCGCGGAGAAACTAATCCGATCCAAGAAGTCGCTACCGGAACCAGCGCACGTGCAACACACGGCTTGCGCGTATCTTACGGCTCTGATTTGTGCTTCGTACGCTTCGTGCTTTGTACATCCAGGTGGAACCATATTCTCAATTTGATACATCGCAAGATCTTGACGAACGGCTTCGGTACGACCGATTCGAACGACGCGTACGCCCGCGCGCGCCAAGCCTTCCACTAAGTTGTCCACCGCGGTGTTACTATCAGAAGTACACAGTACTGGTCCTCTGCCTATATCTATCAGTCCGCGAACGATGGCAACAGACGTGTGCGTTTTCCCAGTACCCGGAGGTCCTTGTATTAAACTTAATCGGCGCTCTAAAGTCGCCGATACCGCCCGTTGTTGCGACTCGTTCAAGTTGAATTGTCTGGTGACGTTTCGTACGACGTGTTCGTATCTTCCGCCGTTTACCTCCGCGCAAAGGTTTGCCACTTCCTCTTCTTCGATGGACTCTAAACCTTCCGCAAAAGATGAACTGCGTTTCATTTCGTTTAAATGCGTCACGCCTCCTTTGTTTGCATCGATTTCGTCCGGTTCCGCGTGTTCAGAGTATTGGAATCCAGCGGTTAAAATTTTTCGAAACGCCGGGTTCGTCGTGCACTTTGCTTTCTTCGTCGGATCGACGATTTCGAGCAAATCTCGCATCGCTCCAACCTGTCTTGAAAACGAAACTCTGTTCGCTAACTTGTCGACGCTCCATCCTTCACCGATGATATCTTTCACCTCGCCGTGGTCCAAGTTGATGTGAATTTCCGTTTGTTCGTAATTTACAAATTCAATGATGCCTTCAAACTCTTCGAATTCAACCTCAGGCGCATCGAGCGGTCTCGGCGCGACTGGTAATGGTGGTGCCTTCGGAACAAACGCCGTCGCAGACGCTTTGAGTGACGAGTCCGGCGCAGGCGGCGGTGGTGGTGGCTGCTTCTCAGCTAAAGTAATACCATCACCCATCGTTTTCGTCTCTTTATACATATCCGCCGCTTCCGGGGATAAATCCGGCAAGGATTCGAACGACCGCACTTGGGGTATAGCTTTCGGCGGTGACACGTATTTGCGAACCAGCACGGAATCCCCGCCGGATAAAATGCGCTTCCCGTCCAAATTTATTTGGCCTTGTAAACACGACATTGGCGTTGGAATCTTCGTGACACCGTCCGGCCCAACCTGCGGCTTCGTCGACAGACACAACCTTCCACCTTTCCACGTCGACGCCGTGGCGACGAGATCAGTCGCAGCCGGCGGCCTTTTCGCTATCCTCTCTAAAATTTGCGTAGACTCCTCACAAAATTCTGTCAACAACAAGCGCGCGTTTTTCGTGAAATACCCCGCCGTCGCGGCGTCCGAGTGCTCGACGACTTTCGTCAAAGGACACAAGGCGTTGACGAGCTTCTTCGCGTCTTCCACATCGCACCTACACGGCACAGACATTAAAATCTCGCAGAATTTCTTCAACGACATTTTGAAGTTATCGTTTGACATGCTCTCGGCGACAAACGCCGCGTGTTTCGCGTGATTCGCCTGTAACAATCTCAAAATCAACTTTGTGTGCGTCTCCTCGTCCACCGTTCCAGATTTGGCGGTTTGCAAAATGTTCCCCATTTTCGGTTTAATTTTCTCCGTGGTGTACTTTGCAAACCACACGAACGCTTGGGAGATCTGCCCCGTGTCCATCTCTCGTCGTATTTGCTTCCCGTACGCTATTTTCTTCTCCGGTATCACTTTTACTTTTTTCTGCTTTTGGCCGAAAAAGCCACCTCCTCCACCACGGCCGCCACCACCTCCAAATCCTCTGCCGCCATATCCACCTCTCCCGTATCCTCCTCTTCCTCCGTATCCTCCTCCGTATCCTCCCCCGTATCCTCCTCCGTACCCTCCTCCGTATCCTCCTCCGTATCCTCCTCCGTATCCTCCTCCGTATCCTCCTCCGTAGTTTCCACCACCGCCACCACCTCCTCCGTAGTAATTATTATTGTTGTTGTTGTAATTCATTTTCCCTTTATTCTTCTTGTTCTTCTCCACGTTCCCACTCGCAGGTTTACCCAATAACGATGCTGAGAGAGGCTGATTTTGTCGCTGGTTGTTTGTGTTATCTGTTTGTTGTTGTGTTTGGGAACTTTTATTCTTCTTTGACTTCTTCTTTGACATCTAGTTGATGCGTGTGCAGGCCTCTGCACTGACACTGAGGAATGGAGGAGAAAAATTTGAGGTAAAAAGTGAACAACAGACACTTGTTGAAAGAAAGAAATCCTGTTTTTACTACTACATCTACTACTGCTTAAACTAAACCGGCCACAAGCATGCCCAGAATCAAAGCCTTCTCGCCGTGGGAAGAATTACACGCCGGCAAGATTCTGTGCGCGGCAGACCAGAACGCCTTGGTGTATTTTTCGGACATCGTATCCGCGCCGCGGAGGAAAGCGAAACTGTCTTTTTGAAACTCTCTCGGTAAGTACGGTCGCACCCAACTCTCATACATGTCCATCGGTCCAAACGACAGGACTTTCATCTTGTGCAAAACGAACATGGTGAAAGAAAACAACGCGACTGGAGCGAAGAAACTTTTTAACGCCATTTTAACGCCAAAGAAAATGACGAAACCGTACAACATGGACACGAAGAAGTCTTTCGCTTTCGACGGTAACGACTGAAACGCCTTTTCAGTTTGTGCTTTCATTCTATTCGCGGCGGCGTTCGTCGAGCCCTTCGCGTTCGCGAGAGGCACGACGGTGAGTGCAGACGTGGCCATCGCATAAAGCAGAAACCGCGTCGCCATCGACGAGCTATGCCGTTCGTCTTCGTTCTCGTTCTCGTTCTCGTTGTTGTTGTTGTTGTTGTTCCAACCGCTTCCGCCTGAGCTTCCACCAAAAACATTTCCTCCTCCTCCATCAAACTCGCCGAGAAGCGCGTCTCTGCTGCTGCTGTTGCTGCTATTACCACTTTTATTATTCGCGATGCATTTTCCTCTCCCACTATCGTCTAGAAATATGCCGCCTCCTTTCATAGCCGTCGTCGTCGTCGTCCTTTTCTCTTTGATTTTAAATAATGTTCTCGTTGTTGACTTCCTCGAAGAAGAAGAGGAGGAGGAAGAGAAGCAAAAGTGGCGACGACGACTACCACGACCACCCCCACCTTCACCTGTTCGCATGATACTCTCTCCTCTTGTTGGGACGAACGAGAGCATAGTATTCATAATACTAACAATAATAATAATGAAAGTTGAAAAAATGAAGAAGCAGTGCGTGTAAATTGCTCCTTGTTGTGGGAGGTTGGAGGTCTCGCGTGAACGCGCGTGTGTAAAAATATATATAAGAACTAAAAGGTATGTTTATTACAACTCAATTTTAAACAGATGAATGATTCAGAAGAAGAAGACGAAACTGTCTCTTCAAATCAACAGAGTACTCGACGCATAAAACTCAAACTTACTGTTGTTGTTTATCGTCGCCCGGGCGGTTGAATCGTCTCTGCGGTCTTTGTCCTTCCTCTCGCCCCGCCTCTTTATCCGCTATCGCCTGCGCCGCGGTTCTCGGCTTTGGCCCTTTCAACTTTCTCGGCGTGGATTGTTTTCGCTTCAAAATGTCTTGTTTGTTCTCAAAGTATCGTCGTCTTCTGACCTCGTTGATGTGACCAGAGTTCATGACTTGTTTGCGAAAACGTCTCAACGCAGCCTCTCCGTTTTCACCTTCGCCGACGTTGATTTCTGTTTGGAACGCGCCTTTGAACGCAAAAGCAACGCCTGGAGCCGATTTTTGTTTCGGTTGTTGCGCAACTGTAAAGTTTAGAGAGAGAGAGAGAAAGAGAGGTGAGTGTCTCGTTCCGCCGAAAGGTTAAAAAAGAGAGCTTTTGCTCTTCTTTCATCTTGAAACGAAAAGGACGAGAGGAGGAGGACGACGACGAGGATAGAATGTTGAGGTTTTTACGCCTCCCAAATTCCCACGTTTTGCGCGTGCAACCTCACACGCGACCACGGAATCGTCGATATACAGTCATTCCCGGATGCGAAAATACCATTTCTGAGGACTCTTGCACTCAAAAACCGCTTCCTGCTCTCACTCCGCTCCACACAGTGAACGCGAGAGAGGCAAATCTCTTTCTGCCTCCCTCTTTTGAGGAGACGACGACGACCAAAAAAATTCGCGTAAATTCACGCGCACTCTCCCCGCCAAATATGATAAAAACGCGACGCGACGATATTAAGTACCTCTGTTGTTCGTAGACGTGGAAGAAACCGAGGTTCCAACTAAGGATGCCGTTCGCATGGTTAAGCCTAACATGATGATTGTGTGAGTATTGGAGAACTACTTTTTCTATTTTTTTTTCTGAGGAGAGTTGAAGTGTGGTGCTTGAGTGCTTCTTCCTTCATCGCGAGAGTTTTCTTTTCGAGCAAACAAACGAACACCAAAACATCAAAACAAAAAGCAAAAAGTCAACAAAACCAATTCAAAACGACAAAGAAAGACCACGACGCTTTTAAAATGAATCAAGGCTATGGAGGAGGCGGCGGGCAAAACCCTCAGGACAAGAAGCGCATTCGCGAGGCGGAAATGCGCAAGCTCTACGCGAATTCCTGGGCGGTAGAGTTGATGAAAGCACCGTGTGCGAGACCTGGATTTTGTCTCTACGCTTCGCTGTGTTCGCCGTGCGTTGCCTGGCAACAGAGGAAGAAACAGATGTACGGGTCGTTGCAAGGGTACACGTGCTGTAACGGAGGAAGCTGCATTTCCGGTCGGTGTGGCGAGCAGAACAATCCGGAGTTGTGTTTAGCGTGCGAAGTGTTCTGGTGTTTTCCGAGTAGCGTTGCGACGACCAGATTCTTAATCCAGGACGAACAGCGAGTGATGAACACGCAGTGCGATAACGGCATCATCGGATTCATGTTATTGATGAACCAACTCGCGTGCATCTTCAGAGTGGCAGCAATGGTGTCCAACGACGATTCCATCGAGCAAGCTGCGGACATATTGGATTGCATCTCCGATATGACGTATTGCTCTGTGTGCGCGTGCATGCAAACGCAACAAGAGGCGCAAATTGACTTTAGGAACGAGAGCATGACGCCGCAGCAACAAGTGTTCCAAGCTCCGCAAGTCCAACGAATGGCGGCATACGAAACACAACCGGGAATGTATGGTGCGGCGCCGCCTCAGCAACCACAGCAACAGCAGCAACCACAACCACAATACCCAAAAGTTTAAATGCGCGTACGATTTTTTTTCAGAGATACTAAACGAGTACTACTACATACACAACACGCTACTAAACAATTTTAGGCTACTTTACACTTGGTCTTCTTCGTGTCTATTTTCCCAGTCGTGACTATCCCGTTCATCAATTTTTCGCTATCTGTATACCATGCAAACCTGGGTTTCCCATCCGCGCCAACGTCGCCCTTGTAAAACGCCAATCGGTCTTTAATGTTGTTAATCACGCCCGCATGCCACTTGAAGTGGTGCACGGCAACCTTCGCATCGCTAAAGCGCGATTGAGACCATAACTTGGTGGTACTTTCGTGACTATCGTTCGGTGTGGAACACTGCGACCCGGCTGGGAGAAAAGATAAGTTATCGTGCGCAGCGCACTGGTACTTGTATTTTCCCGGATACTTTGCGTACGGCGTCAAATGATAGACGTCTTCTAAATCGCCGTCGCCTCTCCCCGGCCCGCTTAAATACGCCTTCGCTCTCGCCGCGCGCAACACCTGATGGTTCCCTCTGTCCGTTCTCCAGTACCCTTTATACGCCATAGTCTTAAAATCTCTACCACCAGCGACAGTTTTAATCACCGAACACCGCAAAGGAAATTGCTGAAACATTCCGGGTTCTTCTTTCAACTTGCTCAACTCGCCGCTCTTGGAGACTCGATCGACGTACGTCCCTCTCACTTCGTTGTACCCTTTCTTGTCCATCTCTTTCAAGAAGTCGATGACTGATTTCCCGCCGTACGAGTGAAACTCGTCGTTATCCGCGTGGACAATCCAATCTGTCGGTGGGACTTTTTCTAACAACTGCATCCGATGCTTATACATCACTTCGCTCGAGTATTGCGTCAACCACTCGTGGTATGGGATACCCAGATTGTCTAAAATCTTCGCGCACTCGTCAAACTCTGCGGTTCGAAATCCAGATTTAGAGTTAATCACGACTAAGAAGTTCTCCGGTTTAATTCCTAAATCGGTGTAATGGTGGACGAATTGTTTCAACAAGACGGCGCCGTCGTAATCGGCAGCCACGGAGGTGAATATCCAAACTCGGTTCGAGTAGTCTTTTGAAGATGATGCTGATGCTGATGCTGATGCTGATGCTGATGATGATGCGGTTGAAAACGACGACGACGCCGATGCCGCCAACAAAGGAGCGCTCTTCTCTCCTCTGTCATCAAAATGATTGTTCGATGATGACGACGATGTTTTCATCAAATATGCGAGAGCGAACGCACAGACGAGAAGGAGTTGGAGACATTTTCGCGTATGTCGTCTTCCTCGTGAAGAGGACATAATCTTTTCGTCGTCGTCGTCGTCGAGAGCGTCGTCTGTTCCCTTCATTTCTGACGATTTTGCTGATGAGACAAATCTAACACTGCCACATAAAGAAAGAGAAGTAAGAGAAGTAGGAACAGATCATCATATATACGATGATGATGCAACGAGAAGTAGAGAAGGGTATAACTAACGTTGGTATAACTAGAATAATTGCAATTCGATAATAGTATTGATTGATTAATATTAATGTACAGAGAGATCAACACGCCACCGCTTCGTTGACAGCGGTACCAGTCGTCCCGTTCATATCGTTCTTCATCGTGTTGTCAGAAAGCGGCGACGGCAATTCGTCTTGCGTTTTGACATTGTCTTCTTCTGTTTTTACAATCAAAGCGGCGTCGGTAGCAGCGGTGGTTTTCGTGGTGGCGGCGGTGGCAGCTTCTTTCGGAGCGCATTCTTCGTCTTCGCCGTTTTCAATCGGTTGAAATTTTTCGTGTGCTTCTTTGGCGTCTTTTTGGTGTATGTCTTCTTGCTCTTGCATGGGAAGAACGTCCAGCGGAAAGTGGTTTCGCCATCCCAAATTCTCAAGCATTCTCCCGTACCAGGAAGAAGCGAGGTTCGGCGTGATGGTGACTGGAGTCGAGAGCGCGCTCGTACCCGCGCGGGGGTCGTTCATCTCGTTTGCATTCTGTTGTTGTTCTCCTCCTCCACCAGGATTCGCGTTGTTCACCATAACGCTTTGGCTCGCAATATTCAGCATCGACGGACGACGAACGAGTTGATTATTCAAACTATGGAACGCAGGAAGGCCAATTACGGGAGAGTTCGCACGCCAATCGTAAGAATCGTTTGGGATCCCGGGCATGGAAAATCCACCTCTCGCTGCTCTGTTCAAATTTTCCATGCTCATGGACGACACCATTCCTCTGGAGTCGTTCATAGTGCGGTCACTCATGTTGCTCATGGTGGCGTTGTTCTGCGTCGGATTATTATTATTGATATTATTATTATTGTTGTTATTGTTGTTGTTGTTGTTAGTGCTAGTGCCGAATCCGCCATGCGCGCTCGTTTGGTCGTTGTTCATCGTGTAGTATTCCTTCTCGAAACCGCTCGCGCTCTTACCGCTCTTGATTCTTTGTAATTCCATTAAACTCGCTTGAATGAGCGTTTCCAAACCAACTGATTCGGAACCTCCCGAATCTTCTCGATCTTGACTTGGTCCACGACTCGGTCCGCGCACGCTTTTGCCAAGTTTCGTTTTCGTCGGAGACTTTCTCGGTCGTTTCATCGCATTTTTGCTCGTCGTTTCTTTTCCGGTGTTGTTATTCATGTTGTTGTTATTATTATTATTTCTCTTGTCCTTGTTATCTTGCGAAGACTCCATGGATTCGTCGCAGCTCATAGTTTCTAAAATCTGGCTCGCCACCCTTTTCAAATTTGCTTGCTTTGCCAACTGATTCGACGACTGCTTTCTCGATCCCATGGGCGAAGATAAGTGTTGCGCCGCGGCGACTGGACTCGACGCTTTCTTTGGTGGTGAGGATGCCGGCGGCGCTTTCCCATTTTGAGCTAAGGTTCTTCGTAACGTTGAGTTAAATCGATTTTTCACTTGATTATCGGTTCTTCCAGGCATCGAGCGCGAAATCACCGCCCATTTATTTCCATGAACGGCGTGCGCTGCCAATATCTGCGCGTCTTCCTCGGGAGTGAACGGTCCTCGCTTCACGGTTGGATTCAACTGGTTACACCATCGCAAACGACACGATTTCGAGCTTCTTCCTGGTAATCGTTCGGCAATTGCCGTCCAGTTTCCAGGTCCTCCTAATCGTTGGATTTGTTCGCGCAGTAACGTGTCCTCCTGTGTTGTTGATAAAGAGGATAGTAAAACAATTCATTTTTTGTGTTAGTCATAATTTTTTTTCTCTCTTTTTTCTCGAAGAAAGAAACTCGAGAGAAGATAACAAAAACGATAAGGCCGAAGAGAAGGAAAATTTTGAAACAGTTACGCTCCCCCGCGTGCGAATTTCACGCGCGCGATACAGGTCTTTTGCGAGCGACAAAATCTACATCGCGCTCGAAAATATCCTGCCTGAATCTTTCATCCGCGCGAAAATGAAACTCGTTCGGCGAAACTCACTTCGCGCGACGCCTAACGAGCGCGCGAATGATGTTGCAAAAATTCGTCCAATCCTTCCACACACAGAAAGACCGACGGTTGTAGAGAGAGCTAACAACAAAAAGAATGAGCTCTTAAACGCACCTCGATGGTCCACGCTGACTTGACGTTCTTCTCTTCCTCCATGCTTTCGTCCGAATGAATATATATTTCAACACGTGACTGTCGTTTCGAGGTGAATTAATCCTCGCGTCGTCGATAGAGTTGGCGTTTTTTCTCGCGCGCGCAAGAAAGAGACAGAGCTCGAAATATAATAACGACCTTCTTCCTGTCTTCTGTGGTTCCCGTTGCTCCACCTAACCAAAAAGAACGAAAGGAAGACCACAAACACCACCAAAACACCACCAAAAACAAAAAACGTTTCGAAATCACTTTTTAAAGTCCTCCTGTGGGAAAATTTTTCTCTTCTCTCTCTCTCTCTTACGTATTAGGGTTTAGAAAAAATACCCTAAACAAAAAGAGTGTCAAATTTACGAGTACGTAAAATTCAAAAACTCTTCTCGTTCGTCTTCTTCTCTTCATTGTTGTGTTGCTTTTGAAAAACATCTTTTGCTCGTCGTAAACGCGAGAGAGAATAAAAATGGGTTTTGGTCGATCAAAACGACGATCATCAAACGACCCCGACGACCTTAGAGAAGAAGAAGACGAGGAGGAAGAGCTCACGCGAGGAGGAGGACCCACTCGTCCGCAACGAAGCACGAGAGGGAGAAGAATTCGATTAGGCGAAGAAGATTCAGATTCAGACGACGACGACATGATGGATGAAGAAAAGAAGGGAGGAAAACGACGAACAACAAGTAGGGAGAAGAAAAAAGTCTCGTACAAAGAAGAAGATAAAGACGACGACGAATTCGTCGTCAACGAAGACGAAGAGGAGGAAGACGACGACGACGATTTCATCTCCTCCGAAGAAGAAGAGTTGGAGTCAGACGACGGCGAGTTCGCGAATATTCGAAGGAGCACCAGAGACAGACAAAAAGTACAACGGTTGAGTCCAGGGAGAGTCGAAGCGATGAAACGAAGACGACGCGGGGAAGATGCGAATGGCGCGAATGGTGGTAATAACGGAATAAACTACAACGAAGACGCTAACGACGATGATTTCGATGATTTCATCGTCGACGACGAGGAAAAGAAGAAAAAGAAGGACAACAGGGGTCGTCCGCGAAAAGACGGCGACGGCGGTGACAATGGGAAGAAGAAAGGCGCGTTCTTTAGCGCGGGAACGCCACCGTCGGCGCCGAAGAATGGCAGAAGACAGTCAGGTCGATGGCTCGATGATACCGACGATTCTGACGCGGACGGTTTCGACGCGTTGCACCCGAGTGCCGCTCCTCAAAGAGGTATTGGGAATACGAATAACATCGACATCTCTCGATTCGACGCTTTGTTAGGCGCTCCAGGATATACCGCCGACGGGGGCGGACCGAAGAAGATTGGCGAAGCCAAGGATGCAGAAATTACTCCACTGACGGTGGATCCTTCGTTGACGTTCAACGCCGTAGGAGGCCTGGATAAATACGTTGACGCTCTGAAAGAGATGGTGTTCCTCCCGTTGCTCTATCCGGAAATCTTCGAACGGTTTAAAATGACGCCGCCGCGCGGAGTGCTCTTATACGGCGCTCCAGGAACTGGTAAGACGTTAATCGCGAGAGCTTTAGCCGCATCGTGTTCTCGCGCTGGGAGCGAAGTTTCGTTCTTCATGAGAAAAGGAGCCGATGTGCTTTCAAAATGGGTCGGTGAATCCGAGAGACAGTTGCGATTGTTGTTCGAAGAAGCTTCCAAACGCCAACCGTCGATTATTTTCTTCGACGAAATCGACGGTTTAGCTCCAGTGAGAAGTTCTAAGTCAGACCAGATTCACAATTCGCTCGTCGCGACGCTTTTAGCGCTCATGGACGGTTTGGATAATCGCGGTCGCGTTGTTGTTTTAGGAGCGACAAATAGAGTAGACTCCATCGATGGTGCGCTCAGAAGACCGGGGAGATTTGACAGAGAGCTCGCGTTTCCGTTACCAGGCTTATCGGCGCGCGCTGAAATTTTGAAAATTCATACTCGAGGTTGGAAAAAGCCTCCGTCGACGACTTTAATCAATCATTTGGCACAAAAATGCGTCGGTTACTGCGGCGCCGATTTGAAAGCGCTCTGTACGGAGTCCGCTATTGCAGCTTTGCGAAGACGATACCCGCAAATTTACGCCACGGACGATCGATTAAATCTCGATCCTTCGCAAGTCGTTCCGGGAAGAGTAGATTTTGAAACAGCGTTGAAGCAAATTGTTCCTGCCGCGCATCGAAGCGCAAAGACGTATTCTGCTCCGCTGTCTGCACTAATCCGTCCGCTTCTGGGTAACACGCTGAAGGAAATTCTAGAAATCGTTGGAGACGTGTACCCACCAGCGGCGTACATTGCTAGTGATGCGTCTTTGAACGATGAAGAGGCGAACAACGATATCATGAAATCGACGACTGACCAGTTAGAAATCGCGTACTACGACGACTCCGACGATGAGGGCAACAACCTCCTTCTCGCCGAAGCATCTACCGCGGGTGATAAGGACGACTACGACGACGACGAGATCAGAGGTAAAACGAAGAAAAATACGTTGAAAATCGCAGCTTCTGAATTTATTCGCTCGCCGCCTTCACAAAATCCACGATTGCTCGTCTGCGGTGAGCCTGGTTCTGGACAGGCGCACATTGCTCCAGCGCTCTTACACGCGCTCGAGCAGTTTGCGGTGCACGCAATATCCTTGCCCGCGCTCTTATCGGATGGCGGTAGATTACCGGAAGAAGCTTTAGTCGCCGCGGTGACCGAGGCGCGAAGAGCGGCGCCTTCAATTTTGTACCTTCCACACATTCGCTTATGGTGGGAAAGTGCCAACGCGACGTTGCGCGCGACGTTATTGACTTTATTAGACGATATCCCTCCAAATTTACCCGTCATGCTCTTAGCGACAGCGGATTGCGAGAGAAATGAGTTGGATGAAGAGTTGGCCGAAGCTTTTGCGGGCGAGCAGCGCTCGTACGCGTTGACGAAGCCAAAGGATGCAGAAAGAAAGGAATATTTTGAAGCTATCGTTTCGGCGGCACTGAATGCGGCGCGGAAACGAGACGAGCAAATGAAGAAGAACGACGGCAAAACCGTGGCTTCCGCAAAAACTGGATTGAAGAACGTCGCCGCCGCCGCGGTGGAAGAAAAGCTGGAAGTCTTGGAAAAAGCGAAAGATGTCAACGCCGGGGCGAACGCCACCACTGCCGCAAACAAAGACGAGGCCGTGGAAGTGAGTCCAGAAGTCATTCAAGCTGAAGAGCAGATGTTAAGAAAGCAGCGCATGTTCTTGCGGGACATTGTGACGCGTTTACTCTTTAAGAAGCAGTGGTCCAAATTAGCGGCGCCTATTACCGACGCCGAGCTCGACGGGTACTCCAAGACTGTGCAATCTCCGATGGATTTATCCACTTTGCTTTGGAGAATTGATTCGAGCGCTTATTTAACCATAGAGTCGTTTCTGAAAGATGTGCACTTGATTGTCGTCGCAGCCGTACAGTATTGGGGAGAGGATTGTGAAGATTCCAAAGGACGCCAGTTTGTCAGTCGAGCGTACGCGTTGGAAGATACCATCACGGAAATGTGTCAACAATTGGATAATCGAGTGATTGAACGGTGCGTTGCGATTGCGAAGCGTCGTTTGGGCGAAGTAGAAAGGTCCGAGGAGGACCAAAAGACGACGGGCCGGAAGCGGCAGAGATCTTCGTCTCCGCTCCCGGCGGTCGCCGAGGAAGACGTGGAAATGAAACAAGAGGAAGAGGAAGAAAAAGAAGCGCCTTCAAATTCGAAAAAGAAGGAAAAAGAGGAAATTATAAAGGCGACTTTCGATTTAGTGGACGAATCGAGCGTTACATCGGCGAAAGAGAAAGCGGTCACCGCACTTCTCGCGAAATCCAACGCTGAAACGTGTTCTTTCTGTGAAAATTTAGCTGGCGTGGTTGGTAGGAAAGTCCAAGGCGAATTCGCAAAAATCAAAACGCGCGATAACGCCAGTTGGGCTAAAGCCGTGGTGAAAGTATTCAAGGAATCGAAGTTTTAATAAAACTATGATAGGTAGTAGATGGACATTATTAGTATTCGTTGCAACTTTTCTCTCATTCGCTAAAAATCTATTAAAGCACTTTATTATTATTATTATTATTATTCTTTGCTCAACTCTTTGCTTCTTTCCGCGGCGGCTTTCACGGCGTTGATGAACGAATTTCGCACGCCCCCTTTCTCTAATTCGTGCACCGCCGCAATCGTCGTCCCGCCTGGCGACGTCACGTTATCCTTCAACTGGCCTGGATGCGTCCCTTTCTCCAAAACCATCTTCGCCGCACCCATGACGGTTTGCGCGGCTAATTTCGTGGAAACGTCTCTGGGCAACCCGCACAACACGCCGCCGTCGCTCATAGCTTCGATGACTTGGTAGATATACGCCGGTCCCGACCCACTCACTCCAGTCACCGCATCTAACAACTTCTCTTGCACCACAACGCACACTCCAACAGATTGCATGAGCTTTAGCGCCAAATCTGCTTGTTCATCCGTCACGAACTTGCCTCTCGCCAGAGCCGCCGCGCACGCGCCGACTAAACACGGCGTATTCGGCATCACTCTCACCACGGGCACACTTTTCCCATCACTTATTGCGTTTTCCAGCGTTTCTAAGGTTACTCCTGCGCAGATGGAAATGACAATTTTATCTTCCGTCAGCTCCTTTGAGATTTCTTTCATAACTGTCGCCGCTGCGTACGGTTTCACCGCGATGAATATCACGTCCGAGTTTCTCGTCAGTTCGCGGTTATCTTTACACGCGTTGCAGCCGAACGAGGTGAATAAATCCAATCTCGGTTGCCACGGGTCCGTGCAATACATATTTTCCCACGGGACGATTCCAGAGTTGGAGAAGCCTCCACCGAGAGCTTCTGCCATCATTCCCGATCCAATAAATCCAACTTTTGTGTTTGAGTTGCTCATCGTCTTTAGTCTAAGTACTTACTCAAGTTTAATGTTGTTGTTGTTGTTGTTGTTGTTGTTGTTGTTGTTGTTGTTGTTGTCGTGTGTTGGTTTTCAAGAAAGAAGTTTCTTTGTGAATTGTGGTGTACTGAAGAAAGGGGTGACCAAAACAACAACAACACAATTTTTCGTCTTTTTGTTCTGTCTCGAAACCTTTTTGATTTCACCACACAAAAAACTTTCACATCATCAGAAAAAGAAAAAGATGGCGGATACTTCGATGGACTACTCGGAGTATTCCGAGAACGAAAACAGCCCAATGCCAGTGGCAAAGGTACGTGAGTCTATTCGTATTGAACGTTGAACACCACCACCAAAAAGTTGGTGGGTGGTACGTTTTCGTCGTCGTGTGTGTCTAACGACGAAGCTGATGAGATATGAAATTTTGGAAACTTTCTTTCTTTCCCCCCAAATACAACAACAGAAAGATTTTTCATCTCTTTTGAACACCACGCGCGCACTTCCTTTCCTATCATCGAAACATTGTGTTGTACTCTTCTCCGTTCGTGATGTTTTCTTGATTTTTCACTCTTTCAATGTTTAGCGGTTCTTTTTCGATGCATCATTTGACGACGAGTCAGCGCGCACGTGTACTTTTACTCACATATATAATTTCTCTCTCTTCAAACAAACAAAAAATAGGGGAAGAAAGCTGCTGTGGCGAAGAAAGCGCCGTTGGCGGACGGCAACGTTACCGCCGGTGGTGGTGGTAAGACGACTAAAAAAGTTGCCATCGAGGACATTTACCAAAAGAAAACACAATTGGAACACATCTTGTTGAGACCGGACACGTACGTCGGGTCGTGCGAAAAAGCGGAAGAGACGGCGTGGGTGTACGACGCCGCTGAGAACAAGTTGGTGCAGAAAACCGTCGCGTTTACGCCGGGTTTGTATAAAATCTTCGACGAGATTTTGGTCAACGCGACAGATAATAAAGTCAGAGATCCGACGATGAAAGAGTTGCGAGTGGATATCGACAAGGAGAAAGGGACGATTTCGGTCATGAATGGCGGGAAAGGGATCCCGGTGGAGATGCACAAAGAGGAAGGCGTGTACGTCCCGGAGCTTATTTTTGGACATCTTTTGACGTCGTCCAACTATAACGACAACGAAAAGAAAGTCACCGGCGGTCGTAACGGTTACGGCGCAAAGTTGGCGAACATTTTCTCGCACGAGTTCATCGTGGAAACGTGCGATGGTAGTCGCGAGAGACAATACAAGCAAGTGTTTAAGAACAACATGAGCGAGAAAGGGGAACCGATAATTACCAAGTGTAAGAAATCCGACAACTGGACCCGAATTACGTTTAAACCAGACTTTGAGAAGTTCGGGATGACTGAATTGGAAGACGATTCCATCGCGTTGATGTCGAAGAGAGTGTACGATTCCGCAGGTATCATCGGGAAGAACACGAAGATCTTTTTGAACGGCGAACAGATCAAAGTCAAGAGCTTCTCGGAATACGTCGATATGTATTTGCAAGACACTGAGAACGCGCCGAAAGTTTACGAAGCGCAAGGCGATCGTTGGCAAGTGTGCGTGACGGTGTCGAACACGCAGCAGTTCCAGCAGTGCTCGTTCGTGAATGGTATTTGCACCATGAAGGGTGGGACGCACGTCGCCAACATCGCCGACGGCATCGCGGGCGAGTTGTTGAAGAAGATTCAAAAGAAGGAAAAGTCGTGCAAGAACTTGAAGTCGTTTCAAGTGAAGAACCACTTGTGGGTGTTCGTGAACGCGCAAATCGAGAACCCGGCGTTTGATTCGCAAACGAAAGAGACGCTCATCACGAAAGCTTCGAACTTTGGCTCCAAGTTCTCCGTTTCCGACAAACTCATCAAGCAGTTGATGGCCACGCCGTTGGTTGAGAACATCATGTCGTGGGCTCAGTTCAAACAATCCAAGGACTTGAAGAAGACCGATGGTGTCAAGCGATTGCGATTGACTGGTATTCCGAAGTTGGACGATGCGAACAACGCCGGCGGACGCAACTCGAAAGACTGCACGCTGATTTTAACCGAGGGGGATTCTGCCAAAGCGTTGGCGGTTTCCGGTTTGTCCATCGTCGGAAGAGACAACTACGGGGTGTTTCCGTTGAGAGGGAAGTTATTGAACGTTCGCGACGCTTCGTTTGATCAAGTAAAGAACAATGTGGAAATCACCCACATCAAACAGATTTTGGGCTTGCAACACGGCAAAACGTACGACGAAGATTCCATCAAGACGTTGCGATACGGGAAGTTGATGATCATGACGGATCAAGATCACGATGGTTCGCACATCAAAGGTTTGTTAATCAACTTTCTGCACGCGCACTTCCCGTCTTTGTTGAAAATTCCGGGTTTCTTGTTGGAGTTCATCACGCCCATCATCAAGGCGACGAAGGGCCAACAAACGCGCGTATTTTACACGTTGCCGGAATACGAAAACTGGAAGCTCGTCAACAACGACGGTAAAGGCTGGGCCATCAAGTACTACAAAGGTCTCGGTACGTCCACGGCAAAAGAAGCGAAGGAGTATTTCGCTGCGATTGAGTTGCACCGCAAGACTTTTTGCTGGGAATCCGACGGCGACGGAGATTTGATCGACATGTCCTTCTCCAAGAAGAGAGTCGAAGATCGTAAAAGGTGGTTGTCCGCGTACGAAGAAGGAACGTTCTTGGACCAAAGCGGCGAGACCGTTCGGTACGATGAGTTTATCAACAAAGAGTTGATTCTCTTCTCCTTGGCGGATTTAATGCGTTCTATTCCATCCGCCATTGATGGTTTCAAGCCTTCGCAACGAAAAGTTATGTTTTCGTGCTTCAAGAGAAAGTTGAAGTCGGACATCAAAGTCGCGCAATTGAGCGGTTACGTCTCGGAACACTCCGCCTATCACCACGGCGAAGCGTCTCTTGCGTCGACAATCGTTAATCTCGCGCAAGATTTCGTTGGGACGAACAACATCAACTTGTTAGTCCCGAGCGGTCAGTTTGGTACGCGTTTGCAAGGCGGGAAGGACCACGCGTCGCCGCGTTACATTTTTACGCGTTTGGCGCAGTTGGCCAGAGTTGTATTCCCGGAATGCGACGACGCGTTGTTGAACTACAACGACGAAGACGGTCAAAAGATTGAACCGACGTATTACATGCCGGTTATTCCAACTGTTTTGATTAACGGCGCCGAAGGTATCGGAACGGGATGGTCTACTTCGATTCCAAACTACAACGCGAGAGACGTCATCAGCAACGTTCGCGCGATTTTGAACGAAGAAGAGCCAACGCAAATGATGCCGTGGTACAGACACTTCAAGGGTGAAATCACCGAGGAAATCTTCAAGGGCGAGCGAAGATTCATCGCCACTGGCTCGTATCACATCCGAGACGAGTGCACGTTGGAAATCACCGAGTTACCGTTGCGCACGTGGACGCAAGACTACAAGGAGTTCTTGGAAGAACTCATTGCGCCAAAGGACAAGAAAGCTCCGTTCATTACCGATTACAAGGAGTATCACACGGATACATCGGTGCATTTTGTCATCACCATGCCTCCGGCGAACTTGGCCAAGGCTGAAGAAGAAGGCATCGTGAAGAAGTTCAAGTTGGCGTCGAAAATTTCGTGCTCCAACATGCACGCGTTCAACGAGCACTCGATCATCACCAAATACGAGTCCGCAGAGGATATCATGAAATCGTTCGTTCCTTTGCGATTGAAGGCGTACGAAGAGAGACGTCAAATGCTCATCAAAGTTGCCGAGTCGGAACTCAAGCGTTTGGCGAACAAGACGCGTTTCATCTTGGCGGTTGTCGAAGGCTCCTTGGTGGTCAACAGAAAGAAGAAGGCTGAGTTGGTCGAAGAGCTCGAGATGATGATGTACGATAAGTTACCAAAGACGAAGACGTCTGCGTCTGCGGCGGCGGCTATCGTTCAAACGGACGAGAACGACATCGCGGCGGATGAATCCGACGACGCCAACGCGTCCTACGATTACTTGCTTTCCATGCCTTTGTGGAACTTAACTTTGGAGAAGGTTGAAGATTTGGTCACGGAAAAGGAAGAGAAAGAAGCCGAAGTCGCGCTTTTGAGAGGAACGACGGATAAGGACTTGTGGTTTACGGATTTGGACGCGTTGGAGGAGAATTTGGATCAACTCGAAGACGACGACGTCGCGGCTGAGGAAGAGATGCAAAAGCAAGTGCGCGCGGCGGCAAGAAACAACACCAAGGCTGGACAAAAAGCGCTCGCGAAGAAAAAGAAAGCGATCAAGAAGAAAGCCATGGACTTTGACTCGGACGCTTCGGATTCTGAGATCGACGAGGATTTCTCGGACGACGACTTTGAAGTCACCAAGCCGAAGAAACGAGCGCCGGCGAAACCGAAAGCGGCTCCCGTTGCCGCCGCACCGAAAGCAGTTCCAGTTCGCGCTGCCGCCCCTGCGCCGGTGGTTGCTCCTGCTGCGGATTCCGACGACGACGACGTTCCTCAGTTATCATTGGCGGAGCGATTGTTACAAAAGGCCTCCTCCGGTTCCGTACAAGCCAAGCGTCAAGACTCGTTTAACTTTGACGCCGTTTCAAAGATGGTCAACGAAGTCGCCAACGAGAAACCAGCGACTGCGTCGGCAGATAAGCCAGCTGCGACGAAAAAAGCCGCTCCGGCAAAGAAATCAGCCGCTGCTGCGAAGAAACCCGCTCCGGCAAAGAAGAAGAAGAAAGCCGAGGATTCGGACTCGGACGTTTCGTTTGGTGACGACGACGACGACGACGCGGAGGATGTCGTCGCGGAAGTCGCTGCGAAACCGGCGGCGCGCGCGGGGAGAAACGTCCAACGTAAATCCTACAAAGTCGACGATTCCAGCGACGACGAAGAGGAGAGCGATTTTGACGACGACGAGGACGAGGAGGATGATTTCGACAGTGACTTTGAGTAATTTTTTGTGTGCTATAATAAGAAGAATTAAAAAGTGAGGAGGAAGGTTTTTAGGAAATCAAGGAAAAAGAGAGAGAGAAGAGAGAGAAGAGACTGTAAACTGAAAAAAGAACGAACAAAACACCAATTGAAAATTGAAAAACAACAAAAAACACATCATTACGAAAAGATGCGCACCTCCACCACTCTTCCCACCGTTTCTTCCTCCTCCTTTTCCTCCTTTTCCTCCCGCTCTCGTCGTCGCCGTCTTTGCAAAAAATATTTTCCTTCTTGTTCTTCTTGTTCTTCTTCTTCACGTAAAGAACAACCCCGAGAAGAAGAAGAAGAACAAGGAAAAAAAATTTTCTTTGCGTTTGGTTTCGGGTATTGCGCCATCGGCGTCGCCAACCAACTGCTCAAGAAGACAAAGAAGAAGAGTAATAATAATAACGAGATTTTAGGAGAAAAAGAGGAAGATTTTGAGTGGATTGTAGTGGGCACGACTCGATCGCGAGAGAAAGCGGAGGCTTTGAATCTTCGCTCGAACGGCACGTGGTGCGAAGAAGTGTTCACGTGGAAATCAGACGACGGGGAACCGTTACAAGAGGAGTGCGCGCGGTGGTTGAAGAAAGCGGACGTTATTTTAATTTCGACGCCACCGAATGGTGATTTAGATTTAGACCCGATATTATCAACGAAAGCAGTCAGAGAAATCTTGGAGAACGCGAAGAAGCGACAGATGTTTATCTATTTGAGTTCGACGGGCGTGTACGGAGGCCATCTCGGCGAGTGGGTGGACGAAACGACGGAACCGAATCCAGATTCGATAGTCGCTCAAAGAAGGTTAAACGCCGAAAAGGCGTGGACAGAGTGGATAGTCAATGGTAACAAAAGAAATAATGTAAAGTCTTCGTTGCGAATATTTCGATTGGGTGGCATTTACGGCCCTGGAAGAAGCGCTCTCGATATCGCCTCGAAACGCGAAAGAGAGCGACAATTCCAAGAGAAGACTCGGAGGAAAGAAGTAGAGGCACAGAGTGAGGATAATAGCAATACTTATAGCATTAGAAATAGCGATAACGCTAATACGAGATCGTTAACGCCGACGCAAATATCTCGGAGGAAGAAGATGTACACGTCTCGGATCCACGTGGCGGATGTCGCCAACGCGCTCGTTCGGTGCATCGAAAAAGAAGTAAGCGACGAAGAAGAGGATACCGTTTGTATCGACGACGATAATCGCGTCGCCATATACAACGTCGTCGACGATTATCCTTCATCTCGAGACGAAGCCGTCGATTTCGCGGCAACTCTTCTGAGTTCCGAAATAAATAACGAAGGCAATGAGAAGAGTGGTGAAAAAGACATCCTCCTCCCCGACAAGAGCGAAAAGCGAGTCAAGAACGTAAAGCTCAAACGCGCGTTCGCATCCTCTTCATCCTCCTCTTCATCGCTCCTCTTTCCCTCGTACAAAGAGGGACTGACGGCCATTTACGATGGAAATCAAATCCCGTTCGATTGATGATGATGATGTGTTATGAGTAGGAATAGCAGTTAAAGTTTTTAAGTGACCTTTTTCCTCCGAATGAGAACAAGAAAATGACACAAAAAGCAGATAGAATTTTTACTTCATTTACTCTTCCTCGTCGTCCGAGACTTCTCACTCTACATAGTCTTTTTACAAAATCCATTCACGACGACGAGAGAAGGATGGATCATCGTTACTTGAGTTGGCAGGACGTCGCCAAGCGAAGAACGCTGTTGGACTTCTCTTCTTCTTTAACTTCTTCCTCTTTTGAAGGAGATGAAGAGGTTGAACCATCATCCGTTCTCGAATACGGACGATTTCAACTCGGTTTATTCCTCTCCGGCGTATTCATCGTCGCCTTATACGTATACGCGGAGTTTTTACACCACGTGAGAATGAAACGAATGCACAACGGTGGGTATAATAAAGGATTAGCGGAAGACTCGATCGAGATGCGAATGGCTGGAACGAAGAAGTTTGATGTTTTATTGGAAGGAGGTGGAGGAGGAGGAGGAGGAAATACTCCAGACGGATCGATGATTTCTAACTCCATGCAAGATATGAGCGACGAGGATAAGAAACGCTCGTTTGCGAATTTCACGGACAGCTTTGGACGACAAAATTCACAGAGCGGGAACATGAGCGATGCCGTCGGTGCTTCTCCATCTACCGGGGACAACGGCAACGTAAAGTTCACGAACATTGGCGCAATGCGGATACTCCAAGGCGACGCGGATGCCATCGAGAGGGCGAGATTGATTTTGCGCTCTTGGGCGGAACTATTCTTTATCCTGTTCGTGTTTTACGTGTGCGATCGAACGAATACGTTTCCCGAGAGGACAAAGTCGTATTCTAGAGACTTTTTCATCGCCATCTTTGTTACGTTGGCGGCGTACGGCTGTTATCAGACGTTGCGACAAAGCAAGACGAGTGCACCGCTAAACAGAGAGCAAACCGAGGAGTGGAAGGGATGGATGCAAGTCTTATTTTTGCTCTATCACTACTTCAAAGCTTCAGAGATTTATAACGCGATTCGTATCTTTATCGCTGCGTACGTCTGGATGACTGGATTTGGGAATTTCTCCTACTATCACGTTCGCAAAGATTTTTCGGTGGGGAGATTTTCGCAAATGATGTGGCGTTTGAACTTCTTCGTCTTGTTCGTGTGTATCGCATTGAGGAACGATTACGTTTTATACTATATTTGTCCCATGCACACGCTGTTCACGCTCTTCGTGTACTTTTCGCTGTTGGTTTTCAAGGAACACAACACATCGACGAACATGATAGTGGCTAAAATGGTAATTTTGATCGTACTGGTGTACGTCATTTGGGAAGTGCCGGGCGTATTCACCGTCTTGTTCAAACCGTTCGAGTGGTTGCTATCTTATACCGACCCGAAAAAACCAGACGTCAATCCAATGCACGAATGGTTCTTTCGCTCTGGTCTAGACAGGTACGTTTGGATTTATGGCATGGTGTGCGCATTCGTACACCCAAAGTACGAAGCGTTTGTGAGATGGGTAGACGAGAAACCAACAAAGGAGAAAACAGTCATCCAAGGGTTAATTTTAACCGTCAACACAATAGCGGCATACTGGTGGTACACAACGTATTATGTTTTACCAAAGTTGGAATACAACGTCGTGCATCCGTACACGTCGTGGATACCGATTACGATATTCATCATTTTTAGAAACTTCAGCCTGACGATGCGAAGTTATTTTATTCACATTTTTTGTGAATGTGGGAAAATCACCTTAGAAACGTACATTTCTCAGTTTCACATTTGGTTATCGTCGTCGGTACCGAATGGGCAACCCGGGATGTTGTTAGGATTGTTGCCAGAAGAGTATCCGGTGTTAAACTTCATGCTTTGCACAGCGATTTACGTGGGCATTTCGCAGAGAATTTTTATGCTCACAAACGATTTAAAAGTAGCGTGCGTTCCAAATGCAAACAATAGATTGTTGAGTTTACACGCGTATTTCGGAGTAGCGTGGTTCATAGGAATGGGAATTGCAGGAAGTGCATTATTAATGGCTATTTAGTTTTGTGATTTATTGATATTATTGATATTATTATTATTTTATAAGTACAATTCCCACTCAGCTTGCGCAAAGTGTGTTATTAATGTATTTCAACAAACAACTTAGTTGCGTTCGTATCCACCCGAACCTGCTATAAAGACGTGTTGCAAACGATCGCGAAGCGCGGCTCGACAGTGATACCCTCTCCACCATTTCGCGATGATAATCTGAGAATAGGCGCGAATCGTCTCCTCGCGTTCAAACACAGTCTGACCCAAGGATTCGCTGACGCGTTTGCTCGAAGAACCCAACCGCGATCGTTGCGCGTCTTCAATATTCCTTACTATATCGGGGTACTTATTTGCTGTCGCTTCATCTATAGCTGTTCTATCGAGTCTATTTGTGAGTGATGCGTTCGCACCAAACTTCAAGAGTAATTGGACAGCTTCAATATTACCTATGCGACACGCGACGTGAAGCGGCGTATCAAAGCTCGTATTTCGTTCGTTCGGATTTGTTCCGGCACTTAAGAAGTTCTGCAACACGCTATAATTCAAATTTTGAACCAATTCGCACAATTTTGCTCCTAATGGTTGACCGATTGCAATCAGTGAAGACGTTCTAGCGAGCACTTTGATAGTGTCCACGTGACCGGAAATCACAGCGAGACCAAGCGCCGAGAAACCAAGATTATCTAAAAGCGCGTGATTTGCTCCAGCATTGAGGAGGAATTCGCACAACGTTCGGTGTCCGTAGTACGCACCGACGTGTAAAATCGACCGACCGTCCGATGGATTTTGATAGTTGATGTCAAACTCTTTCGTTGCAATCATAACTTTAATCGATCGGATGTCTCCGTCTCTCGCCGCCGAGAATATTTTCGTGTTGATTTCAGAAACGAGTTTGGTCATCGCAATGGTCAAGCCCGCATTTACCGAGCGTATTATTCTCAAGTACGTAGTCTGTTCATAGTGGCCGATTCTATCGCGCACGGATAAATGGCTTCCAGCATCCGAAGACCCGTCGTGTTCGGAAGAGGTATCACTCCCCTGGAATGGGTAAACTTCTCCTTCTTTCGCGTTTCCTTCCGCCGAGGGCAGAGATTCCTCGATTCTCTGAGAAATTATGTTGCTCAGATTGAATAACACCGTCGACCAATCTGTCATGTTTTCGCTTAGTAAGGTGTGTAACTTCGCGCAATCGATGGCGATGCATTTGATTAAGCTCGCGCTTGAGACGCTCCACTGCGCTTCTTTTTGAATCAGAAACGATTCGACGCCAATCCAATCGCCTTCTTTCAAATAGTCCATTACCGTAAATCGGTCGCTCAAAACAATCGCTTCGCCTTCAACGATGCAAAACAATCGCGTCGACTTGTATTTACGCGTCATAATCAAAGACGCGGGATTGAAATACTCCCACTGACAGAGTTTCATCAAGCCAAGCATGAAATCGCGAGAGCATCCCATGAACAATCTCGAATTTTTCAATCGGTCTAAATACATCGCCGATCGAACGTGAGAGATCAGATGTTCTGGACAGTGTTCCAGAGCGTCGGAGTCGTCTTCTTTCGCTTTTCGAAAACTTAAATGAACGTGAGCCATGGCGTGTTGTTGAATGTGCAATGGAACTTCGTGCCTTCTCATGAACCGAATGAGATTGGCCATGTTGTCTCTAAATCGAGAGAGCTTTTGGTCGCCTTTCGTAATTAGCGTCGTCATGGTGCCAATGACGTATGCGGATATGCACATGTTCATCAACATTATTACCATGGTAAACGATCTTTCCGTCGGATTCCGCGGCGATATATCACCGTAACCTACCGTCGTCAACGTGACCAGAGCCCAGTACAAGGCGGTATTGTACTGTCTAAAAATGCTTTGCAATCGTAACTCCGGATCAACTGCATAAACCCACGTCGTCTCATCAAATTCTTCCGCTTTTGCTAAGTACCAGAGCAAGCATCCGGACCAGTGACCGGCTAAGAGAAGAATGGCTGAGTACTTGATGAAGGAAATCCTCGTGACGGATACGTGCGGATCTCTCTCCACAAACCCCCACGCCTTTCGCACGTGGTACAATCTCAACAGCCGAAACAATCCAAGCAACTCTAAAAATCTCACACCATCCGCGTCTACTAAAGGCGAGAGCGCCGTGTCAAACGGAAACGATCCTAAAAAATCTACGAGAAACCATCCGGTCAAATATGTGTACGAAACCACCCACGGATCGTCCACTAATTTCGATTCCAACTCCTCCTCCTCAAAAAACGGCGCGAAAAAGTTTCCAAGCACGTCAAAGCAGAAACATATATCCACAAAAAGGAGTAATCCGTCCAAAGCCGTTCCCAATTGCTCTTTTTTTTGTAAATCTATGTTCTTTACCACTCTCAAATCTTGCTCGAATCGCAACGCCGGCATGTCAGAATAATTAAACGCAATCAACGCCGGTAAAACGAAGCACACCATCATCACCAAACAGTTGATCATTCGTTTCCAGAGAATATAAAGAGGCGATTTCGGATGCAACAACGTGTACCTGCTCAAAGCCTCGTTATCTTCGTCCGGGTCCACGCATCTCAAAATTTCAAACACCCGTCGAAACTTAACGTTGAAATTCGTAATCAAGTCGCTCCCGAGCGCTTTAAAATCGACAACTTGACGAAACCCCTTCGCAAAGCCTTTCTTTGGACGCGTCCTCTTCGCCGCACTGGCAGCTTCCCTGACCGTTCGAACGCGCTGAATAGCCGAAGCGACTTTCGATTGTCTCCTTACCGCTTTTTTCTCCTCTAGCGAACGCTCTTCCTGGTTCTTTTTCTTCGCCGATGAAAAAGAGAGGAATCGACCGAGCGATTTTCCTAAAGCGTTGTCCTGTTCACGATGTTTCAATTTCCTCGCCAAACTCTGTTCTCGTTGGTAAAATCTCGACGGTTCTTGTTCCTCGTCTTGGTGGTAGTCCTTACTCGGTTGTTGTTGTTTTCTCTCTTCAAAATAGGTATTGGTATTGTCGTTGTTCAACAACGGGTTTTTCGTCGTAGACCTCATGAACGACCCGCTCACTCGAGCAAAATTATCGACGCCTTCACTCGTCGTGCTCACTCCCATAGAATGCATTCGCGCTAACGCGGGAGACGGTTCGCGCTGAGGAGGTGGAGGAGGAGGATCCTCTTTCGTCATCTTCTCCCCCTACGTTTTTGGGTTTGAGAGAGATGATGTTGATGAAATGATGATGGGTCAACAGACAAAAAGAGAGATTCCCTAATTCCAATTTAGTAGTTTTGGCGGCGGCGGCGTTCAGTGTGAATCTCTTTTCTTCAACAAATTTTCCAACAACGTTCTCTCTCTCTCGTTCTCTCTCTCTCTCTGCGAATGAGGAGGCAGAAGAAGAGCTTCTTCGCGCACCACGCGAGACTTGACGATTCAGACGAAGAAGACTTTGAAGGGGTTTTGAAGAATTGAATGGTAGAAGAATTTGTGAAATTAAACAATTTTTTGATGACAAGAAGAAGAAGAGGAGTATTTGAAACGAAGAGAGGTGTGATTTTTGAACACACGATGATGGGAATTACTTTCGATTGAAGACCGTTCGTTGCGCGTGCCTTTGTTTCTGAACCGGCAAAAAAAAACTCCTCTACTTGAGAGTATAATAATAAACTCTCTCTCTCTCTCTCTCTCTCTCTCTCTCTCTCTCTCTTTCTCTCTTTAGAGACTAAAGCGAGAGAGAGAAAAAGACCAGCGCGCTTCCGTCGTCGTCGTAGTATCATCACACGCACGCGACACGAATACTAATAATAAGATGAACTGGTGCGTCGTCTGAATCGTTTTTCTTTCTCTCTTCTCGTTTTTCCAAAAACCGAACGGCACGCGCGCGCGATTCAAAAAAAAATGCACAGCTCTTCTTCTTCCTCTTCTTTGTCTTCTTCTTCTTCTTCGTCGTCGTCGTTTACGTCGCGTTGATTCTCTCTCTCTCACTCGGTGTGTTCTTTTCACTCGGGTGCTCCTTTGTATCGCTTGGGAACTCACACTCGCTTCTTCTTTTGTATCTTCTTCTTCTTTCTGGAAAAAAACAAAACAGGTTCCTCATCGTGGTGGTTATAGTCGTGACGATATTAGTCGCCATCGCAAACTTATACGTGCTGATTAATTTTCAACACCCGGAAGACAGAAACCAAGCGTGGTTTCCGAAAATAATCGTCATCAGTGGATTAACGATAGCCTCGGGGGCGATATTATTGCTCCCGTTAGATGTAGCGAATAGGGCGTCGTGCGACGCGAGCGTATCTTTGTCGGCGTGCGAAACGACGTTACCGATGGACGAGATTTGGTATTCGATATATATCATCACGTTAGTGTACGTGGCGATTTTAATTCCGTTCACTACGTTTTGGTACGAGTCAGATTTTGATGCCACGCTTTCGCAAAAGCTGTACAACAGTTTATTTTGGGTCGTCATGTCCGCCATATTCGTCTCGTTGGTGTTGTTTTTGTGTTGGTATTACACGGGATACGCGGATTTCTCAATCACGTCTGTAAAGAGTGGGATGATGTTGCTCTCGCAATTCGATACATTGCAAGGAGTGCACTCGTGTATTCGGGCTAATCCATACCCGGATGGGAGTAACACGTATTCACCGACGGACTTTTCGGGCGGGACGAGTTCCCCCTATTTAAGCGGGGACGCGTGCGACTCGGGAAGTTCCGAAGCCATCACGAAATCGTGGACTTTAGACGTTTCGTTTCCAGCGTACGTTGCTGCGTTGACGTCTTTCGTCGGATGGTTCTTATTCGCTCCGTATGCGGGAATAGGCATGGCTGCAAACCCAATCGATGCGGTGACGCGATTCATCCAACGACCGAGGAAAACCATCGGCAAATCCGAATACGATCGAAGCGCTCAACAAATCGCAATAAAGACGTTAGAAATTCACGAAAAGGTCAAAGCAGTACGAAACGAAGAAAGAAGTAACGGTAGAAGTCGCAAGATTCGAAGCGAGTTGAAGAATTTAAGCATGGAGTTGGAAGATATAGAAGACGAGGAGAGAGAGTTGCAAAAGCTCTACCCGAGAGGCGAAAATAGGGCGACGTCGTGGACCTTCACCGTCTGGGGGTACTGGTGGTCCTTATTCTACGGTATCTTAGCCTTTATTCTCTCCATAACGTGGATATTGCACGTCGGGTTATACATCTTAGCAAAAAACCCGGTGCATCCGTTTTTGAACTCGATGTTTGAGGCTCTGGATAGCGTCTTCAACTTGTTCGGCACGGCGATGTTTGCCATATATTGCTTCTACTTAATCTCCTGCGTGGTGAAAGGCAACGAGAAGCTCGGTTTAAAGTTCTTATTCGTTTTTAATGCGTACAGAATGAAACTCGGCGCGACAACAATGACGGGTTTGCTCTTCAATACCGGCTTAATCATGCTCTGTTCTATGGCGGTGGCCCAATTCTGTTCGCGAGCGTTTGCGAGTTACGCCAAAGATACCTCCGCGATTAAAATGCTCTCGGTCAACGCCGACCACTTACAAAACATCGGAGTTATGTTTCGCAAGGACGTCTTCCCGGCCATTTTTGTCGCCTTCAGCTGCGCCAGCATGGTGTTTTACTTCGTTTTAAAAGGCTACTTTGGCTGGTTCACGAAACAAACTAAAGGTCGATTGAACAAAGCGGAGCTGAAACGAAGAGGACAACGGATACAGGCTGCCATGGGTAGGTTGAAAATACGAAGGAAAGATGGTGAGAGGAGTATTCCTGGTACTAGCGGTAGCGCATAATATAGACTTGTTATTGAGAGAAAGAAAAAGAGCTCTTCGCGTTTACAACATTTTTTCTGTTTTTCAAACAACCTGCTGCTGCATGAAAATCTTGTTCCTGTGACTCGTACAAACGTCCCCAGAAATTTCTCTCCTTTTGCTCTTTCAGCAAGCACACGACACGCTTTCTTTTGGACATCATCATCATCATCATCATCATCATCTGCTATTCTTGCTGTTCTTGTTGTTTGTTGTTGAAAGAAAATACCATCGCATTGAGAGAGAAATAAAAACATTTGTTCACTCACGTTTTTGAAAGTGTAACAGTATACGATTCGTAGAAGAATGTCGGAAAACATGACGACGACGGCGACGACGACGACGGCGACAGAAACGGCAGAAACCCAACCGCACGACGGTGGGAGAATAACATATTTCCACGGACAAGGATCGTTAGACGAACTGGACGAAGAAACGCTGCTGAAACAGTCGCCGTTTCCAATCAAACCGGATGATTTAATCGCCTTAACGAAACACGTACTCAACGACAACCTGTTGTGCCCTGAAGCGCACTTAAAATGCGGGCCTGCACTGTCGGAAGATTTTCAATACTGGTCGTTCGCCGTCGGCCCAATCAATAAGAAGAGCTTTATTGAGTATTTGAAAATGAATTTGACCGATGCGTTTCCGGATCGGAAAATGAATACGTTTGGGTATCGAGTCGATCCGATGGAATTTAACCGCGTGTGGTTCAACGCGAGATGGCAAGGCACGCACACGGGGATGTTGATGAACAAAATTAAGCCCACGTATAAGCAATTAGACTTACCACCACAAATCGTTTCATTAACGTTCACCGAGGAAGGAAAGGTTTCGAAATACACGCAGTTCGTGGCGGATAGATCGTGCGGGAATACGCACGGATACAGCGGTGTAATGGGCATCTTTCGAGCGTTGGGAGAGAACGTCCCTATCCCCGACGTCGTCGAGAATTACTTGAGAAAAGACAGTCACAGGCGAAGTGAGCCAGGTGTGTATTTCAAACTGAGAGCGTGGTTTTGGCAGAGGAAAGTCACGAGACGGACCAATCGTAGGAGCGAAAAGGACACCCGTAACGAGCGATGATAGTTTTGAAAATCTGACGAGCGGTGATAGTTTTGAAAATCTGAGCACTTTTTACCGCCTGCAAAAAAGTCGAATCGACGTCACAACTAATCCAAAAGGAGTTGATACTTGATACACTCATATACACGCACACACACACGCACATATACGCATTCACTGAAACGCAGCAAGATGATGATCCGTTCCGCGTTGCAATCCGTTTTACCGAGCTCGTTTGCTTCTTCATCATCTTCTTCTTCTTCTGTTGCTTCGACTAATCATCGCATCGTTCGAGCAGCTGCGCACCCGAATCCATCGTTGTACGACGTCGTGGACGAGGAAAAGATGTTGAGCGAATCGACGTTCCCGATTAAACCGAACGAGCTCATTGAACTCACGAAAGAGAACTTGCGAAAAGGGTTCGCCAATATCGATTTAAGCGAAGATTTCGAATTCATCGGCCCTGTTGTCGGTCCGTTATCCAAAGACACTTTTGTGAACGCCGTGGCTGGTTTTGAGCTCGCGGAAGGTTTCCCAGACATGAAGTCGCAGTTTCATCATTTCAGAGTCGATCCGTTTGAAACGAACCGGGTGTGGTTTCAGAATAGAACGGTTGGGACGCACACAGGGGTTTTGGCGGGGAACATTCAACCGACAGGGAAGAAAGTCGAGTGTCCGCCGCAAGCGTTGTCGCTGACGTTCAACGAGAAAGGCGAGGTGACGAAGATTACAGTTGGCGTCGTGATGGACAGAACGTTAGGTAATACCGGCGGTCTCGGCGGGGTGTTTGGGTTATTTTACGCGGTTGGTGCCGGCTTGCCGTTTCCTGAGGCGCAACCGTGGAAGAAGAGTAAGCGGTATCGATTTTTCACTTTGTTAGGCAACTTGGCCAGCAAAATGAAGAAGTGAGAGAGAGAGCGGGGGAAGATGGTTAATTTTGTAATAAAAATAAAGCGCTTCATTTACAGCTGTTGTTCTTATTTTCAGCATTACACCTTTGTGCTTTCGAAGATGGCATCCGCGTTGGCGACTTCAAATCCATCTCGTCTTTTTGATTCGTCCTCTTCTAAGTTTTTCCTACTCTCTATTTCAATGCCTTCACCCTTCGAAATGTACTCTCGATAGGCGAATTCGATGTACGCGCCGCAGCCTTTCAGTTTTTCACCCGTTCCATTTACCGCTATTAATTCATCTGATACCGTCGAAAACTGCCACAGTTTCCTATCCTCGGATACATTCATCACTCTATTCTCCTCTTCTCCGTTCAGTTTCGCAATCTTTGCAATCCTCTCGACTATTTTTCTCGACATCTCCTCTCCGGATGAAACGCGAAACGCCTCCGAGCGACATCGATGCATCGCCAACGCGAAATGGTTCACAAATTCCGGCCCGTTTATTAGCAACCAAGCTGCATATTCGCTCTTCTCGGCGATGTACTCGTACTCGTCCTTCGATACGTTCTCACACAAAGAAAACCTGTCCCGTTTTTGCTCCCAAAAATCATCCTCCAAGACCGCGCCTTTTCCTTTTCCTCCTTCTCTCGACGATATCGCTTTCCGAACGATAGCCGACATCCGCTCGTCCTCGAAAGCCTCGATATCAATTTCGCTCAAAAACACTCGCGGCATCAGCGGCGTCGGTGGTTTCAACCACGTCGCTTTCAGTTTCTTCTTTGGAAATACCAAAGTCTCTCCGCTTTCGCGATAGCGAAGTTTTTCCATCAGCATTTGTTTCACGTTCACAAATTGATGATGTTTCTCGTCCCCGTCGTGATGTAACCCTTTAAACGTTCGAAACGCCACGTGGTCGAGTAAAATCGCCTCCAAAACATCCTCCTCCTCCTCGTCTCCAAATTCTTCTTCCTTTTGAATCTCTTTTAATACGTCTTTGATCCTCGTCGAAGCGTGTGATTCCAAACTCTGTTGTTGTTGTTCCCGGTATCGTTGAAACAGTTTTTGCATCTTTATGTTGTGTTAGCCATACTATTCACATCTCCTCTTGTGATGATGGATTCCCCTAATCTCTCTCTCCCTTTTTTATTTTGTACGTACGGATAAGCACCATTTTGTATCATAGATTTAAGTGTCTTCGCCATTTTTCTCTCTTTTGAATAATAGTAAAACCAACCACACAAGAATATTAACACAACATCTCACTGATAATAATAATGGTGGGGCTTCGAAGCCCTTTGTCCTCTTCTCTCTCTCTGCAAACACAAAAGATCTCTTCTAGACGTTTGCGTCGTCAACGCGCGCTCGTTTTGTGCTGGTTTTTCGCGACAGTTCTGTTCATAAACGCGTTCGTACCGAAACAAAGTTCAATCAGAAACGAATCACAGTTACACTCGCACGGGAAAAACGTTTTGAATGCGGACGCGATTCTTGCGAGTTTGTCGTCGTTTAATCACGTCTTCGGTGGAAGAGGAAGAGGAAGAGCTTCTTCAAACAGCAACAACAACAACGATGAGTTCTTGCGATTGCAAATGGAGAAAGAGAGAGCGTCTGGGACGTTGAAATATAAAATGGAACGAGAACAGAATAAGAATCTGATGCACAGCTCTGGACAAAGTCTGAGCGAGTTGACGAACGACAACGCTGGGGAGAATAATTTTATGAACAACAACAACGGCGAAGACGTGGGAACGCTCGCGCGACCGAGAATTATACCGAAGACTTTACGGGACACTTTAATTCACGACGTGGAAGCGAGGGAGTATCGTAAGTTTAAAAAATGTTCGGTGATCGGGAACGACTCGTCCATGCGCAACGCCAAGTTAGGTGTTGAGATTGAACGCGCGCAAGCTATTTATCGCATGAATTTTGCGCCTTTGAAGATGTTTGAAGTGGACGTCGGGGCGAACACGCACACCATGTGCGTCAATCCAGAGAAGATGAGGAGAGGTTTAAGGAAAGAGTTATCGGATATGGAGAAGAAGATGGATGGGATCGGAGGGTATAGAAGCAGCAGCAGTAGTAGTAGTTTTAGCGGCGGCGGCGGTACGAGTCACGGGCGATGGGTCACCGATAACGGCAACATACCGGAACGAGTGTTAGTCGTCGGCGACGTCCCGGGAAAAGACGCGAAAACCGGCGACTCGGAGAAACCGTGCATTGAACGCTCCCAAGGCGGTTTGTGCATCGAACGCACCAAAGACAAGAAAATCAGAAACATGAAACCTTCCGTCCAAAAACTCGCCGAGGAGTTACTCTACACCTTACAAGAAGGCGTCGGCGAAGAAAACGGCGTCCCGACGACTGGTTTATACTGTTTAGTCTTAGCGTTAACCGAATGCGAATCCGTCGACGTCTACGGCATCGGCGTCGGCACCATGAACAAAGAAGACATGAAAGATTTAGAGTATTTCAAAGACGACCATTTTCGAGGTTGGGACGCTCGACACAACGCCGAAGCCGAACGTACGCTTTTGCGCGTCCTCGCCTCGAAAGTCTGGAGGAACGCTTTGATGAAACCGTTGGGTGAGTTGAAGTGGCACAACCCGCTCATGAGTTCTGAGTTGGTCAACGCGAACTTGTTGAGTCAAACCGCCTGTATTAGTGGCATTAGATGCGTGTGATAAAAATGAAGAGAAACACATTTTTAACAACAACAACAACAAAACAACTTGTCCTTTTTCGTCAAAAAAAATGAACATCATCTCTACGAGTACTGGTTTTGTCCTCCTCTCAAAACTCTTATCCCAGGCGCTCTTCTCAACCCTTCATCCTTTCGGCTTTGAAGGCGGAAAAGGCGGCGTGGTAATCGCGAGACCACGTGTTAAAAGACGAAGTTCCTCCCTCGATTTTGTTTCGCATAACGAGAAGAACAAACTCCTCGCAGAGAGTTTGTTTTTTCTCTTCGTCGTTTCGTTGTTCGTTTTGAGTTCGAGAACGAGAAAAAATACACAGAGGACACAGAAGAAGAAGACGCGCTGGTGCGCGGTACTCGTCGAGAATATTGAGTACGAAGCTAAAGAAAGAGCAGAAGAGGGAGAAGAGAGCGTGATAACGCCAACTTTCGAGGATGAATGTGAAGAAGAAGAAGAAGACAAAGAAGAAGAAGAAGAAGAAAAAGAGGACGAGTTTTTGACTTCAGACGACTCAGAGTCGTCTTTGCAGTGCGAAGACGAAGAACTCGAGCAGCGAGATCAAAGGTGGGAAATCGTCGCGAAACTTCCTCCCGTTGTCGCTTGTGAGGAGAAAAGGTCTTCATCTTCATTACTGGAGGCGTGGATGAGTGCCGTGCCGAGAAAAGGCAAACGGAAGTTAAAAGCCGTTGGATTCGGCCGCGATACGGGTAACGGTTTTTTCAAGGATCTCACGGAGTGCAATTTTCGCGTGGAGGTGTTTCGGTGCATCGACGAGAGACGTGCGAAGAGAGAGGAAGAGGGAGAAAGAAGCGACGGATCTTTCGAGAAACGACGACGGGTGGAAATTGATGAGGAGGACAACGACGACTGAGATGAAGAAGACTTTCATTTCTTCGAAACGATACGATACGATACTCTTTGGACAGAATAAATACTTCTCTATGATAAAGCTACTACTCTATAAAACTAAGAACTACATCTCTAACTGCTAATATTACCACGCCGTATTCTAGCCTCTTCTCGTCTTCGGTTCGCTTGCTTCTCCGCGATGCACTTTTGAATAACATCCGGCCCTCCGAACGCGACAACCTGCCCGTTCTCGATGTACGCCGCCAAATCCGCCTCTTTCAACTCCTCCAATCTGTGCGTCACCCACACCGCGGTCACTTTATCCTTTGCATCCTTTCCTTTTTCATTGCTCGTTTTCAAAACGTTCTTGACTGCTTTCAATACGCTTCGTTGATCAGCTTCGTCCAAAAAAGTCGTCAACTCATCTAACAACAACGTCTTTGGGTCCTCGACCAACGCGCCGGCGATGGCGACTCTTTGTTTTTGTCCTCCGGATAAGGTGGAAACTTGTCTATTCAACGCGTTCTCGTACCTTTCATTGCTATCATCGACGTCTTCATTTTCATCGTCCTCTTCGTTGTCTAAATCAACCTTCAACATGTTCACCATCTTCAACGTCTCTCTCACTTTCTTTTCAATCTCTTCGTTCGATAACCGAGGCGACGACGACGTTCCTCCTCTCTTATTTTGTTTCCGTCTTAAACCAAACGCGACATCGTGCGCGACCGTGGGCATAATAACTTGATGATCTGGATTTTGAAACACAAACGCTCTCGGTTCGTTCACTCGCGCATACCCGCTCTTAATTTCTTCCGTATTCGTCAATCCGGCCAACGTTCTCAATAAAGTGCTCTTGCCAGACCCGTTCGGTCCAAGAATCATGAACAACGCACCGCGAGGGATTTTAAGCGTGACCCCTCGCAACGCGGCATTATTCTCTGCATCCTCAAACGAGGAAGTATTATTTGCGTATTTGACGACCAAATCTTCCACGTCCACGCCGTAGATGCTGTCGTCTTCTTCTTCGTTCGATACCGTTTTTTTTGCTCTTAGGGGTGTCCTCGTTCCACAAAATCCTTTTCCATTAGTCTCGCTTCTTCGGTCAAAATGAATGAATTTAGTATTATTGCTTCTCATCACAAACCCCGAAGTAAAGAAAAGACGATCGTTACCGAGCGATGTCGAAACCTTCATCTTCTTTTATGATAAAATCTCTCTCTCTCTCTCTTTCTTCTAAAGGTGCTTGAGAGATGATTTTTATGATTTTGTCAAAAGCGTTCGTTCTTTTATTGTGTGGAATATGACTATTTTCAAATACAAAAGAGAACAACTAAACTATCATCGACCTCCTCTGCGAGATCTTTTCGCCGGCGGCGGTTTCACTTCCTCTTCCGGAGGTTTCGAGACGGCTCTTCTGGACGATCGACCACCCGCTTTAGGCGGCGGCGGCGTCGGCGATTTCGACTTTGCTTTACGTTTCTTCGAAGCCGCCGCCGCGGCTTCGGCTTCGGCTTTCTTTTTATCTTCTTCCGCTTCTTTTTTCTTTTTCTCCGCCGCGGTTGAAGATTTCGCACCGCGCGCTTTCGTCGCCTTCTCTAACACTGGTTCTCCTTCTTGTATGTCTTCTTCTTTTTCTTCTTCTTCTTCCTTTTTCACCGCAGCCTCCAACATTCTTTTCGTCGTCTCTTTCGCCTCGTCTTTCAACGCCTCTTTGATGATCGGCGGCAACGCACCCGCAGATGGTCTCCGCGTCGCCTGTTCCGCCTCGGCACGTTTCGTCTCTCGCACTCGTGCCAACATTCTCTCGACTCTGTTCTGCAACGCGCTTCGTTTCGCCTCTTCTCTTTGGTCGGCCAATTCTCTCTCGTGCAACACGTCCGTCGCTAACTCCACGGCTTCCAATACTTTCTCCGCGCACAAGCGTTCGTACATCTTCTCTTCTCGACTCGTTCTCTCCTCCTCGGTTAAGTTTTGCTCGTTTTTATTTCCTAGGGCTAAGATACTTTTTTCCGTATTGCTAAGGATATCCTCCGCGCGTTGGACGATGCGATCGAGTTCAGGGCAAACGACCGTTTCAATCACTCGCGGGCCTAACGAACTCAAACCGACTAAAGCGCCGAAAATAGTCGGTAACGGCGATTGCGTCGCCTTCAAACCCTTCTGTAAAGTTGCCGTCACTCGAGGTTGTAACGTCGCGTACTCCTCACCGTAACACTCGCAAATTTCCGCGACCGTTTTCGACGCCAACACTCGCAACTGCCAGTGATTATCCTTCTCCGGATTTTCTGATAATCGCTTCGCTACGATGCACGTCAGCACGGAAGGCATCAGTTGGTGTAAGTACAACTCTAAATTCGCGGTTGGGTTTTGCACCAACGCCTCGATCGCGCGCATCATCGCCAGAAGTTTGCGCAAGTTTCTTAAATTCGTTTGAACTTCCGTGCTTATAAACTTGGCAAAGTACGGAATCAAATTCGCCAACCCGGCGTCGGTTTGTAAAGTTCCAATCGCCGCGTTCAACAAGCCTCGCTCTTCGTCGTTCGCCCCTCCACCGCCTCTCAACAAAGCCGTAATTCTATCGAAGTACACTTGCAATTCTCTCGATAAGACGTGTTGCACGACCGGCGCGAATTTCCCTTGCTCTTTTTGTTGTTGCTGTTGCAAATGTTGCTGCGCGTCGCCCTCCTTCTTCTCTCCTGCTTCATCGCCTCCTTTCTCTCCTCCTTCCGTGGCACTCGGCAGCGGCGGTGGTCCAGTTACCGTCGGTTTCTTCGCTTTCGCTTTTGCCAACGTCTCCTCTCTTTCTTTCGCTCGCTCTTGATAATATATTTGCGAATCCAAGCTCGGATTTTCCGGAATCAACGGTTGCACCCCGTCGATGGCTAACCAGTGCGGAACGACGTTGATGGCGATCGAAGGCGGTGGTAACGGTTCGGACAAGAGTTTATTCACGTCCAACTCTTCGTCGTAGGTGTAAAAAACATCGTTCGTGCCTTTCACTTTGACGAACTCTTGCGATGGCATGTTCGATGGGAAGCCGTATAATGGTTCGCACATTCGTATGCGTAACGCTGCGTTTATGTCCTGTTTACACAAAAGAGAGTAAGAAGAGATTTGAATTGGAAAGAGAGAAAGGAATGTGTGTGAGTATTTCTTTTTGGACGAACGACGGAAGCGTTATAACCATCGTCGTCATCGAGAGTTGAACACAAAATATATTCGACTATATTCGACAAAAACGCGCGCGTGAGAAAGAGAGAGAGAGAAACATAAAGAAGCATACCTCTGTCGTTAACACATTTCGTCTCGATCGTTTCGTACATTTCAACGCCTCTTGAATGATATCTCTCAAGCGATACTCGACGTCTGGCGCGAACGCTTTGGCGACGTCGTCGGAAATAACGAACCCGAACGCCTCCGCGATCGTTTGGATCGATGCAGCGGAAAGGTGCGTGAAGTCTTTAGGAGTCGTTGCCATTTTATTGTTGTTGTTGAGGTACAGGTAAAAAGTGAAGGAAAGAAGACTCAGAGAGAGTTTAAGAATTACACAAAAGAGAGTGTTATTAGTTAAAATATTACAACTAGGTATATAACTTTTGTCTTTCTGATGCGTGTGTGTGTGTGTGTGTGTGTGTGTGTGTGTTGCGTAGTATACGTAGATTCGACGGAATCGACCTGCGTTCTTGATGTGTTTCAGGAGAGAGTGATGAGAGCGCCATAAGAAGCGCATTCATCTCACTTTCTTCCTACGCGCGCTCTTCCCGCGCGCGTAGCATGTTTTTTTGTGTTGTAGTTTACTTCGTCTTCGTTCTTCTCGAAGAAAGAAGAAGTCATTAAACGTGTTTTTTTGAATTGATGTCGCGGTCGTAAACGGTTGCTAATGACTGCATACGACTGTAAAAAAACGCCGCAGAGTCAATCGCGTCGCGAACCAATGTTTGGCTATCTATGGGTTGATTGTTCCTCATCTCTTTCTCTCTCCGTTGTTGTATACGTTATACATAATATATCTCGCGGCGGCGCGGCGTTCGAAGAGAGAGAGAGAGAAAAAGAACAACACCGCAAATGTATAGCTCTTTCTGTTTGCCTAAAAATAATCTCTATGTTGGTACAGCAGCATCCACCGAAGACTTCAAATCGAGCCGGGTTAAAAAAACTCGTTTTGACTTTACGCTTCGCGTGGTTTCTTCTTCAATTATCCATTACCGATGCGAACCGGAAAGTTTTGCCATCATCATTTGAAAATCGTGATTCGCAGGTTCCGGAATGTTGGGGTATTGTTGCGATCCGTCTGGACCTCTGTACGGTTGGAGTTGTATTCCCCCGTTCCCTCCTCCATTTCTATCGCCGCCGAACAGATCGTTCAATACGCTTTTTGTCGGTGTCGGTGCTTGATGTTGATGGTGTTGCGGCGGCGTGGGCATGCCGCCACCGAGCAAACTTCCAAGTAAAGCTTGGCCACTCATCGGCGGCCGCTGATGTTGTTGTGGAGGCGGCGAGCGGGAGAGTAAATTCTGCATCAAGCTGTTCGCGCTCGCCGTCGTCGTCGGCGGAGAACTCCCCGCCGAGGACGACAACGAGTTCTGCGAAGAATTTCTTCTCGCCATCGCCGCTTGGGCTCCCGGTATCGTTTTCAAAAAGCTCGGCAACGGCACGACATCTGGATCGGGCGAGTTTGTGAAACTCGCGCCTGCGTATTTCGGCTCGTTATAATCGTTTCTGGTGCTATTGTTGTTGTTGTTCTTGTTGCTCTTTCCTTTGTTGTTGTTGTTGTTTCCTTTCGTGTGGTGTCCGTTATTCGTGGTCGTTTCTAACGGCGCCGAGTTGGAGAGTTTCGCCGCCGCCGCCGCGTGCCCTCCCGTCGGCACTTGCGGCGCGCACACCTGGTGCGCTCGCAGCCTCGGATCTACTCCTACTAACAAAGGCGTCGAACTGTTATAATTACTCGTCGTGTTTTGATTATGCGCCTCGAAGTCAAAAGGCACTAAATCTCTCCCCGCCCCGGGTAAAGGTGCCGCGGATGCGCACTTTTGATCTTCGGACGCTTTGATTAACGCGTCCACCATGACGTCTCCATCGCCTCGAAAACTCATCGTTCTTTTTTTCTTCTCTCTTAATAATTGTCCGTCACACGACACCGCTTGATTTTTGCCAAAATTGCGCGCCTTCTTCGAGAAGAAGAATCAGTACAGAGAGTAGTATATATCGCGAACGAATAAAACGCCTCAAAAACGCAGATTCGTGCGAACACCGTAACGTATCGCGCAAAAATAGCGGCAGAAAAGCAGTCGTAAGTTGTGCGCGTTTACTTAATATAGTAGAGTATTAAACGCAGCAAGTGTGTTGTGTGTGTGTAATTTTTCTTTACGAATGAAGAAGCGTTCCTCTCGCGAACCTTCTTTTTTCGCGTCGATCTTTTTTTCTCGTTTTTTGCGTTTCTTTCGAAAAAAACGAAACATCTGCTTCTCGCCTCATTTTTCTTGGGACGCTCTGCTGCACAAAATGATGATTTTGATGATGATGTTATGTCGTGTATATTTTTAAGCACACTTTAAGAAGCTGCTCTTTGTTTGCGACGATGACGACGCGCTTGTTCTTCTTTTCGTTATTGTTCTTCTTTTCGTCTTTTGTTTTTGTCGACGGCGACGTGCAAACGCCTCAAAGAGAACTCAGAAAAGAAACCGTCACGATGCAACTGTCCTACGGGAACGTAGAGCTCGGATTTTATAAAGACGAAGCTTCAAACACGGCGGACCACATATTGAAAGCGTTTAAACTCGGCTTGTACGACACCAATCACGTGTTTCGAGTGGATAAAAACTTTGTCGCGCAAATCGCGGATTGCATGACGAGTCGAAGAGTTGGTTTGACTTTCGAGCAGAACGAACACGCGAGGAAGAAAATACGAGGCGAGCACGTCGGGCAAACCATCAAACACAGGAAAGGAACGCTTTCGATGGCACGGTTCAACGATCCAGACAGCGGGACGACGTCGTTTTCGATTTTATTAGGCGACGCGCCGCATTTAGACGGGCAGTATTGCCAATTTGGGGAGTTGATTAGTGGATTTGAAGTGTTGGACGAGTTACAAAAGCTGGAGACGACGAAAAGCGGGATCTTCGTCATGCCAAAGGAGCGGATTGAGATTATGAGCACTTACGTCACAAGTGGTGGCGATGGAGACAACAACAACTGCGTGGAAGAAAAATTGCGCGCGGAATCTTTGGCGAAGGAGCTGCACGACATCAGAGCCGCAAAGTTACCGAGTAAAAAATAGAGAAAGAGAGGTAAGGAAGCGGCGTATTATTTTTAAAGCTCTTTCATTTGCGCGAAGAACCGACTGCGTTGGCGTAGCAACAACGATGATGTCGCAAAAATATTACTAGTAGTATTATGGTAGTTATTATAGTTATTAGAATTATTTCCAATGAACGAAAGCGATGAACACGTATCTCGCCGCGAACGTAAATACTACACACGCGACTTGAAATGCTAACAATCGCAAACACAATTTCCTTTCCGTCGTTTTCCCGAAAACGCGTAAAAACAACGTCACCAGATTCATGTTGTATCGCGTCTCCGTCGCCTTGGACGGACTCAATAAACCGGTTTGCGTCTCAAACCTCGGTAATCGGTGTCGAGGACACGGCACAATTTTGAACAATTGCGGAATAGAGTACAAAAAGTTCACCACTTGCGGTAAACAAAACAACAGCAACGTTTCGGAGAAGTGGCCTAAAATGCCAGCCACGGCTAAAGTCATCCCGGCGAAGTACGTGTACGAATCGCCCACAAACACCGCGCTCGGGTACCAGTTTTGCTCCAACAAACTCACCGTGGCGGCAAAGAAAGGCGCGATTAACAACAACGAAAATACGTGCGGTCCAACGACTACATTCGACGTTGGATCTGTCAAAAGACTCCAAACGTTCAGAACGATGATCCCGCCGGCGATGACTAACGATTGGCCGCACTCTAATCCATTTAAACCGGCGTGGATGTTAATCGCGTTCGATAAAAAAACTGCGAGCAACCAGATAAACGCGATATAAATGTACCCAACGTCCATCAATCCACTCTTCATGTCCACTTTCATCGTTACGATATCCCGCACAATAGGGACCGAATCGAGCGCGCCTAAAACCGAACGCATATTTTCGCGAAACATGCGAGGGACGACGATAGACGTCGATCCTTGGTAACTTTGCGCCAACATCGTCGCGGCAAACCCGGGTAAAATCATCTTCGCTCTCCACGGCAAATCTAACACGTCGTCTACGAATCCAAGAAACAACATGAACCCAATCGTCGCCAACGCCGCGTTGTGTTCGCTCTCTCCGCTGTTGTCCAAAATGAACGCCGTGTGTAAAGTCCTCCCGATAACCAAGGACACGAGCACCGCACACCCACTCGCTAAACCCAACGCCTCTGGAATAGCAATCTCGCCCATTTTCGTTCCTTTTTTGTTAATATCTAAACCAAACATGTTTCGCTTCCCGAGCGTGCGTCGAGCGACGATTGGTATTAAGCGCGCTGTTGTCGCGTACGCCAACACGGACGTGAACGCAGCTAAAAGTAAGATTTTCATCGCGCCTTGATCCATATTATATACACTCACTCCACTCATATCTTCGTTCACGAATCCTTTCGCGAAAATAATTATTGAGGTTGGGAGTAAACAAAACGCAGTCATTTTAAGAACATCTCTGGTGCGTTTTTTTTCAATAACTTCGAGTATTTCTCGAGGGATGACAGACGCGTTTTCGTCGTCGTTATTCCTTCTCTCAGCAGCGTTTGGACTGCTTGTTCGTTGTCTCACCGACGACATCTTCGTTTACTACTTCTTCTTCTCTTGTTCTTGTTGTTGTTGTTGTTGTTCTAACAGTTTCTTTTCCAATCGAATCTTGTCCCTTCGAACGCCTTCGCGTAACTTTTCTTTCTCGTCTTTTTGCTCCCAGTGGACGTAGTATATCCCGGACGAGACCAAGGAAACGGTCAAGAAAAGTGCGAAAAGTCCTCCGGATCTTCCTTTAGCTAAAAATGCGTTGTTTTTACTCCCGATAGTCTTCGTATTCGTCGCGTTCGTCGAGTTTAGCATGTATGCGAATAAAGAAAGTGAAGAGGACTGCGACAGACCTTTTAGGTGAAAAAAACGCATAAAAATCACATCAGAACGAAGACGGATTAGACACTCTTTTTATTCACTTTATACTCTATTTATATACACTATATACACACAGAGAGAGAGAGTCAGAGAGTAATGCGTTCGTTACCGAGAACGTCCTGGTCGAGCTTACCGGACGTCGTCGCGTCGTGTGAGAATACTACGAGTAATACTACGAGTCCGACGATTCAGTCGACGACGGGGACTTCTTACAACAACAACAACAACAACAACACGAATAATAAGAAATTGAAAGTTTTGTGTCTTCACTCGTTCCGAACGTCCGCGGATATCGTGAAGTTACAACTCGCCATGGGCGGGTGGGATAAACATTTACAGGATTCCGCGGAGTTTATCGCAATAAACGGGATATTTAAAGCAACGGGAGAACCTCCGGAAGATGTGAAATCAGCGTTTCCAAACATGGGCAGTTTTCAGTGGTACGACGCGGAACGAAACGCGGACACGGGGAAGATGGAATACAGAGGGATCGAAGAGTCCGCGAAATTCGTGGACGAGATTGTGCAGCGAGAAGGAATCGATGGGTTGTTAGGGTTTAGTCAAGGCGCGACGTTAATCGGGGAGATGTTGAAAAGGTCTTCGTCCGATACCGCAAACGCCCCGGAAGGAGAAGAGGAAGCGATGCGGATGAAGAGTTTACGATTCGCGGTGTTGATATCAGGCATGCCGAGCAGAGCGGACGAGAAATTGAGGGAACAAATGCGTAGTAATAATAGTAATAGTAACAATATCGAGAAAACAATAGGTGCGTCTATCCCGACTTTGCACGTAGTCGGCCAACAAGACCGGGCGATACCCCCGGCGCTGACAAAGTTACTGCATAAAGAGTTTGGCGGGAAGGCGGTGTTAGTCGAACACGAAAAAGGGCACGTGATACCGAAAGTGTTTCCATCGAACGAGTTAGGCGAGAAAGTGAAGAAATTCTTCGACGAACGGTTGATGGAAAAGAATAGCAACGCGCGTTTGTAAGTTATTTTACTAATTTCGCAGCAATTTATAAAAACTATCTATCGCGCCTATAATAAATCTAATCTGTCTAAAAACTATCAAAACTAATACACGCGCATTGGGAATAAAACTTCCTTCACGTTCAAAACTATTCCGCGGTTCCAAATGTTCACCACGTCCACTCGTTCGCTCTTGGGCAACCTTTTATTCACTCGTCGCATGTGCGCGTATTTATACGTCTCGTTCGTCGTCACGTTCATCGAAACTAAGTAGATGTGGTACAAGGCAAAAACCAAAACGCCAAACCCAACCGAAAATAAAACAAACATCGAGAACATACTTCGCGTGTGATGATACATCAACGCCGGCAAGAACAGACCGAAAAAATCTTTTTCTTTCACCGAGTGCCAATGCTTCGGTATCCGCGTCATCACCCTGTTCCAACAGACGAGACCTCCGTGCGCGCACAACGCGCCGTTCACGATCAAGAACAACAAAAACCAACGCAAATTTCTCAAACCAATCGCTTGGTTCACCACCGCGCAGTAATGATCAAACTTACACACTCTTCGATTGGTCACCGCGTCCCACTTGCTCCTCGCCGGGATGTCGATATTCAGCGTTCGACAGGATTTCCCTTCCTCGTAGAGTAAATCATCGAACGGGAACATTTTATAGCACACCTTGTGATTCTTCTCCGTGACTATTCCTGGATCGGACTTTAGCACGAGCAAGTGCGAGATAATGCCAACTATCGCGTGCAGCGTGAACCAGAAAAGCTTTATTACTTCCTTCTTCTTCTTTTGATTGTTGTTGTTGATGTTTATGTTGTTGTTCTTACTAATGTCATCACCTAAGAAGTCGCTGAAGAAATCCAAAGCCAACAGGTACCCTATCAAAACGACGAGATAATACGCAATCGCGCTCAGTGGATTCCTTCTTTTTTCGCCGCGCTCTGTTCCTTTCTTTTTCTTTGACTGCCACCACCTTCGCCACCACTCTTTTAACGACGACGAGAACAACATCACGCGCGCGTGTTTGCCGTTTTCTCTTCTCGCGATTTAGGGGAAATGTTTGTGCGCAAATTCCTCATAAAAACACACACACACAGACGTAAACGTAAACGTAAACGAATGAGTTCCTCTCATCGGTGTCTGTCTGACCAACCATCATCACCGACATTAGTAGTATCACTCGGAAACAACAAAAGAAGACGCGCAACAACAACGAGAACGACAACTACAAGAAGAAGAAGAACAGAAACAATAAAGACGAGAAATTTCAACGCGTCTTCATTCAGCGAGAGTTTAACGAAGATGGAAAAGCGACCGATAATTTTTTTAGACGTGGATGGCGTTTTAAACCGAACGGCAACGGCACCTCAACTCATCGTGGAGAGAGATAAAGTCGAGATTTTGAACGAGATATGCGCGTCAACGGGGGCGGAAGTCGTGTTGACGACGTACTGGAGACACTTTGAAGAGTACATTGGATATATTTTTATGCGACACGATTGTTTGGAAATAGAGGTGGTTGGAAGGACGGAGGGAAAGCCTCACTTGGCGGATTCCGTGCATCACGATTTACACGTGTCTACGAATAGAATTCAGGAAATTAAGAGTTATTTAGACGCGAGATTTGTCGGGGAGGAGAAGTATCCCAAGTTTGTCATCGTGGACGATAAGGAAGTGGTGAGTGAAGGACACGCGTGGGCGAACAGGTTCGTAAAAACGAAATCTGAAATCGGTTTGACAAACGAACGCGCGCAACGGATGATTGAATCTCTGGAGCGGGTTTGAGAACGACGACGACGACGACTCCTGCATTAGTATGCTTTAGATTGTATTAGTAGATTTATTTATGTGGTTGTGTTATGGTTTGTTATTAAATATTACAAAGGAATCAACGCTGCAAGCTCGCCCACGCGTGCTTCCTTTTTTGCTGTTTGTTTTCGTACGTGTTCTTCTAGACGATGATTCGTGTTATACTAAGTTTCTTTCGGCATTGGTGTCGTCCAGAACTCTCCTTTTTGCTTCTCAAAATCTTGCGTCAATTTCACTTTCACTTGGTCGTTCGACATCATTTTCGTAGGTGGGGGTGACGGCATGATAGAATCTATTTTATGATGCAACATCCGTAACGACGCCAGCGTTCTGTGGTGCAAAATGTCTATGGCGTGCGAGCTGTATAAATCAGGGTTGGTTAATCGCAACGTCGAGGAAAGCACCGGAGTCACACTCGCTCGCGCAGAAATGTTTTTGAACTTCTCCCTCGTTTGCTTCGAACGGTAGCAACTTTGGATGAGTAAAACCGCGCGCATGCGTTTTTGCGCATCTTCAGAATCGGGATTAATCAAAAACGCGCCGTCGGCGCCATTTATTGTTTTCAACTTGTTCAAGTAAAATTGAGGACGTTCGTCGTACCATTTATACACGTCTGATTTTATGCCGTATAACATCAAAGCGTTGTACGCTTTAGAATACGCCACCATTTCTCTTCTGAATAATGCTTGCATTCGTTTCTTCTTCAGCATAACTTGTACGTCTGGATAGTGCTTCACTTCCTCTTCCAAGTCTTGGTACGAAAGCGAGTAGACGTCTGAAAACGTAATCGTTTGCAGAAACTGAGGCGATCGCCCAGGTTCCAACACATAGTCCTGACCAAAAACTTGTCCAGCGGTGATTATTCTACCATTTGCGACGAGCACACCTTTACGAATCATCAAAAAGTTGTCCATGTAATCTCCTTTTTCTAAAATCAACTCTTTCGGCGGATACGTTTGCTGTTTCATCTTCAAGGACAACGCCAACACCAAAGACTCTGGAAAGTCGTGGAAGAATTTCACGTCTCTCATCCAATTGTTTCGCAAAACCACGAGCTCTGCTCGTAGTCGCGGTGACATTTCTGACATCAACGCCGTCGTTCTTTCTAAGTCTAACTTCGCATCACCGTGTTTGTACTTGAAGAACTCTCTCAGTTTCACTCGCATCTCTTGCGGCGTCAACGGCAAATCCGCAAATAACTCGTTCAAATCCGTCAACGAGTCCTTTAACCCGCTCGTTCGAGAATTCTTCGTCGAAATGACGTTACCAACGGCACCGACGACGTAACCGTATTGAAATGCGCCAGCTAACATCGCTATGATGACAAAAATACGCTCCTCGTTTGTTTTCGGCGAAATGTCCCCGTAACCGATGGTTGTGATGGTCATCGAACTCCAATACAGCGCAGCGATGTACTTATCAAACCCAGGCACGCATGCCAAAGGATCTGTGGGGTCGTAACACGAGTTGTTTACGGTGAAATCACCGAAATATGTATTCATCATCCACGTGTCGTGTCCAGCGCTTGCCCCGAGGTCGTGGACGAATCCAAACGCGCACGCCATCCAATGCGCGAAAATGACCGTAACAATCGCAAACTTACTCAATGCGAGCATGGAATAATCGATGGTATACCTCATTTCCAATCTCTTAAATAATCGCATCGTTCGCAGAATGCGCAAAAGTTTCGCTAATCGAAATAATCTCAACGCCCTCAAGACGGTCAAATTTTCAATGTTTGCGTTCGGGTACGCATCCTCTACCATTATCGTAATCAAATCCGTCGGTATGACGGATAGAAAATCGATAATGAACCAGCTTCTGAGATAGGAAATTGCAATATATCTCCGATCGTATATAATGTGTCCAGTTTTAGGTTCCGGAACGGCCAAGAAAAAGTTGATGAAAAGATCGGTAATGAAGAACAAATCGACGATTCTATTCAACACGAACAACGCGTTCAAATTCGGTCTAGAAAATGCAACTTCAGCTGGAGTGACCACTGCTGTCCACAACAACGCGCATATGATGAGGAAATCCCATTTGCGCATGAACGACCCTAACGGCGAAAGCACGAAGACGCCTTGCTTCCTCGCGTAAAACGAGTTCGTGTCGTTGTTTTCATCGCACTCTGCGCGTATTCGTGAACTCAAGGTTCTTCCGGAACTCGCCCCCATCAATGTTGAGCTATCATTCTTACTATTACTGTTATGCATACCGGCTTTCGGGTCTTCTTCCTCCACTCCTTCCATCACTCGCTCACCCCACGTCCTTTCCATTCGTTTTTTCTCCTCCTGCCTCGCCCCGATCCTCTTCGTCTCTGCATATCTCATCTCCGTCGACCCTCTGCCCTTCATTTCCTTCAGCGATTTACTTTTAAACAAGGACACTATAAAACTCTCCGTGTTCGTGGTTTCCGCGTCGGTTTTATTCGACGCATCGCGCATATCTAACACGTCTTTCGTCAGCTCGGCGATGTTCGTAAAGAAGGAACCGATGCCGGCCTCCGGTACCGGATTTAAACTCGATCCAGTGCGTTGAAAAGCCCCTCTGGCATCATTCGTGTGGAGTCGTTTCCGTATTTGTTGTTGTTGTTGTTGTTGTTGTTGTTGAGATTGTCCGTCGGCCGCGAGCTCGATATCTTCGTTCGCCGCCTCTGCGGCGGTCGCGCTCGTCCCTGATTCTCGTCTTCCCTCCGCGGAGGAGGACCAATCATCGTCGCCCTCGTCGTCATCATTCATCGCCGGCGCTTGGCCGCGCGGGTAAGAGCTCATTCTCCCCGCGCGATGATTGTACTTTTATCGAGCACCTCTCTCACTCTCACTGTCCTCAACGCACAAATTAATAACGATTCACCACACTCTCAGGTGGGCGATAACACAGCACAGAAGGAGCGCGCAGCAATGCGTAATTCAACGGCACAATTCAAATCGTGTTTTTTGTCTCCTCCCGTTCCCCGCTTTGCGCGCGTCTCGAAACTCGCTCGTCTGAAAGTAATGAACCAATACCTTCCTTCTCCTCTTTTTCTCACCGCCCGCCCGAGAGAGAAAGGGCAGCGGGAGTATTCCGAGAGTAAAGAGCGCGAGGACAGAGTCTTGCAAAAGTGGGGGTCTCTGCTTTAAATAAAAAGTTTTGGAAGAAGAAGAGCAAAAGGGAGGACAAAAATAGAAGAGATTTCAATCGACAATTTTTTGTGTTTTTCAACTACTAAGAATGTAAAGATATCGTTTTCGCTTTGTTCCCATAACCACCGAGGATGATAATAATGATATATTCAAATAATATTGATAACAATAATAACTAAGAAGCGCGCGGAGTGCCACACTGGCTGCAAAAGTTGGAAGCTGCGCTGGAAAATTGACAGCCGCACCGTTCACAAAACTTGGCGACGCCTACTGAAGATCGAGCGGCGGTGGCGGTGTTGATGCGCGGGACAAATTCGGGTTCGTGCAACTCGTGTTGGTTGGCGGTATTATTCGCATTGAATCGTCGCTCAACGTTGACGCCGTTGAGCTTACTGCCGACGTTGTTGATGCCGTTGGCGGCGTAGCCATTGACGTTGCTCATAAACGCGTCTTGGTTGTTGTTGTTGTTATTCGAGTAGTTGCTATATTCGTTCCTTCCGCCTCGTTGGAACCCGAGTCGATCGATAATTGGAGAGCTGCCATACTCTGGTTCTGGTAACCCTCCGATATCGGGTATTCGCACCGAAAATAACGACCCCGCGTCTTTTCTGTTCTCTTTCTTTCTCGTCGTGATGACTAAGGTTTTGCAATCGTTCCCGCAGAACGTCAACGAAGTGGGCGAAGAGACCGGTAAACGAACCTCTAAATCGACCATGTTTGTGTTCTTATCGACGCGAATGCACTTTCCAGCGCCGGAAATGGCAATCCACAAGTTACCAACCGCGTCAACTTGCGCGCCGTCAGGGCCACCAGCCATATCTGACGGTAACGAATAAAACAACCGTCTATTCAAAGGCCCTCTGTTTGGATCGTAATCAAACTCAAAGACTTCGCGTCGAGGAGTATCCGTAAAATACATCTTGCGCCCGTCCGGGGAGAAGCAAATGCAGTTGGAACATCTGTGTTTATAATCCAAGACTTCTTCCAACTGTCGATTGTTGTTCGCGTCTAAGCGCCACAAACCTCCGATGGCGCTCGCATCAACGCGGTGGTCGTTGTTGTAACTACCAATGATAAAATTACCCGAGCGATCGACGCGGCCGTCGTTTGGTCTGGTATTTAAACCGGGTTCGAAGTCAGTCAATCTCGTTTTCACCGTTTTACTTCTCGGGTCAAACTGGTACAATCCCGAGGCCAAGCCTAAAATCAAATCGCCGTTAGACATCAAAGCGCAGCACCCTAAGGTTTCCCCAAAGGATTCTTTCATGTCCGGAAACTCCTCGAGCAAGTCCCAACTGTACAAAGTGCCTCTCGGTGCATCCACCCAGTATAACTTTTGGTCTTTTTGCGACCAAACTGGAGATTCGCCAAGTTCCATTTGCGTTTCCAAGCACTCTTCCGCGTACAACACGCGCGGCGTTCCCGGCTTCGTGCCTTGATGAAACGAACAGATGCGCGCGAAATCGTCCGAGGATAACGACGCACCCCCAACAAGGCACCCGTCGATATCCGGGCATTGCATGAGCTCGTCCACCGAGTCTGGTTTGACCGACCCTCCGTATTGAATGCGCACCCTGTCGGCGACAGATTTGGAATACTTTTCTGCAATCCAGTTTCGAATTAGTTTGTGTACGCTTTGCGCGATGGCCGGCGTGGCAGTCAACCCGGTACCGATCGCCCAAACTGGCTCGTACGCGATGATCATATTTTCCACATCTTTCGCCGATACGCCGTCTAAACCACCCGCTAATTGCCACGATAAAACGTCGTACACGTCGCCTCTCTCGTACTCTTCTTTCGTCTCGCCGACGCAGAACACCGGCGTCATGTCATTCTCGATGACTTTCTTAATTTTCTTGTTAATGTCCTCGTCCGTTTCGTAATAGAGCGAACGGCGTTCGCTGTGACCGATAATAACGTGCGTGACGCCCAAAGAATCTGCCATCGTGCACGACATTTCACCGGTAAACGCGCCGCCGTTCTCAAACGTCACGTTTTGCGCGCCGAGGTAGACACCCGAGCCTTCAATCTGTAATAGTATAAAAGAAGAAGAAGAAGAAGTAGAAGAAGAAGAGGTCATATGGTCAGTATCTGTTTGTTTTCTCTCTCTCTCTCTCTCTCCCGAACATTTACAGCAGAAGCGAGTCAGAGTAACTATGACATGAAAAGTATCGTTTCAAAAGCAGCAGGTAATTACTCCCGGCTTCAATTCTCAACAATGGAACTAGTATCTTCACTCTCGCCCTTTTCTCTGTTACCTTTTGCGTCGAGCCGAGCAAGAAAAAAATCGATATATTAGGAAACGTACCAACTGAGAGACTTCCGATAAAAACGCCGCCGGCGGGCATATCAAAACCTCCACGTTCTTATTATCTCCTCTTCCTCCTCCTCTGTTATTATTAGAGTTCCTCTTATTGAAGAGATTAAATCCACTCCTTCCTCCTCCTCCTCTCTCGTTGTTGTTGTTGAAAAAATCTGCGTCTCTCCTATCCTCCGCCGTGTTCGCGGCGACTAACGAGGCCAGCGTCCTCGCCTCCTCCAAAGTCTTCGGATTACATTTCCAGTTTCCCGCCATGATGGGCGTTCTTAACTGCTTCAAATCCTCCGGCCAGAACTCCTCCTCTTGCTCGTTATTACCAGGGTTTAACTTTTCCAATCGTTTCAGTTTGTTCTTTTGCTCGGGCGTTTTCTTCAATCCTTGTCCTCCACCACTGAAGAGTGCAGATTGAATCCTCACTCCGGAATTACATTTCCTTCTCCTCGTGATGATGACACCATTTCGCCGTCGTTGTTGTTGTTGTCTGGCGAGAAGGAGGTTGTTGCTCAAAACGCTGACGCTGCTCGTCGTCGTCGTCGTCGTCATCAGTTCTGCTTCTTCTTTTGTTTAATACTAATTTGCACAAGATAACGGAGAGAATGAGGCAAAATATGAATTGACTTATGAATTGAGCGAGCGAGGATAATTTTTTTTTTGTGGTCAGATTAATAACTTTCTAGAGAGAGATTTTGGTTGTTCATCAGACACACGACTCTCTTCTCATTATTTTTACACGAACGAAAGCATATTTCAACTTTTTCTACTACTCTCCCGCCAAACTCTGCATCACTCTCACTCTCAAAACACACAAAGACAAAGACAGAGAGACAGAGAGCGAGAAGGAACGAACGACGCGCTGAAACGACCTTAAACGTTGTTGTTGGGATTTTTAGTATTAATCGCGTTTGTCGTAGTACGCGAGAGATGAGGAACAGCCATCGCCCTTCTTTGGGAAGTTGCAGAGAAGGCCGAGGAGTTTTTCATCGTCAACGCGCGAAGACAAGCGCGAGCAAAAACGCGAGGAAAAAGACAACGAGCTTAAGCGCGAGATGTCGAGGAGTGCTGCGCGCGAACGCTTCCTCGTCGTCTTCCTCTTCTTCTCTTAAGAAAGTATCACCGTCCTCGTCGTCGTCTTCTAAAAACAACAAAGGCGAAAATATCATCGTCGTTGGATTAGGAACGAGAGGCGTGACCATCATAGACGAGTTGCAAGAAGGCGCCTGCTTACCGAAAGCACAATTCTGGTCGATATCGTCGGATGTTGGGATATTAACGAGGACAAAATCGACGAACAGATGGCGATTACCGCCGGCGACGAGCGATATTCCGCAATCGGCGGTGATTGATAACGCGACGAGCGCCGCGCAGTCGGTGTTGTTCGCCGCGGAGAGCATGAGTTTGGAAGCCTTCTCTTCGGGAGGAGACGACGACGACGATAAAAAGAAAAGTAAACAAGAGAAACAAAAAGAGTTGGACGAGAAAGTGCACATATGCGTCGTCTGCTCTTCGGGAGAAGCTGGCGGAGAAGCGGGGATGTTATTCGCGAAAGAGCTGTTCAAATCGAAAAACATCGCGAGCGAGAAAAAAACTCGATTCCCGGGCATATGGGGCGGCGTCGAAACTCCGAGCGGGAGTACCGTATCTATTCACGCGGTCGCACCCTTCGATTTCGAAGGACGACGGAAACGAGACGAAGGGTTGGCGTTTTTGGATATGTGTTCGAGGAAGAAAGGTGCGGATTCTGTGGTTGTCGTTTCGCAAAGAGACGCGCAGGCGCTGGAAGGAGAACCGATGACTTTAGAAGCCGCATCGGCGTTGGCGAACGATTTTTGTCGTTGGAGCGTCTTGAACGTCGCGAAAGACTTGAGGCGAAACTCGACGTTTTGGGACGCGCGCGTGAACGGAGAAAACGAACGGTGTGGGATATTAGACGAACAAAACGCGTTTAAAGATGCCATTTCCTCGAAAACTTTACGAGAGATTAATAGCCAAAACTTATCGAAAAGTGCAAGTGGGGGTTGTGGCATCGCCGTCGTCGGGTGTGCGGTGGAGGAATTGAAAACGTACGGCACGGAAGACGAACAGATTTCTGCGGCGATTGTTTCCGCGGTGAAGGAAGCGGCGGAAGATTCGCCGTTTCTCGACCCGACGCAAGCCCTCGGCGAGAAATGCGTACATCTCGTGTGCCAAATCTCCACGCCTCGAGGTACGCTTGGACCGTTAGCGAGGAAATCTATAACCTCCAGCTTAGCTGCGTACGTGGACCCGCTGAAATGCGGCGTGACTATATGTAAAGCGCCGGCTGAAAATACCGTCGGATGCATCGAGATTTCCTTATACGCCGTGGCGAATTTTGAAACCATCGCGGAAAGATTTACGTTGCGTCAATCGCAGATTGCGTTGAGAAAGCTCAAAGATAGAAACTTACCCGAGCAGATGATAAATAATTTAGAACCGAGGAAGAAACGTTTGGATTGGTCTTCGGTGGATGATCTCGTCGACGAGAGCAACGAAAACAAAGTCACGTCTCCGCCACCAAAGCGTTCTTCTCCTCAAACCGCTTCGGACGGAAAATCCGTCGATTCCATCTTCGACGAGGCATTAATGTCTGTCGACGAATCCAACGAGTCGTTGCTTCGAGCGGGTGACATGCTAGCAAACATTAGCGAGGACGGAACGATGGAAGATGCGCCGGAAATCAACCCGTTCGTAACCACGGACGAAGAGTTTGATTTGGAAAGCGAGAACTTTGTCGTCTTGGAAGACGAGGACTTAGAAGTTCCTCCTCCTCCTCCTCCTCCCTCTAGCGATACAGAAGAGAAGCAGAAGACGACAGAATCTAGCGCGGTAACCACCGCCAACAACGACGCGGCGCGCATTACGGTACCTGGAGAACTTACGGGAAGCGTCGTCTTGACGCCGGTTCGAGTGTTGCGCCCGAAAGAAGACGCGAGCGGTAACGTCGTCGGATATCGCGCGGTAGACTCCGTCAACGATTACGACAAAGCCGACGTCGACGACAACGACATCGATACTCAAAACGAAAAGAGCAATAGCAATAGCAAATTCTCCTTGCTCGGCTGGCGTCCGTTTTCGAGCAAAAACGACGCCTCCTCCTCTTCCTCCTCCTCCTCCAAAGTACGCTCGAGAGCCTTTGGTGTGCTCGAATCCGACCGCGAAGCGCGCACGCGACCCATCCTTCGCGTCGAATACGCCAACATGTGCGTCTACGAAGGCGAAGTCCTCGAAAAAACAACCAAAGCCGAAGGCTCTGGCATCATGCGCTTCGCCTCTGGCGATTGGTACGAAGGAAGGTTCGCGCAAGGCAAACCCGACGGAAAAGGCAAGCTCTCGTTCTCGCGAGGAGGATACTTCGAAGGCGAGTGGTTAAACGGGAAACCAGTCAACGGCTCACTCGTGAAACCACCACCACAATCACCGGTGGGATAAATTCCTCGTCGTCTTTAGAATAGAATATTTAGAATATATATATTATGCGAGTAAAATTGACGCGCGCGGTGTTGTTATCCTCTCGTATTCACTTAAAATTTTTCTCACACGCCTTCGAGGAAGGCACCTTTTTCCCTTACATTTCTTCATAAAAAATTGCTCATGCGAGAAGAAGAAGACAAGGCCGAGGCCGAGAAGAAGACGAAGTCAGAGGATACAAAGGAGGAGGAGAAAGCGTATAATTCGATAAAACGAGACGAAGAAGAAGAAGAAGAAGAAGAGGAAGAAGATGGTGATGGTGACGATGAAAGTACGGGTTTGTTGAGCACTTCCCATCGAAGAGAAGAAGAAGACGACGACGAAGAAAAGAAGGAAGACGATCATCATAATCTTCGTCGCGACCACCACCAAAACCAAACCGCATCATCATCAATCAGCGCGACGCGGCATATTTATCCGAACGTTTTGGAAGACGGCGATGGAGAGAACGAGAATTGTGCGGTCGGTGTGCCGGTTTTAGCGGACGGATCGATTGATTTCAACGCGTACGAACGAGGAGGAGGAGGAGGAGGAGGGCACGAGAGGACGACGAGAGATTACGCGAGAGCGTTGGCGGAGAGCGAAGGAAACCAAGACGTTTCGGTTCTGTTGGAAGATCCAAGCTCGAGTGCATCGCCTCAATCTTCTTCTCGAAACTTTGTGGAGTTGCAAAGTTATTCGACCGGTTTGTTCGATTGCGCTTTGGACCCGCTGAACTTTCTCAAGAACTTCTTGTGCGTTCCTTGGGGCGTCGGCGAATACGCCAGAGATACCGCGCAAGGCGAGTGTTTTCCGACCGCGTTGAGCATAACCATGGGAAATTTGTTGCTGAATAACTTATGTTTCCCGATGGGATGCTTCGCCACCGGTTCGTGCATCCACAGCTCCAACGCTGTGGCGGAGCATCGACTCGGGATATTCGATAAAACCGACTTAGCGACGGCGTTATGTTGCGCCCCGTGCGTGGTCTCCCGCATGCAAAGAGAAATCAGCGCGCGAAAAGCGCTCGGAGTGATGCCGAGCAGAGAGGAGCTCATGCTAAGATTTCCAAACAACGAGTTCGACGATTGGGACGGCGGCGGTCTTTCATACCACCACGGCGGAAGCGCTCGAGGAGGAAACCACCATCTGAATCGAAGCGACTTTATCCCTCCCAGACGCGTCGTCCGCATGGTACATCGGAGAGGGAACATGGTTGGTCGAATGTAATAATGCATAACTGCTAGTATATATAATTAGAGCAGTTAAAGTAGTCAAGTCTCGTTTTTTTCTCATCAGTCAGTCACACGACCAACTTTTTTTTCTTCTTTTTTTCTTCTTCATTTGGCGGCTCTCACATCAACACAAGCAAAATTAAAAATGGGTTCAAGCGGCGAAAAGAGCGCGAAGAAAGCCAAGAAAGAGAAGAAAGACACCCCAAAGTCTTCGAAGAAACGCGATCGGGATGGGTTGCCTGTGCCGTCGTCCGCGAGTAAAGGAGGAGAAGGGGACGATGATGAAAAACAGAATCCGGTGTGCGCGATTGCTTCGCCGTTGGCCGATGGGAAATTGACCAAGAAATTATTGAAAGTTGTCAAGAAAGGTAAGCAAATGAATAAGAGCGGCGTGGTGATATCAGAAGAAGAAGAAGAACGACATCCCCGTCGTTTTGTTTCTCTCGTTCTTCTTCTTCTTCTTCTTCTTCTTCGTGTTCTCTTCTCGTTGTTCGGTGGTGGTAGTATTCGTTGTTGAATTCTCCCTCCTAAAATTGTCTCTCTCTCTCTCTCAATAACAACAACAATAACAATAACTCACACACTTCTTTCTCTTCTTATTAAACTCCTCCTCTTTTAACAATAACTGAAAAACAGCGTCTAAATTCAAACAAGTCCGGCGAGGGGTCAAAGAGGTCGTCAAGCAACTCAAAACGACGAAAGAAGGATTGTGCGTCATCGCGGGGGACATATCGCCAATCGATGTCATCACGCACGTGCCGATGTTGTGCGAAGAAGCGGGCGTGCAATACGTGTACGTGCACTCGAAGGAGCAGTTGGGCGCAGCTGGGATGACGAAACGACCGACGAGTGTGATGTTAGTGTTACCGAAAGCGGTGAAAGGGTCGACGAAAATGGGGAAGGATGACGAAAAGGAGTTTGAGGAGATGTATAAGAGCGTGTATTCGAAAGTGAAAGGGATGCACGAGAAGTAATAATTATGTTCGTCTAGTGTTGGAGGGCATTCGAAAGTGAAAGGGATGCACGAGAAGTAATGATTGGATTCGTCTAGTGTTGGAGGGCGGCGGGAGAAGATGCTAAGTTTTATTCAATAAGTGTACTACTACTATGATTTTATTCTTAAAAACCGAGAAACTATGCTATGCTTTATTTTCTATCGCTCTAACGAATCAAAACAGGAAAGACTTCTTCTTCTTCTTCTTCTTGAGCAAAGCAGCTTGGACTCGCTCTACCGCGTTCTTGTCCTCGTCGTCGTCGTTCTTCTTTTCTTCTTCTTCTTCTTCGTCCTCTAACAGCGCTCGCCTCTTCCTCGCCTCTTCGTCTTCGTCCTCTTCCTTCCCTCGTCTGTTTTTACTCTTCATCTTCATCTCCTCCTTTCTTTTCCTCTTCTCCATCCCTTCCTCTCTTTGCCGCTTAATCTCCGTCTGAAAATCTCCAGCCTCTTTTCTCTCCCTCATTTTCGTCGCTCTCGCGCGTAACTCGGGATCGTCCGCACACATCCTCTCGAACGCCTTCTTCGCGAACGCGTTCAACGCCTCTCGTTTCGTCTCTTCGTTCTTCAACTTTTGATGACACTCGGACAACACATCGAACGCCTCTCGAGCTTTCTTATCGCCCGGATTCTTATCCGGGTGCGTGAGTAAACTTCTCTTACGAAACGCTTTGGATAATTCCGCGACGGTGACTGGCCAAATCGGGTCGCCGATATCGTCCGCCGTCGGTTCCGCAACCGCTAAAGCTTTGAAGTAATTTTGGTTCTTGTACGCCTCCAGAATCTGTTCCGGGATCGTCTTTCCCAACTCCTCCTCGTTTTCCTCCACCATCTTCTTTTCTTTCTTCGCATCATCATCATCCAAAACGATTTTCTTGGGTAACATGTGTTCCGGTATCCTCACCTCTCGTTCCATTAAATCATCGTCCTTCTTTCCGTTCGCGTTCAAATACTCCGCAGCTTTCCGGTTAAACATTTTATCGAAATTCGTCGAATCCATTTTGCAGCTATAAATTCGTTTTACTCCTCATCATATCATATCGTTTTTCTTTTCCTCTTTTCGTTTTAATAAAAATGGCCCGTCGCCGCGCTCGCGTGCGTGTGTTCTCTCTCTCTCTCTCTTTTCCCTCTCAAACGTCTCTCTCGTTTCGAAGAGGTTTTAGGTGTCTTTATTTCTTGCACATATCTCTTCTGTTTGTGCGGTAAAAAAAAACTTTTCAAAAAGTTGTTGTTGTTTTTCTGTCTGTTGTTTCAAGCCGTGCGGCCGTAAAATGCAAACACATTTGGATGAAAAAAGGGGGAAGACAAACGAAAGAAAAATTCTCAACTCTCTCTCTTCATTTTTAGATACAAAAGAACACTGCTGGCTATTACTACGCGTTACAAGAAAGAATACGGAGTATTATTCACCGCGACGCGTGGTACCGAAAGAGAGAGAGAGAGAGAGATGAGGAAATCATCGCGAGGGGGAGTCACAACTGTCCTCGCGAAGAAAAAAATATCGTCGTCATTTTCTCACAAAAGATATCACCATCGAACGCCGCTCGGGGAAATCAACGACGACGACGAAGAGGACGAACAAAGAGTTCGAGAGAAAGACTCACCGATGACGGTGCGAAGAAAATGGAACAAAGAACACGGAGTAGTGTGCGGAGGAGGAAATTCTCCGAGCAGTGCTCGTTTTAAAGCGACGGCGATGGATAAGGT